>Ga0247841_10001116_pt1 | contig 63379 bp, 55 predicted proteins | sample LaCruzMarch2015__2_FD_192410 | JGI IMG/M metagenome (GOLD analysis project Ga0247841, IMG submission 192410) | Freshwater microbial communities from meromictic Lake La Cruz, Castile-La Mancha, Spain - LaCruzMarch2015_18m | ecosystem: Environmental > Aquatic > Freshwater > Lake | place: Spain...
ATTTTTCTAATAACTATTTTTTAAATCATCCCCTATTATATATACCTAAATTTTTGCAATATTAAAAACAGTCTTTAAGGCCACAATAATTGTTGCAGGGACAAACAAGAGCAAAAGCGAAGCAAGTATTGAAGTCAAGGAAGACAATACCGGAATATTGGAAACATAAACTAATGCAGTTTGCCCAAATCCACTAACAATTACTAATGCGAGAGAAGCAAACAGAAAAGTCATAGAATCTTTATTTGCCACATTCAAGAACCCAATTACTATTCCAAAGATTACAAGAATTGCGTAAGGGATATTGCTGTAAGTAATATCAAATATTTTCTGTGTTAATCCTATGACGACAGCAAAAATAACTCCTATTAGAAATGCATAAGCACCGATTAGATTTTCTTGTGACTTAACCATAACAATTCGAGATTACATTAATATTTAAACATTTCTCTCGTCGTATTTTGGTATTTTTTCAAATTGATTTGGACTAATCGAAACATTTATAAAGGTGTCGTAACTGTGAAATTACATCATGGCAAAAACAAATAATTCATTATTTGCATTTACATTCGCATTTTTAGTTTTACTTTCAGTTGGATTTTCAAGTGCAGCAATCACATTAAGCACAACTACTGATTTACCTTCTTTGGTTAATGATTCTTCAAGTTATAATTTGGTCTTGAATGCAACAAACACAGGAAACGAAACAATAAATATTTCCTGGGCTAAGACTATATCTCCTTCAGCAGTAGGAGTTTCAATACCTGCAAATACTCTTCTTGAAGCAAACCATTCCGCACTAGTCACATTTACATATTCTATTCCTTCAGGATTAACTGGCGCAATAACTTCAACGATTTTTGCTACAGCTAATAGTTCTGAAACAGCAAACAAAACTGTTTCAACAACTGCGCAAATTACTCCCTCTACAACTACTGACTTCTGTGACTTTGGAAATCAAGGCACAAACATCTCAATAACTGACTTCTCAATAAACAATAAAGGCAATGGTGACGACACTGAATGGTACTTTTTAGACAATGTAGAAATTGATGTAGAAATTACAAACAATAGAAACAAGAAAATAAGTAATGTAATCGCAGAAATTGCAGTCTATTCAGGTAGTACTGACGTAACAGACGATTTCAACTTTGAAGACACAAAGTTAACAGTTGGCAGTATAAGTGATGATGATTCAAAAACAGTAACTTTTGTTCTTTTGGATGTTCCTGCAGACATTAATGATGGAGATTACACTCTTAAGGTAAAAGCCTATGTAAAAAGCGACGAGAATATCATCTGCAAGCAAGACTCCGAAGCAATACAAGTTACAAATCCCTTTGGTGAAGGTGTTATTGTATCTGGAGATATAATCAGTGATGTAACCAATGCAAATGCAGGAGATTCTATAGAAGTTAGCTTAGATGCTTTAAATCTAGGTTCAGATAAGGAAGAAGAAATTTTAGTAACACTTTACAACAAGGAATTAGGAATCAACGAAAAATACAACATAAACGATTTAAAAAGCGGAAAATCTGAAACAATAACATTCCCTCTAATTGCAATACCTTCAACTGCGCAGACAAAAACATATAAGGTTGATGTTAGAACATATTTTAATTATGATAAAGGAGATGTATTGGATGTAAACTCTTATGATTCAAATTCGTACGATGACTTAGAAGATGATTACAATACTTTCGCATTCAACATAAAGGTAACTGGAACATCAACATCAACATCAACAAAACCAACAATAACTGCGAAATTAAACTCAACTGCCAAAGTTGGGCAAGATTTAGTAATAGAAGTAACTATTAAAAATAATGGAAACCAAAGTACATCATTCTTCTTATCTGCAGATAGTTATGATTCATGGGCAACACTAGCAGGAATAAGTCAAGTTTCGCTTATACTAAACAAACAAGAATCAAGAACAGTACTAATTACGTTTAAACCAACAGAAGCAGGACAGCAAACATTCAATATACAAGCTGTTTATGATGGAAAAACAACATCTCAACAAGTTACAGTAAATATCTCCGAACAAGAACAGAACTTCTTTTCAAAAGCAATAGCAAGTTATGGAGCACTAACGGTTTGGTTAATAACTGCAATAGTTGCTTTAATACTTTTGATTTTAATTGTATTCTTGATAAGAATTATCTTTTATTCCTCAAGACGATAAATTTTTAATCTAGCTTTACTCAATCGTTCTATGAAAGAAGCATGCAATTTACTTTTTAGATATTTAGCTATTTTGTGTGTGGGGCTAGGAAGTCTCTTTTTATTCTACAAGCTACTTTTCCCTCCGACATTTTATCTTACTACTTGGATACTGAACTTATTTGGAAGCGTAAAGGCATTTCCTTCTTTAGGATTTTTTATATACAACTCTTCAGCAGTTTATTTAATTGGCGCATGTATAGCAGGCTCCGCCTATTACCTTTTATTTATTTTATTATTTTCAACACCAAATATTCCTCCTTTCAGAAGAGTCAAAGTTCTTCTCTTTACGTTTGCCTCTCTTTTGGTATTAAACATTTTGAGAATCGTCTTAATGACTCTAATAGCAGGAACTATTTATTTTGATTCTGTTCATCTTTTATTCTGGTATTTTATTTCAATAGTCTTTGTAATAGCTATTTGGTTTTTAGCAGTAAGAATATTTAATATAAAAAAGATTCCAGTTTATTCTGATATAAAATTTCTAATAAATCAACTTAAAAGCTCCAAGCGAGATAGCTAACACAATAAATCCTGCAGCAATAACACCTAGAGAAATAGCAATGAAACTCTTACTTCTATTAAGTCCCAAAAGCCAAGATAAAACGGCACCAGTCCACGCACCCGTTGCAGGAAGAGGAATAGCGACGAAAATGGCTAAAGCAAAAAACATCCAGAAATCTGCTTTTCTCTCTAACCTTTCTCCTTTCTTTCTAACTTTCTCAAGATAATAATCCATAAACCTCTTATAAAACTTTAGTTTCATAAAATGAATATGCAAGTAATCCATAAAAAAGAAAACAAAAATTACGACAGCACAATTTAAAAAAACAACTAGAAGAAAATACGGCCAAATTGAGAATCCATTTTTTAAACAATAATCAACAACAATTGGCAAGCCTCCGCGTAATTCGATTATTGGAAGAATAGTCATCAAAACGGCGATTAGGAGTTGTAAATCCATTAGCTAACTGAAACGTTATTTATCTGTGCCATCGCGCTCATAACGTACCTTTCTATCGTCTCTAAATACTGGCAGTCCCCTATATTTAAAAGATAGCAATTTGTCCCATTTCCTTTAGCTACTGAAGGAACTTCAGAAGTCTGAATTATAAATACTGTTTTATCAATAGAGCTATTTTTACAGTTTACAAATGAAACGTTGAGTTCTTTTGCCATTGCAGGATCAGCTAATCCTCCACTTAAATTCTTAACGAAAGTAAATGAACTAATAAACTGCGAAATTAGCTGTTGCCCCAAAGGCATGCTTTCACATTTTTCAACTCCTGGGGAGAGTGAAACTATAACACTCCTAGATAAACTCGTTTCCGTTTCTATCGAAATATTGTTCTTTCTAGGGTCCGTTCTAAAATAAGCATTATAATATCCTGTCAAATTTCCCTTATAAATTACAGGAAAGACTCCGTGATAAAAATAAAGAGTGTTAGAAAATTTTGTCTTCTCAAATCTAACCCCTCCATAATCGAAAACATTGAAAAGCCTGTGATAAACCGTAGGCCCTACTATTGCGAGTAGAATTACCACAACAAAAAAAATCACCAACCATGCAAACTGTTTTTGGCTCGGATCTCTTTCTTTTTGGATTTGTTTCTCACTATTTCTTTTAACAACTTTCTTTTTCATAGTATAATTCTGGGAATATTCTTTATAAATTTAAGCAATATTAAAAAATCTGTAAATCAATTTGTCTACTGCTTCAAATGAATTTCCCTCTAAAAAAACGCAGTTTTGGTTTTTGTAAACCTTTGTTTCATTTTTTAAAACATCAAATACAAACACATTTTCGCCACAATTTTTCACAGGCAAGTCTGCTTTAGTACAATTTTGTCCAACTAAACAAGCTTCTTGTACTCTTAGCGCTATTCCATCAAATAAATAATTTAAAGTATTGACAGCAGGATTTATATTAACAAAATAAACTGTTTTACCCGAATAGTTATTAAGATCATAATTTCCACTAATAGACACATTTGCCACTTCTCCAGGCAAGTTATTAAAATAAAACACTCCTGAATTTATTGTCGTGACCCATAAATCGTTAGATTTAACAAATTCCAAATTTCCATATTTAACCGAAGTCGTAGAAGAACTGTCTGGTTTGCTCATAATTGCATACCCTAGGCTGGAAAGTCCAATTAAAAGAATCATCACTACTCCGATAATTAAGTTATTTCTTTGTCTTCGTTTATCCCTTTCAACTTGCGTTTCTATCCTTTTTATCATCAATTTCCCTAGAAAATTTTATATTTAAATGTTTGCGAATAGAAAATATCGCCCGGAGATTTCTTCTCTGAACAGAGAATTAAAAAAATAAAAAAAAGAGTAAAAAGGGCGAGCAATTCGCTCTTGATTCTATTTTGTCAAAACAACAAGTTTTTCGTTTCTTGCAAGAGCAAATTGCGAGTAAGGAAAAATCTTGAGATTTTTTGTCCCAAAATTAAAGTAGAATTAAAAAAATAAAAAAAAGAAAAAGGGAGAAAAAATCTCCCATGATTTTTAGTCTTAAGCTGTTACTATAGCAGTTGCAGCATTAGCAGCAGTTACCTTTAAACCAGCACCACCAACAGTTGTGTTGATAGCATTGTTTGAAAGATATGTTACTGCTTTTGTTGTGTCTTCAGCATTGTAACCAGCAACCAATAAAGCAACCTTACCAGATCTCGCGAAAGATTTGATAATAGCTTCACCAGCTTTTATGCCAGTTGCAGTTGTGAAAGCTTCACCACATGCAGCGCTACCTAATAATTCAGCAGCAACAGTATTTACACAAGAACCACCTATTACGATTAAATTCTTGTTTGACGCAGAGGAAATCTCATTGTCGTAAACAGTTATTGCGCCTGTTGTTGTAGTTGTACCACCGTCAATAGGTGTAACAACAGCACTAGGTGCATTTGCATACACATCGTAAGCAACTTCTTCGCCGTGATAGATAACTTTTATACTATCTTGGCTTGATGTTGGTTTACTATACAAAAATTCAGTAGCAAGTGCAGAGTACATAAGTGATCTCTCAACATCTGTACTTCCAATCTCAATTCCAGTTTCATTAACGCCAGTTAAGGCAGTTACTTGAACTTCAGCAGTTGTAGAAGAGTCCCATCCAACGCTAACGTTGAATCTAGCTCCAGATCCAATGTTACCATCTTTGTCTTCTTCAGTGAACTGAAGAGCGAAAGAAGTACCATTAGCACCAAGAACAGTCGCAACTCCACCAGTAAAATTGATTTGACCAGGGATTGTGCTGTTACCTTCAGATGAATATGGCAAATATGTTCTAAGACCTTCTTTTGAATAAAGGTGCCAGAAATTTGTAGCTGTACTGTTTCTATGTATTGTTACAACTTTATTAGCTCTATCTATATAACCAACGCCTATTTCAGCATTGCCCATAGAGATAGCATCTCCTTCTTTAGCACCAGCTTTCTTAGTTACCCAAGCACCATCTTTGTAATATTGGATATCAGTTTTATTATTTGTACCGTCCAATACAAAGTTAGTAGCTTTCATTAAATAAGATTCGCCTTCTGTTGTAGCAGAATATGATACTATAAAGTTATCATCTGTGTCTGCATCAAAATTAAGGCTTGTAGTGTTAGAAGTAATTAACTTACTATCAGCAGCTTTACCGATTCCAGAGAATGGACCGCCAGCAACTCCATATAAGAATGGAATATCAGCAGCACCATCTTTCAATGGGAAATTCTCAAGAACAGCATATGTAGCGCTACCTTGTTTAACCTCGACAGTTTCTTCAGTAGGATATTTTGTCCCACCATAAGATAACTTAACCGTGCCAAACTCAGGTAATGCAGCATCTTTAGTTGTATCTGTAAGGAATACATCATTATCTGCTTTCCATACAAGCTTAATGCTTGAAAGTGTAGCAGTATCTGAAGAAGTTCCACTTGAGTTAGTTATTACTGCCTCAAGTCCTGGAACAGCATTATCGTTGATTTGTACTTCAGATCCACTAGTAAGCTTTAATTTACCAGTACCGATACTGAATTCAACTTTACTTACACCAGTGTCTTTTGAAGTGTATAAAACTTCTTTAACACCAAGATAAGCGCCATCAGATAACTTTTGAGTAGCTCCATTAGCTAAACTATTTGTAGCCTCTCCATTAACAACTAACCTTGCAGCAGGAGTACTACTTATAAAGTCAACAGAAACCTCGTAGGTCTTTCCATTAACTGTAATTGTTTTAGTTTCTCCTTCAGCAATTGTTGCTGAATCTGCAGAGTCTAGCAATGTAAGAATTACATTAGTACCGCTAGTTCCATTAGATAGAACATAATATGATTTGCCCATAATAGGCAAGTCAGATGTAGCTAAATCCATGATTAGTGGAGTATCACTAAATGTAACAGTATAGTTTAATATACCGCTCCCACCAGGTATTTTTATACCAACAGTAGGTGCATCTTCTGCATAATCATTATCGTCCCACATGCTAATATTAAGAGCACCCGCTATGTCAACCTTTTGTGTATAGTCAAATTCATCGTTATCGTTATCAATGTATTTTCCATCAGCCAAAAGAGTTGGCAATTCAGAATCATCAAGTGTTCCTTTAACCGCAGCAAGATCAGTACCCAGATTAAGAGCAACCGATGTCTTCTCAAATTTATAAGAATCTCCACCAGTTACAGTTGAAGCTGTTGTAGTTGTGCTTGTTGTAGGAGCTAAATTTGCTGTTAATCCAATTGCAGCTATACCATCGCTAATTGCGGCATTTCTACCAACAACTAAAGCAATTCCTCCGTCAGTAAATGAAGAAGGTGTAAAGCTTGCAGCAGCAGCCAAAGCTACTGTTGAACCTAACATCAAAGCGCTTCCTAATATTGTAGCAACTTTTTTATAATTAAATTTCATAATTTTTAAACCTCCTTTCAGCACTATCAGATTAGCCGCCTCGTTCGAGGCTCCTTTACAGGATTAACTTCTAATAGCGTGGCCGGATATTGTGACTAGGGAATCACAAATTGTAATCACTTAGTGTTATTTCTAACACTCTAGTCATGCATATTACCGAAGTAATATACTTACACCCTAATTTTTCTCCCTTTTTAAAGCTTAGCCTTGTAAAACCGAATAACTCGGAGTTTTTATCAGTTTGTTTATAAAGCTTCTGGTTTTCTCATTGAAATTTCTAAATTTCTAAATTAAAAGAATTGCTTGGCCAAAAGGTTTATATATATGGTCGCCCAGACCATATATAGCTATAATCAGCAAGGAAAAATGAAAAAGAAAATAGAAAAAACTTTATATGTTGACGTAAACGTAGCAGAAGAAGGCATATTCTCCAGATTTCTTTCTAAGAAAGCAAAAGACACCGATTATGATCCTTCTGACATAGAGCTTTTAAGAACTATCTTTAGCAACGAGAAGGCAAGAATACTCTTCTTTATAAAAAAACATAAACCTAAATCCATTTACGAGCTTGCAAAAATGCTTAAAAGGGACTTTAAATCGGTTTACAAGGACCTCAAAGTTTTAGAAAGATTTGAATTTATCGAGTTTTATTCCGAAAAAAAAGGAGAAAGGGAATCCCTAAAACCTGTGCTCGCACTATCAAATTTAAACATAAACATCTCTATTTAGCTATTACAAATGTTCAATTGCACATTTATATTTCCGCTTGAAACACGAATTAATCGAGTTGCCCCAAAGATTGCTCCGCCTGTTTGATTGCATTCTCCGCCTTTAACTAAAAGAATTGACTGAATTGCTTCATCATCTGTCCAAAAGATGTTTAAATCATACGACTCAATATTATTATCTGCATCAGCCAAGTCCGCCATAATCGCAACAAGACTCTCATTCAGATAGCCACACGCTCGCATATTCAAATTCTTGCATAGTCTGTCACCATCATAGCAATCTTTTATCAAATCCTCTACGTTATCTATTTCAGAAGCGCTCACCGAACAATCGGTGCTAAGCATCATAAGAGAAGAAAGTAAGTTCTCGCTTACCTTGCTCCCCACATTTTCTGCAGGCTTTTTTATAGAAATCACTAAAAAAACCATTAATGCAACAACAACAATTATAACAATCAAAACAAAACCAACCATTTCCTGTTGTGCTTCGTTACTTCTTTTTTTCATGAATAAACGACCAAATCGAGAATTATAAACTTTACCTTACTTCAATTCCTCAGCCAAAGCAGCGCCATGTGTAACGCCATTTAACTTATCATAGAACTCAAAAATTAATCCCGCAGGAACTCCGACGATAACTCTCAAATCTCCGTTGGACAACCATTCTTCACTTTGTTTAAATTTAGAAATTTCTCCGTAAGCTTTTCCAGTAAATTGTGCAGGAATAGTAATTTGTATTTTTTTAACTTCGATTTTTATTGGTAAGATCCTTTGTATTTGCGACAGTATTTCAGAAATTTGTTTGTCAATTGATTCGTTCTTAACATTTACATTAGCTTCTTTTAGTGCGTCCATAATTCTATCAGGAGTATAAGGAATTCCAGTCGGAGAAACCGCATTCTTCGCCAAAAAATCAACAACTTGTTTATATTTTCCTTCTTGCATTTTTTTAATATATTCAGCAGGTAAAACAACTTCCCCATTCTTTATAATCTTCAAACAAACTTGTTCAAAATCAGAAGTTCCAAAATCACTTTCTAATAAATCAACAGCGGCAGTTTCGCCAGATTTTAAATTATGAAACACAGCAGAAGTTAAAACAGCAGCACCAATATTTGTAGATTTTCCCTGTCTTATTTTCATTGCTTCGTCTAAATCAACTAGAATTTCGTATTTCTTCCCTTTTTTTGTAACTCTTGCTTCTGTTTGTGTCATCTTAAAAGTCAGTACCTTTTTTTCTGACTAACTCTTTGTCTTTTCCTATAATCCCCACGTCAAATCTAGCTTTATCAAAATTCTCTGCTTGAATTTCTTTAAATATTTTCAACGCAAGTTTAATCCCTTCTTCACAAGTTAAATGTTCAGCATGCTCATGTCTTAATTTTTCCTTTATTTTTTCATCGTCTTCTCCAATTGCAAACGCTTTGTATTCAAAGTAATTTCCAGAAACATCTGTTGCGTACAATTTTGGTGAGCTATCAAATCCTGCAATCATCAACGCAACTCCAAAAGGTCTTGCGCCACCGTATTGTGTAAACTGTTGTTTAACGTCAGCAATGTCTTTTACAATCGCTTCAGTATTTGCTTCAGAATCATAAGTTACTCTATGTTGTTGTGCTAAAACTCTTGCTTTGTCAATTAGAACTCTAGCATCGGAAACAATCCCAGCAGAAACTGCCATAATATGCTCATCGATTTCCAAAACTTTATTCGCAGAATTTTCAACAACCAACTTGTCCTTTTGTCTTCTATCCGAAACTAGTATTATTCCATCTTTGCAAACCATTCCAATGCTCGCGCTTCCAAGCCTAACTGTTTTTTCAGCGTATTCTACTTGTAAAATGTGTCCGTCAGGAGAAAATGTCTGCGCTGCTCGGTCGTATCCCATTTGTTGATGTTGTATATCTTCCATAAAATGCTTTACTATTCCCTATTTTTAAAGATTTGTATTTATAAATTTATTCAGATGAAACCAACTTTATAGAATCTAACATCTCATCAGCTTTATCAAAACTCATTTGTTGTATGCGCTGGTTTAAATAAAAGATGTAACAATAACCCTTATTATATTTATAATAATAAATAGTTTTAAATCCATAGCAAGAATCCCAATTTTCTAAACAAGCTTTTTCTGTAAAAGTAAAGTTCTTATAATAACTTTCAAAGGTAAAGAAAAATTTTCCTTCATTTTGCTCCTTCTGAATTTTTGTAAAAGTTTCGTCTTTAAATGCGTCTACCATGCTACTTCTCGTTATTTCTATAGTAGACAGCTGGTTATCTCTACATCCTTCATCACTATTAATCGTTGTTGGAGCAAAAATTGAGTAAGCCCATACATTAACACCATAACCCTCTTTTTCATGAAATATGGAAGTAGAAATATCATTTTCAGAATCATGCATATCAGAAAGATTAATTAAAAAATACCATTTTTCTCCAGGAATTCTCAAACCATACATTCCATTCCCCAAATCTAAAAGTTCTTTTTGTGGGAAATCTCTTCCATCTAGAGCGGTATTATTAAGCTTTTTCTGAACATTAGTTTTGCAAATTTCTTGCCATAAAACACTAGGAATTTCATTGCATTTTTCCAAATCTCCTAATTCGAATGCAACAACCTCTAAACAAATATCTTCGTAGGTTCCTCCATTTCTATATTCTAAATCAACCATCTCATTGCATGCAGAATAATTTTTATTTGATGCTGCAAGAGCTGTCTTGCAAGAATAAATTAAATACCTGTCTTCTAATTTTAAACATTCTTCAACAGAAGGATAATTAACATACGCTGCTTCAAATATGCAAGTTTCTTTGCTGTCTAAATCAGAGTCATCAATACCAGGATAATTTAAACTGCATTCTTTTGCGCTTTCCTCAAAATTTTTAGGGATATAAACATAAACAAAAAGCAAGCTCAAAATAATTATACAAGAGATAATAACTCCTATAGCTCCTAAAACAATCCCAACTATGGCCGCCCCCCTACCAGTTAAACCATCTTCTTTTATCTTAATTAAGGCAAGAGCTCCTAGCACAATGGCTACAATTCCCAATAACAAACCTATAAAAGGAAGGAGAGAAACAATTCCAAATACTAAACTCGCAATAGCGAACCCAGATTTCTTATTGCCTTCTTTCTTCATACCCCTTTTATGTAAACTACCCTTTTAAATTCTTCTAAATAACAAAAATAGTTTTTCAACTTGTCTTTAATCTAGAGACGTTTATGCATCAAAAGTCTAAAATATTTACCTACTCAATCCAGCAATTGTCCCAGAAACTTTTTGAATTTTTATTCCTTTGAACGCCAAAGAAGCACGAACTTTATCTAAACTTTCTCTCAGGCAGCTTCCAATTAATTTATTCTGATCATTTTTGATAAACATAAACGCAGATTCAGCAAAACCCAAAATCCCTATATATTCCAGAATCGCTTTTTCAGTTTTTTGCCTGTCATCAGAATTCATATAAAAATATCTTCGATTATCTCGCGAGGAAGGCATGAGTTTTGCCGTTTTTTTTATTTTCATAAAATTATAAGAAATCCTTACTATAAAAACTTATTTTTTTGTTCTCCGCAGAGGATATTTCTTTTTTGGCCTTTTCTTCTTATACTTTCTCAAAAAACTAAATAAAATTAATCCTACTCCCAGGAACACGATTAGCCCCCCGAGAATAGCGGATTTATTTAAGCCACTAGTGTCTTTTTCGCTGGTAAGTATATCATATCTTTTTCCCTTGTCAGTAGAATTTGTTTGATTATTATAATTTACAATACCTTGCGGGCTAATTACTTCTGCTATTTTTCTAAAAGTAATATTCACAGAACTTTTGGCAACACTTTCAACTTTGATATATAAATCATAATACTCTGCGGAAGTCAAATTTAACTTTCTTTCTTCGCCCATAGACATAACAAAACTAATAGGCTCACTTCTTATCGTGAGATTTATAGAATCATTAAAGATTTTGTTCAATTGAATACTATGGTTCTGGTTGTTTATCTGTATGTTAGTTCTTTGTCCAACACTAATTTTTTTGGATACTCCTAAAGAAAGTTGTTGGTCGGATAGTGTTATCACTGGAGTCACCCCACCACCACTTCCACCACCACTAGTTCTGGGCACAATAGTTTCTGCTGCAATTATTGTTTCTGTTTTCTCGTAGCTCATTGTGTAATTCTTTGCAGAATAATCTGACTCATTTGAATATGTTTCGCATCCCCAAGTGTAATTACCTTCGTTAGTCAAGTTATATAAAAAAGTAGAGCTATTAACTGTTCCACTAATATTCACGCTAGAATTCTCTAAAAGTATGCCATTCTCGAATATAAAAAAGCTCAGATTTTTTAATTCTCTATCATTACTACTAGTTGCGTTGCAAATAAAGTTTCTCTCACTTATATTCGTATTAGTATTATTCTCTGGAGAAGATAAATCTAAATTGATTCCGCCAATCGTTAAAGAAAAATTACTTTCGTAGAAGTTACTATTTCCAATTTCGTCCGACGCAAAGCAATTCCAAAAATAATCTCCTGCGGGCATTCCCGTTAAATTAAATTCGCTTTGATTTGTTTTTCCAGAAATACTTTCAGTTCCGTTATAATATAACTCGCTAGAATTCCAAACATTTAGTGTTAGGTTTTCTAATTGCCAATCGCTAGCATTGCAAATAAAGGTCTGATTTGCAGTTGTATCTGCCAAATTGTCAGCAGGAGAAATCAATTCAACAGTCGGAGAAATATCATCTAATGACAAGAGAGCAGAGTAAACATCGATTCTTGAAAAATTTTGAGATGCATTTAAAGGTTCAGCTATTTTTTTGCCAGTGTTAAATAATAGATCTTCAATTTGTGAAGGAGTCATGGTTCTTCCACGAGCTTTTAAAAATTGATGTATAATCGTAATTGCGCCTGCCACATGCGGAGTTGACATTGAAGTACCGGTCCAACTATCCCCACTATACTCTCCAGAAATAATAGTCGAATTAATATTTACGCCGGGAGCAAGGAGTTTTACCATAAAATTTCTACTGAATCCTACATAAAAAGTATCGTCTTTTTGAATATTGCCTACTGGCGTAACATTTTGAATACATGCTGGAGAAGCAATATAAGCCGGGCTGTTATCATTTCCACTTGCAGCGATTACAGAAATATTTTTTGCTATTGCTGCATTTATAGAAGAAACCAAATCTATCCAATCCCCCTCTCCGGGAGGATTATTGTCTCCGTCAGAATATTCATCGCAGTAGCTACCATAGAGACCGCCCCCCAAACTCATACTAATTACACTGATATTAAATTTTGAAGCGTTATTAACGCACCAATCAATAGACTTTTTTAATTCAGAATCCCAAAAGGCCCCTGTTGCATTTCCTGCCTTAATCATAATAATTTTAGAAGAGGGTGAAACTCCGAAGATAGAGCCATTCGCAGCAGCGATTCCTGCAACATGAGTTCCGTGTCCTTCAACATCCATAGGATTATTGTCTTCGCTAGTACAATCAAAATCGTCTGCGCAATAATCCCACCCGCCAATAATTTTGCAAGAAGAATTCTCGTTATTGTTCCCAAAACATCCTCCCAAATCTAAGTGAGAATAATTTACTCCTGTATCAATAATACAAATAGTTTGTCCGCTCCCAGTTAAATTTAAAGACGAAACTTGTAAACTCCAACTGTTTGTTGCATTTATCTGTGGAACGGAGTCTTGAAGCAATATTTGATATCTTTTTTCTTCGGCTACAGATTCTACATTTTCAGCTTTAGCTAACTGTTCAATTTCTTGCTTAGTAAGGGACACAAAAATATTATTTTTGTCTTTGTAATTTATTCTTTCAGATGAAATGATTGGCCCAGAAGAAGAAAAAATTCCTTTTTGATTTAGATTTGAACTCTCTTTAAGATGTACAACAACTCTGATTTTTTGATTTCCTTCTCTCACTTGTAGACCGTTACTTATCTTGTCAACGCTTGCACAAGCTAACACTACCGAGAGCAAAAGCATAACTACTATACCTAACGTCAATACACCTAATCTTTTCATAAAAAATGTAGACTTGTGAAGTTTTAAAAACTATTTATTCTTTAAATCTACGAAAAAATGGTGAAAATACACGCAATCGGTGGCTATTCTGAAGTTGGCAAAAACATGACAGCAATAGAATTAGCGGATGACGCATTCGTTTTTGATGAAGGATTTTTTTTGCCTGCAATTGTTAAAATGCAAGAGCAAGATAAAGATGAGTATGCATATTCAGAAGGGAAACTCAAACAAATAGGAGCGATTCCAGAAGACGGAATAATAGAAAAAATAAGATATAAAGTAAGAGCTCAATTTCTAGGTCATGCGCACTTAGATCATATCGGTGCAGTCCCATTTATTTCTGACAAATACAATGCTCCTATTTATGGAACCCCATTTACAACAGCAGTTTTAGATTCCTTATTAAAAGACCAAGATATTTATTTAAGAAACAAAGTAAAATCAATTCATCCAAATACTTCTTTTTATGTTCAAGGAAAAAATAAAAAATATCTAGTAGAATTTGTAAATATCACTCATTCAACTCCTCAAACAAGCCTAGTAGTTTTGCATACCGAAAAAGGTGCAATAGTTTACGCAAATGATTTTAAGCTAGACGACAATCCTGTACTGGGTTTAAAGCCAAATTATGATAAATTAAGAAAACTGGCAAAAGACGGCGTGTTAGCCTTAATTGTGGATTCTCTTTATTCGGGTTCAGACAGAAAAACGCCCTCAGAAAAAATTGCTAGAAATTTATTAGAAGAAGTAATGTTTACTATGGATCATAAAAACACAGGTATGGTCGTGACAACGTTTTCATCACACATTGCGAGATTAAAAAGTATAGTAGAATTCGGCCAGAGACTAAATAGGCAAATATTATTTTTAGGAAGAAGTATGAACAAATACTGCATGGCTGCCCAAAACGTAGGAATTTCTCCATTTTTAAAAAATGTTCAGTTCTCAAAATATAGAAGACAATTAGAAAAGTCATTAAGCAAAGTTGAGCGAAAAAGGGAAGACTACCTTGTCGTTTGCACAGGTCACCAGGGAGAGCCAGGGAGTATTTTAGAAAGAATTTCCCGAGGTCAAATGCCGTTAAAGATAACTGAAGGAGACAATATAATTTTTTCATCAAGCGTCATTCCAGTCGAGATTAATGTGAAAAATTTTAATGATATGGAAGACAAACTTAAAAAAAGAAAGGCAAGGATATTTAGAGATGTTCACGTTTCTGGGCATGGAGGAAGAGAGGATTTAAGGGAAATAATAAGGCTGTTAAATCCTCAGCATATAATTCCTTCACATGGAGGGCATGATAAAACAGAACCAATGATGGAATTGGCAAACGAAATGGGATACAAGTCCGGAAAGCAGTGTCATCTTCTTAGTGATGGAGATGTGTTGGAATTATGAACGAGATTTCAGGAATATTAAAAAACGGAATTGACCGAGGTTGGCAACTAGAGGAAATTAAGCAAAGCCTTCTAAACTCCGGATGTACACTAAAAGAAATAGAATCTGAAATACTCTCTTTTCAAGCAAAGCCAATCTCAACGCAAGAGCAACCAGTACAAGAGCAAAAATATAACTCTCAGAATTTAACAAATTATCAAACGCCAAGTATCGAGCAGAAAAAGAGTTCTTCCCCAATTCTAGTTTATATAATGGCTTTTCTCCTAGGGCTCATACTAGTGGGAGCACTAGTCTTCTTTTTAAAATTTTAAAATGGAAATATATAAACCTTCAGATGACTCTTTATTCTTTGCAGAGTTTTTAGAAGGATATTTATTAAAAAAACAGAAAAAGGCAGTGGAAGAATTAAAATATTTGGACATGGGCTGCGGTTCTTGCATTCTAGCAGAAGCTACTTCAAAATTTTTTCCTAAAAATAACATTTTATGCGTAGACATAAACCCCGAAGCAGTTAAACTCGCAAAATCAAAATGTTTTAAGGCAATTAAGTCTAACTTATTTGCAAAAATTTCCAAAAAAAAAAGATTTGATTTAATAACATTTAATGCACCATATCTCCCAGAAAATAAGCTAGAAGACGACGAATCAAAATTAATCACAACAGGAGGGGAAAAAGGAGATGAGATTTCTCTCAAGTTTATTAAACAAGCAAAAGAACATCTAAACAAAGACGGAAAGATATTTTTATTAGTTTCTTCACTTACGCCGCTAGATAAAATAAACAAATTCAAGCCAAAAATAATTGCAGAGAAAAACCTGTTTTTTGAAAAATTATATATACTCCAGTTTTCTAGCTAGCCCATGTTACAAACACAAATTCACAAACGAATAAATTTTAACTTTGAAAAGCAAAAGTTAGTTTTTGATACAACTCGAGAACTATTTAGCTACGCAAATATTGATCAAGGCACAAAAGAACTTCTAAATTCTTTAAGAAAGAATCTCAAATTAAATTACGAAACAATTCTCGACTTAGGTTGCGGCTACGGAATTATTGGAATATTTTTAAAATCGATTCGTCAAAATAGTGAAGTAGTTTGTTCAGACAGAGATTCGTTAGCAATTGATTTTACGGAACATAATGCAGAGTTAAATAAAATAAAAATAGAGGCTATTCCCTCATTAGATTTTAATGGGATAAAAGAAAAATTTAGTCTGATTATAACAAACTTCCCCGCAAAATTAGAAAAAAAAGGATTACAAAACTTTATTTTTAATTCTTCAAAACACTTGGAAAAAAATGGAACTTTAGCAATTGTTGTCGTAACAGAATTAAAAGAAGATACAGAAGAAATTTTTAAAGATGAAAATATTGAGACGACCTTTAAATCATTTTCTCAAGGATATTGTGTTTATCATTTGCAATTTAAGAAAGAATTAAATTCTGAAGAAAACTATACAAGAAACGAAATGGAATTCGAAATTGAAGGTAAAGTTTACAAAATTAAAACAGCGAATTCCTTAAGAGAATTCGATAATCTTCATTTTATAACACAATTAATCGCAGAACTTCTGCCGACCCAAAAAGCAAAAGAAATTTTTATTCAAGAGCCAAATAACGGACATCTCGCATTGTTAGCATTACATTTTATTAAACCCAAGAGAATAAACTTAATTTCAAAAGATTTGCTCTCCTTAAAATTCTCAAAAGAAAATTTAGAGCAAAATAATTTTTCGAATATTGAAATTCTCAACACAGACTTTCCACAAAACAAAGGCAAATTATTGATTTGGTCTTTGCATGATGAAGATGACAAAACAGTTTGTGAAAAATTGAGAACTTATAGAAAGAATTTTGAGAAAATGATTATCGGTGGAAGACTGCCTGTTCTGAAAAGAATAATTGCTCGTGAAAATTTGCAAGTGAAAAATCAAGAACAGAAAAACGGATATGTTGCGGTGGAAATTTAAAATCGCTGACTTAAAAATTTAGTTATCTCTGAATCATATACTTCTTCCCAACTTCCTTTTACAATATTATTTGTTTTAGCATATTTTACAATATCCCAATAATTATCTTTGGGAAACAAAATAAAATTATTAGTTTGAACATTTTGTGTTATTGGTGATGATTGTAGTGGAAAATATTTATTTTTAAGATATTCACATCCGTTAATTAAAATAATTCCACCTAAAACTATACTGACTAAACCTCCAATTCTTTTAGTTTTGGGAACGTCCTGCCTTTCATCTTTCAAGTACATCTGAGCAGGTAATGGTTTCGGTTCAGAACTTCCTAATATGCCCTCTAAAACAGAATATTTTATTGGGCCATCAAAATTAACGCCGTTTTTACATTCTGTTGGAAATGGTGGTTCGGTATTTTTAGGGTATTGTGGAGATTTCGCAAAGGCAGCATAATGGGCATATTCTCTTTTTAATTCTTCTAAATTAGGGAATGTTTCTATTATTTTTACACCTGTTTTGGTTTTAATTAGAATAGCAAATTTATCTTTTTCGTCTAATCTTCTTGTGCGGGTAGATATATCCAAATTTTGTTTCATTTTAATCTGGGTTAATCATATCGCTTTTATCTTGACGCGGATTTTCATAATTTGAATAATGTAATAAAAAGAAGGCATCTTCTTCTCCAGCCAAGGGAGCTCTTGCTTTTAATGTTCCTAAATAACTTCGATCAGAAGACCACTGTCTTGTTTGAATCCTATCTAAACTTCCAAATGGCGTGTAATCAATAAATATTTTTTGTTCAATGCCTTCACGAAATCCTCTTGGAACTCCTACAAATTTTCTTGCAAATTCAGTCTCATAAATCCTACCAGGTCTTAATATTTTTTGTTCCCGAGGTATTTCTTTTTCTGAAAGAAATTTTATCGCTTGCGTTTCAACTAATCCTGCAACTAATCCTATTGTTAAAATGTTTAATATTCTTTTAGTGAGTGTCATTTTGAAAGAATATAAGTTAATCTCCTTACAGGCAAACCTTGTATACCTCTTTCTTGAGAAATTTCAGCACAATCTCTTGTTTTCCTAAAAGTGCCAACGCATGTTCTTACCTCATCTACGCCAATACTCAATAACGCAAAATCTGGAAGAGCAAAAGCTGAGCCGAAAGAAGGATCTTTACATTGCATTCTCAAAGGCATTCTTGATTTTACTAAGTTTTCATATGCTTTATCTAAGGATTGGACCGGGTAGTACTCTGCAAGATAAGTTAATTCCAATTTCGTTTCTTCAACTTCGCGTTGTCTATTTTTATTTTGTTTTTCCATTTTATCGTCGTGCTTTTAGCACGATTAAGTAACTACAAGTCTTCTTTTATATATTATGTCCTCCCTAGGAGGATAAAGCTTAAATAGTAATTATTCTTTCAATGAATATGGATACAAAAATATTTGAAGAAATTGGATTTAGCAGAGGAGAAATAAAAGCTTATTTTGCACTTTTAGAATTGGGTGAATCAACAATCGGTCCTATTTCTAAGAAAGCCGAAATTACTCCTGCAAAAACTTATTCTATCCTAGACAAATTAACAAAAAAAGGGCTAATCACGTCAGTAATTAAAGGCGGGATAAATCACTATCAAGCATTCAATCCTGATAGAATTTTAGACTATTTAACGGAAAAGAAAAATAAACTAGCTGAAAAAGAAAAAGAAATGAAAAATCTTTTGCCAAGTTTAATTTCAAAACAAGAAAAAGAAGCCGAATATTCTGCAAAAGTTTACGGCGGATATAATGGGTTAAGAACGTTGTATGAAGAAATGATAAGATATTTAGAAAAATCAAAAGAAGACTTTATTGCATTTACATTAGGGGAAGAGTATAAAGACGAAAACCTAATGACTTTTTTTGAACATTATGACACAAAAAGAAAATCACTTGGAATAAAAACAAAGTTAGTTGGTGTAGAAACTCAAAGAAAGTTTTTTAATAAAGATTATTTACAAAAAGTAAAGTTAGAAATAAAATATCTGCCATATGCATCCGTTCCACAAGGAGTAATAATTTTTGGAGACAAAGTTGCGACCATGGTTTGGAAGAAAAATCCTGTCGCTTTCGTCATTCAATCAAAACAAACAGCAGAAGCTTATAAGAAATTTTTTCAAGACATGTGGAAAATTGCAAAACACTAATTTCAGCGTCGCTAAATTCCTCGTCAAAAAACCAAAACGTTTATAAAGGTTCTTTTTTAACAAGATATTACAAAATGATAATAACTTTGGATATATATTCCAAAGCTTCAATCAAATTCATTGAAGCTAGAATGAGTACTTTATCAAGAATAAAGTATGATGAAGGCCATTTATTAAATAATTTTTCGTCAATTTCTAGCAGTTTTTAATTAAATATTAATTATGAGTGATTAATATGTATTAACAGAATTTTAAAAATTCTGAGGAGAGGTTTTGCTTATTCAATATGTATTTTAACCTTTACATATATTGAAGCTAAATATTAGGATAATAAAACAATGTTTTAGTTTAATTCCAGTTTATCCTGCTGGAGGTTGCGGCTATTTGATTCGAGATAAGGCATGCAAGTCTGACGCAAGTCGGCGTACTGCTCAGCAACACGTAGTTAATCTGCCCTTAGGCCAGGGATATCCTCGGGAAACTGAGGGTAATACCTGATAAGAGTTTTTTTCTGGAAAGAATGAACTTACAAATTCGCGCCCAAGGATGAGACTGCGGCTGATTAGCTAGTTGGCGGGGTAATAGCCCACCAAGGCAATGATCAGTAGGGGCTCTTAGCGGAGTCGCCCCGAGAGGGAATCTGAGACACTATTCCCAGCTCTACGGAGTGCAGCAGCTATGAATCTTCTGCAATGCGCGAAAGCGTGACAGAGCGAGTCAAAGTGTTTATCTTTTTGATAAACTTTTGCCAGCTGTAAAAATGCTGGCGAATAAGGACTGGGTAAGATCGGTGCCAGCCGCCGCGGTAATCCCGACAGTCCAAGTCGCAACCCACATTATTGGGTCTAAAACATCCGTAGCTTGTTATGCAAGTCTCTTGTGAAATCTTGTCTCTTAAGGGCAAGGCACGCAGGAGGTACTACATGACTAGAGACCGGTAGGTGTAAGAAGTACGCTCAAGGTAGTAGTAAAATACGTTAATCTTGAGTGGACTCACAATTAGCGAAGGCATCTTACAAGGACGGATCTGACAGTGAGGGATGAAGGCCAAGGGCGCAAAAGGGATTAGATACCCCTGTAGTCTTGGCAGTAAACACTGCTCACTAAACATCGGGGCCTCTTCGGGAGGTTTCGGTGCTGTAGGGAAGCTGCAAAGTGAGCTACCTGGGAAGTATAGTCGCAAGATCGAAACTTAAAGGAATAGGCGGGGAGACACTACAACGAGTGACGCGTGCGGTTCAATTAGATTCTACACCGTGAACCTCACCAGGAGCGACAGCAGGATGAAGGTCAGTCTGAAGGGCTTACCTGACACGCTGAGCGGAGATGCATGGCCGACGTCAGCCTGTGCAGTGATGTGACCTGTTAAATCAGGTAACAGGCGAGACCCGTGTGCATAATTACTCTCGAAAGAAGAACATTATGCAGACTGCCTTGGTAACAAGGAGGAAGGTACGGGCCACGTTAGGTGAGTACGTCCCTAATCCCCTGGGCTACACGCGCGCGGCAATGGTAGATTCAATGGGCTGCGACACCGAAAGGTGAAGCTAATCCCCTAGCATCTATCTCAGTCCAAATTGAGGGTTGCAACCCACCCTCATGACGCTGGAATTCGTAGTAATCGTTTGTTATCAGCGAACGGTGAATATGTCCCTGTCTCTTGCACTCACCGCCCGTCAAACCAACCGAGTTTTGCAGAGTTGAAGTTCGTCTGAAAAGAAATTTTGTAAGACAAGGTAGGTTAAGTCGTCACAAGGTATCTGTAGGGGAACCTGCAGATGGATCACCTCCTAAATTTAAAATTTTACTTTCGAGTAAAATTCAAGTTAGCAATTTAATTATTGTCGACGTAAATATCGCAGTTTTGATAAAAAATGAAAACATAAATGGCATCTAGCTTCAATTCATAATCATTATCCTGTGCAAGAGGAGACTCAAGCGCAGAATAATATCTGGGCCTGTAGTCTAGTAGTAAAATGCTTCCCTTGCACGGAAGAGTCTCGGGTGCGATTCCCGACAGGTCCATAGTTGCTAAACAAAGTTTAGCAATAATTAATTTCGGAATCGCGCGATTTCCGAGCAAAACGCTTCGAGCAAAAACAAAAAGTTGAAAAAACTTTTTTGCGAGATGCATTTTGTGAGCAGACAGGTCCACTAATGGACAAAATAAAGTCGATGAGAAAGTTTTGAAAAAAGCTTTTGAGATAAAAAGTTGCGATAAAATAAATTAAAGAAAAAACAAAATGGAAGAATACAAAACAAAACCAGCATACGGAAATGAACAGAAAAAGTCAGAAGCAAAGGAACACGAAAGTGAACTTTTCGACTTATCAAATATAGTCGGAATTACTGGAATGCCTGAAGTAGATGAAGCAATATTTGCTGTTCATTAAATTCACAAATCACAATCAAACAAAAACGGCGAAAAACAAAATGTTTTTTGTCGAGAGAAAACAAAATGAATCAGGCACAACAAGATTATGTACAGGAGAATGGAGTAAAAGCGTTTAAGGCAATAGCCTTGATAACTTCATTAGTAGTAAGCAGCGTAGTTTATGAAATAAATGTGGGGTTTCCAAGAATGAATAAGCCTTTTCAAAGAAGCTGTTCAAACTCTACATTAAGTGCATTAGCTGATGCATTCGAAGCCTCAACAGTTGCAAGGGACTATGTTCCTTATGTTCCGAAAAAGTAAATATCACAAAATCACATTCACTAGAAATAGCGAATCTCGAAGGTAACGAGATAAAAAAATACCAAACTATGATATTCGCGACGATGCGTCGTGAATGGAGTTGGAGATTAATAATCAATGAAGACAGAATATAGATCAGTTTTTGTATCCCACAATTTATTGTGGAATAATAAAGAAGATTGAATCCTATTAATACTATTAGACGGATAGCTTGGCTTGAATAGCGACGAAGGACGTGGCAAGCTGCGATAAGCTTGGGCGAGCTGCATGCGAGCGTTGAACCCGAGATCTCCGAATGTGAAACATGTTTTTACATTTCGCAAGAAAAGCAAACGCCGGGAATTGAAACATCTTAGTACCGGCAGGAAAAGAAAACAAATTAGTGATTTCCCCAGTAGCAGCGAGCGAAAAGGAAGAAGGGCAAGCTGAATCTTTGTTCGAAAGAGCATAAGAGATGTGGTGAGATTGAGGCTAAGTCGACGAAACAAATTTCTCTGGAATGAGAGACCTTAGAGGGTGATAGTCCCGTAGTTGTAGTCGATATGTCGTGTCTTAAAAGAGTAGGGCTTCCCGGATTGGAGGTCTGAATACAGTAGAATTAACTACTAACCCTAAATATTTATTCAAGTCCGATAGAGAACAAGTACCGCGAGGGAAAGCTGAAAAGTACTCTCACAAGAGGGTTAAAAGACTTGAAATCTAATAGTTACAAATTAGTTACGGCCCTACGGGGTTGTATCATACGTTTTGGAAAACGGGCCGAGGAGTTTTTTTTTGTGGCAAGGTTAATTAAATGAAGCCGAAGCGAAAGCGAGTATGAAAATGCGTTAGTCACTGAGAGAAGACCTGAAGCCAGATGATCTATTCTTGAGCAGGACGAAGTTTTTCGAAAGAGAAATGGAGGTCCGAACCGGTGTTGTGTACATGCACTTGGATGACTTGAGATTAGGGGTGAAAAGCCACTCGAATCTGGCCATGGCTGGTTCCTGTTGAAATATGCAACGGTATAGCAACGTATTGTTTGTTAGCGAGGTAAAGTACGGATAAGTCCTGCAGAGGCTACTGCCTACGGGGAATTTTCCAACTCAGAACTTGCTAACTACAGATTACGTCAGTCAGCTGGGGTATGTAAGATACTCTAACAAGACCCGAACAAGGGAGACTGGAGTTAAGGTCCCAAAATATTCATTAAGTGTAACAAACGGAGTTTTTCTCCTGAGACAGTGGGGATGTAGGTCTAGAAGCCGCCATCATTTAAAGAAAGCGTAACAGCTCACCTATCGAGGATAAAAGCCCGGAAGATGGACGGGGCTAAATGAATTACCGACACTCCAGAGGTTCTATGTAATTAGAACTCTAGTAAACAGGCGTATTGTATGCGTAGAAGATTACACGTAAGTGTGGTTGGAGCGTGCAGTAGTGATCATCTCGGCGATAGTAGGATCTGATCTTCCTGAAAACCGGAAGATGTCGAAAGGGCAAGGTTTCCTTGGCACTAACAATTAGCCAAGGGTTAGTCAGTACCTAAGCCATACCTTAACTGAGTATGGTGATGGACAACAGGTTAATATTCCTGTACTTTTTAGTTTTGTTAAGTCTTCGAAAAGCTTTCGGATAAGTGGAACACCGAGAGGTGTAGCGAGAAAGAAATAATTGGATTGTAATGATGAGAATTTTATCAATTTCCGCGAATCTGCTGAGTCCAAGAGTCAGTGAAAAGTTTGAAGAATAGAAATTAAATAGCTGTACCGAGAACTAGCACTGGTGCCCTAGTTAAGTAGACTAAGACATGAAAGGTTAAACTGGTTAAGGGAATTCGGCATAAATAGTCCCGTATCTTAGGTATAAGGGATGTCTATTCTTTTGTATGAATTTTTGTATGGAGGAGTAGATTTCAATAACAAGGGCGGCCCGACTGTTTACCAAAAACATAGCTGAGTGCTAATCCGAAAGGATGTGTATACTCAGTGAAACCTGCCCAGTGGTGGTGTCCAAACCTCTTTTTCAAAGGAGTGAAGGCCCATCAAACGGCGGGCGTAACTATGACGCTCTTAAGGTAGCGTAATGCCTTGTCGCCTGATTGACGACGTGCATGAATGGTTTAACGAGGTTGCCACTGTCCCTAACCAGAACCTTCCGAAACCATTTAAGGGTGTAGAGACCCTTGTCACCCTGTGGGATGCGAAGACCTTTTAGACCTTTACTGCAACCTGTTGTTGTGATTTTACTGAGAGTGCTTAGAGTAGGTAGTAGCGTCGAAACAGTTTCTCTGGGAACTGCGGATGCAAAAGTGTAACACTACCCATTTTTAGTAGAACCACTAACCTTTCTGGGACAGCAATTGGCGGGCAGTTTGGCTGGGGCGGCACCCGGTCGAAAAAATATCGATCGGGCCCAAAAACGAGCTCATCTAGGTCGGAAATCTAGAGAAGAGCGCAAAGGCAAAAGCTCGTTTGACTGTATTTCGAAAAGCAAGAAATGCAGGAGTGAAAGCTGGGCTTAGCGAACTTACGAAGTCTTTTACTGGGACTCGTACATGACAGAAAAGGTACCTAAAGGATAACAGGCTTGTCGCCTCCAATAGTTCACATTGACGAGGCGGTTTGGTACATCGCCGTCGGCTCTCCCTATCCTGCGCGTGCAGAAGCGTGCAAGGGTGCCGGAGTTCACGCATTAAAAGGGATGTTAGCTGGGTTAAGAACGTCGCGAGACAGTTTGTATGATATCTACAGGGTGTGTTATTGTCTGAGTGGAAGAGATCTCTAGTACGAGAGGAACGGGATCTCGATGCCTCTGGTTTATCGGTTGTCAAGTGGCAGGCCGAGCAGCTACGCATTGTATGGATAAGCACTGAAAGCATCTAAGTGCGAAGCCATCCGCGAAACGAGACAATTAAGGCCGTCATAAAAGATGACGTCGATAGAATTGATGTGTAAGATCCAAGCTTCGGCGAGGATTTCAGCATGCAATTACTAATAGCCTTACTTTTTGTTTTAAATAACAAAAAATTTTCAATCTTTTTTATAAAGATCTGATCTATATTCTGTCTTTATTTTTTAAAAATCAAATGACTAAAAAATAATTCTAGAATTTTTTATTTGAAGTTAGTGGGAACTCTGAGGAATTATTTTTTATATATACATTATAATCTTCTTTTGTCCACAATACTAAAATTATTTTTTTTATAATATTTGACCTGAAATTATCTAGAACTTCTTTAACTATTTCTGCTGATCTTTCAATAGAACACCCATAAGCTCCTGTGGAGATTGCAGGGAATGCGATGCTTTTACAATTATTCGTCTCTGCTAACTTTAAAGAATTGATATAGCAATCTTTTAACTTATTAAAATCTTCACAATAAACTCTAGGACCGACTGTGTGGATGATAAACTTGGCTGGAAGATTATATCCTTTTGTGATTACGACTTGTCCTACTTCTAATCCGTTTGGACATTGTTTACTCATTACTTCTCTCGCTTCTTTTTGTAATTCTGGACCTGCTTTATTAAAAATAGCTCCATCAACCCCGCTACCAATAGCACTACCAAAGTGTTTTCCAGAAGCGTTAACAATTACATCTGCTTTTATTCTTGTTATATCGCCAAGAACTATGTGTATTTTCATTTTTTATTTATTTTTTTCATAATTACATATCCAGGATAATAGGCTCCAACAAATTCTATAGTTTGCTTATCTAAACCCACAACTCCACTTTCTTCAAGGTCTGGGAAACCTTCTCTTACAATTAAATCTACTTCTCGAACAGGATTGTTATGAAAATGTTCTACTCGCACCTTTCCTGTTTCTAGATTAACCGCAGTCCTTTCTCCGCCCATCCCATTTATTCTAACTATATCGCCATTTCTTAATCCAAAATTATTCATGAATGCTTTGTCTAGCTGAATAACTTTTTTGTTATCTGGAACCTCTAAAATCTTCATGGCAATGCCCTGCTTCAATATCTCTTCTTTTTCTCTTTCTTCAATATTAATTTTGTCTTTCATTTTAACTTATTCCACGCATTTCTGCCTTTATTTCTTTACCACACTTTGGACAAGAGATATTCTTTGTTTGATCAAAGAGAGCTTCGTGGTCTTTGCAATTGGGGCATTTAATCGCATCTTTATTAAAGCATTCGGACAATATATCGTTGTCTTCCAACAATTCCAATGTTTGCGAATCTTTATTTGTGTCGTCCATGAACCCTTTGTAATTTTTTAAATACTGTTCCTTAACGTTTTTTATTTTAGCACTCCAAGGGCTGTCTTGTTTTTTCTTAAACTCAATCATTATGAGTCTATAGTTCTTCATTGTTTTTGTACAAAAAACGTTTAGAAAAATTCCATCCGAAGGCTCGTCTGGACAAGGATGTGACAAGGGAACAATCTTCTTGTTCTCAAATTTAAACTCATGAGGGCCCGAAGAATCTGCTAAAAATCTACCGCAGTTGTAACAGCAAAAATGATAGTAAGTTGCCATTTCATGCCCCCTTATTTATTCTCTCTAATAAATCAACTCGTTCTCTCAATTTATCCATATCTGAGAAAACTTTCTCGTTAATTTCTTTTTGTTTAGCTAATATAGAATTAAACTGGAATTCCTCTAGCTGTTCTTTTAGTTTTTTGTTCTCATCAAGAAGATTCGCAACTTCTGCAGCGAGTTCTTTCATTTTTTGAATAGATTCGATGGTCATCTTTAGTGTCTCCTAAAAACTTTTTTTGTTATAATGTTCTTTCTCTTTTCAAGTCTCTTTATCTCTTGTACGACTCTTTCTGGTAGTTTTATTGAAGAGTATTTACTTAGAATTTCAACTCCTTTTCGATACCCTATCCATCTAACATTATATCGATGAATATCTGTATGTGTGAGATTGTCAATTTTTATTAAATTTGAATAGTCATTATTCCATTTGTCTCCATCTATATGGTGGATCTCAAAATTTTGATCTTTCAAATCTTTTTGTTTTTCATTAGAGTTTTTACAATACCAAAATACATGAAAAGAAGTTCCATCTTCCAAAACTTCATATCCTTTTTCATTTAAACGAACTCTATATCCTTGTTTATTTAGATGAAACTCATTCATTAGTTTTTTTGACTCTTCTATTTTTTTTATTGTTTCTTCCCTTTCTTTTCCCTTTCTTTCTTCTTCGATATACAAAGTTTTATTTTCTTCAATCTTAGAATTTAATACGCTCTTTTTTTTGCGGTAATCTTCTTCAATCTGCATTATTTCCTTATTTTTTTCCAAACGAAGATTTTCTATTTCTTTATCTATTACCTTCTGAGCTTCAATAGACTTATTTTTCTTTTTATCTTCCCATTTTTTTATCTCTTCTTCTTCCTTTCTCTTAATTTCATCTATTTTCTTCTTTGATTTTTCTTTTTCACTCATAAGGCTTCTTTCTATTTCTTCTCTTTCTCTTTTCAAATCTTCTAAAATTTGGCTGTTCTCTTCTATTTCTTTCTTAACTTCTTCTTTTCTTTTAATAATTTCTGCATATTCATCTTTTGCATTATCTCTTCTAGCTTCCTCTTCTTTCCTCTGTTTCTCCGCTTCTTTTATTTTATCCTCTTCCTCTTTTCTTTTTTTAATATAAGGCAATATTGCAAATTTGCCGACTAAAATAGAAAAAACGATTAAAACAACAACTCCAAAAAGAATTAGTTTATTATTTCGCTCGTCATTTTCTTTTTGTAAAACTGAAAAACTCTTTAAACACGTTCCATTCTCAAACCTATCCGATTTGCATTCAAAAGAACATGTATAACCTTCACCCACTTCCTTAGTTGAAGGATCTAAGCAAATTTTATCTTGGCAGTTTAGTTTTCCATTTGGGCAATCAACTATTTTTTGATTTCCACAAAAACCAGCAATATTACAAATTCCAGAACCGCATTTTGAATTATCATATAATGGATTACAAGAAGCCCCCTCATTTAAACAAATTTCATTTCCGCATAACTTACAAACTTCAATACTTTCTAAATAAGAAACCTCTTTTTGTTCAATGTTATCAATGTCAATTCGAATACTTGCAGAGTCAAAAAATGGCAAATCTTGAGAGTAAGAGCCTTCAATAAAAGTAGAAGCTAAGGGATCTATAGTCAGTATATGTTCTCTCTGTTTTCCTTCCGCATTATATCTCAGAGTTACGTTTAGTTGTTCCGCAACGTAATTCTTTAAAGTTATTTTATAATTCCTTGTTGTTCCTAACGTCAGTTTTCCATCCCAAATATCAGTTACATTTACAAAAGGGGGCTTAATATCTGCCAGATCTCCATTTAGGTAATATTCTGTTCTTTGTTTTTCATTTTGTTTAAACTCGGTATACTGGCAATCCAATGCAGTGGTAAAATTTACAAAAAACAAAATTAAAATAATTAAATAAAAAAGTTTTTTCATTTTTCTAAAGCCTCTTTTTTAATTTTATTCAATGTTTCTTTTCTAGCTTCTTCTATATCTTTTGGAATCTTAGAAAAGTTAGTAAATTCTTTTAAATCTTCCTCATCAATAACTAATTTGATGTAATCTTTTACTGCTTCTCGAGACATAGAGTCTTTTTCTTCATTAACATAATTTGCGAGAGCTCTTTTTATCCAAGACATCTTGTCCACACCCTCACTTTGTGCTAGAGACTCAATCTCATTTAGTAAGTCTACGTCAATTCTTAATCCCAATTGGATGGTTTTTTTCTCTGGTACCATATGATATCAAACGATAACAGGATTATTTAAACCTTTCGTTTTTCAAAAATTCGTCCATCATAATCCTCTTGCCTCAGCAACACTCTTCGCGAAGCGATTAAATCACACAACCAACATCTTTAAAAAACCAAATTCTTTTTTATTTATATGAAAAACCTCGCTAAAATATTAGTTGGCGGAGCAGGAACTTTAATGTTAGCCGGATTGCTTTCAGCGCAAGATATCAAGAATGAAACATTTAGAAAATTAGCTGAATATATAACCGATCTTTCAGTAGGCGTAACTTTTACATTAGGCGCAGGTTATAAAATATATAGCAATAGTGTAGCAGAAAGTAATTCTGACCTTAAGGGATTTCAATTTAGGGGCTATTTTTCTTAAAATAATAACCAGGACATAGGCCACTTTCTGTTGCAATTCGTTTCTAAGTCGAACATTGCATGCTGACATCAAACTAAGCCTGCGTTAATGCAGTTGCATCAATCAAGGTGATCGTTTCACTCCAACTTAATGGATTCGTCTCTGTATCAGTGCTCTCGCCTCGCGACGGCCATCTTTAGATGGTGATTTTGTCGTCGGGAAATTACTCTCGACGGATGTGCGGACCTTCCTCAGAATTCAGAAATCATTTTACATTTCTTTGGCTCTTAACCCGAATCCCGACAATCAGCTGTCCTGGTTAAAAATACCGAGAAAACCTGCCTTAAAAATCTTCCTATTCTAATATAATCTTCTTTTCAAATTTTCCTCTTTCATTTGATTTATTTTTTCTAATTTCTGCCAATCTATTCTTATCTATCTTTTTTAAATCATAAATTGCATGTAAAACCTCGTAGATATCAGCGAGTTCTTCTTCGTTTTCAGATTCAATATATTCATCGACTTCCTCCTTTAATTTATTTTTCAATTTTTCCCAGTATTCCTTGTCATTAGCAATCCTTATTTTTGGCTCTTCACCATTTTTTCTAATTATCTCAGGGATTTTATCTCTAACCAGTTTGCTCATAAAAAATTAAGATAATCTAACTATATATATTCTTAGAATGGGTCCGGGGGGAATCGATCCCCTAGCCAACAAGAAAATTACTTCAAGATAAAATCTTTGTTGGATGTTCGATTACCTCAACTTAGAAAATGGGTCCGGGGGGAATCGAACCCCCTACCTACCGAGCTTCAGTCGGACGCTCTCCCAATGAGCTACGAACCCTCAATAAATCTCAATTTTGCATCCTTTTTAAGTTTGTTCTTTTCCAAAACATACTGGACACTATCAACATATTCGCCGTCAAGAAATCTATCTTTTGGCAAAACTTTTTGTCTTTTAAATTCTAATTTTTCTAAGAATTTTTGAGATGCGGAGTTATTAACTAAAGTTGTTGCAATTATTTTTTCAATTTTAAAATTCTCAAAAGCAAATTTCATAATGGCCTTCACAGCTTCACTCGCATACCCGACTCTTCTATATTTCTGTCCAATCCAATAACCTAGCTTTAGCTTTTTTTCTTTTTCATTTATATTATACAAATCAACCAAACCCATAACTTTATTAGAATTTTTCAATTCAATCGCAAATCTTTTCAGATTTTTAGTTTTCTCCTTAATAACCTCAATCGCTTCCTTCTTTCCGAAAGGAAACTTCATAAGAAAAAAGCTGTTGTAATGAATTTCATAATCATTTCCGTTTTCAACTAAATCACTAATATCTTTCTTCGTCGGTTTTCTTAAAATCAAGCGCTCTGTTTTAATTCTCATAAATAAGCCAACCTCGCAAGATTTATAAAAGCTATTTAACTTAACAATTTATGCAAAAAGGTAAAAGGGGCGCAATTGAACTTTCTATTTCAACTATCGTAATTATCGTTCTCGCAATGTCAATGTTAATATTAGGATTAGTTTTAGTTAAGTCAATTTTCTCAGGCGCTAAATATAATGTGGACCAAATGAATGATAAAGTTAAAGATCAAATAAGCAAACTTTTTGCAGAAGATACCCGAGCAGTAGTTTATTTACCTAATAATTTGCTTACTATAAAACAAGGAGAAAACTGGGGGCTAGCATTCGCAATTCAAAATAAAATCGCTTCTCAAGAATTTAATTGGACAGTAAGAACTACGGATTTAAGGACTGAAGAGAAATGTGGAGTTTCTCAAGAAGAAGCAATGGCTTGGATAACAACTGGCGACGCAGGAAGAGCCCAAATCGCCTCAGGGCAGCAATACACAGATATAATAAGATTTAATATTCCTGAAGGATCAGTTTCCGATGTTGCTAGTTGCATTCTTAGATTCCAAATAGTTATTACAGATAAGGATGCGAAGCCATATCAAACAGTTTCTTTTGATGTAGATGTAAACTAATCAAAACATCTAAAAATACATTTTTCTTAAAGAATTCATGGCACTAAAAATTTACAATACACTAACTAGAAAAAAGGAAACTTTCAAGCCAATGGACCCAGAAGGAAAGCTCGTAAAGATTTATGGTTGTGGACCGACAGTATACTGGACTCAACATATTGGAAATTTATATAGAGAAATATTTGAAGACGTTTTAGAAAGAGCCCTTAGATTTAATGGATACAAAACCTTGCACATAAGAAACATAACTGACGTAGGGCATTTAACTTCAGATGCAGATGAGGGAGAAGACAAGATGGTCAAGGCGATTAAAAGAGAGGGGTTGCCCATGACTTCCGAATCAATGCTGAAAATTGCAAATAAATATGCAGATGCTTTTTTTGAAGACAGAAAGAAGTTAAATTTATTGGAGCCAAATGCCTGGCCAAGAGCAACAGAGTATATTAAAGAAATGATTGAGCTTATCAAACTTATAGAAAAAAATGGATATACATATAAAACATCAGTAGGGTTGATTTTCGATACCTCTAAATTACAAGATTATTCGAAGTTGGCTAATCTAAAAACAGACGAAATGGATTTTGGTTCGAGAGTAAAAGTGGACGAGGAAAGAAAAAATAAAACAGATTTTGCTCTTTGGGTAACAAACCAACCAAATCATATAATGTTATGGGATTCTCCTTGGGGAAAAGGATTTCCAGGTTGGCACATAGAATGTTCTGCAATGTCGTGGAAATATTTAGGAGAACAATTTGATATACATACCGGAGGAGAAGAACACATACCAGTTCATCATACAAATGAAATAGCTCAATCAGAAGCAGCTTTCCAAAAACATCCCTGGGTAAAATATTGGATGCATTTGAGGTGGCTGGTAGTTAAAGGCGGGAAAATGTCAAAATCATTAGGAAATGTATACACAATTTCAGAATTAGAAGAAAAAGGTTTTAATCCACTTTCTTTTAGATATCTTACATTTCAAGGGCATTATCGGAAAAATTTAAATTTCGACTTAGAATCTCTTGGCGCTTCACAAAATGCCTACTTTAAATTAAAAAACATAATAAAAGATTTGAAAGACGACAAAAAAGAAAATAAAAAATCTCTAAAAGAATTTGAAAAAGCAGTTAATGACGATTTAAACATGCCAAAAGCACTCGCTGTTTTATGGGAATTAATTAGAGATGAAAAAGCAGAAGGAAAATATCAAACAATAAAAAAAATGGATGAAGTTTTAGGTTTGAAATTATTTGAAAAAGAAAAAAAAGCAGATATCCCAAAAGAAATAAAATCTCTTGCAGAAGAAAGATTAAACGCAAAGAAAATAAAAGACTTCAAAAAGTCCGACGAGCTTAGAGAAAAATTAAAATCTCTTGGTTGGAATATTAAAGATAGTAAAGAAGGTTATGAATTAGAAAAACTATGAAAATTCAAGATATAAAAAGCAAAATAGAAAACAAGAACATAACCCTGTCCACCACAACACAAGATAACAGGCCATATTCAATTATTGTTGAGTTGAATGAAATCATGGGAAACCAAATTATTATCACGAATAATTATATGAAAACTACAGTTGAGAATTTAGAAAAAAATCCAAATATTTGTTTAGCTTTCTATGACGGAGAAAATGGCTGGAGAATTTCAGGTAAAGCAAAGCATTACTCTTCTGGCAAATGGCTCGAATTTGTAAAATCTCTTGAAGAAAATAACGGTTTTGCTCCCAAAGGCGCGCTAGTTATAGATGTTGAAGAAGTTAAAGAGCTTGGTTAGAAAAGATATAAAAACCCCTTAGAACTTAAACATTAAAGATGGTGAAAAGGATTTTTGGAATAGTAAGTATAATTTTAGGAGTAATTTCTTTGTCTTTGGCATATAGCTTAACAAGGTGTTTTGGGCAATGTTCAGACTATCCAATTTTTTTAGCATTAGCTATAGGAATTATATTTTTAGTTGCAGGAATATTTTTATTAATTAAATCATCTAAATCTGAAAAATGAAACAAAATTCAAAACAACTAGTAAAATCTCTGAATTCTCATCAAGCAGCTTATTGTAATTTAAATTTGAAAAATCCAAAAAACGGCGAATATCTTTTATGTGCTTTCCATATAAAACCAGGAAAACCCCTAAACTTTTTACAAGCAGCTTGTGAAATTGCAGCAGAATCTTCAACAGGAACAAATTTCCCAGTAAAAACAGAAACAGCTTTCTCTAGAAAACTTAATGCTTTAGTTTATCAAGTTGATTTAAAGAAAAATCTAGTTTGGATTGCTTATCCTTGGAGAATTTTCGACAGAGGCGGAAATGTCCAAAATATTTTAACTTTTATTGTAGGAAATGTTTTAGGAATGAAAGAAGTCGCAGCTTTAAAGTTACTAGATGTTTGGTTCCCCCCAGAAATGCTTGAACATTATGACGGTCCAAATTATACTCTAGATGACATGCGAAAATATCTTAATGTTTACGATAGACCAATCCTAGGAACCATCATAAAGCCCAAAATAGGCCTTACAGCAGCAGAATATGCAGAGGTATGTTATGATTTCTGGTCAGGCGGCGGAGACTTCGTTAAAAACGACGAGCCACAAGCAGATCAAGATTTTTGCGAATATGCAACAATGGTTAAGTTCGTCAAACAAGCAATGGACAAAGCAGTTAGAGAAACAGGAAAAAAGAAAGTCCACTCATTTAACATTTCAGCACCAGATTTCAACACAATGATCAAGAGATGCGAACTAATTATCTCCGCAGGTTTTGAAAAAGGAAGCTACGCATTCTTAATAGACGGAATCACAGCAGGTTGGATGGCAGTCCAAACCTTACGAAGAAAATATCCGGATGTGTTTATCCATTTTCACAGAGCAGCTCATGGGGCTTTTACAAGAAAAGAAAATCCTTTTGGTTTTTCAGTTTTAGTTTTATCTAAATTCGCAAGATTAGCAGGAGCCTCAGGAATTCACACAGGCACAGCAGGAATCGGGAAAATGGCAGGCTCACCAAAAGAAGACGTTGTCGCAGCAAGAAATATTTTAAGTCTCGCAGCCCAAGGCCATTTCTTCTCACAAACATGGGCAAAAGTTCCAGAAGTTGACGCAGATATAATAAATTTAGTCCACGAAGACCACGCACACCATCTAAATCATGATGACAGCTGGAGAACAATGAAAAAATGCTGCCCGATAATTTCAGGTGGCCTAAATCCTACATTATTAAAACCATTTATTGATGTAATGGGAAATGTTGATTTTATAACAACAATGGGCGCAGGAGTTCATGCGCATCCTAAGGGAACAAAATCAGGCGCAAAAGCACTCATCCAAGCATGCGAGGCATACTCAAAGAAAATAGAACTAAAAGAATATGCAAAGACACACAAAGAACTAGCAGAAGCAATAGAATTCTTTACTAAAAATAAAACTAAAATACAGCAAGCTTCAGACAGCGAGAAGAATTAGATTAATTTAATGCCTCTTTTTGCTAAAAAGCTCTGTAAAAGATATATAATTACTAGTCCAGTAGCGACTAATAAAACCTGCGTTTGTACATAGCTGATATTATTCAAGATATTACTCATTTTTGCATCAAAATAAGAAACAAAACTATAAATTATTGCGCACACACAAAAGTTTACAATAATATCATAAAATACAAATTTTCTAAAAGGCATTCTTTCTCCAAGATAAATTAGTCCAATTATAGCAAGACCATACAACAATTTTACGCCAACAACTGCAAAAAAAGAATGGTGTTTAACTCTATGTTTAACTCTGCCATGGACAGTATCATAGACTTTTTTCCCTGCGTTTGTTCCTTTTATTTTGTCTAATGCTCCCTTGCTGCCTAAATAAAAGTAAAATGCATCTGCGCCAGTTAGCACGACAAATACTATTGTCAGTATTATCACTAAATTCATAAAATCCTAACGATAATTAGCTTTTTAAATTAGGCAGTTTTAACACTTTTATGGTCATCTTCGTTATCGAACATTTGGAACCTAAACTTTGGAAATGGTGTAAATTCGAATATGAAAATATGTCCAAGATAGTCGGTAAGACGAATCTTTTGTTTACTAATATAAAAAGAAAGAATAAGTTCTTAGAATTAATTGGAAAGACCGAAAAGAGAAGAGTTTTTGAGTTAGGCTTAGACCAAAAACGATTTTGTATTCTTGACCCAGAAGCAAAAGAAATTTTAAAACCAGAAGACGCGAAAAAATTTGATTATTTTATATTTGGCGGAATCCTAGGAGACAATCCTCCTCGTAAAAGAACAGGTCCAGAACTTTCTGTTTTTATGCCAAATGTTGAAAAAAGGCATATTGGAAATTTACAAATGTCAACAGACAATGCAGTTTTAACAACAAAAATGATAATTGTTGAAGGCAAAAAGTTTGAAGATATAAGCTTTGTAGATTCTCCAGAGCTAGAAATGGGGAAATATAGATATTTAGAACTTCCATATAGATATGTTAATGTTGGAACAAAAGAAAAACCAAAACCTCAGATGTCAGACAAACTTTTCAAATTCCTAAAGAATAAAAAGGGGTTTTAATATTTCCAAGAACAATAATCCTTAAAAACCCTTAAAAATTAATCTTAACATGGCGAAACTATTAGCAAGAGACTCAAGAGCTATTCGTGCATATACAACACAAACCTCTTTACCTTATCCAGATATGATTAAATTCACAGATCAGGCAAGAGCAGAGCCAGACCCGAATAACTCTTGGTATGATCAAGATGATCTAGCAGCATTAGCAGAGTTGGCTCACGGAAGACATGGTTGTGACGCAAGACATCTTTCTTCAGGTAGTTAAAATTAAAAACAGTCTTTCTTAAGTTATTTTATGTCAGAATTCATCTATTATTCAAAGAGCGCAGTAACTGCAGGGAATTTTATTAAAGACAATTTAATGGAAGCAGGGAGGATAGATATTGTTTGTAATGTAATTATTTCTGCGTTTTTTATTTCTCATGATATAAGAAAAGACGTAAAACTTCACCTAATCTTCGACGGACCTCCAAATCCTCCAATGCATATTTTTATAGAATTTCATCCAGATTTACCAATCTCAAAAAAAGATGTTGCAGGTATCCTTAAAAGAATTTTGTATAAAGCCCCAAAAGAAAAAGGGAAAATGACAAATCCTGTTCCCGGCTGCTTTATCGAAAAAAAATCTTTTGAAAATTTAGTTGAAGAATTAAGTGCAGATGGGAAAAATGTTTTTCTTTTAGATAAAAAAGGAGAGGATATTAGAGATTTAAAATTTAAAGGAAATGAAGTTTTTGTTTTAGGAGATCAAGATGGTTTCCCAGACGATAAAAAACATCTATTAAAAAGAATTGATAAAATAACTGTATCTCCTAGAGTACTTTTTGCCTCGCAAGTTTTGACGATAGTGCACAACGAACTTGACAGACAACAAATATAAATACTCATTAGAACTAATAAAAAAATGAAAAAAGCAGTGAAGTTTATAATCTCGGGAACGGTACAAGGAGTTTTCTTCAGAAATTTTTGTAAAGACAGTGCTGACTCTTTAGGACTAAGGGGTTACGTAAGAAATTTGGCTTCTGGTGAAGTAGAAGTGTTAGTTGAAGGAGACAAAGATAAAATCGAAGAAATGTATAAAAAATTAAAGCAAGGACCCCCACATTCCCAAGTTAGAGAGATAAAGCCAGAAGAAAAAAAGTGGACAGGCGAATTTTCAGATTTTAAAGTTTTGAGATTTTAACAAGATTTTTAAACATCTCATTCTAGGATAATTTATGGGAAGAGAAGATGAAGTAGTCAAAGAAAGGTTAAGGAAAATAGATGAATTAGTAAAAAAAGGAGTAAAACCCTACGCATACAGATTTGACAGAACGGATTTCTCAGCAGATTTACAAGAAAAATACAAAAAATTAGAAAATGAAAAATTTGCAGACGAAACTTCTGTTTCCGGAAGAATAACTTCAATTAGGGACATGGGCAAAATTGCATTTTTTGTTTTGCAAGATTCAAGGGGAACAATTCAGGCCGTTCTTCAAGATAAAGAAACGCCACAAGAAGTTTTTGATTTCTTCAAACAATTTTTAGATTCAGGAGACATAGTCGGAGTTTCAGGAAAAGTTTTCAGAACAAAAAGAGGAGAACTTTCAATCCAAGTCAAAAAATTAGAACTTCTAACTAAATCAGTCAAACCCCTCCCAGACCAATTTTATGGTTTACAGGATAAAGAAGAAAGATACAGAAAAAGATATCTTGACTTAATTCTTGACAAAAATGTTAGAAAAACTTTTGAGATGCGAGCAAAGATTTTAAAGACAATGAGAGACTTTATGGAGAAAAAAGGATTCTTAGAAGTTGAAACTCCGTTACTCCAATCAATTTACGGCGGGGCATCAGCAAAACCTTTCAAAACACATTGTAATGCATTTGACAGTGACGTATTTTTAAGCATAGCACCAGAACTTTATTTGAAAAAAGCAATGGTTGGCGGACTAGGAAGTGTTTACGAAATTACCAAAAAATTTAGAAACGAAGGAGTAGACAAATCTCACAATCCAGAGCATATGACAATTGAATGGTATCAGGAAAACGCAGATTATGAAGATGGAATGAAAATATTTGCAGAGATGATGAAAGAACTCGCAATTGCAGTTTTCGGAAAAACAACCTTTGAATATCAAGGGCACACGATAGATTTAGGCAAATGGGAAAAATTAACTTTGGACGAAGCAATAAAAAAATACTTAAATATTGACGTTGCAAAAATAACAACAGACGCACAAGCAAAAGAAGTTGCAAAGAAAAATGGAATTGATCCCAATACAATTACAAAAACAAATTTGCCAGACGAACTTATGAAATTATTTAGAGAAAAATTAATTCAACCGACATTTTTAACAGACTATCCAATCGGGCTGGCACCTTTAGCAAAACCAAAAAGAGGAAATCCTCAAAAAGCAGAAATTTTTCAGCCATTTATCGGAGGTTTAGAAGTTGGAAGAGCGTATTCTGAACTAAGTGATCCAAAAATCCAAAAAGAACATTTCATGGAACAAGAACACGAAAGGAAGGTTGGAAATGAAGAAGCAATGCCTACAGACGACGATTTTGTTGAAGCATTAGAATATGGATTACCTCCCGCTTGCGGAGTTGGAATAGGAATTGAAAGGATAATTATGATTTTTTCCAATAATACTACAATCAGAGACGTTATTATGTTTCCCTTCATGAAAGTTGAAACAGCACAAAAAGAAAAACCAAAAGAAGTTGTAGAAGAAAAAAAATTAGCTGCAAAGAAAGAAGTTAAAAAAAGTAAAAAATGAAATCTCTCATAGTTAAAACAAATGTAAAAGAAGCATCCGAATTTGCAGTTTCTGAAGAATTTATTGAAGCTCTGGAAAAGAAAACAGCCGAAGATATTAAAAAAGCAGAGGCTAGGGCAAAAGCAAATAATAGACACACTATTCTTGCGAGAGACTTATAACGAATGTATATACTTGAAGACAATTTTATTTAAAAAACCAATAAGCAACTATTTTGTATGGCAATAGAAATTACCCTAGAATTGGAACAGGCAGTTCGGGAAGCCCATATGTGTTCAAGAGGTATTCCATCTACGTGTAGGTCGGTTTTGGCGGAATATTATAGAATAGATATTTCTATTACTACCGTGGAAGGGCTTTTTAAAAAATTTAATCTTCAAGAAAGACGAGCAAGTGATGCTGTCAGAGAAGCTGTTGCAGAACTCTACGAAGAATACGGAGGAGATTGTGCCTTAATAGGGAGGAACATACCTAGAAAGATTTTATTTTACAATATTGGTGAAGGAAGCGTAAGAAGTTATATTTTAGAATTAGGCAAGTCTCCTGGCGCAAGAACAGATACAAGGTCTATAGGATACCAAAAGAGGTGTGGTCTAAAACCCAGAAAAGAGTTTAGAGGGCTTCCAGATCCAAGAAGCATAGGCAAACACTTATAATCTATTTACTGTTAATTAATTTATGGAAGAGGATAGGAAAGAGGAAATTCTAGAAAGATTAAATAAAGCTTCTAGTGAAGATTATAAAACAGAATGGGACGAAAAAGGACTTCCGATTTCAAAAAGTAAAGCTAAAATAAAAGAAGGCAAAAAATCAAAGAAATCAGGAGCAGATTTTGAACTGAAAGTTCGTCGAGATTTAGAATCAAAAGGATGGACAGTTGCGAAATGGACAAACAATGTTGATTTAGAAAAACAAGAAATTGTCACAGCAAAAAAAGGAATGGTTTTTAATCCGTTTTTCAAAAGAATGACGCCCACTCTTTCAAGTACGGGTTTTCCAGATTTTATTGCATTCCAGTTAGTCGGAGAAAAAACTTATAATGTTATTGGAGTTGAATCAAAAATCAACGGAATATTGCCAAGAGAAGAAAAAGAAAAATGCGCATTTCTTCTAAACAAAAAGGTTTTTAATCACATTTGGGTTAGTAGCAAGAATGAGCAAAATAAAATTGAGTATCTTGACTTTGAAGAAAAGTTCGGAATTAAGTTCGGTGTAGAATGAATTCATCAGGACTACATCATATACACAGAAGAAAGCGGTTTTTTGATTTACACCTAGAGGAGTATCCTTCTAAAAAGTTTTGGATAAGGTTCTTAGATAAATTTCTACTTATCGTAGCTGCAATCTCTCCTTTTATGACTCTCCCCCAAATTATTCAAATATTCACAAACAAAAGCGCAGGAGACTTGTCATTATTCTCGTGGAGTATGTATACCTTTTTTAATATTCCCTGGATGATTTACGGATTTGTTCACAAAGACAAACCCATTATAATTGCGTACATCTTGTGGTTTGTCATGAACGCAACAGTAACAATAGGAATACTTTTATACTCTTAGCTATTCAAGTCTATAATGAGGGTTGCAATTTTATTCTTAGCAATACTTTTGTTAAGTTTTGTTTATGCAACTTGCGAATCAAGCCAAATCAATATTAACACTGTTTCAATTATGGAATTAGACAAATTAGTCGGAATAGGCCCCGCAAAAGCACAGGCAATTATCGATGCTCGTCCGTATTCTTCAGTTGATGATTTAGAAAGAGCATACGGAATTGGTCCAGCAACTCTTGAGAAAATAAAAGCCCAAGGGCTTGCGTGTATAGAACAAACCGAGGAAACTCCTGATAAAGTAAGCGAAGAGGAAATCGAAAAGCCCGAGTCAGAAGAAACAGAAACTTCAGAAAAGGAAGAAGTAAAGAAAGTAGAGACGAAGACAGAGGTTAAGGAAGAAATAAGCTCGCAAGAAACTTCTTTCATCCAACCAACAGGCGAAAGCATTATAAACTTAAATTCTGATAGTGTTTTAGAAAAAAATAGTGAAATAGTCTATCAATCCAAAAACGAACTAGTGAAAAAATATGCAATTTATGTTTTCGCTTTGTTTTTAGTTTTGATAATACTTGTTTTGCTAATTAAAGGATAATGGAACAAAGAATTAGAGCAATAATGATGATAGAGGTTGCCGGAAGACCTCCCCAGTACTTAACAGACTCTTTAAAAGCGCATGTAGAAAAAATAAACGTCGTTAAAGGAGTGAAGGTTACATCCTCAAAAATCGCTGAGGCAAGGAAACTAGATGAAGAAAAAGACTTGTATACTTCCTTTGCAGAAGTTGAGATAGAAACAACAACCTTTGGAAAGCTCAATGAAATTATTCTTGACTTTATGCCCTCCTCAGTAGAAATAATTGAGCCAGCAGATATCTACTTTGATTGTCAAGAGGCAACAATGATTTCAAATGATTTAGCGGGAAGATTGCATAAGTATGATGAAGTTGCGAAGGTAGCTAGTATGCAGATACAGCAGCTAAACCAAAAAATTCAACTTCTACAATCACGAAGTGCACTTCAAGCGAGAGCTTCCCCTATTCAACCAATAAAAATTTCTATGGACGGCCTAAAAGAAGAGACCTCGCATGAACCTTCTTCAAAGAACAAAAAGAAGAAGCCTACAAAGAAATCAAATAAAAATAAACGTTAAATTCTAATTTCCTGAAATTTTCTTTTTATAGCTACTTTCTATTTGTTTAAATCTATCTTCTGGTTTAGTGGATTTTATCTTTTTAGAACGCATGTAAAGAACGTATACTACACTCAAAACAAAAGCAAGAATTATCAAACCAATAATTATTGAAGACATTTTTGTTTTTGGTTTTTCATTGCTATTTTTGCATTCTATTGGGCAGCATATTCCGTTTGAATAACTAATTCCTTCGGTTGCGGGGCACTCTTGGTTTTCTAAACACAAGAATTTTCCTTGCTCTCCGCATGTTTTTCCAGACAAGTTAGTTGTAAAATTTTGAACAGAAGTATTAATACTAAAAACAAAAACATTTATTTTAGAAGAAGCGACTCTTTCAGAATTTAAATAAAGTTCAACAAGTCCAGAATATGCGCCAATCGTAGAGGGGTTCAAATCAAGCTCCACCCTGCACAGGAGGCCATTTATAGACGGAGAGCTAGGAATTGTTATAAGAGGCATACTGGATTTTGCTTCTATGTTTAAGCAACTTTCATTTGAGATGTTTTCTATATTTAAATAACGTTTTCCTCCTTCTCCAATAACTAATTCAAAAATTATCTCCCCCGGTACAGAAATATTTATCTTACTTTTATTTATACTTATATTCGCGGTTGTGTTGGATTCATTTTTTATAATTGTTTCGCTTAAATTTAGTTTAATAATCGGCACAGAAAACATTTTGTAGCTATTTATCTCAAAATAGAAAAATCCTTCAGGCACAGAAGGCAATATTTTTTTTGTCTGTCCAACAGACAAATTCTCTTTATAGCCGCCATATTCTATTTCAATATTCAACTCTCCAGAATTTGTAAGAGTAAGTTGGGGGGAAGTTCCGTAATAAAATCCAGGACGGATAGTCAGCATTTTAGTTTTGTTTAGGCTATCTTTTATATTTTTAATAGTTATACTCTTTTGGAGATTAGTAGATTCTAAATTTTCCAACTCTTTATACAAAACAGAATTTACTTTCAGCTCAAAATTTCCTTCTCTGGGAAAAATTATGTAGAAATAATATGTATCTTCGTTTTTAAGAATGTCCTTCTCAAATGAAACTTCCCTTCGTCCTTCATAAATCTCCAAATCATCCCTGCCAATTTCTTTTAAACTTCCACTAATCGCCCCAAAAACAGTTTCATACTGCTGATTTTCTTCATGCTGGAGGGCTATTTGAGGCACAGCAGAGCAAAAACAACTACAAATAATAACTACCACTAAAACCAAAATTACCTTCATGATAGCATAAAAAAAATACTATTAATAAACTTTCCTCATTTACCCATATCTTTTAGCTTCTTGAAAACATCGTCATCCTCAGAAGAAGATTTCTTAACAGGCGCTCTCTGACTACTAGCCGGCATAACTCTTTGTTGAGCTATTGGAGGAACATTTCTTTGTTGAGGTTGAGGCATTGAATTGCCCATCGTCCTCATAGGAGCTCGCATTCCAGGATAGCTTGGAGGAGGTCCTCTATTATTTGTAACATTAGAATTTCCTCTGTCTTCCTTTACTTTGTTTCTCACTTTAAACCACCACAGTTGTACTCTTTCTCTAAAGACAATAAGAATTGCAATAATAATAATTAAAATTATGAGCAATATCCACAACCAAGTTAGACTTTTTTTAGGAGCAGGAGCTTCTTTAGCTAAGCAACATTTATCCGAAGATAATCCGCAATCTAAACTAGATTCAGTTTGACTAGTTGAACAGCTCGTCTCACAACTGCCGCTTTCTAACTCACAACTACTTAGGGTTTGAGCAACTTTACAAACTCCCGATGTGCAACATTTAGCACTATCGCTAGAAGCCTTTTCTACACCATCACAAATTTTTCCACTACTGCAAATAATCCCTTGTATTTCAGAGCAACTTTGCAATGCAACACTTCTGCAGCATACTTTTCCGACTCCTCCACAAACATAAGCAGGAAGCTTATCTGCTGGAGCACACTGAAAGCTGTTAATGCAACTAAAACTTGGACTTGCCTCAGTACATCCAGTAAAATCAGAATTAGGAATGCTACTATATGGTCTGGAAGCTATTGCCCACAACGCAATTGCACTATCTCTAATTTTATTATTACTCCCCCAACAACCATCTGGTCCTGGCGCAAAATTGCTAAGCCAACTTTTTGCATTTGCAACTTGCTGCTGTGTCACACTCTCTGATAGTGCAATTAGTGCCAGAGAAGTATCGTAATATTTGTCATATGCAGTACTATCAGCTTCCCAATATGTTTGTTTTTGTTCTTTTATTAATTTCGTTCCATAATCGCTCCAATCAACAATCATATGCAAAAATGCGCTAGGGAGGTATTGGCTGTTTAATTCTTCTGCAGAAATAAGATAGGGTATATACTCATCAATATTTTCTCCGCTGTCTTTCAACGCAAGTACTGCCCATAAACTTGCTTCATAATCGCAAGCACTTGTTCCAAAACAAGTAGATTTTACTTTTATGTTTACCGGATTATTTGCAGCAGCTGTTTGAGGAGAAGATAATAAATATAATGTTTGTGAATTAGGGGTTTTATACATCAAAGCTGCCAAGAAATTAGTGTTACAGACTAATGAAAACTCTTTGTCATAGCAACTTGGAGAAATTTGAAACCAATAGTCTGATTGCGTTAACGAAAAACAATTTCCTGCTGAAGAAGTTATTTTTTTATTTTCTAAAACACTAAAGGGATATTCTTGAGAATCATAAGTTATTTCACAGTCAGACTTTTCAATAGAATCTTGTTCCAGCTGCCAGATTAAATCAGTTGAAGTTCTTGTTTGATTCTTTAACCAGGAAATATAATTTGAAGTTTGTTCTTTTGCATGATTTAAGGCAACTATTGCTAAAGCAGTATCTTTAACACTACATGTCGAACCAGTACCAAAACAATTTGTTTTTGCAAAAGTCTTTAATCTTTTTACACACTTTTCCGTATTGTTTGGAGAAGCCATTATGCTCAAAGCAATTTCTTGAACCGTTGCAGCTCCAGTACAATCAGATTTTATTTGTTGAACTAAACAATCAAAACCCTTGTCAATACTAGAAGTATTCACTCGTACAGTAGTCGTAACCGTGCAATTCTGCGTTAGAACCGGACTTCCACCAGTACAATTAATAGGAGTAGAATTTGTAACTGTTCTTGCCTGAGTTCCAGAGCTACAAGAATTCCAATCAGAATAACTAAAATTTGTACAACTTACAGCAAGAGTAAAACCTATTAGAAATATAAAACACAATACAAAACTAATTACACCACTCTTCCTCATAATATTTTTATGTTTGTATAGTTTATAAACTTTCTGAGTGGATAGCGAATAAAGAGAATAATTTCTATTTTTTATCTTCAATATTCTTACTAGTCCAATTGCTTCGCATCGCTTCTCTTATTGTATAATTAATTGGATTTTTCAAACCATACGTTTCAGACAAAATCCCTAACTCTTTGTAAGTTGGTTTATCATAATTCGGCGGAAGTCTTTTATTTTTCATCGCCCATTCAATCTGGCTTTTAACATAACCCTCTCGAAGTGGTTTGTAATTTTTTTTATTCCATCCATAAACTTTTTCCTCGATAAATTCTTTTGGCAATTCTAAACTTGAAAAAAATGCGAGTAAAACAGAAAGTGCCCTTTTTCTTCCGTCCTCTTTCATTCCAGCTAAAATCTTTTTTATAACTTCGGGAAACATATCTTCTGTAATTTTCAAACCCTTTACATCAATTCCTTTTCCGTCGTATTTCTTTCTTTCAGGCTCCTTTTTTCTCGCCCAATCAATTGCCTGAACTAATAACTGTTTTGCTTCATCTTCTTTAGGATTAGGAGCATAGTCTCTAACTTTCATTTTTAGTGGATCGGCCAAACTAACTTCAAAGTTTTCCATTTCTTCTTTAGTTAAAACAACCGAAGCCAGCGCAGTTTTTTCATGCAAAGAATATGGAGCTCTAAACAAATGTCTTGGAGAAACTAGGACAATGTCAACAGAATCTGCTTGCGATTTTGTAGTTTCAGAAACTTCAAATTTTCTCAAACCTTCAACTTCTCTACCGCCAAAACTACTTTTGCTTGCAGAAACTTGTGCAGTATTTATTTTGCATTTTTCGCAAAAGTTTATTTTAGTTGAACCAACTTTATCCATATTATATTGGCAATTCGGGCATCTTAAAATCTGTCTTGAAGCTTTCATCGAAGTCATCTCAGATTTACAGTTTGCACATTTATATTTAGAAACTTCTTTTTCAATAGTTGGTCCTTTGCAATTAGGACAACTTTTCTCTAGTATTAACTCTCCTTTTTCTTTTAATTTTTCTCTTCCAGTCATCCCTATTATTGCCTGGTTAATTTTTGATTCAGTCATTTCTTTTAAGTATCCTGCAATTGCCCTTGGCCATTCTGGAAATTTATCTTTTGTTTTTTCTCCGTAAAGCTCTTTTGGAAAAGCCCCAAAAGGAATAAGGATGTGGAATCCTTTTGAACCTGAATATTTTATCCCTAAATTCTTAATTCCATGATATTCCAAAACCTGCACTAAAACTTTTGCAGCAATTTTTGAATAGTCCAAATATTTAGAATCAATATCAATTAAAAAATCCCATCCAATTTTGAGAGTATTATACTGTTCAGGGCTCATATCTGTGCTAATGTCTAGCGGATTTCCCCAAAGTTCTTCAGAGCAATGAAAACTAGTAGCTCCCTTTTTAACTAAAGCGAGAACATCTGAAGGATAGTCAAGAACATCGGGTCGCTTTCCGAACCCTTCTAAATACCTTGGTACAGTTTCCCTGTGTTTGCAAAAATTATAAATTGCCTCTTGCACATCCTTTCTAGAATAATACGCAGTCGCAATTATTTGAACTCTTCTTTTCTCCAAACTCCCTTCTTCTTCATTTTCTGTCATGTTTTATAAAGTTTCTTTCTCTTAATAAATTATATTATAGTCAAATAGTATGGTTTGCATTTAACTACAACAATACTTATAAATGGGGAAATTTTCAGCAATATATGATAGTCCAGCTAGACAATCCAAAAATACTGAGTGATGCAATTTCAATTATTTCTGAAATAGTTACAGAAGTAAGAATAAAACTTTTAGAAGAGGGCATGTCGATCATAGCAGTTGACCCTGCAAATGTTGCAATGGTAATTTTTAAACTGCCCAAAGAAAGTTTCTCAAAATATGAAGCAGGTAAAGAAGTTTGGGGAGTAAATTTAGAAGATTTCAAAAGAATTTTAAAAAGAGCCGCAGGTTCATCAAGTGTAATCATGGAGCAAGAAGATAATCAGCTAAAAATTTCTTTATTTGACAAAATAAAGAGAAGTTTTGTTTTATCATTAATTGAGGTAGAATCAGAAGATAAACAAGAGCCCCCGCTAAATTTTGCGTGTGAAGTTGAAATGAATGCTCAAGAATTCTCTCAAGCAATTGAAGATTCTCTTGTAGTTGCAGACTCCTGCTCCTTAATTGGAGGAAAAGATTTTTTTATAGTTGAAGGAATTGGAAGTTTGAACTCAGCAAAAGCAGAATTTTCTTCAGACGACGTTAAAGTCACAGGCGACGCAAAATCAAAATACTCTTTGGAATATTTAGCAAAGTTCACAAAAGGAAAAGCATTTTCAGATAAAATAAAAATAAGATTCGGAGACGACTATCCATTAAGATTAGATTTTGCAGGCGTAAAAATGGGAATTGGTTTTATTTTAGCACCACGAGTCGAGGGAGATTAATTCTTTGCATTTAGATAAAGTTTCTTTGTTAGGGTAGTCAAAGTATTACTAAGTATTATAAAATATGTAAAAGTAACATAAAGCAATATTTATAAACCAGAGATTTCTAATAAAACAAATGAAAGAGCGGATTTCTGCAACAGTAGACAGTGAAACAATCAAGTCAATTGATAAAATTCTAAAAAAGGGTATTTACAGAAACAAGTCTCACGTTATTGAATCTGCAATTAAAATATTGGAGGCGAAAAGTTAATTGTTTAAAATGAAATCCCCTTCGAAAAAGAAAATTATAAAATTCGAAAAGCAATTTGCTGAATGGTTTAAAAAAAACCATAAGAAATTGGGATTTTCAAGAATAATTAGGGGAGATATTCATAAATGTCCTGATTTCATAATGCTTAGAGATGGTCTAGAGGTGGGAGTTGAGTTGGAAACGATAGCTTCTAATTTTATTTTACACAAACATGATTCCTCCAAAGTTGACGAAATTTGGTGTTTAGAGAAGGATATAGATTTGGAAAAGCCGATAAGAGTTGTGACGGAATTGGTTTTCAAGGGTCCTAGGAAAGTTACATTTAGCTTTAACTCTGAACTTTATAAAAAATTTAAGGAATTCTGCGACAAGAATGCAATTATGATGTCTAGAAAAATTGAAATATGGATGGAAGAATTTTTGAAGGGAGATAAAAAATGAACTCTCTTAAATTCCTTTTATCATTAATCCTCTGTTTTAGTTTACTTAGTTTTGCTGGCTCTTGGGCAGATGATGGAGTTTCTTTAGCGCAAAATGTCGATGGTTGTAACACACTAAACACAACAAACGCAGTTTACACTTTAATTTCTAATGTCACCTCAACAGGAACCTGTTTTACTGTATCTGCAATCAATATAACTATCGATTGTAATGGTAATTGGATAAATTTTACAACAGGAGGTACCACTGGGAACGGAGTTTATTCAAATCAAAATTATACAACTGTTAAAAATTGTATATTCAATGAAGGCAATTCTACTAATGGAGGCACGAAATATTCCATATTTTTAGATGGCGCTTCTTTGGGTTTGATAGACAGTAATACAATGATTGGGGCATCTAACGCCAAACAAATTAATTTAGTAAATAGCCAGAACACAACTATAAAAAATAATGCGTTCAAACCTGCTACCGGAGGAAGGGGTGTTAACGTAGACGGTGGATCATATGTAAATATTTCTTCGAATGATGTTAATTATTATGTTTCTGTAAATGCCGGAGGATTTTATCTAACTGACAGTTTGTATCCATACGTTTTTAATAATACCCATAAATCTAGTGGGAATACTTTAGCAAGTCTAAGTATAACTAATGCTATCGGAGGAGTAGTAGATAGTAATACTCTTGCGATTTTGTCTAATAACTATGTAGTATTTTTAACAGGCACGAATTATACTAATATTACAAACAATGATCTTAGTCAACCAGGGGTGGGAAGTTCTTCATTTGATCAGGTTGCATTAAGGATGGTAGGGTCTTCTTTTAATTTAATATCAGGGAATAACATTCTAGGAAGATACAATGAAGGAGCAATTTATGCCCTGACTGGTGCGTCTAATAATACAATTTTTAATAATAATATTAATGCCACTATGGGTAATGGGGTGTATCTTGCTTCGGGTACTGGAAATAATGTTACTGTAAATAATATTACTTCAGTTAGCCACGGAATTTACTCTCTTAGTTCAACGACCAATACGTTCGAATTAAATAATATTAGTACAACAGGGTCTGCTGCTTATGGTTTTTATCTAGCTTCAAGCTCAACTAATAATAAATTATACTCAAATAGTGTTACAACTTCTGGTTCCTCTGGGCATGGAATTTATTTGAGATCTTCAAATAATAACGCAGATATTCAAAATACTTCTTCTTTTGTTAGTGGTTCAACTGCATATGCTCTTTACATTTACGATAACAGCCCTTCGTTTACTTTTAAAAATGGTTTGTTAAATGCTAGCTCAGCATCTGCTAGTGATTTTTATGTTAGAAGCGTAGTCGCTGGAGGTATATGGAATTTAACAAATGTAACTCGTGCTGATGGCACAACGCCAGTAACAATAAGTTGGTCAGCTGGTGCGAATGGAACACTAAATACATTTTATTATGCGAATATTACCGCGAATTATTCTAATGGGACGCTAATTGAAGGACTAAATGTTTCTGCTTATGATGTAAATAATTTACTCATAAATAGTTCTTTAACCGATGCGAACGGACAGATAAAATTCACATTGCCGAGTTACATTCAAAATTCTACTTCTGGAGCAACAACAACCTATTTTTCAAATTATACGATTAATGCAACTGTTTCAGAAGGAGTTACAGATTCAGAAACAGTTAATTTAACGTCGAATAAAATTATAACGCTTGGCTTTTCTTCTGAAGCTCCTTCTTCATCTACTGAGATTTCTACATGCCGTGATTTAAATGAAACAGACACAACGTATATTTTAACATCAAACGTCACCTCAACAGGAACTTGCTTTAATGTTTTGGCAAATAATGTAACTTTAGATTGTAATGGGTTTGCAATTAATTATTCTAACAATGGAACTTTGGGATATGGTGTGAATGTAACAAATTTTAATTTTACGACTGTGAAAGATTGTGTAGTGAATCTGGAGATTGCTAATTCAGGGGGCAGTAGACGTGGAATTTATTTTTATTATGCAAATAATGGGACGATTGAAAACAATACTTTTATGATTAGTCCACAATATGCGACCGAGATTTATCTTGGTTTCTCAGATTATAATTCGGTAATTTTTAATAATATCCTGTATAATAGCGGTTATGGAATCTTTATTTTCACGAGTTCTAATAATAATGTAACTGGGAATATAATTAATGGAGCAAATAATTACGGTATTGCACTGGATTCTTATAGCACTGGTTGTCATAATAACACTATAGCATTCAATACCATACAGGCCGCAGGTAATGGAGGCATTTATACAGGTAGGACATTTAGAACTAATACAGTTGTTTTTAATAATATAACTGTTCTTTGGGGGAGTGGTGCATATGGAATTTATGTAGACTCTGGTTCTAATTCTAATAATTTTACTGGAAATAATGTAACAACACAAAGCACCAGCCGTAACGCATTAGTGATGGTTTCAACCTCATACAATATGTTTACAGACAACAATTTCACAACAACAGCTTACAAGCCGATAGAAATGACTGGCACAACTTCTGCGCATTTTAATCAAACAATAGATTCAACCAACCTCGGAAATGGTAAACCAATTTGGTATAACTATTCTTCTTCAAATCAAGTTTACGATGGAGTGGATTTTGAAAATAATTATGGGCAAGTTATTTTTGCAAATTGTTCTAATATAACTGTGAAAAATTCAAATATTTCTCAAGGAGGAATAAATCTATGGCTGACTAAAAATTCAACAATTTTTAATAATAAAATAAACACAACCAAAGCATACGATTACGGAGTTTACCTTTATTCAGGCGCTAATTATAATAATATTTCAAATAATGTGATTAATACTTCAGGGAGTTCGGGTACGGGAGTTTATGCATATACAAGTTCGAGTTATAATAATCTCTTAAATAATGCTATAAATACCTCGGGGAGTTCAGCCCACGGAGTTCATTTATATTCTTCTACACATTGGAATAATATCTCAGGCAATAACCTAACCGTGCGAGGAAATGGAGTTTATATCTATGGGGGAGACAATAATACACTTCAGAGAAATATAATTACTTCCAGTGTGTCTTCAGGGATTGCTCTGGAGGGCTCATCACCCGTTGTAAAAAATAATAGGGTAATGAACAATAACATTACTGCACTGAGTGGATATGGGATTAATCTTTATGCTGCAAATGATAACACTTCTGTAATAGATAATACCATTTATGGAAGTTCTGTGGCAGTAATGGCTAGTGCGGGAAATATAAATTTCAGTTTTGTTAACAACATTCTTTTAGGAAATTTTTCAATATCTACCACCACAGGAGGCACATGGAACTTCACCAACGTCACACGTGATGGAACAACTCCTATAAATATTTCTTGGGGAGCAGGGGCGAATGGAACTTTGAATATGTTTTATTATGCAAATGTTTCTGCGAATTATTCGAATGGAACTTTAGCTCAAGGAATAAATGTTTCAGCTTATGACGTAAATAATATTTTACAATCTTCAGGAACAACAGATGTAAATGGACAGACAAAACTAACTCTCCCAAGCTATGTGAGAAATGGAACTTCAGGCGAGACAACAACTTATTTTTCAAATTATACTTTAAGTGGTTTGAGAAGTTCTGTAAACGAAATTAGAAATGCGACTGTAAATTTAACAGGAAATTCTTTTTCAACTTTAACTTTTGATACAACTTCACCATCCGGAACTTTAATTAATCCTGCAAATAATTCTTATGTAAATAATGCAACACAAAATTTCACAGTAAATATTTCAGATAATATTGGAATTAAAAACGCAACTTTAACTGTTACAGATACGCAAAATAAATGGTTGAACTTCGACGGAGATGGGGATTTGGTAACTCTTGCTCCAGATTGGTCTTACTATGTTAATACTATAAACACCACTGCAACCATATGGGTTAAAGCTGAACCCAACGTAAATTCTGGATCAAGTTTCATATTGTATGGAAATGGAGTATATAGTAACTTGGAGATTTTAAATAATAGATTATACAAGTATTGTGGAGATCCTTATGGGCATTGGGATTCTGGGTTGACTATTTCAGATGGAACATGGCATTTTATAACATATTCTGCATCTGTTAATCCAACCTCGGCAAATTTGAGTATGTATGTGGATGGTGTTTTAGGTCTATCTTTTATTTGTAATGATCATGATAGCGATACGATCTCAGGGTTAGCGCGTATTGGTTCTGCCCTTGGAGGAGGATATTGGAACGGTTCCATAGATGAAGTTCGTATTTACAACAGAACTTTATCTCAATCTGAAATTACAACTTTATACAAAAATAAATTAACAGCAGATGTTGATGTTGTAAGCACAACAGGTTTAGTTTCTTATTATGATTTCCAAGACGGAACTGGAACTGTTTTGTCAGATAAATTTGGAGCAAACAACGGAACAATCACAGGAGCAACATGGGCAGATAGCTATACTTCGACGACAAATTACGGAGTAGATGTTTTAACTCAAACAGTTGGAACAGTTATAACTTTAATCGACGGAATTTACAATTGGTTTTATTCGATTTTCGATTGGGGCGGGAATAGTATTTCTAGCAGCGGAGATGGTGCAATTGGTTCTGGTGGAAATATTACAACCATATCTGAAAACGGAATTAGTTATGCAGTTCATACATTTACAACAGATGGAACTTTCACACCCCCTACAGGAGTTACAAATGTTTCTGTTTTGGTTGTTGCTGGCGGAGGAGCAGGAGGAGGGGCGGATGCAGGAGGAGGCGGTGGAGGCGCAGGAGGGCTGGTTTATAATAACTCATATTCTATTAACTCTAGCTCCTTAAGCGTAATCATCGGTTCTGGAGGGATAGGGAACCGTGCTGGAGAGACAGGAACTCCCGGAGGTAACGGACAAAATTCTTCCTTTGGAACATTATTTGCCGTCGGTGGCGGAGGCGGAGCAACTCGTAACGCAGGCGGACTTGGAGGAACAGCCGGACAAAATGGAGGTAGCGGTGGTGGCGGAAGTCCGGGTTGGGGATCTAAAGATAATTTTGGAGGCAATGGCACAAGCGGCCAAGGTAATAATGGAGGTCAAGGAGGCACTAATAAAAATGGTTGGGGTAGCGGAGGAGGAGGAGGCGCAGGAGCAAATGGTTTTTTTGCAATTAATGGAAATGGTGGGAACGGCGGAGACGGAACAGCATATTCAATTAACGGAACTTCCGCATATTATGCAGGAGGAGGCGGAGGATCAACCTCAATATATCCCGGATATACGGAGGGAGTTGGTGGTCAGGGCGGAGGCGGTGCAGGAGGATCGCCAGGTGTATCGGGATTAAACAATTCCGGCGGCGGCGGAGGCGGAAGCAGGCACCCATATGCAGGAGCAAATGGCGGTTCAGGAATTGTAATTGTAAGATATTTAATAACTCAGTCAGACACATCTCCCAATATTACTTCAGTTATTTTAACTTCAACAAATTTCACGCTGAATGATACAAATCAAAATTTGACAGGAAGTGCTACGGCAACAGACGTAGATAATCACAATATTTCTCTAGCATATAATTGGTATAAGAATGATAGTTTAAATGCGACGACATTAATCACTGAGGGATTAGTTTCTTATTGGCCTCTGAATAATGATACTCTGGATTATTGGGGGAATAATAATGGGACGAATAATGGTGCAACACCTACGACGGGTAAAGTTGGAAATGCGAGGAGTTTTGATGGAAGTGAGAATGATATTAATGTTGCAAACTCGCCAAGCATAAGTGATTATTCAGGAGGAGTTTCTATATGTTTGTGGTTTAATACAAATTCTGTAGATGTTGCACAAAGCCAATTCGGTCAAAATGGACCGGGGTTTTTGAACTTCTGGATGAGTGCAGGCGTAGGTTCTACTAACTTGAGATTTGAGACGAATACTTCACAAAGTTTTAATTCTAATTTAGCAATCTATCCTGGCACATGGTATTTTGCATGCGGAATTTATGATACTTCTATTTCAGACAACAGGGCCAAACTCTACCTTAATGGAATATTAGATAATCAAGCCAATTTAACTTTTGATACTTCTAGAACTTCGCCCATTAGTATTGGGGGTTATGATGCAACTAATTACCCATTTAACGGCTTAATAGATGAAGTTCAAATTTTTAATAGAACTTTATCAGCTTCGGAAGTTTCACAATTATATTGGGCAGGAGTTTCTGGAGGCCATACAATGAATGCTTCTCAAACAGAAGTTGGAGATGTTTGGAAGTTAGGGGTTAAGGGAGGAGATTATTTGGGATGGGGTAGTGAATTGAATTCTAGTAATTTAGTTATTCTTGTTACTCCCGATACAATAGCCCCGCAGGTTCAATTTGTAAATCCCACTCCAAACAATAGCGATATTACAAATGTAAGTTCTATTTATGTAAATGTTTCATCTTCAGATGGCGGAGCAAATCATTCTACGTTTGTTAATTTTGATAATTCTTTAGTATCATGGTGGAGAATGGACGACACTTTAGGAACAAATGTTTATGATTATATGGGAAGAAATAACGGGACTGCTTCTGGAGGGGCTTCGCAAATTACAAATGGAAAATTTGGAAAAGCATTTGAATTTGATGGAGACGGAGATTATATTGATACTGGGACTTATTTTCCAACACTTGTCAGAAGGTTTACCATTTCCGTATGGGTTAAACCTGGAGCAGTTCAGCTTGATTATGCAGATATTTTTGGCAATCATGGGGAACCATATAAGGGAATAGTTATGCAGCAATCTGGTTCTAGTGCTAATTTATTTTCTTGGGGTTATGGTGATGGATCTCAATGGATGGCAGGTACGGGAAATGTTCAGTTGATTGCAAATGAATGGCAGTATGTTGTTGCAGTACAAAATACTACTCATTGCCTATTTTACTTAAACGGCGTCCTTAATAGCACGGGGCCTTGTGATAGCGATGTTAGTCCGAATAGTGAACAGAATTTTAAATTTGGCCAAGGTTATCATTCTAGCAGATGGTTTAATGGTAGCTTGGATGATGCTGCAATATTTAATAGAACTTTATCAGCTCAAGAAATTTCTGCATTGTATAACGCGCAAGCAAATCAATATTATAATAATTTTACTGGATTATTAACAGGGAACTATACATTCAAAGCCTATTCGCAAGATTTAGCAGGTAATGTGAACTCAACTGAGCTAAGAACCGTAACTGTTATTGATTTAACTTATCCTCAATTCTCAAATTATTGGGATAATAATGCTACAATTAATTATTTTGGAGCAGGATTGTTTAACGTAACAGTGGACAATACAAATGGAACTGTTTTGCTTGAGATTAATGGGACGAATGTTAGTGCGACTAATTTATTTGGAAATGTTTACAATGCTTCTTTTAGTTTTGGAACGAATGCTACTTATCCTTATAAATGGCATTCGTGGGGAAATGGAGCTTCGCATAATTATAATGTATCTGAGACGAGAAATTATTTGGTTAATCCTAATATTTTTGCAGGTGGAAATGGGACTATCCAGAATCCCTATCAAATAGCAAATTGGTTGCACCTAAATTATACTAGGCTTAATTTAAGTGCGCATTATCTTTTAACTGTGAATTTGTCTTCGGCAAGTGCTAATTATACTGGAATAGGAAATGTTTGGGTGCCGATAGGAAATGCTACGACAGGATATAAGTTTATGGGAAGTTTTAATGGAGGTAATAAAGCTATTTTTAATTTAGTATCTAATAGAACTGGAATAGATAATGTTGGTCTATTTGGATATGTAAACACATCTGGAAATATTTCTAATTTAGGATTAATTAATGCTAGTATATATGGTCATTCTGGTATAGGAGGGATTGTTGGAAACTCTGGTGGAAGAATTGATAATTGTTATGTGGTTGGTGGGAACGTAACGGGTTACGATGCTAATCAATATGCCGGTGGCCATAGCGTTGGAGGTCTTGCGGGTTATGCAGGAGTCATTAATAATTCTTATGCTATTACATTAGTAAGTGGTACTGGAAATAGCAAGGGAGGTCTTGCTGGTTCTGCCGGGACGATAAATAATTCTTATTCAGCAGGAGTATTAGTTTGTTCAGGTCCAAATTATGCAGGAGGGCTTGCAGCTAGTGCTAGCTATGTTTATAATTCACACTCTAATATGACTCTTAGTTGCTCTGGCGTTTATCATACAGGAGGATTGCTTGCTGAAGGAAGATACGTTTACAATTCTTATGCAACAGGAAGTGTTAGATCAAGCGGGTATGCTGGTGGTTTGGTAGGATATACAAATGATGGAGTGATTAACAATTCTTATGCAACGGGCTCTGCTTCTGGTGGCGATAAGGCGGGAGGATTAGTTGGGAGGATAACGGCGTCTGTGGTTTCTAATTCTTATTCAACTGGAGGAGGGAATGGGGGAGGGCTAATAGGACAAGTTTCTAGCGGAGGAACGGCTGTAAATTCGTATTGGGACATGACTACCTCGGGGAAAGCAACAAGTGCTGCAGGAGTAGGAAAAACAACTGCAGAAATGAAAAATATTTCTACGTTTAGTGCTTGGAATGTAGGTATTGTGGAAGCAGGAGTAAATGCTTATCCTTTTTTAGCAGGGCAAACAGCAAATAATTCTTATGATTGGTTAATTAGACAAGCTTCCTTTGGAGGCGGATCCGGAACACCAACAGACCCATATCTTATAGCTAGCTGGAGACATTTAAATTTTACTAGAGATAATTTAACGGCAAGTTATTCTTTAGTAGCCAATTTGTCTTCTGCTGATTCTGATTATACGGGGATTGGAAATAGCTGGTATCAACTTGCGGATGATTGTGTGGACGGAAATTGCGGAAATAATGCGGATAAAAGATTCACCGGTAATTTTGATGGGAATAATAATACAATTTCTAATTTGACAATGGTTACTTCACTGTGGGGCAATAGTTTGTTTGGTAGGGCGGCGAGTGGATCAACTATTTCTAATCTAGGGTTATTGTCTGTAAATATTTTAGGTAGTTATTATACTGGGAGTCTAGTGGGAGCGAATGAGGGCACAATTAGAAATTGTTATGTGACGGGTTATGTGCATGGGAATGGGGGTTCGGGAGGTTTGGTTGGTTGGCATATTAATGGTTTAATTATTAATTCTTATTCGATTGCTGATGTTTGGGGAGCGAATGATAATGGAGGGGGTTTGGTAGGACTGTCTTCATATGGAGCAATTTCGAATTGTTATTCGACGGGAAATGTAACGAGTAATTTTGATGTAGGGGGTTTGGTGGGAGAGATAGAGGGCGGGTCGATTACTAATTCATATGCAACTGGAAATACGACCGCAACGTCTGATAGAGCAGGAGGTTTAGTTGGGAGGTTCACTGGAGGAGCTATTTCTAATTCCTACGCGATAGGAAAAGTTTCGGGGGGTTCTTCAGGAGGCCTTATTGGATATACTGGAGGAAGTGCTACAAATTCGTATTGGGATATAAACACAACAGGACAAACAACTTCTTCTGGCGGAGTTGGGAAAACAACTATTGAAATGAAGAGAATTCCAACATTTAATGCATGGAATTTGAGCACCGTTAACACAACGTATAATAATGGTTATCCTTATTTAGCATGGCAGAATAATAGTAATTCTTCTGTATGGTTAATGTACACAGACGGAATCTATCCGCAATTTTCAAACTATTTAGATAATAATGCAACCTTAGGTAATTCAGGAATAGGATTGTTTAATGTAACTGTTGAGAATACAAATGGGACCGTTTTGTTGGAAGTAAATAACACAAATATAACTGCAACGAATTTAACTACTAATGTTTATAATGCTTCTTATAACTTTACAGCACCTGGAGATTATTATTACAAATGGCATTCGTGGTCAAATTCAACAAGTAATAATTATAACGTTTCAGAGACGAGAAACTATTTGGTCAATAACACTTATTTTGAAGGAGCAGGCACGTTGGGTAATCCTTATAAAATTTATAATTGGGCACAGTTGAATATTACAAGAAATTATTTGTCATCTTATTTTATTTTGATGGCTAATCTTTCTTCTTCTTCTCCAGACTATACGGGAATAGGAAATGTTTGGGTGCCTATTGGAGATTGTGGAACTGATGCTTGCGGATATTTAGTAGACCATCCATTTACCGGAGGATTTAATGGAAATGGAAACACAATCTCAAATTTAATAATTAGTAGTTCACAGCAAGGGACGGGTTTTATTGGAATGACGAATGGAGCAACTATCTCAAATATGAGTTTAATTAATGTAAATGTAACTGGTTCAAATTATTATGTTGGTGGTTTAATTGGTTATCAGCTTGGAGGAACAACTTCTAACTCTTATGTTATAGGTAATATCACAACTTCAAATTCTTATGCAGGAGGATTTATGGGGTATGCTTCGACAAATAGTACAATATATAATTGCTATTCAAACACAAGAGTTTATTCTTCAAATACTTATGTAGGAGGATTTGTAGGTTCATTTGCTGGAAAAAACTTAAATAACTCTTACTCAACAGGAAGTGTTACTTCTACAGTTGCATCGTCTGCCTATATTGCAGGAGGTTTTGCAGGAAGTATTACGACATCAAATCAGGGGTCGGTAAATAACTGCTATTCTTCCGCAAATGTAACAACAACAGCATCAAATCCTTCAGGATATATTGGGGGTTTTGGTGCGTATATATCTCAATCAAATATTACGAATTCTTTTTCAACAGGAAAAGTAACAGCTCAAAGTTCGATTTCAAAAAGCGGTTGCTTTATGGGCTATAACAGACAAGGAACAATAACTCTTATTACAAATTCTTTTTGTGATAAAGGATCTTCTGGTCAAACAGCTGAAGCAACAGCATCTGCAACTTTATTGCCTACAAATTTAATGAAATCCATAACTCCTTATGCTGCCTGGAATATTAGTTATAATGAAGCAGATTTAAACAACGGCTATCCTTATCAAGCATGGCAAGGCGGAAATAATAGTTATGTTTGGCTAACTTCAGGAACACAACTTTATTCAGAAGGAAATGGGTCAGTTGATAATCCTTATCAAATTCATAATTGGACACAACTAGCCGGTGTAAGGTTTAATACAACTGCATCATATTCTTTGATGAACAACATAAACTCCTCTAATTCTGACTATGCGGGAATAGGAAACAATTGGGCGCCTATTGGGGCAGCAGGAGTAGGTCTAAACTTTACAGGAACTTTCGATGGAAATAATAATACAATCTCAAATCTAATAATTAATAATGCAAATGCCTATACTGGTTTATTTGGTTATTCTTCTGGAAATATTTCTAATTTAGGAGTTATTAATGCAAATGTAACAAGTTCAAATGATTATTTAGGAATCTTAGTAGGAAACCATTCAGGAATTATTACAAATTCCTACTCATCAGGTAATGTAACAGGAACAACAGCTACAACAGTGTATATGGGTGGTTTAGTTGGATATCTATGGGGTGGAACAATTAATAATTCTTATTCTTCAGCAGTAGTTAGATATACAGGAGGCGTTTCAACAACTTCAAGTGTAGGAGGTTTAGTAGGTTATATAGCTGGAGGAGCAATTAACAATTCATATTCAACAGGAAATATATTTGGATATACTTACACAGGAGGACTTGTAGGTAAATGCTTCCCAACATCAGGATTAACAGGTGATGTAGTAATTAGCAATTCATATGCAACTGGAAATGTAGTGTCTAGTGGTAACCAAGGCACAGCGGGAACAGGAGGGATAATTGGAAGTATGGTTGGTAATGCACCTAAGATTGTTTATATTCTAAACTCTTATTCAACTGGAAATGTATCTTCTGTTTCCATTGCAACAGGAGGATTAGCAGGTTACAGCGAAGGAGGTTTCTCTATAAGAATAAATAATTCATACTCAACTGGAAATGTAAATGGAACACAATATGTCGGAGGATTATTTGGACTTAGCGGTTCATACCAAACTGGAACTACTGTAATAGAAAATTCTTTCTCAACAGGAAAAGTAACAGGTTCATCTTCTGTTGGAGGTTTTATAGGTAGTGCAAGTGGTTATACAATAGTCAATAATTCTTATTGGGATATGAATAGTTCAAATAAATCAACAAGTGCAGCAGGAACAGGCAAGACAACTGCAGAAATGAAAAGTATTTCTACATATAATTCTACTTGGAATATAACTAGAGGGATGACAATTTTGAATAATGGTTATCCTTATTTAGCATGGCAGACAAATAATAATTCTTATGTTTGGTTGATGCCACTTAGCGTTACTATAATTTCTCCAAGTAATACGATTTATAATAATCAGACTCAATTAGTTAATATATCTTCGGACGCGACAAATATTATATTTTCTAATGGAACTAATCAAACTTATACAACTCCTGTTTATGCGATATTCGATGCTGGCTTTACGAATATGACTGTGTGGGTAAGTGATACATTGGGTAATACGGCGTATGCTATAGTTTATTTTACCATTGATTTGGTTTATCCGCAATTTACCAATTATGGAGATAATAACAATACACTTCCAGGAGGAGGAATGGGTTTGTTTAACGTAACAGTGGACAATACAAATGGAACTGTTTTATTAGAAATAAATAACGCGAATATTACCGCTGTGAATTTATCTGGAAATGTGTATCGTGCGAACTATACTTTTCAAAATAGCGGAACATATCCGTATAAATGGAATTCTTGGGGTAATGGCTCCTATCATAATTTTAATGTTTCGGAGACGAGAAATTATTTTGTAACTGCTAATAATTTGCCAAATATAACTTCAGTAAGTTTAACTTCGACAAATACTACATTAAACGATACAAATCAAAATTTGACAGGAAGTGCTACGGCAACAGACGCAGATAATCATAATATTTCTCTTGCGTATAATTGGTATAAGAATGATTCGTTAAATGCGACGACGTTAATTGAAAATGGATTAGTTGCTTATTGGCCTCTGAATAATGATACTTTGGATTATGGAGGGATTAGCGATGGAACAAATAGTGGAGCAACTCCTACAACGGGAAAAGTTGGAAATGCGTATAGTTTTGATGGGGGAAGTAATAAAATAGTAGCAACTGATTATAAAGGAGTTATTGGACAGGCATTTAGTACTTCTGCGTGGTTTAAAACTACTGGAGAAATTGGTAATAGTGAATGGGCGATAATCGGATGGGGAGGAGATTTTGCTTCTGCAGATGGAAGCTGGATGGATATAGAGTTTTATCCAGGTTTTCAAGGACAACTTTGTGTTTTGGGTGTAAATTCTCCTTCTTGGATCGCTTGTTCTGTCAATAATGGTTTTGATGATCAATCCTGGCATCAGGTAGTTATAACAGTTGATGATGATAAATTGTTAAGGATGTATATAGACGGTGTTGAAGAGATAACGCCAGTAACACTAACTTCTTTCCCGGTATCTCAACACGATGTGGGTATTGGATATAGGGCAGAGTATTCCGATTGTTATTTTTATGGTTTAATAGATGAAATTGGTATTTGGAATCGTTCTTTATCTGCGTCAGAAGTTTCGCAATTATATTTTGGTGGATTATCGGGAGGTGATGAAATGGATTCATCATTATTAACAGTTGGAGATGTTTGGGAGTTAGGAGTTAAGGGCGGAGATTATTTGAATTGGGGAAGTGAATTGAATTCTAGTAATATTACAATAAATAAAGCACCATCATTAAATATTTCAGTAGTTTATCCACTAACTAGTATTAGTATTGCTCAAAATAAATTCTTTAATGTGACTGTAAATGTAAGTTGTTCCGACGGAGATTGTGGAAGTGTTGATGTAAGTTTGGATCCTCAACAGGCACAAACGGTTACTTTCAATAGCTGGGATACTCCGGACGTTATAACGCCGACGGTATCTTTGCAGAAAGCTTCTACGGGAATATTGTTTAATCCGGCAATTGATGCTAACGGATTTCTTCAGTGTGGTGGAACTAGTTTGCCTCAGCCATCTGGAACCGAGTGGGCTGTTGGAACTTGTGATTCTGTAAGTAGTTTCGCACCGCTTGGCGCATTATTTGGATATTCTCGTTGCAATGGTGGAACGGGTGCAGGAAATTTCTTTCCTGGACAAGATTTATGTATGAGAACAACAGATACGCAGGATTTAATTGATTTTCATTTTAATAGTTGGACTCCCGGAGGAGGAGGATTTGAATATACAAGAAGTGTTCCGAGTTCTGGGAAGGGTTTGGTCAGTGATACTCCTGGAGATACACCATTCTATACAAATCAAACTAATCCAAGAACAATAAGTTTGGGTAATGGCGCAAGCCAATTAATAACTTATTTTGTGAATGCAACTGGCGAGGGAGATGTTTATGATTTCTTTGCATTTGCGAATAGAACAGATTATCCGGCAACAGGTGCTACAACAGATCATTTTAATGTAACAATTATTGAACCATTTGTAAATATTTCATTAGTTTATCCAACGACAAATATAGATGTGTGGCAAAATACGTTCTTTAATGTAACTGTAAATGTAAGTTGTTCCGATGGAGATTGCGGAAGTGTTGAGGCAAGTTTAGATCCGGTTGGGTCTTATCATTTTGTAAGAACAGGAGGTGAAGTGGACGCAATAACTCCAACAGTTAGTATTTCAAGAGGAGGCGGAGGAACTATATGTAATTCTTTAACAGATAATTGTGCTCCCCAGTGGCAAGGTGGAACAACGAATCCGACTGGAACAGAATGGGCCGAAGGAACTTGCGCATCTCCCGGATATTTTTCATCTTTTATTGATACAGTTTGTCATTATAGATGTAATTATAATGTAATCAACAAGGATGTTTGCATGCATTTAATTGCAGAAGATGAATATGTTGACGTATATTTTGATAGTTGGAATGCGGGATACGCTACGACATTTTCTTATTATAGAAGTGAGTTGGGTGGGAAGAGCGGTCTTGTTAGTGATAATATAGGAGATACGCCATTCTATACTAATCAAAGCAATCCGAGAATAATAACATTGACGAATGGTTCAAGTCAGCTAATAACCTATTTTGTAAATGCAACCGGAGAGGCAGATGTATATGATTTCTTTGCATTTGCTAATAGAACAATGAATTTATTAAGAGGAGATATAACTGCTCATTTCGATGTGACAATTATCGAGCCGCAGAAAGTAACTTTATTGAGCCCGGCAGATAATTCCTTGGTGGGTTCGACAACTGTAACATTTAATTATTCTGCTAGTAAGGATGGTTATTGTAAATTATATTTGAATAGTACCGGTACTTGGAGTGTTAATACTACAGATGATTCTGTAGTAGCCGGGAATGATAGTTTTGTTGTTGATTTTGCTCCGGGTGCGTATGTAAAATGGAATGTGTGGTGTAACGATTCTGTACCTACAGAAGCGTGGGGTAGCTCTAATTGGACATTCGGAATAAATACGGTGCCTACTGTAACTTCTGTAATTTTGAATTCTACAAATCCTGCAACAAATAGTACAAATAATAATTTAACTGGATATGTAACTGCGTCGGATGTTGATAATAATAACATTACCTTAGCATATAATTGGTATAAGAATGATAGTTTAAATGCGACGACATTAATCACTGAGGGATTAGTTTCTTATTGGCCTCTGAATAATGATACTCTGGATTATTGGGGGAATAATAATGGGACGAATAA
>Ga0247841_10001117_pt1 | contig 63306 bp, 39 predicted proteins | sample LaCruzMarch2015__2_FD_192410 | JGI IMG/M metagenome (GOLD analysis project Ga0247841, IMG submission 192410) | Freshwater microbial communities from meromictic Lake La Cruz, Castile-La Mancha, Spain - LaCruzMarch2015_18m | ecosystem: Environmental > Aquatic > Freshwater > Lake | place: Spain...
ACGGGGGAAGGGGGCTTGACGCAGCGGTTGATGCGTTTCAGTCGCGGCTGGAATCTGGTTTCAGTGAACATCGACGTGGCGGGGGCAGAGAACTTCGACTCACTGCTGACGCCGTTGGTTGACGCCGGATTGTTAGTGTTGGCGAAGGACGCGGGGGGGAATTTCTACTGGCCAGCGCGCGGTTTCAACGGGATCGAGAGCTGGAGCGGATATCAATCTTACTGGTTGAAGCTGTTGAATGAAGCGGAATTGCGTCTTTCAGGAACGTCTATCGCTTACGATCACGAGATTCCCCTCCACGCGGGATGGAACGGAGTATCATATCTTCCACGTCAACCGGTTGAGTCGAGCATTGCTCTGGGCGGCTTGGGTGAGAACTTGGTGATCGCGCGGGATGGCGCTGGGCGGTTCTATCTTCCTGCATATGGTTTCAGCGACATCGGAACGATGCGAGAGGGCTTGGGCTACCAGCTTCATGTTCGCGAGGACGCTTCGCTGGTTTACCAGTTGGCGGGCCGGGCGGCGTCGCTGGCGAATCGTTACGATCAGGCAGAATTGGCGTGGCTGCAAGAGGTTACCCGAACAGACTTGCAGTATAACTTATTAGTGAAGAGTGATTTTGAAGCGGGAACGCGCCTTGAGGCGTTGACTTCATCGGGCTTGATTGCCGGTCGAGGCGTGGTCGGTGTGGATGGAATGGCGGGCTTGACGTTGTGGGGCGACGATCCGACGACGGATGTTGTGGAAGGGTTTGCGGAAGGTGAAGAGACAACGATAAACGAAGAACGAAGAACGAAAAACGTCGAACCTCTCAACTCTCAACTCTCAACTCTCAACTTCACTTCCGGTGGTTGGGGAGTGATCGAACTGACTGGCTCTTCCGTTCCCGTATCATTTGGTTTGACTGAGACATATCCGAACCCGTTCAACAGCGAGCTGCGAGTGACATTCGGCTTGGCCTCTTCAGGCGAAGGAAGGTTAGCGGTTTACGATCTTTCAGGGCGGGAGGTTGGTGTGTTGTGGGCAGGTCGCGGCGAGGCAGGTTCTCATCGCGTCGTCTGGAACGCTATCGGTCTTCCTTCGGGCGTCTATCTTTTGCGTCTTGAGTCTGCTGGTTTGACTTCGACCATGAAGGTGGTGATGGTCAGATAAAGAGGAAAGAGGAAAGAAGAAAAAGGAAAGCCGCCGACCAGTTATGATCGGCGGCTTTCTTGCTCATATTTATCTATTTTATAATGAAATTACTCCGGTTGTTCGCCGAGGCAAATCAATGTCTCCCGAACCACCGAAGCTGCGACCACGGCGGAAACACCAGTCTGGTCGTAATGCGGTGCAAGTTCTACAACATCACAACCAACGAGATTACGCAGAGAAAGCAACCGGGCAATCTGAATGAACTCGCGATAGGTGATACCGAGCGGTTCGGGATTGCCGACGCCAGGCAACAACGAAGGATCAAAGACGTCAAGATCGATTGTCACATAAAGCGGCGTGTCGATCGGTATGCGACCAATGGTCTTCTCGATGTCTCTCTGTCCGCCTTCAAGCCCGAGTGGCAATTCCAATCCGGACCCGATTATTTCTTCTCGAGTGCCTGCTCGCACACCAAAATGATAAATTCGCTCTGAGGGAATGAAATCCATTATACGTCGCATAACGGTCGCATGACTCAGACGATCGCCGAGATACTCTTCACGTAAGTCAGTGTGAGCGTCGAGTTGCAGGACAGAGAGATTTGGGTACTTTTCAAAAGCAGCTTGAACAGCGCCCAGAGTAATAGTGTGTTCGCCGCCCAGGGTAAAGGGCTTGGCTCCCGATTTTTGAATTTCCAGCACTTTAGTGTGGACAATCTCAACTGTCCGAGCCGCCGAACCGGGCGGAACTTCGAGATCGCCCCAGTCAGAGTACTGCATTCCTTCGAGGTCGCGGTCAATAAATGGACTGAAGGTTTCAAGACTGTGAGATGCGGCTCGAATTGCCCCCGGCCCGAATCGAGCTCCCGCGCGGAAGGAAGCGGTCCCGTCGAACGGGACTCCAAGGAGAACCACTTCGCTCCGCACTCCCTCCATCAAAGCGCCGAGAAATCGCATACCTGTACCTGTAACTTGTGATTTGGAGCCGTTGCTGAGCGGCTCAACGGGAGGTGTAATAAGGATTGCTCAGGACAGAGAAGCTCTAACGCGCCCCCTGCCTCTCGGGCGTCACAGAGCTTCCGCTGCCCGGCGTACTTCCTCTGGCAAACGAAACGCACCCTCGTGAATGTCAAGATTATAATACTTGAGGGTGTTTGCAAATGTGAGAAATCTCACATGGTCAGGAGTTTTTTTCGTTCCGTCAACATTTTTCGATGCAACACCGAGTCCCCAAACTCCGGAAGGGTAGGTTGGAATATGCGCGAGGTAGAGTCTGGTGTCCGAAAAGACCGCCCGCCAATGTTTCAGAGTCGTTTCGATGCGGTCAAGCGAGTAGTGCGGCGAGCCGATCTGGCAGGACATGATCCCGCCTAGCTTCAGGGCGTCTGCGATGTCTTGGAAGAATGACCGTTCAAACAGTCCAACTGCTGGTCCAACCGGATCGGAACCATCGATGATCGCGACGTCGAATTCGCCACGGACGCTTCTAAGATAATCAATTGCATCGTGAACTACTAACTCGACCTTGGGATGACCATATGCCGAAGCGACGGACGGAAAATGCTCTTTGCATAATTCGACGACGTCGCCGTCGATTTCGACTTCGACTGCTTTTTCGACGCAATCATGCTTGATGATCTCGCGCAAGCAGCCGCCGTCGCCGCCGCCGACGACTAAAACTTTCTTCGGATTCGGGTGCATCAGCAACGGGACGTGAGTCATCATCTCGTGATAGACGTGCTCGTCCCGATCGGTGATCATCACCAGACCGTCGAGCGTCAATAGCTTGCCGTACTCGACTGTATCGAAGATCTCAATCAGTTGGTAGGGACTTTTCCGTCTGACGACGTGTTCCTTCACCCGAAAGGTCATGCCGATGTTGTCGGTATGATATTCGGTGAACCAGGTCTGTCCCGCGCCTTCGCCAACCGCCATTAAGACTCCTGCTCTTGCCAGAGCAGCACCATGGCGGCGACCGATCCGACGTGTTCGACGTGATGATCCGCTACCGCGCTTTCGATGCGCGCCACCTTCAATCCCCTGTCAACCATAGCTTGCAGCGCCATGGCGCGAACTCGCTCTTCAGCCTCGGTAGCCGGACAGTGCCAATGGCCTTCCATGATGACGCCCGCTTCCGCCGGATCTTCTGGAACGCCAATCGCCACCGCCGCGGCGATGTTCAAGCCGTGCTGGTGGGAAGTCTCAGTCCCTATGGCGGCGAACACAATGCCACCCGGAGGGAGATTCGCTATGTCCCCCGGTTGCGCCGACGGCGGCAGGATGCTGGTGACTTTCACGAGGTTGAATTGCCCGCCTTCCGCCGCCTGTAAGGCGCGGTCGAAGGCATTCAGACCCGATTCGGCATCGCCCGCTCCTGCTACCAGAGCATAACGATTCGGAACTAAAACTGAGGTTCTGGTCAAGCCACTGCCCCTAAAGGCTTATGACTCAGCTTAACGGGCGATTCAAACCGACCGCGAAAAACTTCTTCGACTTCACTGCGAGTCGCGCCGAGCGCTTCTTTCAGGTGATCGAAACCGAGATAGGGGTTGATATCATCGCCGCAAGTGAATAGATCCACTGCCGCATAACCGTACTCCGGCCACGTATGAATCGCGAGATGAGACTCAGCTATCACGACCACGCCACTGACGCCGTGCGGGCTGAAGTGATGAAACAGCTCGCCGACAATTGTGGCTCCGGTCGCCCGGGCCGCTTCGACCATCGAGCGCTTTACGTGCTCGACGTTATTGAGAAGTTCGGGGGAGCAGCCGTGGTATTCCACCATCAGCTGATGCCCAAGGGTATGCATGCCCAACTCAGAAAGCCTCCGTTGTTATAGTTGCGAGGCAGGCGAATCCTGCGAGTTTCCCTCACCTGTTGGGTAGAAGGACGAATGTATAATTAGGTTGTTTGCTACTACTGTGCGAATAATTAATCATCAAGTATTTTCGCAAGCTGTCAACCCTCCGTGGTTGACAGTGATGTTCCGGTTCGCTTATTCCGTCAACCACGGAGGGTTGACAGCTTGCGACTGCCCTAAAACGTTGGCGGCGACGTCAGCCAAAGAACTTGCGCCGGAATGCGAGCCGAATTCGAGATAGTGTGCTCGCGGTCGGCGGTAAAGTAAAAGCTCTCGCCCGCTCGCGCTCGGAACTGCTCGCGTCCAAAGTGAATTTGGATCTTTCCCTTCAGGACATACCCGTAGCAGTCCCCCTGGAACGGCGGCCTGATTGAGGTAGCTGCTCCCGGCGGCAGGTCGAGTAACGCCGGCTCCATGCGCCGGTTGGTCGCGCCGCTGACGAGAATTCGCAAGCGTCCCGTGCCGCCTTCTTCGATTTCCACCGCTTCAGCCTCGCCGAAGACGATCTCGCGGCGCTCCTCTTCACGGAAGAAGTCGGAGAGCGAAACGTTCAAGGCGTCAAGAATCTGCTTCAGGCTATCAACCGAGATGGACGTTTTGCCCCGCTCGACTTGGGAGATAAACCCGTCGGTCAGGTCAGCGCGCTCGGCAAGCTCATCTTGGGTGAGATCGGCGGCGGCGCGCAAGTTGCGAATTTTACGGCCAATATCTTCGATCATCGAACTTCAAGCATACTAAGAGGTGTCCTTAATAAAGTTGGGGTTAATATAGAGGCTCTTCGATGTCGTGTCAACCCCTTGAAAAGGAAATAACCCGCTTTTATTAAGTTTTTGTCTTAGGATAACCACAGGACGGGAAGGTGGTTTTCTATGCGCAGTTTTCGGAGGAATGGGTGAGCGAAATGACGCGTAAGTGGATCGGCAGGAGGATCGAATAGTGAAGGCCGGAAATCGTCGCAATAAATCGTTTTCTTTTTTTTCAAATGTTTGACATCAGTTTGCCAACGTGCTATCTTAATAGAAGAGAGTATGACGGATCGAACCTTTCCTCTGAACCGATTTCGCCCCTTCCCAAAGAGGCGTTCCTATAAAGCCCCTTACTGACTGCTGAGGCTTCACTATGAAGGCTCGCATCGGATTGAAATAGCGAACCCCTTCGATGGGAATGGCTGAACTGCCAATCCCGCCGGAGGGGTTTGCGCTTTTGAGCCAATTGTTAGCCCGCACAACTATTAAGGAGCCCGTTTCAATGAGATCGTAAGAGCTGTGCGGGCTTACCTAAAAATCCAAACCAAACGAGGAGGCTAACGACATCAACTCAAACACGACCATAAAAAGAAGCGCGCCGACAGCCAACTAAAGTCATCAGCGCGCCCTTTGAATGAGGACTCCGGGGAGTCCCTTATCGAAGATAACTCTCTTGCATCCCGGAATGCAAGAGTGGAGACTGAAATGAAGAAGGATCGTTGCCGTTACTGCACTGTGCTTCTGGGATTGGTCGTGCTATTGACACTGTTGGGTGCAACCCAAGCATGTGCTCAGGAGTTCATGTTCTATTTCAATGCATGGAATTCGGATATGTTGCCTCAAATGGTTGGCGCAGACGCCAATTTTGTAATCGTCTTTTATAATGCGGAAGACGAGCAGGTTGGTGATCCAGTTTCAATAGTATGCATTGGCAGTGGACTGTATCAGCTGAGTATCGCTCCCATAAACTTTGGCCAGAATGGTCCATGGCCTTTTGCGGATCAATGGGAGCTCCATTTCGTCGATTCGGAAAACTGGGATTTGGATTCGCCTTTGGATCCTGTGAGTGAACGCATGGATATTAACTTCTGGAGTAATCAAGCCTTACCGGCAAATTGGTATTTGACGCCAAGTCTTGATAGATGATTTGAGTAAACGTGCGGGAGAAGGGCAGAAGCGGCAGTCAGGATCCCGTTGAAGAGATTGGTTTCGCTGGCTTTCTAAACGCATGCGCCCTTCTCCAGCTTCTATAAATAGAAGAGGTATTCTTGTGCGCAGTCTGTTACCTACCAAACCATGCATATTGTCTTATCTGATATTAAACCTGACTATAATTGTAGCGCAGGCACAGCCAAACCCCGAGTATTTAAGAATCTACAACCGAGATGGTGGTTCGGGATTTTGGGATGTCTCTTGGACACGAACCCATCAGTCACCCGGATTTGCAGCGTGTGGATATTACAGAGATGGCGTAGATCGCTGGAATCATCGCAAATCCGCTATTTGGTTGTTGGCAGCCGATCAAGAGGGACAAACGATTTTGAGTTCACATTTTCTCGACGATAATATTGTTTCGTTCTGTGCAACTTCCTACTCGATTATTGGTACTGACGACGGTGGGTATCTGATCGGTTCGAGTGTAGGATACTTCGACACAACCTCAGGCCATAGCCAGAGCTTCTTTAACATGTTAAAAGCTAATGAACGCGGAGATTTGACATGGTCACGCAATTACGGTGATAATCAATCTTTCAATTCTTGTCACGCCGTCATCGAACTGAAGGATGGGAACTTTCTGGGGTGTGGTCGCGCAACTTTGGATGGCAATAGCGGTGGCTATGCGACGGTAGTGAACCCCGATGGCGAAGTTATCTGGCAGCGTGTCTTCCAACGCATTACTCTCTCCTTTGCCGCGGTGCGTGAAACGAATGGTGGCTTTGTTTTTGCCGGTGAAGGAATAGGCGACACTCATGGATTTATCTTAAAAACAGATTCGGATGGTGAATTGCTCTGGAGCTGCAACTCCCCAGGTAGATTCTGGGGCTTGGTCTCTTGCCAAGGAGGAGGCTTCGCGGTTTGTGGTTGTATCGGTCGGGACGATGGAAGTCCCGCGATCTGGTTAGTAAAATATGATAATGATGGAAACGAAATTTGGAGTCAATTCTACGACTTGACTGAAGATAGCGATGCGGGTTATGCGATGGTTGAGTTGCAAGATGGCGGATTTCTAATTGTAGGCGAGTACTCTCCGCTACGAGGTGGCTCTTCATTTGGTGAAATGGTTCGCACGAACCGGCAGGGAAATTTGATATGGAACCGACAGGATCGTCGAATAGGAGATTTTGAGATCTCCGAATACACTTCGGTTGTCTTGGACGGGGACGGTAGTCCTGTGATTGCAGGGAAGGGGAGTGGACTGCAACCTTTCCTGCTTGGATTACCACCTGTCTTACCTGATTTACCAAGTATTATAACATTCAACCCTCAATGCCTTGATACCATAGTATTAACCGGAGACTCCATCGCCTTTTCTGTCGGAGCTGTAGATCCTTCGGAAGACTCTCTAAGCTACTGCTGGACTGTCGATGGGCAGCCTATCACCGAAGCAGATAGCGTCACCATCCGTTTCCCCGCCGTCGGTTCGTTCCAAGTTAAATGCCTCGTCAATGACGGTTTTTTTTCCGACTCAGTCCAGTGGACAGTGGAATCTCGCGATCTATTCATCGCCTCTGCCTCTCCCGACACGCTATCCTTTTCCCTCCGCCGAGGAACCTCCCAAACCTTCTCTCTCGACACCGTTCGCGCTGTGGAGGGCGACGCTGTCGAGTATCAGTGGACGTTGACGAATATTGACAACTTTGAGAGAGAAGAGACCGGTACAGAGGCCAGTGCTACCGTCGAGTTTCTCAGATCAGGGAATTACCAGATGGAGGGGCTGGCGTACCGGGGAGAGTCGAGCGACAACGTGATCTGGACGATAGCTGTCAGGAGCGCGATTCTCGATTTCTGGCCCAGAGTGCTAAACTTATCTGTTCTACCCGATTCGCTGGTCAACTTTGGAGTGCTGCCGTTTAATCCGGAGTCGGACAGCCTCAGCTATGCGTGGTATCTCGATGGTGAGCTTATTGGGCAGGATTCGGCGGTCGGTTGGTGGTTCGCTCCTTTGGATAGTCAAGCGGGACGCTCAACCTACGCGGTAAGCGCCATAGTGATGGACGGGACGGAAGGGGATACGGTCAGGTGGGAAGTGACGGTGCAAGATCCGAACGCAACCCCCCCTACCCCCCCTTCAATAGAAGGGAGGGAGGTTCCCGCCACATTTGGAATTGTGTCGGTCAGTCCGAATCCGTTTAACTCGATGACGACGATCCGGTACACGACAAGCGGGAACGCTTATCCTACGCGGTTGACCCTACACGATCTAACGGGACGGGAAGTGGTAAGACTGGTGGATGAGAGGGCTCAGCAATCCCCGCCTTCGCGAGGAGGCCCCTACGCGGTCACGTTCAATGGAAGGGAATTACCGGCGGGGATGTATCTCGTCAGGTTGCAAGCGGGGGAAAGGCAGCAGGTAACCAAGGTAGTGCTGGTCAGATAGTGGGAAAGTGGCAAGTGGGCAAGTGTAAAAGGGGAGCCTGACGTCCGGGCTCCCCTTTCAACTTTCAACTTTCCGACTTTCCGACTTCTACACCTTCGACTTCCCCGCATACGCCTTTTTAACCAGCTTGTCGAGCGCCCCTTTAGGATCGGCGATCATTTCCGGCGTGACGCTCACCTTCGTCTTTCCCGCCAGCTTGAGTCCGTACTCGTAGTCTTTGAAAGCTGTTTCGAGCCAGCGTCGGATCGAGAAGCCGGAGAGATCGACCTGCTTGGCGACTTCTACAATAGCAGCGGCAGAAAATTCGAGTGCGATGCCGCTGCGAGATTTGAATGAATCGGCGAAAACCTCGATCACAGCGCCGGGAAGCACTTTTTGCAATTCGCCTTCGGGATCTTCGACAACCGCCGCTGTAACGTGCAGACGTTTGGCCCCTGCGGTCGGGAAAGATCGCTCGAACGGAAGCAAGACCTCCTCAACAACGCCAACCAATCCTCTCGCGCCAGTGCTCTGCGAGTGAGCTCGCCGGGCGATCAATCGTAGCGCTTCATCGTCGAATGTCAAGGCAATCCCATACGATGCAAAGTCGCGCTTCTTACCCATCACAACCGCGCTGTTGGCGTTTTTCAGCACACCGAACAAACCGTCTTCCGATAATTCCTTCAATTGAGTGATCACCGGAACGCGGCCGACAAACTCCGACTCGAATCCATATTCCACGAGGTCGGTCGAGTGGAGCTTCTGAAGCAGTTTCGGTGAGCCTCTATCGCCGGTTATCTCGCCGCTGCTGAATCCCATTCCGCCCTTTTTTAACCGTCGCGATATAATGTCGGGCAGACCGTTGAAAGCGCCCGACATCACGAACAAAATGTTGCGAGTGTTCACCTTCTTGCGGACAACCTTACCGGTGCGTTGAGTCTCAATCACCGATTCCATTTGGCTGGCGAGATCGTGCGCGACCTTCATATCAACTTCGGTTTCTTCCATCAACTTCAGCAAGTTCCGCTGGACGCCGCTGCGCGACACGTCGAGGCCGTAGTAGTTGCTGGCGGCGGCAATTTTGTCGATTTCGTCGATATAGATGATCCCATACTCGGCAAGTTTAATGTCGCCGCCCGATTGATGGACGAGTTCCCGAACCAGATCCTCGACGTCGCCGCCGACGTAACCGGTTTCTGAGAACTTGGTCGCGTCGCCTTTGACGAACGGAACGTTCAGCTTGTGCGCGATCAGCTTCACCAGGTAGGTCTTGCCGACGCCGGTTGGGCCGATCAGCAGGATGTTCGATTTGACGTGGCCGACAATGCGCGGCAGATCGGGGTGTTCGCGTTCCAACTTCGCCCGGTGGAAGTGAGTGCAGATTTTGGTCGCGACAACCTCGACCGCGCGGTCTTGCTCGACAAGGTAGCTTTTCAGATAGGCGATAAGATCTTCAGGATTGAGGTCGAAGCGAATCTCGTCAATAGTCGGTTCGCCGCGCTTGCCTCCCGGAGGAGCGCCCATTTCGTCCGCGTCGGGAATCGCTGGATCGGTGATCAGCTCCCGAACGCGGTCATCAATACGAAAAGTGGATCGGTCTTCTGACAATGTAGTTGAAAGTTAAAAGTTGAAAGTTGAAAGTAAGTGTCATTCCCACGAAGGTGGGAATCCAGACAAGTTAGTGTTATCCAAATAACTGGTTAAACAGGTCTTCATTCGTAATTTGATTCGAGCCTACAAATCAATATTGCTTTTCCCAGCGTTGCACACTCGGCAAAGCGTTTGAAGGTTCTCCTCTACTGTTTCGCCGTTTTTTGTCCAAGCTAAGATATGATCCACTTCCAAATCCGGCACCCCTCGCTCTTTTAGTGGACTTCTTCCGCATGCTTGACAGGTGAAGCCATCGCGTAGTAGAATGCGAAAACGAAGTCTTTGGTTAATCGTTCTCGATGTTCGATGAACGAATTGGGCTTCAGAAGCTTGGTCGTCAATAATATTGTCCAAGCTCATTTCTCCAGAGGTGATTTCTTCCGAAGTCACATCAGCACCCTGTTTACCTACTGGATCATTTGCCCATTTGACAAATTCTTGAAGTGCCTTGTTCCATGAGCCCCAGCGAGTCATATAGCGTCTTTCGCTATATGCTGATGGAGGACGCATATCTCGCCTCCCTGGCTGTCGACCAAGTCGTTCCCAAACCGTTATCAAATTGTTGAAGAGCTGTTCATCAGTCACCTCAATTTCAAATGATATTCTTAATCCAGCCTGATCAAGTGCTTTATTCCATCCGCCAAATCTATTGGATAAAGTAGTTGAGTGGAACTTTCCATTTGAATCATACGACGGTCCGGAGACAGAATCAGCTCCAAGCATGGATGCAACTTTCCGTAAGTCTTCGAGCAGGACTTCATCTGGAATGTTCTGTTCTCGAAGTTTAAGTTCAAAGCGTTTCGGTTTGGTCATACAACTGCCTTACGATAGGCTTGTCTGGATTCCCACCTTCGTGGGAATGACACTGATACTCACCTTCTACGAGGGAAGTACGCAGCGTATAATTACCTCCGGTGCTGTTCTTCCAGTTCCTTCAGTCGGTCACTTGCTTCTTTCAGACGGCGCTTTTCCCAAGTCGTCAGTTTATCAAGGCCGACCTCATTGATCTTATCGAGGAGAGAATCTACTTCACGTCGAAGTTGATCCTCATTGCTGCTCTGACGCATTCTATCGTGAATCTGCTGTTTACTTTGGTAATCCTGAACTGATCGACCAAACCACTTGATAATCGTGCGCCAGCGAAGATAGACAATTCCGATCACCATTCCGCCAAGGTGAACAAGATGCGCGACGGTACTCATTCCGGGACTGAGCGAGGAGAAGAATGCGATGCCGCCGAAAATCAACACCATGTACTTGGCGCGGAGCGGGAACAACATCCAGATGTAGATGATCGAATTGGGGAAGAGTATTCCGTACGCCGCAAGCAATCCATACACAGCTCCTGACGCTCCGATAATCACGGCTCCAGAATTGGGGGTTAATATTGCGTTACATAATCCTGCCCCAATCCCTGTGACGAAATAGTATTTTAGAAAGAAGTTCGTACCCCAGTAACCCTCGAGCGCTGAACCGAACATCCAGAGGGCGAGCATATTGAAGAGCAAGTGCATGGTCCCGCCGTGCAGAAACATATAGGTCACTGGCTGCCAGAGAGCGTGATGTTCCCAGAAATCCGCGGGCGTCAAGCCGAGCAGATAGACAATCTGCCGATTCCAGAGCATCTGCAAGACAAAGACCAGGCCGTTGACGATCAGCAGGAATTTGACGCCTTCTGTCACACTCCCATCGATGCCACGGCTATAATTGCGATACGCCATAATCCTCTTCGTTTACTCTTGTCTCGAACTTATTAATCGAGTGATACGTGATACGGCAACTACTTTGGTTCAGTCAGGAAGACAAGAGGCTCTTGACGCCAAAGCGCAAATCCTTTTGGAAGAATACCAATAATATAAGGAAAATCCTGCCAATCCAAAGGAAAGCCCACGATCCGATTAGATCAGCCAGATCAGAATATCGCCTCCCATCGCCTCAAAGTTGTTGCCTGTGACCAATCCAATTGCCTCGCTGTCATAGAAGTGCTATATTCAATTGTGATTATTACTCCTACATATGCCCGATTGTTCCTCGGGTGTGCGACTGCGTTTCTGTTTACCGCTTCAACCCTCTTTGCAACCGGAAGAGTAGCTGCGGACGGTTCGTTGCGCGTCTGGTCGGCGAATAACCGGCCAATTCCGGTTACAAGTCTGCTGACCCAGTTCGGTCTGACTGAGATGATCGTTCGAGGCGAGCTGATCGAAACGCCCTCTCTCGCCCCCGCCGCAGGATATGGCCGGATTGTTTATCAGCAACACTATCAAGGACTGCCCGTGATTGGCGGTCGAATAGTGATTAGGACAGATCGGGATGGACTGGTGACCGGACTCTATTCCTCTCTGGCAAGATTATCTATCAAGAGTGCGGTATCTTTCGATGTCAGCCGCTCGTCAGCCACTGAGGCTGCTTTACAGGCTATCCCATCAAGCAGCGACCTTCGCATCGCTCGAACCGATAAAGCGCTGCTTCCAAGAGACGGCGGAATTGCGCCGGTTTGGGTGATCGTGGTTCGAACAACCAATCCAGTCGGATTATGGGAAGTGTTAGTGGATGCAGCGGATGGAACTGTGGCTTCTCTGGAAGACCGTCTTGGCCGGTTCGATGGACGGGGATTGGTCTTCGACCCTGATCCCAAAAGCGCAACCGGCGATTCAACGCTTACGGATCAAAATGACTCTGCTGCTGCAATTCCTGAAGAAGCATACACAGAAGCGACCTTGTTGGACATTTCCCAAAATGAAGACACTCTTTATGTATTAAGCGGTCCGAATGTCGATACTTCTCCCACCGCCAATCGCGCGGTCAGCGTTGACGGCGACTTCCGGTTCGACCGGGAGGATGACCGTTTCGAAGAGGTAATGGCCTATTTCCACCTCGACCGTCAAGCCCGTTACATCGCTTCGCTCGGATTTGCCGATCTTCCCCCCAATCCAATTTACGTGAATGTAAACGGAATACAGGAGGACGTCTCGTTCTATGATCCCGAGAGTGGCGTCATTACAACTGGAATCGGAGGAGTTGACGACGCTGAAGACGCCGATGTACTGATACACGAATACACTCACGCCCTGATCGAGCGGATCCTACCGGAATGGCGCGGGGACGACACGCCGCTATTAACCGAAGGACTATCAGACTACTTTGCCGGAGACGGGAGCTATGATTCGGCGCCCGATTACAACCCGAACGAGGTCTATACTTGGGACGGACATAACGAATTCTGGGCTGGACGAATCTTAAACGCCGACTATCACTACCCGGAAGACGCCGATCGCGAACGCCATGACGCCGGGCAGCTCTGGTCGGGAACGCTCTTCGAAGTGCGAAAGCAGGCAGGCGACCGCGATGCTTGGAACCAGGTCGTACTCGATCATCTCTTCAGCCTTGCCGACTCCACGACTGTGCCGGACGCGGCAGATGCACTCTTAGAGAGCGATCTCAGGTTGACGGGAGGTCGTTTCCGGGCGGCCATCCTTAGAGCTTGTGAGCAAAGAGGCATCCTACCGGCGGAAATTCACCATCCAAGAATATTCCACGAGCCTCTGAAGGACACAGAAGCGCTTGACGAAAGTCGCGATGTTGCCGCAAGAATCGAGTCAGAACTGCCGCTCGATACCGGTCGGACGGCGCTTATTTTTGCTTTTGACGAGGAAGATCCCGACACAGTTTACGCTGAACGGGACCAATTCAATCCAGACCGATACCTCTGGGCGATTCCCGGTCCGGGGCGGGAGGCGACGGCGCGCTACTATTTCGTGGCGACTGATTCAGCCGGCGTTTTCGCCACGCTGCCAGCCAACGCGCCTGAAGATCAATTCACTTATTTCGTCGGTCCCGACCATGTTCCTCCTGTTATACTGTCATTCGATCCAATTCCAGAAACGGTTTTCATCAACGGAAACATTCGTGTGAGGGCGGTCGTAAGTGATAACCTCGGCGTCGGTCGGGTGGTGATGCTGTGTATAAATGAGTTTCTTGAGATTTGCGGAGGCGCAGAGCTTGAATGTGCCGAAGAGAATTCAGAAGTATTTACCGGGCGTCTTGTCTGGGATGTTTTTCAGCCTCAACAGATCAAGTATCACCTAATAGCAACCGATGTTTCGGCGAATGAGAACCAAACCATCACGAGGGGAGCTTACTTCAGCATTCAACCGGAAGCGTTGATCGACGATTTTGAGAGCGACTATCCGCGGTGGGACTGCGCCGGTTGGAACAGATCGTCAGCGGAGGCGTTCCGTGGAGAATGGTCGCTATGGGACAGAACCGACAGTTCATCAGCGCCTCGCGAGGCTATTACAGCGCCTGCAGAAACGTGGAACTTCGCCGGATTGAGGCATGCGAGGCTACTATTTACAGAGCGGCATCTATTCGATCGGAGGGTAGCTGAGCGAGGGGTCGTCGAAGTGTGTGAAGAGGGATCCGAGACTTATCGCGAAGTAGCCGATTTTATCGGTTGGTCGGGCGACTGGATGGAACAGGAAATTGACCTTGACCGATACGCTGCGAATAATGCTCCCTCGATTCAGGTTCGATTCCGAAGCATTACGCCAGAACGAGCTGCTCCGCTGCCGGGCTGGTTTATCGATAATGTGCGCCTAAGAGTCGGCAATATTGTGGACATCCCGGAAGAGAAACCGGTTCAGCCTTTTGTTTCGTTTCTCAGCGAGCCGTTCCCCAATCCGACCAATGGCGGGGTACAATTTTATATCAGAACTGAACGGGGCGGGAGTATAGAGTTATTGGAGCTATCCGGACGACGCGTTCTCGCACTGCCTGTTCCGGTCGGCGCATCTCGAGGAGAAATTGACATGTCGAAGTTCCCATCTGGGATTTATTATCTGAAAGCGCCAGAAGGAACACTTAGGAATTCAAAGAGAATTGTTCTGGTGAGATAACTGGAGAAGATTTACTCCAATGAAAAGTGAAAAGTGCTGCCAACTTGAGTGTTGACAGCACTTTTTCTTCACAGCTTATAGTCCTGCTCGAGCGTATTTTCGCATGAGTAGGTGTAACCCGCACAGCTCTTACGATCTCACTTAAACAGACTACCTAATAGCTGTGCGGGCTACACAATCACTACGAGGATATAAAAGGGCATCATAGCCGTGTAATAGACGTTTACAGCGATACTCTATCTCAAGAGTATTACCCGCTCCGCAGCTTCAAATTCGTCGGTTGTCAGTCTCGCCAGATAGATCCCCGCGGGCATTGCACCAGCGCGCCAGACGAAGCGATAGCTCCCGACTACTTGTCTGCCCGAAACCAACCTTGCAACGACTCTTCCGGTCAGATCGGTAATGGTTAGTGAGACCATTCCGTCCTTCGGAATATCATACGAAAACGTCGTGGAACTATTGAACGGATTGGGATTCGCCGGATATAGTTGGAACACCGATGGATTGGCGCTGCTCGCAGTCCTTAATTGCAGAATGGCGAAACTGTCGGTTTTGTAGGTTGATTCACCCTCGATCATCGTTGCCTCGACCGCTCGTTCGATGGTTCCATCGAACAGACGGAAGTCGAGCGGATCGCCATCGTTCGCTGCAATGAAATCTTCTACCGAACCTCTCACTGCGATTCCACACCGCCCATCATTGATCACTCCAGCGCCAACCAGTAATCCTCCGGTATAAACGGCGATCTCTTCGGCAGGCAAGTCATCGACAAGAACCAGCAGGCTCATATCTTTTCCCGTCGCTTCCGGAGCAATAAAATGATTAGGTTCGATGGTCGGCGTCGATTTATTGGCGGCTCTTCCGGCCGGTTGCCAAACCAGCTCGCACGGACGCGCTGTTAAAATTCGATAGCCCTGCCCTTCTGTCAGGTCTTCCAGATTGCAGAAATCTCTGCTGGGCCAATAGAAACGCCCGATAGCGTCTTTCATTAGTATGACGTCATCTTCAATATCGGCAATTGCTATCTGTGCCGGAGAAGGCTGACGAAGGTAGTAAGCGGCAGTCTGCCAGCCTCGCAGCAGCGGAATAGGTTGGTCGGGAGGAATTACTTCACCGGTTACAGTAAATGAACAGCTACTGTTGACGGATGTAAGATATGCCTGCCCGGTCGTCCAACCGGGAATGTTGCAGAATCCGCCGATTGCTGGATTATAGAATCGCCCGGACTGATCCTTTACCCAGCGCAGTTGGTTCTGATCGACCAGCGGCTGGAACATCGTCCGAATATCAGGTTCAAGTGGAATCACGTTGAGTGAAACAAGGTTGATCCCGCGCTGGAATCTGAGTTGTCTTTCCTCGATTTCACCGCGATTCTGTACAATCATCTCAATCGGTAACTCCAGATTGTCGCCCCGACCGTTATGCGTTACGACTATCACTGCGTCGTAGGAACCTTCCGGAAGTCCGGTACTTGCGAGTGTGACAGTCAGATTCTCTTCACTGCCAGCTTCAACTGATCCTTCTGTCGGGGAGACCTGCATCCAGTCGGTCCGGTCTGCAATCTGGAAGATAGCAGCACGGTCGAACTGCTCGCCCTGAGTTGGATCCGCCTTGACGATTCCAATCAGCGTCCAGCTTAGAGGATCCCACTCACGTGTAATTGCACAGCCGCAAACTCCGCTGGCGGGAATAGGCAGGTCAGCCAGGAAGATCAATTCACCTGTCTCCACGTTCAGCTTCTGAGCGGCAGCGAGCTGCTCGGGAGTACTAGTCAACATGTAAAGGCAAGCACCGTCAGGATCTTCGGGATACCATGCGAGACTGTATATGCGCGGACCCGGGCGTTGGAGTCGCGTGATAACATTTCCTTCACGATCGACGCCATAGACGCTCGTTGTAATGTCCGAAATCCATAGTAATTCGCGCTGATCATCCCAAGCAAAGGCGCGCGAAGGTGTGATCGGGCCGTTAAACTGGTGAACCAGTTCACCATCGGGCGTAAAGCCTGAAACCGTCCACCCGTCTCCGCCCCAGATTAACTCTCCATCCCAAGCAAGATCGCGCATCCCAAATTGACTATCCATAAATTGATCGAACGATCCAGTCATTCTGCCGTCGTGATCGAACAACCAGACCTTGCCTCGTCCCCGTCCGCTATTGCCGCCGGTCACGACAAATCGGTCGCCCACGAATTCAATTCCTTGGATCCGATTATCGCCTGAGGCTTCCTCTACCGGGATGATGGATCGTACGTCCCATTGATCAATTCCGACCAAGGCAGGGAAGCGGCGCTGAACGTTAAAGTGGAGAGGCCCCGATCCACGATTCTGAATCGTCACTTCCCGAGCAAGTGAATCATTCAATCGCAATGTCGCCGTCACTGCTTCAGGTCGCGCTTGGCAGAGTGCATAGCGGAGTTGGACGTCAAGCTGAACGTCAGAATTCGGCTGTACTTCTATCTCGTCGCTTGTCCAAGTTTGAAAATCGGGATGAGAGACTTCGACTGTATATGTCCAGGCAGGAATAGGATCGCCGCCGTAATGACCGTCGGCGGTGGAGGTGAAGACTTGTTGAAGACCGCTCATTCTAACTTCCGCGCCTTCAATCGGATCGCCCGACACAAAATCGGTTATCGTTCCGGTAACAAAGCCAAATCCCGGCACAACATATGCGCGGACGGTGAGCGTTGCGATAGTATTTTCGTTGTCGCGGGTGAAGAATTCCAGAGTACAGGTATGCTCGCCCGGTTCGATAGCGTCGGGGCCGATTCCAAGTTCGACAAACTCTCGAAGAGTGTCGTGGCAGGCGATATCGAACGCCGCTTGTTCAGGATAGACGAATTCAGCGAGATCGCCGACCGGTCTGAAGCGAACGGAAAGATCGGGAAGATCGCCTTCACACTCGTAAACGATCTGAATGGGCAACTGGATCGGATTGTCGTAGGTTACGTATCCGAAATCGAGCGAATCTGGTTCGACGATTAATTGAAACGGCGTCCCGAAGAAATAGCAGCCGATATCGGCTCTTGTACCATCAGGATCGCGGGGTGAGTTTGGGTCGCCTGCGTCGATGCAAGGAGAGTTTTCGGTAAGATGATAGTCATTCCCATTCACATTCACGAAACGTGGATCAGCCTGGATGTTAGATTGGTTCAGTTGGACGTTGCTTAGCCTGACATTTTGATAGAGATCATTGTAGCCTATTGTAATGCGATCATTCTCATTATATAAGAAGACGCCATAATCCCTGACATTGCAAATGATATTATTGTAGATCTGAATATCACTGGTTCCATCAAGGTGAATGCCATCATTATTGCTCGTCCAGCCGATAACATTGTGCCTGACCACCACGTTGCTCGTTGCCCAAACGAGGTATAGTCCGTAGTGATTGGCTCGCAGCATCACATTCCGTTCGATCAACAGTCCTTGACAATCATCGGCAGATATTGAACTGGCCCAGCCGGTCGGATTATCATGAATGTAATTGTGGTGAAACCACGACTCAGTGCTTCGATGGAACCAGACGCCGGTATATCCCGTGGTCACTTCGAAGCCGGAAATCTCAATTCCTTGACTAGCTGCAATATACATCGCCACCACGTCGGAATTGCCATTGATACCTGTCACAATCGTATGTTGGTCTGCGTCCAGCCCTGCCCCAATAAAGGTGAGACCATTCTTCCCAATCACCGAAAAATGAGCGTACCGACCAGGTCCGACGACAATCGAGTCGCCGTCTTCACAGTCGTCAACCGCAGCTTGAATGGTTTGATAATCCTGGGGGACATGTAAGGTGCGCGCAGCGGCGTCTCTACCGAGGAGAAGGAGAGAGAACGCGAGTAATGTCAGAGTCAGACGTGCGAGGATCGGATACATGGGTTTTCCTCATAGAATCAAAACAGGGTTTATCTTAATCTGGTTGGCCGATGGCCAACGCTGCGGGGAATTCAATTATAATAACCAATTGCTGCTGATTTTGAGAACAAGTATCGACTTCAATAATCAGACCATCAAGGAGAACTGACATGGATGCGTACGAAACAGCTTATTTCTCTGCCAGATACAGTAATTCCGCAGCGTCGAACTTCCCGGGGACGAATTCGTAATCATCCTGTTGGTAGGGGGGAATTTCACCGCCGGCAATAGCTCGCTTGAATAGTCTTTGTATTGAATGCGGGAGCAGGTCTCCGTGGAAGCCAAATTTTCGTTTCAACTTCATAATCGAAATCAACAGTGACGATTTTTCAAGGCGTGCGATTCCTGCCTGACGTGGCAGTTGAGCATAGAAAGAGACCGCGTTGAATCCTGCATTTTTAAGAATCGTCAAGACTTCTTCTACCTTATACTCGCGGACATGAAACGGATTCATTCCGGCGAGAGGGTAATAATCGACATTTGGCGTGGAAACCAAGAACTTCCCGCCCTCCTTCAACATTCGATGCGCTTCCTCAACATATAATTCAACTCTTTCAATATGCTCAAAAACCTCGAAAGATACAATCAGATCGAATGCGTCGGTTTTAAAAGGAGCATTACGAGCATCTGCCCGGATCAGCCTCTGAACACCCCTACGGCGCGATTCTGCAATCGCTTCACGTGAGACGTCAAGGCTTACAACGTGATGCGTAACACTTCCAAGGAGTTGGCTGCCATAACCTTCGCCACAACCAAAATCAAGAATAGTTTTATCAAGAGCATAATCGATGGCAAATCCATACCGCGCTAAATGCTGTCGTTTTAACAGTTCGTTATCGTCGCCTGCACGTTCAAGTGTCGCCATTAAACCTCTCCCCGGGGAATCGGTTCTTTCACTACTTTAAAGAGGAATTCAACCTCATAAAATCCGCCAACCCAATCGCGCCAAAGTCTCTCACAGAGAAATGGATTCAAATTGGCTAATCCATTAATTACCCAAGTCACTACACGGAGCAACAATGCTTTGCCGGCAGACTTGCGGCTAATTGTCCTTTCAGGCCAGTAGTTCAGTCGAGTCTTGATCAAGCGGAGATCGACTTCAGGCAGATAAATCGAATGCCCTGTAAGCGGCTGCATTGTTCGATCATAATGCTCGAACGATCTTGTGCTGTATTTGAAATGATGCGTCAAATCGTCGTAGTAGGATGGATTGGAAAAATGCGGGACAACAATGTGAATCTCTGCTCCATCACGGCAAATCCGCCATAACTCACTGATTACGGCGAGTTGGTCGTCGATATGCTCGATACAATGATGCGAGAAGATTCCGTCGAGAGAGGATGTTTTAAACGGCAGGCGCCGGGCGTCTCCAATTACGTCAACGCCTGGCACACGAGCGATGTCAACCCCTAAGTAACCAGAGGTTTTATAGCGTGAACAGCCCAGGTCAAGTCGAGTCAGAGGATACTCCAGATGCATGCCGCAGATCGAGAATTGTTAGGGAAAGGCGAGCCAGCGCGGCGGCAGCTCAACTATTAATCTAATTTAGCCTCAAGGGAGAGCCTTGTCAAGCTCCCTATGACTTCAGTTGATAAGACTTGGAACCGCCGGAGGATTACCGTTATATTGCTGAAAACAAAAAGCAGAATTCTGAGCTGATGCGCTATATATCCGCACTGAAGAACTCCGTCCATTACCATCGCTCGGTAAGACGTATCGCCGTCGCAGTCGTCTTGCCTCCGGTAGTGATTTTTTTAGCGGCAATTGCGATGACCGGGAGTCTCGACCGGCTGCTCGCAGTTGCTCCGGGCGAAGTACCGTTCCTTCTAATAGGATTGTTCCTCTTATCGATTGTCGGTATAGGAATCTATCGATGGTCAGTGAACCGCCAGATGGAGTTAGTCGTTGAAGCAGACGAAAAAGGAGTAAGAAAGCTGGCTCCGGGTAAGCCGGTGGAAGTGCTCTGGGCAGATGTCGTTCGAGTCCGCGAGGTAAAAGTGGGACGCTATCCCCCGTTTCTCTCGATGAAAACCGCCAAGGGCGTCTTTCGATTCGATCCTTATCTGGTCGAGGATTCACCAGACGCGCCGCAGGTAAAACAGATTCTCGGCATATCACACTGGATCTGGAATGACGGCAGAACCGTACAGCTTGACCTTGAGAGCAGCGCCGGATACGCAATCGTCCAGCAATTCCGCCCCGATTTGCTCGCTGCTCCGAAACCAAACACGACGACTCGGTAGCAGATTTGAGACGGTTTTTTCTACTGCTCTTGTTTGAATGGATTTGAATCCATAAATTGATATGATTTGCGCTGATTCCGAGTTTTCCTTATTATTCACATATTACGGATGGCAGATTATAGTAACAGTCGGGTTGTCATTCCCGCGAAGGCGGGAATCAAGTCAAGCTGTTGTCATTGGATGAGTTGTCTGGATTCCCGCCTTCGCGGGAATGACAACCTAAGAAAACTATAAACCGCCCTTATTAATACACGCAAGCTTTGATCTGATTTCATGAGAGGCATCCGATGTTGAATTTGAGTAGATTTCTTCTGCTTTCGTGCGCTGCCCTTTTCGGCGGGCTGCTTTTTAACTCCGCAACAGGCGCGCCGATTCAGACCGCAACCTCCCGACTGAGCGTTAATTCAGCGGATGCGGCTTCGCTTAGGGTAACGTATCAGACGCCCGAGTCAACTCTGGCTCCGGAATTTACCGTCGAAGACGACAATCCGACCGGCGCCATCACGCTCTCCCTGCCGAACCGCCCCGTTATCCCTGTTATCACCCGAACTTTGTTGATACCACCGCACGGAGGAGTCCGTCTGGCGGACCTGAAGGTCGAGAGTCGCGAGGAGCGCAACCTTCGAAGCCTTGCCTCAGTCGCTGCCCCGGATGATATCAGGGACGCACTTCAAGTCGGCGACGACGGTTTTTGGCCAGCGTCGGCAGTTATGATCGGCGAGCCTGCTATCTTGCGAAACTACCGGCTTGTGACGGTGACTCTTTTCCCCGTGCAGTTCAATCAAGCGACCGGCGCGATCCGGCTCAACAGTAATTTCGACTTTCAACTCGCCTTCGATGGCCCCGAAATCAATCCCCTGCTTAATCCCAATATCACGCCATCACGCTATGTTGACCGCATCATCCGAAACCTCGTGGATAATCCTCCCGCGCGAGATTTAGGGCGGGACGATGCAGATATCGGCGGCTATCTCTATATCGTTGCGCGCGCGGACGGCGTCGATGCGGTACTGGATACTCTGATTGAATGGAGGCGATCGCAAGGATACCGCGTGACAGTTGCTCATGTGGATCAGGACGCTCCGCAAAACGTAGTAAAGGATATTATCGAGCAACTCTACGAGTCGGAAGGCTCGGTTGAGTTCGTCACTCTGGTCGGCGACGCTTCTGGCGGCGACTTTGACATTTCCGCCGCGTCTGGCGATGGCGACTATCTCTATTCATTGATGGGCAACGATCCGCTCCCTGATCTGGCTATTGGCCGACTTTCAGCGCGAACCAATCAGCAACTTCAGACCATCGTGAACAAGATCGTTTCGTATGAAGCGAACCCAATAATGAACAATCCCGCATGGCAGCTTCACGGAGGCGTCGTCGCAGGATCGAGTGTGAATGGGATTTCCGAAGTATTCGTTGCGAAATATGTTAGAAAAGAACTACTCGCGCTTGGATTCACCGATGTTCGTCACTGGTACTGGCCGGAGGATGGGAATGTGCAGGGCGATCAAGAGTACTTAAGCGATTGGTTTCGCTGGGGAATGTCGGTTCTACACTACCGCGCTTTCCATCTGATGAATAATCTCAGTACGGATGTCATCCGTAATCTTCCCAACCGCAATGGTCCCTGGCCAGCGGTGCTGGCGATTTCGTGCGAAACCGGCAACTTTACCCCCGACATCGACGGGCATACCGAAGCATTCCTACGAGCGGCGGGCGGCGGCGTCGGAGCAATCGGCACCGCAACCCAAGAGACAAACGTGAAATATAATAATCTGATGGCAGGCGGGGTTTGGAAAGGGATTTATAAGGACAGCCTTTTTGCGTTTGGGTGGGGGCTGAATATGGGGAAGTATGAGCTATGGCGGGCGTTTGCCGGGCTCGATGCAGTCTATCTTAACTTCCTCGATTGGAACAACCTGATGGGCGACGCCGGTAATGAAGTCTGGACCGGCGCAATTAGAAACTTCGACGCTGAGTACCTCAATACCCTTCCCCTCGGCGGAAGTCTCTATCCCGTAGTTGTGACCGATCTTGAGACAGGAGATCCGGCTGCGGACGCAGTGGTCTGTCTCTATCAGCGCGATGGAACATCGGTGAGAGCTCGAACCAACGCGGATGGGCGGGCGGACATAAACATCGCGCCTGACGCCTTCAATGCAGGACAGATAAAGCTAACCATAACCAGCCACAATTATAAACCGTTTCGTGCAAATGTAGCCGTATCGAGACAAGCGAGCTTTGTTGGTTACCTCGATCATTCACTGGCGAACGGCGACGATGGCGACCAACTGCCAAATCCGGGTGAAGAACTGACCTACCGGATTGTAATACGGAACTCTGGAACCGACGCAGTCAATGGCCCAATGAATGTTACACTGACTTCGGCGTCTGATTGGGCGGAAGTTACTGGAGATCCGGTAAGGTTGGAGAACGATCTCCAACCGGATCAGACTGCCGAAGCCGATTTCACCATCCACATCGGCGAACAGACTCTCGACCAGACAACACTCCCGTTTGTAGTGTCGATCGCAACCGGTAACTCGAGCTGGCAATCGTCGTTTGAATTGACTGTCGCCGCGCCGGTCATACGGGTGGTTAACGCTCAGTTTGCCGGAGGAGATTTAATTCCTGACGCTACCCGGGATCTAACGCTTCGGTTGTCAAATGTCGGGCATAAAGCACTACCCGCCTTCAGTGTAGTACTGTCAGCCTCCGACGAACGACTGAGCATTGATCAAAATCGCGGCGCTTTCGATGCAGTGGACGTCGGCGACGAAATTGCACAACATGGTCAAGCTTTTCGTGTTCGAGCGCATATGGGGATTGTGCCGGGAGAGAAATTCACACTTTATGCTGAACATGATGGCATCCCACTGACTTCGGCTTCTTTTATTGTGACAGTCGGAAGGCCGGTCGAGACCGATCCCTTCGGTCCCGATGCATTTGGCTACTACTGTTTCGATTCCGGCGATACGGCCTGGGAGATGGCTCCGGAGTATGACTGGGTGGAGATTGATTCGAATGTTGAAGGTTTTCAATTCCGGGGAACGCGACTCGATCTCGCAGACACGGGAGATAATCAAGACGTCTCTGTCGCCGTTGATCTTCCTTTCGAATTTAAGTATTACGACGAGGATTTTGATCGGCTGACCATCTGTTCCAATGGTTGGGCGGCGTTCGGCGATCAGGCGGAATTGGCCGACTTCCGTAATTCACATATCGGACAGGCTCTCGGTCCGAATGCGCAACTCGCCGTCTGGTGGGATAATCTCATTACGACTCAGGAGTCGTCGATTCTCACCTATTATGATGAGAGAAGCGGAAGGTTCGTCGTCGAATGGAGTAGAATGCGCCGATTGATCCAATTTGGACAGGGCGCACTCGAGACTTTCCAACTCATTCTCCACAACCAGAACTCACTTCCGACGGCAGACGGCAGTGGAGTGATTACGTTCCAATACCTCGATGTAACGAATCAAGCAGTTCCCGCTCACAACGATGTTCCTTATTGCACTATCGGGATCTCCAACCTCGACGACTCGGGCGGGCTCGAATACACATACTACGGGCAATATGCTCCCGGAGCGAGGCAGGTTTCGGGAGGATTGGCGATACGATTTGCCAACGCCCTCAGTGTTCGAACCGGTTATGTTCGCGGACGGGTGACGGAACTCACCTCGGGGAGAGCGATTCCGAATGCGCTAGTTCGCAGCAATCGGAGATTCGAATCTCATACTGATGCAGATGGTCGCTACAGCATGGAAATGGCTATTGGGGAAGGGTACGTTCTTACCGCGAGCGCTTTCGGATGCAACAACCTGATTGCGCCCGCCTTCGACCTCGCGGAAAACGAGACGCTCATGGTGAATTTTGCTCTCCGTAAGCCAGCCTTTGCCGCCTCGAGGGATTCAATCAGCGCCGAATTATCCGTGAATCAGAGTCAGCAATTCGATATGACTCTCGCCAATCAGGGCGACGGCTCACTTGAGTGGCGCACAACCAAGAGTTTTGGCAACGATGAAAGCGATCTCGGACAGCGCAAACGCTCTTACCCGTTCGCCCGAAATGTTCACGATCTCGATCTGCTCGGAATTGCTTACGGCGGAGACCGTTGCTTTGTATCGGGAGACAATGGCAATGAACCGCAACTAATCTATGTTTTCGACGAGCGTGGCTCGAGTCTGGGTTCCTTCCCTCAGCCAGGCAACGCTCCCGGAGCAATTCCCGATCTCGCTTATGATGGTCAGCTCATCTGGGGTTCGGGCGAGAGAATGGTGTACGGCTTCAACTCGCAAGGGGAAGTTCAACACCAGTTTTTAGGCCCGTTCGCAACTAACAAGTGCATCGCCTGGGATGATCAGCGAAGTTTGCTCTGGATAACTTCACAGAGGACCGCCTTCTATGGAGTTGACAATCAAGGGCACGCCTTCCGTACTCTCCGCAATCATCAGTTCAACATCACCGGACTCGGTTTCTGGTCGAACGATCCGGACGGATATCAACTATACGTGCTTGACAATCCAGGGCGAGATACCGCGCGGGTTTACAAAATTGACGTCGAGACCGATGACGTCAGGTTAGTCGGAGACCTTCGGCCCCCGGAGGGAGGGCAGGTTGGAGGTATGGAAATCACCTCGGATTTCCTCAATTATGATTGGACGATGGCAGTCCTGATTAATGACCAGATCAACGCGCGCACGGGCGACCGGGCTGATTTCTATCAACTTGGCTACTATACCGGCTGGCTGTCGCTTTCGGCGGATTCCGGGGAGGTTCTAGCCGGAAGAGACCAACGACTGGTATTGACGCTCAACACCACTAACATGGACCCGGACGTTTACCGGGCCACGATTACTTTCTCTCACAATGCGGCCGACGACGCTCTAATCCTCCCGGTAACTCTGACAGTTTTCGACCTCAGCGCGCCTGATCATCCAGACGCAGCAGCGCCAAAAGAGTTCGCGATTGAATCAGTCTGGCCTTCGCCGTTCAACTCCGCATTTACGCTGAGTTATCATCTCCCGACAAGCTCGACGGTGAAATTGTCGCTCCTCGATCTTGCAGGACGTGAGATTGATCGTCTGGAAGAGGGATTCAAAACAGCCGGTCAACACTCAATCCAGATAGATGGCGGCAGGTTGGCGTCCGGCGTCTATCTGGTTAGAATCGAGTCAGGTGGTGCAACCCGAACCGCGAAGGTGACGATGATTAGGTGAGTTGGAAAATTGATCTCTAACTTCATAGGGGCCAGCTTGCTGAGCCCGTATTTGGTTCAAAGTATCGCAGCGAGGGCTCAGCAAGCTGGCCCCTACGAAGTTAGAAATATGATGAGACATCCTCATTCCCTGTTACATCACTTTACAAACAAACTATTCTCGATAACAGAAGAACTCAAGTTGAACTTCAATCCCTTACTCCACACTCAAAGAGCGATCTTAGGGCTTGTACTTGCTGCCACGATGTCGCTCTCTGCACAGGCGACTCCCCTACCCGGAACTCCTGACTGGAACACCGGCTTTGATGGCTCCAAAGCGCTTCAGCATGTGCAGTTTTTAGCATCGGATATCTGCCGAGGGCGCTACTCCGGATTTGCAGGCGCGGATATCGCGGACAAATATATCGCCGATCATTTCAAGTCTATGGGTCTGGAGCGACCGTTCGGAGGCGACGGTTACTTCCATCGTTTCGCCTACGGCGCAGGCGAGTATCTCATGCCGAGCAGTCTTGTTATTCACTCTGCTGATGGTCGATCTAACACCGCTTCGATGTGGCGCCATATGAACATCTTGAAGTACTCTGGATTTGGCAAAGTGAGTGGTAAGGTCGTCTTTGTCGGATATGGGATCAGCGCGCCGGAACTCGGATGGGATGACTATGCAGGTATGGACGTCAAGGACGCGATTGTGTTCGCCTGGAGGGGAACTCCTTCTCTTGAGGGAAAAGACTTCGGCGGTTGGGGCTACACTGGCAAGAAGTCGTCCTTTGCGCTTGAAAAGGGAGCCATAGGATTTATCTACTGCGAAACCGACCCGCCTAAGCTCGCGACTATTACAGAGAGATACTTCCGGGATAAGATGCCAGCGGTTTGGGTTTCAAAAACCTTTGCCGACACACTTCTGCGTGGCACTGGAAAGGCCAAGGATGAGTGGAAAAAGCTTGCCGATTCGACCAGAACGCCGGTCTCTCGCGCATTGGACGTAACGGCCGACTTGCAGATTTCAGGGAAGTACTACCAGCGCCGTAAAACCGATAATGTTGCCGGGATGCTCATTGGCTCCGATCCTATCTTGAAGAATGAAGTTGTCGTGATTGGCGCTCACATGGATCATCACGGCGTCGATGCGGCGGGATACCTTTACCCCGGCGCTGACGACAATGCCTCGGGAACCGCTGCTGTGATGGAACTGGCGAGGATTTTTACCGAAAAGAAGATCCAGACCAAGCGCTCGGTAATCTTCATCGGTTTCGCCGGTGAGGAGGAAGGTTTGGTCGGATCAAAGGCATTTGTGAAGAATCCGATGTTACCGAAGGGAATGAACGTCGTCGCGATGTTGAATATGGATATGGTCGGGCAAGGAAATTGTTCACTTGGAGTTGGGGGGATCAGCGAATTCCCGGTGTTAGGTGAGGCGATGTTTGCAAACTGGCCAGACTCGGCTTTGAAACCGCTCGAATTTTGGGGACTTTATGACGGCAGCGACCATGCTTCATTCCGCGATGATGGGATTCCGTCCTATGTGATCGGCGCTCGCGGAGACCACCCGAACTACCACACACCGGGAGATTCGGCTGCCAACATCAAGCCGGAAGTGTTGAAGTCGGTCGGGGATATGATGTTTCATTGCGCGGTGTCGCTGGCGGATCATCCGCAACCGATCAAGCCGATGGTGGGGAAGGGGCAGTGGCTGGTGAACAAGTATGGTGGAACCAGTCAGGAGCGTTTCGATGTTCCAAATTTGGGTATTCCTAATCCAGCGATGGTCAGGAGCATCAAAGCGTCAGGAATACCGCTTCAACAGGAAATGGAGCGAATTCAGAAAGAACGAGCGATTGCGGTTGACAATTCAAAGATACTTGGAGTCGAATACGCGGAACCGCTTCATATTATTACATTGCAACACTTTGCGCCGTCGTTGAGACGGCTCCCTCAAGTGTCAAGTGGTGATCTTCACAGGGCGGTGGAATTTCTCCGTGAAAAGGCTATTGCCAATCGAATAACTTGGTTAGGAGATTCTACTCAAAAGGGCTGGCATGGATCCCCGTTCGTTGGAGTCTGCCCGGCAATCGAGTATTACGATCTCCCCGAAGATACTCTCGATTTGTATGCGTTGGCGAAAGCCGGAGTTGGCTTTCTCACGGCTGACGGAGTGGTGGCTGACCCCCCATTTGAAGATGGATATTATGAGGACACAGACACTTATTACGCAGGCTGGCGAGGAATATCGGTTGATTCAAGGCGCGCAGGGATGAGGCTTTGGATTACCCGTGTCGTTTGGGTATATGATCCGGTCAAAATGTCATCTGGCCAAGACTATAATGAGTTCTGGACCGGGAATGCGGTCGGTTTCATGCATGGCGTCAGAAAACTTATTCCCCTCTGGGATGGCCAGATTGTCTGCGATGTTTCTGTAAAAACTCGTGACCATAAAGCGGTGGATGGAGTTTTACCCGTACCTGAACTCGATTCGCTTCTTTCAACAGGTTGTTTCGTGATTACTAATGACATTGGCTTCATAAAGAGTCATCAAGACAAGAGCGACTATACTCGAATCGGCATCCCATCCGATCCACAATTCGTCGAGACTCTACTCGATCAAGGGTTCAAGGAGGATCAGATAGGCGAGCTGCTCTTTGGCAATCTTCAGCGTACCCTTCAGAAGTGGTGGGCGGACCCGAGTTACAGGTAGCCGAAGAAATGAGAAGGGAATGGTTTGATATTGTAACTTGTACTCCTTTTCCCATAAACACAGTGTAAGCCTTGCGCTCGTAATAACTTTTTACTATTATTGGCATAGTTTAACGGAAATAGCCGTATCGTGCAGTTCGCCCCTATAAGGCGAGTCACTGTGACTACGATCCGAGCTTCGTATTCAAGGTCAATGAATGCCTGATCCTTACGTTATCAAGCGCGTGTTTGAGATTGCGCGCGAAATCAAAGCGCCAACAAACGACATCATCGAATTCCTCACATCTGCTGGATTTGACATCACTCGCAAGCAAATGCACCCGGTAGATGAGCGAATGTTTATTGCGGTTCTGTACAAGTTCGATCGCCCACGTTTTGAGAAATACCTCACTGATCGTGGTATTACTGGGGAAGACCTGAAGCGGATGATCAATCTGCTCGATGAGCAGACGAAGCGCGCCTCAAAACCGCCAGCCCCAAAACCTGTCTATCGAGCGCCCATACCGAAACCGTCGCGCGAAGAACGCCCGATCATTCGGCGACCCGTAGCTTCGGAAGAACCGACCAATTTCAAGATCATAGTTAAGCCGCGTCCGGTAAATCCATACACACAACTCTCAAGCGAGCCTACGTCGATCCCAACATCGCCTTTGACGCTCTATTTGATACAACGGCTTCTCGAATTGCAGCACGACCAGAAAGTACAAATCCTCGAACATCTTCGAGGCAAGAGATAAAATAGCGATCATTTCGCATTCAAACGGCGCTCCAAACGGGGCGCCGTTTTTATTCCATGCTTATTGCGACGACCAAGCAGTCTTTCACATCCGCGTAGGATAAACGACTCGCTTGTCCATTATAGAACTGTCAGCCGGGACGGTTAACCTTGTTTCTCATAGGGTAACCCCACAGCTCTTTAATCTCATTTGAAAAACTCCATATTAATTGTGCGGACTACACAAACCCAATATAAATAACACCTAATCATTTAAAAGTATCTTCGAACGGGGGTATAGAATTAAAACCATACCAAAGAGCGCGCTAACAAGACGCCACTCCTTGAGCATAGAGTAAAACCAATTGCGACATTTAGCTGGTCCTGTGAAATGAGAATTGCTCCGAGAGTATAGAGTGAGCCAATTCAATTATCTATCTTGTCCTACATAAGGATCGACGATTTATCTCATCTATCTCATCAAATAATTTCACTTTTTTTAAGAAAACTCTTGACAAGTCGCTCTCGCGCTTGTATTTTTTCGTAAACATTACTCTACGACCATAGAGTGGTTACTATCCGTCCGTCAAGACGAGGCTGTAATGCCCGAAGTCCTTTTGATCGGTGATCTCGCATCTCGCACCGGACTATCCATTCATACGATCAATTACTACATCAAACTCGGCTTGATTGTCGAGGCTTCCCGCGCTGAACGGTCGGGATTTCGTCTGTTCGGCGAGGAAGAACTGCGTGCGCTCGAACGAGTGATAGATCTTCGTCGCCAGAACATCCCGATCCGTGAGATTATAGTTCGGAAGAGAGATGGAGTACTATGACCTAATCGGCCTCCGCGAGGAGCCGTTCTCGTCCTCCCCAAATCCACGATTCCTTTATAAATCAACCGAGCATCTCGAGTGCCTCAACCGGCTTGAGATTGCCATTCGTCTGCGAAGAGGATTGGCGGTTGTTCTCGGTCGTATTGGAACGGGGAAAACAACGCTGAGCCGCGCTTTACTGCAGACCTTCCGACAGGAGCAGGAAAAGTACGTCTTCGGCTTGATTCTCGATCCGATCTATCCTTCCGAATATGCGTTCATGCGCAGTATCGTAGATCTCTTCCGTATTAAATCCCGCGCCAGATCAGTCCTTGAATGTAAGAATGCCATTGAGACCTTTCTCTTCCAAAAGGGAGTCGAAGAAGGTAAGATCATCGTACTTGTGATCGACGAAGGGCAGAATCTGACGCCGACCTATATGGAAGCCCTCCGCAACCTGCTGAACTACGAGACCAACGATTTCAAATTGCTGCAACTGGTCATCTTCGCTCAGCTCGATTTTCTTCCGCGGCTCGGTCGCGTTCCAAACTTCGAAGATCGGATCACCACGAGCTACATGCTAAATCCACTGAACGAAGCCGAGACTGTGCAGATGATCCAGTATCGGCTTGAGCAAGCCGGTTGGGACGGTCAGGATGCGATATTTACACCTGAAGCATTGAAGGAGATTTACTTCATCACCCGGGGTTATCCACGCCGTGTGACCAATCTTTGCCACAACTGCATCATTGAGATGTTACGGGCGGAGAGGAATTATGTGGATGAAGCGATAGTTCAGCACGTCGTAGCGACTGAGGTGCCTTATAGTGGATGAGCATCAACGGGAGCTTGCTACTAACCGCCTCCTTGAGATCATTCGAGGCAAGGGAACCGGTACAGGGAAACCTGCAGAACCGGGCGCCCCTGCCGCTGCTCCACCTAAAGTAGCTCCCGCCGCTCCTGCTCCAGCTCCCAAAGCTCCTCCTCCTCCGCCGCCGCCTGAAGCTCCACCGCGGGCTCCACGGCCAACCTTGGCTCCATCAACTCCAACGCCCCAGCCTTCTTCGGAAACGCCGCAGAAGAGACCCGGAATGGGCTTGTTGGACAAAGTTCTTTCAAGGCCTGCAACTCCGCCTGCCAGCGCCACTCGGGGAGCGGAACCGCCGCCCGTTAAGGAGACAGGATTAGCTCGCCCGGTTCTGCTTGAAGAACCAAAATTTGAACCAGAAGTTACTCCAACCGTACCCGTAGAAACCCCGCCTGCTGGCGGTGAATCGGCTGAATACTCAATTCCCGACGCACTGCTGCCGCTATCAGAGAGGTTGAAGCGTCGCCTGAAACGCGCGGTTAAACCATCTGCTACCGAGAAGAAGCCAAAAGCAGCCGCCAAAGTAAAACCAACTGCAAAACAAAAGCCGCCGGTTACGCTGAAGGTTAAGGAAGTATTCGCCAAGGGGAAGCGACTGGTTGGGATCGACATCGGAACTGCGTCGATAAAGACTGTTGAGTTGTTAAAGCAGGGTAATCGAGTAACGATTACCAATCTTCAAGTACGCACGATTCCATTGGCGTTGCGAAAAAACGCAACGTCTCTGCCAATTCTACAGACGAAGCTTCTGCGAGAAATGCTCCCGCCCGATCGTATGCGCAAGGCTGAAATAAGCGTTGTTATATCAGATAAAGGCGCACAGGTTCGGAAAATCTCGATCCCGAGCGGGAGTCCGAAGGAGCTTATCAATGCAATCAAATTCCAGATCAAGAAAGATCTTCCCTTCCCCATGGACGTCTGTGAAGTCGCCTATCGTGGTTATAATCCGAAGGGTGTTGGGAAGCAGGATCTCGAAGTTCTTGCGGTTGATAAGCGCGCATTTGAGGGGCCGATCGCAGTTCTGGATGAACTTGACCTCCTGCCGAGCGTCATCACCTCCGCGCCCGCAGCATTAAGATTTCTGATTCAGGATTACGAGGGTATTACTGCCGGACCCGGCGCAGTTGTGGTTGTGGATATCGGCGCCTCAAAGACAACGATAACAATTGTTGATAGTGAACTGGTGGTCCTGTCCCGTACTCTGACCAGCGGCGGCGACGACTTTACCGACGCTCTGACAGGCGTCCCTATCGGACCTAATGGCGAAGAGCTGACCAATCAGCAAGCCGAACAATACAAAATTGATTTTGGTCTCCCGGCGGAACGCGAATCGAGCGCAATGAAAGCGGCGATTCAGATGAGGCCGATAGCGGAGCGGATCTCAGCGGAAATTAACCGGTCGCTCGACTTCTATCGTCGTGAGCGTCCCGGCGGCGAGATAAAGAAGATAATTCTCGTCGGCGGCGGGTCGATGATGAAGCGGTTACCGGAGTTTTTTGCTGAAAATATCGGCGTTGAGATTGCTGTCGGTTCACCGACAGCCCGGCTGGCTCTGGCGCAACACGTGTCTGAGTTCGTTGAGTCTGCTGTTACTGAATTTGGACCACTTTATCTGCCGGTGCTTGCGGTAGCCTTGGACGATGGCAAGGAACTCAACATGGTTCCTCCCTCAATACAAGGCGCATTAAAGATAAAAGCGGCAAAAGGCGTTATAGCGCCGTCGGCAATGGCGACTGTCGTAGTGTTACTTGCTTTGTACGGATTGGCTCTGTCAGAGTATCACCAAAGCGAGCTTCAGTTCGAGGAAATAAAGCAGCAATTGAGCGACTTGGATGAATGGCGCACCAAATCGTTTGAGGCAGAAGCCCAATTCGCCAAACTGGCAGCCGAATTACGCGACCGACAAGCTGATTATGATTCGATTCGGATCGGGGAGCCTGATATTCCGAGGTATCTCCGGGCGATATCAAACCTGACACCCGAAAATCTTTACCTCCAAAAGATTGAGACTAAATATCTCAGCGAAACCGACTCGTCGAAGTTAGCGTCGGAAAGAGAGGCAACCAACCCCAACTCAATGAGTATGGAGTCGGTGCTGGAGAACTTCAGTAAATCATTTGGCGACCCATTTGCAGATAAGAACAAAGAGGACTCACAAGCGCCGCCCGTGAAGCGCGCAATTTATGGCCGCGTGATCGAGATGGATGGAGCAATCTATCCGCAAGGAACCCTCACCGACGTGCAATTGGTCGATTTCGTTTTCTCCTTGGAGAATTCCGGCCACTTCCGGGACGTCGCCGTTGATTCGATGTCTGTCGAGTCTTCAGGAAAGGTTGTATTCAGGATCCTTTGTGGAATTTGAATTAAATAGAATCGCGTTGCTGCTCACCAAACGCCTCAATGCTGGCGAAGAAGAGCGAGTGCGCTGATGGCTCTGATTTTAGGAAAAAAGCTGGGGCCGAAACAGGAGCTTGGACTCTCGGCAGCGGTAATGCTGTTCGGCATTGCTTTATGGTATTTTTTTCTATATCAGCCTGTGTCCAATAAGACTGAAGAGTTACGCAGCTTGATTTCGAGTCAGGAGGATTCTCTAAAGGCAGAGAATCGCTACCGAGTAAATGTAGCTTCATTGAATGTTGGTATTAATCAACTCGATACACTGAAGAAGACGTGGGACGCTCGTTTCCCAGATCGGTCGCATATTGTTGATCTTGCTACGCAGATTTTAAACTTCAGTTCTGAGCATGAATTGGAGTTAGTTGAAATGAAGCCTTCTCTATATGAACTCTATGCGCTCGAAAAGGCAGGCGCTCGAATGAGCGGTCGCTATATAATGCAGATTCCTCTTAACTGTCGCTTCCGCGGAGAATTTCTGGAAATGGGTAAAATGCTGGAAGATGTGGCGACTCTTCCCTTCAACATGAGTATCGCGGACGTCTCGCTCGAAGGGGCAGTGGGGCGGTATCCCTTGCTTGATATCAGGCTGCGGCTTTTCCTCTATGTTCATCTCTAAGGCGCGCCTATGCCTCCTTTGAAAAAAAGCGAAAAGCTAATGCTTGCCGGGATCGGCGTGATGATCATCGTTTTCATCGTGATGGATCCTTACTACTTCATCTACCGAACGCCGCCGGTCGAGGAGGAAGTCCCGGTTAAAGGCGCCGTCGGAGCGGGAGCACCAGCTCTAACTCCGAGCGCGACGCCAGCAGGAAATCAACGAGCGGCTAGCGGCGCGCCAGCTGCCGCTGCTGTTGCGCCTCCTGATAATCGGCCTAAGCGCGAGCCGATTCAGTTTTCGCAGTGGGGACGAGATCCATTTTTACAGGTGCGGAGAGGGGCGGAGGAGACGAGTGCTTTTAGCCGCCTGAGTCTTGGGGGAATATCCGTGACAGGAAAAGATCGATATGCCCTGATCAATTCCCAGATTATGCATACCGGCGACGTTATCGAGGGAATGACTGTAGCAAGAATCGAGAAGGAGTTTGTTCTGCTAACGCACGGCGGACGAACCTACACATTGACGTGGGGGCAGCGGTGAGAGGTTTCACCTCGCTTCTTGCGATTCTCTTCATCGCCTTGCCGCTCTCAAGCCTGCAGGCGGCTGAAGAGGTTCAATCGGTCGGGAACACGCTCGACAGCAACGTCGAGACCGTCGAATTCCACAACACGCCGATTGAAGACATCCTCAGGTTACTGGCGCGCCAGCACGACCTCAACTTGATCATCGGTCCCGATTCAATGGGATCGGTTTCGCTGCGCCTCTCCGGGGTGACTCTCCGTTCCGCTCTCGACGCCATTCTTCGATCGAAAGGCTTCCAGTACCAGTTGTATGAAAACATCATGCTGGTAATGAAACCCGATTCGCTCGAGAAACTGCGCGGACTCGGAATGGAGACGCGACTCTTCCGCCTAAAATACACAGATGCGCGAGACCTGAAGACGGTTATCGACACATCCAGAGTGCTGTCGCCCTGGGGTTATTCCGCGATATTCTCACGCGCCGTTGCGACCGAAGCCGTAAAAGCAGGAGTCCTGCGCCCACAGACCGATCCGACCATTTCTGCAGCGATTAACGTTTCCGACCCGATACAAACTGGGCAGTCGCCGCTTAAGAGTCGTTCAGACATACTACTGGTTACCGATCGACCTCTCAATCTCGCCAAAGTAGCCGCACTGATCGAACAGATAGACCGTCGCCAGAGACAGGTCGCTATCGACGTGAAATTTGTAGAAACCACTATTCAGGATGACCAGACGACCGGCATTGACTGGCAGCAGCTTCTAAGCGTTCAAGGAGCCTACAAAGGCAAAACACAGTGGACCTTGGGCGGGGCAAGTTCATTAGGAGGCGCCGGCGCTGGGACGATTCAACTTGGCGCGCTTGACGGAATGAGATTCGACGCCGTTCTCGATATGCTCTTGAAGAATCAAAAGGCAAAACTACTCTCCCAGCCGAGAGTATCTACCATTGACAACCAGCCTGCGACGATTGGCGTCGGATTGACAACCTGGATTGAGGAGCGTTCCGGCGATGTGAGCACTGGCGCTTTAACGATTACTTATTCCGAACGTCGCATTCCTATTGAGCTAGTAGTTGTGCCTCATATCCTTGAAGGTGATCTGGTAATGCTCGAACTCCGACCGGTAGTAGAGGAGATCACCGGGTGGCAGGACGGCGCTCAGGGACAGAAGTTGCCCATCATCTCATCTCGAACTGCGGACACACGGATCGAAATAAAGGATGGTGAAACGGCTGTGATCGGCGGACTGCTCAAAGACAAAACAATCTCAACCACCAAAAAGATCTGGCTGCTGGGATCTCTGCCGCTGATCGGTCACCTCTTCCAACATAAAGTTGAAAGCGTCGAGCGTACCGACTTGTCGATCTTTATCACTCCCCGCATCGTCAAGGAGGGCGAATCTCCGTTCCAAGCGCCTAAGGAAGAGCCCCCGCCTGCTCAGGATTCGGTTGAAAGCGAAGCTCCTGCACCCGTAAAAAAGGCAGCGGAAAAAACTGCGACAAATCCTGAGATTGTGGATATCCGTCCCTATTTTCCGTTCAGCGCCGACTCAAAGTGGACCTATCAATGGAAGGATGAGAACGGAACTCGCTGGCTTTCGAAGATGGTTGTCCGAGAGCAAGTCCAAGACCACTTCTATACCAATGAATCAGTGCCTGACGGCATTTATCAATCCAATGCACGAACTTGTTATCGCTGGCGTGAAGGCGGTCTCGAAAATCTATTTAAAACCAATGTCGGCAAAGATTCAACCTACTACCAGCCAGCCCGTCAGATTCTCCCAGCCAGTATGGAGATCGACAAGACCTACGAAAACACCTATAAATACACCATTTTTGGGATCGGGGGACAGAAGAGCGGCGTCGGTGAAGTAAAGCAGATACAGCGCCTTTTAAAGCGAGACGCCGTGGCGCTCTCGAATGCACGCTACAAGGACTGCATTGTAATCGAAACTGTCTGGTATAACTTGGGCGAGAAGAATGGAAATGGCGCCAAAAAGCGCAAGCTAATCTGGTATGCTCGCGATATCGGCCCTGTAAAAGTAGAGCACGATCTACCGCTCGATCAAGAGGTCGTTAAAGGAAAAATGTCGGCGCTGCTGGCAAAGCGTTGACCGGTCAGAAAATAAACTCAAAGCCGATTCACTTGAAATCTAACACTGACATATTCGCGAGGCTCCGCCTGCGAAGCTGGCTGCGCCTCGCAATGGCGCTCGTCGCCTCGCTGCTTGCGCTTCAGTGCAAGGAGAGCGGCTCATTTAATCCGGTCGGCCCGCCGCTCCGAGTCCTGATCATCAGTCAGCTCACTGCTGAGCCAAATAGAGTTTCAGCGGGCGGCGGCGAGTCATTGATCACCGGTATGCTGGTCGATCAGGACGATCAACCTTTCACCGATTTAACGGTTAGCTTCTCCGCTTCCAAAGGGACAATCGTTAGCGCTGATACGACCGACATACAAGGTCGCTTTTCAGTTCGATATCAGGCTGGCGATGTAGCCGGAATTGATAGTATCCTCGTGCGGGCGCAGGATGAGTCCGCGGTGGTTGTCGTGACGATTGTAGGCGCATCTGCCGATTTAACGCTCGGTCTCTCATCAACCTCCATCCTCGCCAACGGAGTTGATACTGTCCTTGTCATCGCCTATCTGATCGGGCGAGACGGGCCACTCAACCGCATCCCGATTCAATTTGAAACGACACTCGGCGGATTCACCGGTCAGAGAATCACTTATACCCAAACCAATCTGGACGGTCGAGCCGAGGTTGTATTAACAGCCGCCTCCTCGAATCGAACTGTAGTATCGACGATCACAGCCAAGGTTGACAATCCTGAAGGCATTCCACGACCTGACGGCAAGAATGGAGCGCGTTTATCGGTCAAGGGTGACGCCCAGCCCGCTGGAATTGACGCCGAAGCCTCGATAGCAATCACCTTCCGCGGCGTCTCAATTGCCGCTGAAGCGACTCCGACGATGATTCCGGGAGATGGACAAGCAACCTCAGAAGTCAGAGCCTTCGTTAAAGAAGAGAATCTTCAGGCTGTTCCAAACGCCCGCGTTACATTCTCCGCCAAACTTGGCAGTATTCCTGTCGAAGGAATAACCGACGCTTCCGGAGTCGCCCGCGTTAATCTCATCAGCGCGCGCCTGCCGGGAGTCACCGACAGGATCACGGCGCGCTACGGCCCTGTGCTACTGGATACCATTGACGTCCAGTATGCTCCTGCTGTTGGACGGATTGTTGTCACATCCGAAACTCCGAGTTTGCGGGCAGACGGTGTGTCGAGTGTCCTTATAACTGCGCAGGTTTTCGGTGGAACCGGCGAAGCGGCTCCGGGAGTCGGCGTCAGCTTCAGTAGTGATTTAGGATCGCTTTTCCCCGATCAGGCTCTGACAGATGATTTGGGTAAAGCGACTACTCGGTTGATCGCGCCAGCATCGACGGCGGATCAATTCATCACCGTGAGCGGCGCGGTTATCGAGAACGTCACCGCCGCCGATGAAGGAAACTCGGTTGGATTGGCGTCTCCCGCATATCAATCCTTAACGATTGCCAAACCATCTACACCAGAGGATAGCCCTGCATCATCTCGCATTCGCGGCGGGAGAAGCCTTAAAACTCAAGCAGCCTCTGATCCTTTGAATCTTGCACTCGGAGCGTCAACCGGCGGTTTGAAGCGAGATCGAGCCGATGAACTCTCTGATGACGTCTCTCTGTTGGCGAGAGGCGTCCAAATCCGTCTCTCAATCGATGCAGATTCGCTGGTTGCTCGGGTTGGAGTAACCGGAACTGTAACTGCTCAGGTTTTTGAGACAACTTCGGGAAATCCTGCCGTTGGCGACACTGTGAGGTTTGGCGCCAATCTCGGCTCGATTGCCGGATCAGCCGTGCTCAATGCGGATGGTTTAGCTCAAGTTGCTTTCAATGCAGGCGATCAAACGGGGCGCGCCACGATCAATGCGCGCTTTGGAGCAGGTTTACGAGACAGCGTCTCGGTGTCGCTGCTGCCAACGATCGGCGCAATTCAACTCGATCCTGACAAAGCGGCGATTCTGGCCGGGGGGATCGACACCGTCCGCTTACGCGCCACTGCTCTTGATCCTCTGGGCGATCCTTCCCCCAACGTTCTCTTATCGCTCGAGATTGAAAATCACCCGGAATACACGGCTCGCGCCCGCACTAACGAGGCTGGACAAGCACTCTTTATCATCCGTTCATGGACAGCGGAAGAAGACACAGCTTTCAGGGCGATAGTTCGTTCAGGTGAGATTTCAGAGACCGTTCGAGTCGGCGTCAAAGCCATTCGCCGGTTGATCTCCTCCAATCCCGACAGTCTTTCGGCGGGGAGTGGCAACCCGGCAACGATCACATTTCAAGCGTTCGAGTCCACCACTCGCCGTCCTGTAGTGGGCGACACAATCTGGTTCAGCGGCTTCGGCGGGGTGATTCAGCCCTTTGCAGTATTAAATGCAGAAGGCGTCGCTGCCACTTCTTTTAGAGCTGGAAACGATCCGGGCGAAGCTTGGGTGACTGGTCAATTAGGCGATCTTGCTCCAGATACAACTCGGATGACCCTTGTTGCGCCTGTAGCCTCGATCGAACTACTTGCAGGGCGGAGATCGTTGCTGCAGAATGGGATCGATACAACGTTAATTGCAGCGCGCGTAACAAACCTACTGGGCGACGCCGCTGAAGGAGTCTGGGTTCAATTTGCAACAATCGGCGGGAGCATTGCTCCACCCGCAATCCAGACCGATCAAGATGGTTTTGCTCGTGCGACGTTCGTCAGTTCAGCCGGTCGAAACGACGCTTCCGCGCGAGTCTTCGTAACCGCTATCCAGAGAGCTCAGATCATTGGCGAACCGGTCAGCCCGGCATTTAATTCATCAGCGCCGATCTCGACTCGAACCGATCTTCAGACGCTCCGCCCTGTTCGTTCGCTTGGCGCTGAGGAAAAGGGTAAGACTACTACCGAAATAGTAGCTCCTGATGCGAATCCAGCTTCCGCAATCCGTTTCAAGCCAATTTTCATTCCACTTGAAGCAGACGACGCTTCAGACTCGGTCGCAATTGAAATGCGCGGCGTCAATCTTGCCCTTAGAGTGTCGCCAAACGCAATTCGCGCCGATGGCCGCAGCAAAACCGGTGTCGGAGTTCAACTCACCGAGACGACGACCGGTACAGCCATCGCAAACGGCGATCTTCGGCTTGGCGCGACTCGCGGCGCAATTGCCGCTGCAGGCAGGACGCTCGCCGACGGCGCTTACAGAGATAGCCTTACGTCCGGATATGAGACCGGCGTCAGTGTTGTCCGAGTATTCTACGGCGACGGCGTCGTTGCGACAGACTCGGTTGAATTCACACCCGATCCCGCTCGACAGAACCTGCTATTCCAAGTCTCGCCCGCCGAGGCGACAGCCGGATCGGATACTGCATTTACGTTGCGCGCTCGCGTGGTGGATAATGACGGCGCGCCGTCTGCCGATATTCCCGTGATTTTTACGCTCGAAGGAGCGCTATGGAAACTGGTCGTTCCTGATGAGTCTCATGAGGTTGCGCGCTGGGAGAACACTTTCAGCGTCGATTCGCGCGAAGGCGTCACAGGCATCAGGTTGCAAGTGCAACTGCGCGGGATTGAATCAGCAGGAACGTCCATTTATCTGAATCGGACGCGACTCGACCGGGCAGCGCTGCCACAGAGTGACCTTTGGGGCGATTACACTCTCGCACTTCCAGCCGACAATCTCCTTGACGGCGTAAATCGTATTGAAATACTCGGCGCTCAAGACGGCGCAATAACCGACCGCTTCTCCATCGCAGGTGTCAGGTTGGGTTTAATGAGTAGTCTGGTCATCGGCGTCGCTGCAACTGAAGAAGACGGCTGGGCAGAAGTAGCGTATCCCGTCGATCCTGTCGCCGGTCAGGTCACTTTCCGCGCCGCATTGGTGGACGCCCCTAACCGTTATCTACAGAGGACAACTCGGCTCACATCTGGCGCTCCGAGCTATCTCCATCTCTCTACATCTGCGGACACATTGCTCGCTTCCGGTTCGGAGCAAACCGAATTCCTTGCATTGATCACCGATGCGGGCGGCAATCCTGTCGCAAGCGGCCATCAGGTGCGATTCTCTACCGCCAACGGAACAGTCGAACCGGCTGAAGCCCAGACCCTGGGAGACGGCGCTGCGGGCGGAATCTATACAAGCTCCGCTTCCGACCGAGATTTAACTGCTGAACTCACTGCTCAGACCGGACAAGTACAAGGAAGTTGGAGCCTCCTGCTGCGCGGCGCGAGACTCCGCCTGACGATCCCTGAATCGCGCATTTTGGCTGACGGAACTACCCAGCTTGAACTCAGAGCACGACTCTCGACCGCCGATGGAGCCGCAGTATCTGGACGACGGATTGAGTTCCGCACGACGCGAGGCTCGATCACACCGACTGTCCAGACCGGCGCCGATGGAGTCGCCGCAGCGACGCTTACTGCTGCGGACGTAGCTGATACCGCTCGCATCACGGCCACATTCGGTCCGACGATCAGCGATAGCGGCGAAGTTATCTTCGCACCGCTGATTGAGATAATCGAACTGAGCGCCGATCCCTCCTCTCTCCGCGCCGACGGCATCGACAGCGCCCGGGTGACAATCAGTGTTACCGATGGTCTCGGCAGCGGAGCCAGAGGCGTAAGGATCGATTTTGACGCCGACCGGGGACGCCTCTCGACCCGACGCGTGATAACCGGCGACGACGGGGCGGCTTCGGTTTTCTTATATGGAATTGCGTCGGTTCAGGATACGTCAATCCGAGTAGTCGCCGCGACGTCGGGTGGAGCCTATCGAGATACGCTTAACATCCGGTTACGCGGCGTCACCTCTACTCTTACGTCTTCGGAAGATAGTCTTTCAGCGAATGGAACCTCCACAGCTCAACTTACCGCGAGGGTGATCGAGACAACTTCCGGGAATCCGGTGGAATCGGGACGCGTGTTCTTCTCGGCGAATCGCGGTTCGGTAACGGCGTTCTCGCGCTTGGGTGAAGGAGGAACCGCCGTAGCTACATACACCGCGCCGCTTGATTCCGGTCAAGCGACAATCCGTATGCGTTATGGCGATTCGCTTGAGGACTCCACCCAAATTGTTTTGGTTGACCGCGTCTCGACGCTTGATTTAAGCGTGGCGCCGTCGGTGATCCTCGCAAATGGAACCGCTACTGCGCGTGTAACGGCGACTGTGACAGATCTTTGGGGGGAAGGCGCGCCTCAGGAATTAGTAACCTTCACATTCGGCGGTCCGGGCTGGGTGTCTCCCGCTTCCGGAGCTACCGACGGATCAGGCCGCTTCAGCGCTATTGTGCATGACAGCGCTTCAAACTCAGATGGTCGCCTGATGTTAACCGCCTCGGTTCGAGGAGGTCGATTGCGGCAGACCGTTCCGCTTGAGCTTCGCGGCGTCACGCTTGCATTGACGGCTGCGGAAGCTCTGATAGCGGGAGATGGGCGGAGTACTACCACACTCACGGCACGAGTGCGTGAAACTTCGACGGGACATCCGGTTGTCGGCGACACAGTTCGCTTCAGCGCCTCCGCTGGCACGATTGCGCCTTTCGGCGTTACCGATGAGAACGGCGAGGCAAGAGTCACGATACGAAGCGAAGCTCGTCTCACAATCGCCACTATAACCGCTGTTTATGGAGCGCGTCTCACTGAATCGGTTCAAGTCGCGTTCACCGGACGATACAGCTATCTCGCTTTCACTCTCGACCGAAACAGCCTGCTCGCCGACGGAGCCGACTCGACTCGCGCTGCAGTAATCTTGCTGGATACCCTGCGGAGGCCAGTAGCAGGAGTTACGGTGAACTTTGCTACTATCGGAGGGGCTGGAACCTTCACCGTTGATACGGCAGTCACCGACGAAGACGGAGCAGCGATCTCCTATTTGCGCAGTTCTGCTTCGGTAAACGACATAAGCGGACAGGTAAGGGCGTTTCTTGGATCATTGACTGATACTACCTCTATCGCATTCAGGGGCGTCACCCTCACCGTCAGTTCTTCACCGGATAGCATACCTGCCAATGGCGTGTCGCTGTCACGAATAACGGCTCAGGCGCGTGAAACAACGCGCGGCAACCCGGTCGGCGGGCGTGAAGTACGATTTGGTTCAGACGCAGGCGTTATCACCGGGAGCGCCATTCTTGAGGATGATGGACGGGCGAGTGTTAATTTACGAGCCGCTGGTCAAGCTGGAACGGCAACAGTAACTTGCGAACTCGGTCGGACGATCGTATCGCAGCATCGCGTCACATTCATCCCAATTGTCGGATCGTTGACGCTCGAAACCGGTCGCGGGACGCTCTACGGAGACGGCCTTGACACCACGGTCGTAATAGCTCGCTTGATAGACGCCGCCCGAAATCCTGCGCCGAACATCCCGGTTCAGTTTGAGTCGCTCGGCGGCGGCAGCGTGTCTCCCGTCGAGGTAACAACCGATGATCAGGGTGTTGCACGGGCATTATATACCAGCTTCACAACCAGCGCCGACACGACTTTCTCCCTCCGTGCCGTTGCGAGAGGCGGCGCTTCAGCGACTTCAATCATGAGATTGACTGGATTGTCTCTCTTGATAAGCGCTGCTCCGGCAGAACTCCCTGCCAATGGTCGAGCCACTTCCAACATCGCGGCCATGTTATCTGAGACTGTGCGTCATACGCCGCTAATCGCTAGAACCATCCGATTTTCAGCGGATCGAGGCCGCATCAGCGGGGAGGCAGCGACAGACTCAAATGGCGTCGCTCGAGCAGAGTTTACTTCCCCATCGGTAGCGGGAACCGCCACGCTGGAAGCAGCCGTCGGCGAGAACCTCATCGCTTCCGGGCAAGTTGTCTGCTATGCATCTAATCCTAACAATGTGGTGCTGGTAATTTCGCCGAACGAACTCTCTGTAGCGGGCGTCGGGCGCGATGAAACTGCGACGCTTTCGGCAATAGTACGCGATGGTCATGGCAATTTGGTCGGCGATGGCAATTCAATTTCTTTGAAAATTACGCCTGAGCGTGGCGTTCGTTTTTCTAACGATCTCGACAGCATCGTCGTTCAGACGACAGACGGTGTGGCTCAAGCAAACGTCCGCGCTGGAGCAACGCCCGGACGGGTAACATTCAAAGCCTACACAGGCGCGACGCTGTTGGCTAACGGTGGGGAACTTACCATCACGTCAGGCCCTCCGGCTCGTGTTCGAGTGCGCGCCGATCTTGGAACGATCTACAATCCTGCCGGCGGCGTAACAGCTTTCCCGGTATCGGCGACGGTATCTGACCAATTCGGCAATCCGGTTGAAGACGGCGCCACAGTTCAGTTCGCGCTCAATCCCGATACTCTCGGAACAATTACCAGCGTCGGCCATACGATTGGCGGAGTTGTAATCACTCCGATTGATCCAATTGAGTATCCGACGGGAGTCTGGCTGACCTACACCGATGACTTCGCCGGTGAGCAGGTTTATATCCGAGCAACTGCTGGCGGGCAAGTTGTGGACTCTGTTCTGGTTACACTACCGGGAGATGTACAGGGCGGCGCGGCGGCGCGGATCGAGGTGTCTTTGGACGCCGCAAGTTTAGTTGCGGATGGGGGCGCCGAAGCGATTCTAACTTTGCATCTCACCGATGCAGACGGGCAGATGGTTGCGGATATGACCCGAATTGAACTGAGCGCGACGCTCGGATCGATCCAGAATCCCCGTTTTACGGCTCAAGGAGCTGCAGAAGCGGTCTATCGAGCGGGCAGGCTTGCAGGGGTAGATACGATACGCATCAGATCTGGAGAAGTCAGCGATTCGGTCTATATACGCTTGATTCCGGGCGCTCCTGATCAAATGGACTTTGCTGTTGAGCGCAATCAGATGCGCGCCAACGGGATCGACGCTACAACGATCTCAACGACCATTACAGATCGTTTCGGAAACATCGTTCGCCCCGGTACACAAGTCTCGTTCTCTACTACTCTCGGTAATATCACTCCCACAGCGGAAACAGATTCTGCAGGACGGGCGGTCGGGAGATTGACTGCGGGAGTTGAGACGGGGATTGCTTTGGTCAGAGCGGTTTCTGGCGCAGCAGAGGAACAAGACGCGGTGTCTTTTGTATCCGGCGATCCAGCCGGAATCGTCTTGATTAATAGTGACCGGACTACGATCGGCGTCAGAGGATCAGGTGTAGCGGAAACAGCAACGCTGCTTTTCGAAGTTCGCGACGATGGAGGCGTGCCGGTCGATTCGCTTCATCCTGCATCAGTTGTATTCTCGCTTGAAGGTCCTGATGCGATAGTGAACGGCGATGACACCCGAGCAGTTCTTTCCGCTGATACGGTTATTACGGATGGCGCAGGTCGAGTCTCTGTGACGCTAAGGTCTGGCTACTATGCAGGTGCGGTTCAAATCACAGCGGCAATTGGCCAGGCGATTCGCGGGCGAGCGATCTCGGTCGCGATAGTCGGAGGACCGCCGGACGCCAATCATTTCACGCTCTTACCGACTCGCTGCACCACTACCGGAATCTTCGGGACGCCTGCAGATACCACTCTGCTGAACGTGACGATGGGCGACCGATACTCCAATCCCGTGACGCCGGGAACGATTGTTAGGTTCAGTGCGACCGGTGGAGTTGTGCAAGGAGCCGCTCAAGCTGATTCGCTTGGTCGTTGTTTTGCGATTCTGCGCACCACTCAGCCATGGCCGGTCGGCGGAATAGATACGATTACCGCTCAGACGGTGGACTGGAACAACCGAGAGATTACCACGCAGGCTTACCTCTCGGTAACCGGTCCCACAATCGCCTCCTTCGATACTACCAATGGTTGGCGGATTCCGTTCGGCGGCTACCGCGACTTTACACTTACGGTGGCGGACACGTTTGGCCACCCTTTAACCTCGGGAACCGAAGTCTTGATCAGCGCCAGCGCTATCGGTCAGCGAGGGGAAGATCTGGAGGGTGCGGTTCTAACCGGCGACGCGGTGGGCGAATCGGTAATTCTCGCCGAGTGCGATGGGCGAACTGAGTTTAATGTCAGACTGTTCAATTATGTCAGCGGACTCGACGGTTCAGTTCTTTCGTTAAACGCAGTTATCACGTCTGCAAACGGCAATCGTGAGATTGAGATCGCTGGAATCGGACTGCCGCAGGTCGTTTCAACTGAGTTGTCTCGAGTGGTACTCTCGCCTACCGAGATTGTTGCTGACGGCGTTGAAGTCAGCGCAGTCACTATTACAGTTTACGATACACTCGGCATCGCCATTCAGAATGTTCCGCCCGATGTAGTCGCTATTACGGTAGTGGGCGGAGACGCGCTCGTGACGCCTCCTGCAGCGGCTGGCGACGATTTAGGACGTCTGACGGGATCAATCATCGCTCGAGCTATCGGGCAGGGAACAGTTCAGGTTCGCATCCAAGGCGACCTCATCGACGATCAGCCAACGCTTCTCTTCGTGGCAGGTCCTCCCACTTCAATGACGATAAGAGTAATCAACCGTCGCATGACCGTCGGAGGCGATACAACCACTGTCGAAGCGTACATATCCGATCCCAACGGCAATCCGACCGCGGATGGAACGAACGTCTTCTTTGAAGTTGATGATGGAACGATGTCGCCCGGACTTACCACGACTGTCGATGGCACGGCGACTTCGATTCTCTCTTCCGGCATCGGATCTGGCGTCGTGAACGTAACCGTTACAGCGGTTAGACGCGGTTTCGCGGTAGTGAACACGTCTCCCGATATCACATATCTGGCGGGACCGCCCGATCAGATTACGGTATCCACTGAGACTTACTCGATTGTTGTTGGCGGTCAGGCAACGATGACCATCACGGCGACGGATCAATACGGCAATACAGTTCAAGGGGGAACGCCCTTCGATTTAGAGGTGCAACCTCCCGCAAACGGCAATATTACTCCGATTTCGGCAAACGCCGACACAACCGGAACGGCTACCGCTACGTTCACCGCAGGAACAACTGCGGGCGCATCAGCTCGGGTGGTAGCGACCAGCGGAGCGATTACCGGTCAATCGTCTCAATTCACCTTCCAACCGGGGACTCCGGGCAGGCTCACGCTTCAGGCTAATCCAACTTCACTCCCCGTGGGCGATGAGACCGATTTGACCGTTAATGTGCAAGATTCATACGGAAACGCCGTCAGCGACACGACGCGGGTAACCTTTTCGTTGAATCCGCAAGGAGGAACTCTGACGCCTTCTGTGATCCGAACAGTGAACGGAACAGCGACGAGTCTGCTCTCAGGCGTGACAGAGGCTGGTGACGTCGAAGTGACTGCGACTGCCGGAGAAATGGTCGGTTCGGTGCGGGTGACATTTGAAGTCGGCGATCTTTCAACAATTACTGTAATGGCTGATCCCGCGGCGGTGACTTTCGGTAACTCGTCAGCTATCACAGCAACTGCTCTGGACGAGTATGGCAACCCAGTATCCGGCGCTAATCTTAACTTTGTATTCGCTTCAAATCCAGGCGGCAATTGCGCCCTTCAGAACGCACAACGTCGCACAGCAGCGGACGGGACTGCTGCTACGATTTTCACTGCGGGACAAACAGCTGGATCAGCCATTATTACTGTGTACTTCGACGCCAACAGCAACGGTCAATTAGACGAAGACAGCGATCCAAATGGATCGACGTTCGTCGATATTTCGGCGGGTAATTAAATGCCGGATGCACACTCAAGGGCTTGGGCAAGTCTCTTTTCAGAGAATAAGGTTCGAAGAGCTTTCCCAAAACCGATCTTCAGTTTATTCATTGTCCTGCTTATACAGCTCTCGTCTTCTGATATTGCTTTGGGAACGGAAACAGCACGCGCGCTAAAACCCGGAATAAACTCATTCCCTACGCTCCCTTTGGCGTCGTCTCCAACGAAAGAGTTCGGCGGAGTGATTGCAGGTGAGTTCGAACGTAGAACCATTGGCGGGCAACGTATCTACGCCCGAAGAATCTGCCTCGATATGGGTTACTCCCCTGCTCCTTCACTGGCTGTCTGGGTTGAGGGTGGGATTGCTTCGCTCCAGCTATTTACCGGCGGCGGGCAGCCGATGGGCGCTTATGGGCCGGCATTCGGAGTGGGCTGGATCTGGGCGCAACCAAAGCTGAAGTGGAGCGAACTGACGCCCTTCTTGAGTGGTCGCGCGACCTATTTTCAATCCAAGCTGTCGGATGATGAACTTGTTGGAGCATCGATCCGCTCCCGTCGAAGTCGATTCGAGTGGACTGAGGCAACCATGCTGGTCGGTCTTTCAAGGCCGTTGTCGGTCGGACCGCGTTCATCGTTGGTTTATGGAGCGTTTGGACTCCGCCGCTTATCGCAGGTCGAATACCGCAGTGTACGATCAGGGGCGAGTTATCAAAGGAACCAGTATAATTATTCAAGCGGCTTTGGACCGGAAGGAATGATTGGCTGGCAGCGTCAATTCTCTCACCGTATAACGCTTCGCATTGGCGCTGAGGTAAATTCCGACGGTGGACGGTTGACCATCGCCATCGGTCAGTGGGGCGCACCGTAGTTCTGTAATTCTGCCAGCAAAAGACGATTGACAACCGCACTCTTTAAGAGTAAGTTGTAATATTCAGTGAGATTTCTGGCGTTTGCAACTACCCATAGGAACCTGCGGTTGAAATCAAAGGCAACAAACAGCAAGTCTGCTCGCGCTTCCGCTCCGGCGACGCACATCAAGGCAAATCTTCGACTTCAATTGCCTTCACTCGCGGACGCCCTCATATTGGGGGCATTCTTTGTTCTGATGCTTGGGTTGACGTCGTGTCGTTCAACCGATCACGACAAGTGGGAGAAGCAGATCAGAGAAGGCGCCAAGCTGATGTTGGAACCGCGTGATTATAAGGACTCAGAAGCCCATCTTGACCAAGCGTTTAAAATTGCGCGTCGCATCGGCGGTTTGGAAGGCGAACAACTCGAATCGTTGACTCTCCCCGCTCTCTGGACCGCAAAAATGCGGCTGGAGAAATTTGCCGAAGCAGAGTCGCTGCTGGTCAGGAATATAGAACTTGACAGACGTCTTCACGGCCCTGACAATCGAGATCTTGCCTACCCAATAGGCAGTTTGGCGCGACTGTTCCTTGATCAAAAGCGATACAAGGAAGCCCAACCGCTCTTTATTGAGTCACTGCGAATCGAACAATTGAATAACTCGCCCAAGAGTTTTTCAATCGCCGATCTGCAGCTTGGCTTCGGGGAAGTAGAGGCGGCGCTCGGAGACTCCTTGAATGCAGACTCACTGTTCCGACAGGCGCTAAGTATATACCGAACAGCGCGACATCCAGACTCCCGACACAGAAAAGCGCTTGAGACCTACCACAAATTCCTTCTGAATAGAGGCCGACTTGCAGAATCGAGTTATATCAAGGCTGAAATAGACAGCGTAACTCGCAATATTGAAACTCTCAAACGGAATCGTAATCGAGATACCACCGGTATAATTGATAGCTGATAAACCAAATGGCAGAAGAACCTCGTGAGATAGATCGCTTTCTACGCCGCATGGTTGATCTGCGTGGTTCAGACCTCCATCTCAAGAGCGGCTCAACCCCCAAAGTACGCATCGATGGTCAAATCGCCGATCTCTCTCGCGAGGTGCTTTCGCCACAGGCGCTCGATAACATCTTGCGTGAGGTCATGCCTGAGCGTGAACGGGAGATCCTTGCGAAAAACAGCGAAGTTGACTTTATCTATCAACTTCGAACGGCCGGACGCTTCCGCTTCAATGTCTATCAACAGATGAATGGTCTCGCCATCGCCATTCGACATATACGCGCCGATATCCCAACCTTTGAGTCGCTCAATTTACCGCCGGTTCTTTATCAGATGCTCTCTCGTCCTCGCGGCTTGATATTAGTTACGGGAGCAACCGGATCGGGGAAATCGACGACTCTCGCGGCGATGATCGATACGTTGAATCGAACTTCACCGTTCAACATCATCACTATTGAAGATCCCATCGAGTTCATGTTTCGTGAGAAAAAGTCGATTGTACAACAGCGCGAAATAGGACGCGACGCCCCAAATTGGCGTGAAGCATTGCGTCACATTTTACGCCAGGATCCTGATATAATCATGCTCGGCGAGATTCGCGATTGGGATACTATGTCAAGCGCCTTGATTGCGGCTAATACCGGACATCTTGTGCTCTCGACACTCCATACGATGGACGCCGCGCAAACTATCAGTAGAATAATTTCCTTTGCGCCGCCGGAAATGTCGGGAGAGGTGCGGCATTTAATTGCATCGACGCTTGTTGGAGTCATCTCGCAACGATTGATGCCGAAAAAAGACGGAGAAGGACGCATACCAGCAGTAGAGATTCTGACGACTACAGAAACTATCCGAAAATTGATCATAGATCCCGACGGTGTGCTTAAAATGCGTCAAACGATGATGGAGGGATATGGACAATACGGTATGCAGACCTTCGATCAGAGTTTAATGCAACTCTACCGTTCGGGGTATATTACTATGGAAGACGCTTTGAAGCACGCCACCAGCCAGACTGACTTCAAGGTTCGAATCAGGGGTCTCGACGGTCAGGCGGGGACAGCTTGGAGTGCGTTTGAATAACAGAAGTAATACCAAATTCTCTCACGCATAATTCCTACTCGCTTCATTAATCAAATTTAGTCTCAACTCCTCTCCGGGGAGAAAAGCATAATCATCAAGAGTTCGCACAATGGACGAGACAATGACCTCCGCGAAGCCCGAATACGATCTGACGGAGCTTCTGAATGAAATGATTGGCCGCGGCGCGAGCGACCTGCATCTGACCGTGGGATCCCCACCGCAAATCCGGATCGACGGCGACCTCGTTCCACTCGATTATCCAAAGTTGACTCCGGATAGTACCAAAGAGCTTGCTTACGGGGTACTTACCGAGACTCAGCGGGCTGAGTTCGAGAAGAACGCCGAACTGGATCTCTCGTTTGGCATCAAAGGGCTATCTCGTTTCCGCGCTAATGTTTTCCGTCAGCGCGATTGCGTGGCGATGGCGCTGAGGCGAATTCCATTTGAAATCCTTACCTTTGAGAAACTCGGTCTGGCAAAGGTAATCGAAGAATTGGCCGACAGACCGAATGGTCTCGTGCTCGTTACCGGCGCTACAGGCTCAGGAAAATCGACGACGATGGCAGCGATGATCGATAAGATCAACCGGGATCAGCCAGTCCATATCATCACGATCGAAGACCCGATCGAGTTTATTCATACGCATCGTCGCGCGATTGTCAACCAGCGTCAGCTTCATTCGGATACACATTCCTTTGCCAAGGCGCTGAAAAGCGTTCTGCGCCAAGACCCGGACGTTGTGCTGATCGGTGAAATGAGAGATCGGGAAACGATCGAGATCGCCCTGACAGTGGCGGAGACCGGACACCTTGTATTCGGGACGCTCCACACAAATTCAGCCGCTCAGACCATCAACCGTATCATCGACGTCTTCCCGCCCGATCAGCAGGAACAAGTGCGAACTCAGCTTGCTTTGGTGTTGCAGGGTGTGGTTTGCCAGCAGCTCTTGCCTAAAATTGGCGGCGGTCGTGTTATGGCGTGTGAGATCATGATAGCGAATACCGCCATTCGCGCTGGTATTCGCGAGGGTAAAGTGCACCAGATGGATTCAATGATTCAGGTCGGTGGAAAGTTTGGTATGCAGACGATGAACCAATCCTTGTTGAAAAGTTACCGCGCCGGGCTTATCACCAAGGAAGACGCCCTGACCCGAAGCAACGATTCAATCGATCTGGAGAGCTTAATGCGAAGGGAAGACCGGAGTCAACCGGCGGAAGAGAATGGGTTCTAATGATGAAATCAAGGAAATAACTACTGGCAGAATCCTTGTCATAGACGATGAACAGCCGATCGTCGAAGCCATTGCACGAATGCTCGAAACGGAAGGCTACCAAGTAGATGTCGCTACAAGCGGCGCAGAAGGTGTATCGCGTTTTCGTGAAGGCTTACAGGATCTGGTTCTGACCGATCTTCGTCTTGGCGACATGACCGGCACCGATGTGCTCCGTGAAGTTAAAGTTCTCAAGCCCGGAACGGCAGTCATCATCTTGACCGGCTACGCCACGACCGAATCGGCGGTGGAGGCGATCAAGCTTGGCGCTAACGACTACCTCACCAAACCGGTGAGGATGTCTGAACTCAGTATGGCAGTCCGCAACCAGATGTCTTCCGTCAAGTTGTCTGTGAAGATTGCCGAGCTAAATTCTGAAGTCGCAGAAGAGCGAGATAAACTGCGAAGGAGCGTCGCCGAGTTATCACTGCTTAAACGACTTGCCAGTCGGATGATGTCCGCGTTAAGCTATTTCGAAGGCTTCGAGCTGATTCTGGCTTTTCTGGTCGAAGAGGTTAAGGCTGATGTAGCGCTTATCTATGATATTGAGAGAAACTCTGCTCGTCTAAGCGCCAATTCAAATCCGAATAAATCCGAGCTTTTACAGCTTTGTGAGGTTATCAATTCGCGGGTCGGTGAAATTGTCGATGGAATCGTCTGCACTCCCGACATTTTTAAGGCCGGCGACTATACTGTTTCCGAAGATCAGCAAGGGAGCATTGCAAGTTCGCTATCAGTCACACTCTATCAGGAGGGTCGTCCCTTTGCTATGCTTGTTGCAGCGTCTCGAACTGATCGGGATTTTCATCAGAAGTGGCAAGAATTTGCACAGAAAATAGCCGAGGAGGCTTCCGAATTTCTGTCGCGAGTGAAACGATCCGTCGAGCACCAGCAACACTGGACGTCTGCCATTGTCGAACATACGCTCGATGGTCTCGTGGTAATGCACCTGACCAATGGCAAATTTCTGGTTAATCCGATAGCTCGCAGTTTTCTCGAGATTCCACTCGGACAAAACCCTACCAGACAGTTGATCGAGGATAGACTCTCGATTAAGCTCACGGAAATTCTTGAAGAACTCAATTCAACCGATGAGAGTGGGTCTCTTAAACGGACAATCGTAAGGCATGCGGACATACAGTGGCGGGGGAAACCTCTCTACGTCAGGCTAAACATTTCAAAGATGCCAGCCGGGCGCGAGGCGACGGGCGATGAATTACTTCTCGTAATACAGGACGTGACACAGGAGCGAGCCGTCGAGGAGATGAAGGCGAAGTTGATGTCGAACATTTCCCACGAGCTTCGCACTCCAACAGCGGTCATTAAAGAGTTTATCTCCCTGATACTCGACGGCGTCGCCGGAGATCTTACATCTTCGCAACGACAGTACATTCAGATAATGCAGTCTAATATTGAGCGCCTTTCAAGACTGATCGAAAACCTTCTCACACTCGCGCGTTCAGATAGCGGCGGGTTTTCAATCGTCCTGCGTCCGCTCGATCTGCCGTCGATCATTAAAATGGTGGCAGAATCACTCACGCCGAAGATGAGTCACAAGGGGATGAAGCTGATCGTTAATCTGCCTCCGTCGTTGCCGTTGGTTTACGCTGATCGGGACGCAGTAACGCAAATCCTCACTAATTTGATCGAGAACGCAAGGAAGTATTCAAAAGAGAATACGACCGTGCAGGTGAGCGCCGTAGCCAAAGGTAGTCGAGTTGAGCTGGCTATTGCAGATCAAGGCTACGGGATCCCTGCCAGTGAACAGGAAGCTATATTCAAACGATTCCACCGACTGGTCGATAAGGACGATCCGAGGTTTCAGGAAGGTGTGGGGCTTGGCCTGCCATTGGTAAAAGACTTGGTTACCCGGCACGGTGGAGACATCTGGCTGACCAGCGAAGTTGGAGTGGGATCCACGTTCTTTGTGAGCCTTCAAATTGCATCTGAGAACGAAGAAGAACATTCCGCCGGAAGTTAAAATAGGGGCGACAAAGTGTCGCATAAGAAACAAATTCTCGTTGTGGATGATGAACTCGATATGCTCATGGCGATCAAATTACGCCTTGAGTCGTCGGGTTATGAAGTCCACACAGCCACCGATGGGATGGAAGGATTGAACGCCGCGAGACGGCTGAAGCCCGACCTGATCATTCTTGACGTCATGCTCCCGAAAATGAACGGCTATAAGATTAGCCGCTTTCTAAAATTCGATGAGGAGTACAAGCATATACCGGTCATCATGCTCACTGCTCTGGCCAGTGAAGACGATAAAAATACCGGCGTCGAAACCGGCGCTAACGCCTATGTTACCAAACCGTTCGATTCAGCGTCGCTGGTCGATACCGTTCGCAGGTTTTTGAGTGATTAGCGATCTCCACGTCCAACTTGTGAGGTTCTCGGATGGCTAAAAGGAGAAAGCTTGGCGAGATCCTTATCGCCAGTGGATTAATTACCCAGGAACAACTCACCGAAGGACTCGGCTTGCAGAAGCAAGCCGGGAAGAAGATCGGCGAGACGCTGGTCGATATTGGCTATATCACAGAAAGCGATGTTTATGGGGCGCTTGGAGAACAGCTTGGCGTTCCTTATGTGTCGCTCAGTTTTTACTCGGTTGATCCAAATGTAATCAGCCTGATCGGGGAAGCTTTCGCCCGTCAACACAAAGTGATCCCGCTCTTCCGCATCGGTAATTCACTAACCCTCGGTATGGCAGATCCGCTCAATCTCGCAGTTATCGATCAGGTTGTGCGAGCTACCAATTTCGAAGTTGAACCATCGATCTGCAGCGACCACGATATCGCTCAGGCGATCGATCACTACTATGGAACCACATCCTCGATGGATGAGGTTATTCAAGTATTGGAAGGTGAAGAAGGGGGCCAGGAAGAGGCGGTCGATACGCGCAGCCTCGCCGCCATGGCGTCGGATGCGCCAATCGTTAAGTTGGTAAACCTGATGCTGGCTCAGGCGGTGAAGGATCGCGCCAGCGATATCCACGTCGAGCCAGACGAATCACTCCTGCGTATCCGGTTCCGCGTCGATGGGATTCTACGCGAAGTCTATACACAGCCGCGCAGACTGCAAGGCGCTATTCTCTCTCGCCTTAAAATTATGTCGAGTCTGGACATCGCCGAGCGGCGAGTGCCACAGGATGGTCGTATTCAGATCATGGTCGAAGGAAAACAGATCGACCTGCGCGTCTCGTCATTGCCAACTGTCTATGGCGAAAACATTGTCATGCGTTTTCTGGATAAGTCAAATTTACGCGTCCGGCTCTCCGATCTCGGATTCGGCGACGAGGAACCTCGCGTTCGATCAATTCTCGCTCGCCCCAACGGAATTATCCTCGTTACCGGCCCAACCGGTTCGGGAAAAACTACTACGCTCTACTCAGCGCTGAATGAGGTTTCGAATATCGAGGTGAATACCATCACCCTCGAAGACCCGATTGAATACCGCCTGCCATTGATCCGGCAATCACAGGTGAACGTCAAAGCTGGAATGACCTTTGCCGCCGGCTTGCGGTCTATCCTGCGACAGGATCCCGATATTGTCATGGTTGGTGAAATTCGAGACTCTGAAACCGCCAAGATCGCGGTCGAAGCTGCTATGACAGGTCACCTTGTACTCTCTACTCTGCACACCAACGACGCGCCCGGATCGCTGCCGCGCCTGATCGACATGGGCGTTGAGCCATTCCTTGTGGCGACCGCAATGGGAGGAATTCTGGCTCAACGGCTTGTACGGCGCATCTGCGCGAGCTGTAAAGGGCAAATAATCGCGAATGAGGCAACGCTGAAAATCCTCGGAATGGAAGGACAGAATGTGACGCTCTATAAAGGCGCCGGTTGTCGAATCTGCAACAATACCGGATACAAAGGGCGTCTTGGAATCTACGAGATTCTGTTGATGAATGAAGAACTGCGCACTCTTACCGTCGAGAACGCATCGGCGGATAAACTCCGACGCGCTGCGATCAATGCCGGTATGAAAACGCTCCGTCAGGACGGTTTTATCAAGGTCTTGCAAGGATTGACGAGCGTCGAAGAAGTGATGCGAGTGACGGCGGCGGCTGATTAATTCATTGGTTGCCAGTAAAAGCAAACCGGCGCCGAAGAAATCGACGCCGGTTTTGTTATTCCAAAAGCATGAGCCGCCACATCAACCGCCTATCACATCGCCTTGAGACGGTGTAAAATTCTTCCGATCTTTTCATCAGCTTCATCTCGACCTAACAGGCATCCGGCGGCGCCATCAAGTCCTCCTCCACCAAACTCAGACATCAGTTTCCCAAGATGGGTCCCACAGGATCGGTTGAAGATGCTCTTCGCCACTCGCACACGGATCTTTGACTTGGCGCTATGGTGAGTCAGTGAAATCTGAACGGATGCTTCCGGGTAGAGCGCAAATGCGATGAAGCGGTTCCCGGCGGGCATAACCTCTTCATTTCGCGTGTCGGTGACTAATACCTTACCATCCAGTTTTGACAGTCGCTTGAGTTCTACTTTGAACTCCTCTGCGTCCCGATAGTAGAGATTGACGCGAGCCTTAACTTCCGGCGTCTCCAGAATCTGTTCTATCGGAGAACCGTGCTTTATCGCGGCGGCAACCGCATTCGCATAACCTGTAAACGCCGCCAGCCCCATGTATGGGTCGAGCGTGAATCCGAGTAATACCCAGCCTTTAGGATGCAAAACGTCTTCGATAGTCAGGTCTGCCGAGTCGAACCTATCAGTCTCGGCAAGCATTTCCTCAAACTTCTGTAATCGCGGAGTTGCGTAGTATTGATAGACCAGTCGCGAAGTGCTCGCAGCATGTCCCCATTTCCCCCGCGTATGAGGAAGGACGACAGAAGGTTCTTCGGCCCGGTCATGGTGATCGAACCAAAGCCCGGCTTGGTTATGATACGAGAGGTTCGCAATCGCATCGCCCATCTTCACGGTGACGCTACCGTCTTCGATGTCCTGCGGTTGGGCGTAAATTACCTGCTCGATTTCCTCCATTTGCGTGATGAAAACAGCGCAGACGACGCCGTCGAGATCGGCGCGGGTGATTAGGCGCATACGAACTCCGACTGTTTGATACAAGATAATGTTGATTGGATTAGAGTCTAATATAAGCATACACGCACAGAATGCCTAATAATTGAGCAAGCTCGTGCGCTATATGAATGCCGTGTTGATTGGCATTCATATCTACGACTATAATGCAGCCCGGTTGGAGAGAGTGCATCTCGCACAAGAAACTTCTGAATAGCGGCAAATATCTGCTTTGAAGTGCGTCGCGTTGAGGTTAACTTAAATGACAGGCAACTATGAACGGTCTTTAGCCTCTTGAGAGTAGATCACGCGTCATTGCGAGCCTTTCGCCCTCCGAACGTCTAATAACGGTAACCGAACGAGGGTGAAAGGCTCGCAATGAGGCAGTAAAACAATATCTCTCACAATAACCAAGAACAATCGAACTTACTCACAAATATCATGATCACCACCAACCGCGTCCTTTCTCTGATACAGCCGACCGGCGATATGCACATCGGCAATTACCTCGGCGCCGTCGCCAACTGGGTTAAGCTTCAGGAAACCCATACCTGCATCTTCGGAGTCGTCGATCTCCACGCGATGACGATGGCTTTTGATCCCGCCGTTCTCCGCCGAAACACGGAGGAGATGGTTATCGAATTGCTCGCGGCGGGGCTCGATCCTGAGAAGTGCACACTGATGATCCAATCGTTGATCCCCGAGCACACCGAACTCTGCTGGCTTTTCAATTGCCTGACGCCGATGGGAGATCTCTATCGGATGACGCAGTTCAAGGACAAATCGGATCAGATTGAGAAAGATGGCGGCGCGTTCATTTCGGCGGGATTGTTCGACTACCCGGTGTTGATGGCAGCCGACATCCTCGTCTATCGAGCGGATCGAGTGCCAGTCGGGAAGGATCAGGTGCAGCATCTTGAACTTTCGCGTGAGATCGCTCGCCGCTTCAACGCCACATTTGGCGACTATTTCCCTGAACCGGCTCCGCTGCTCACCGAATCCGCCAAAGTGATGTCGCTGGCCGAGCCGACCAAGAAAATGTCGAAGAGTCTCGGCGATAAACACGTCATTGGCCTGTTCGAGGAAGAGGCTTCGGTGCGCAAGAAAGTCAAGACCGCCGTGACTGACTCAAATATGGCAAAGTTGGCCCTCGATACCATGAAGGCTGCCACAAATGCAGTGATCGCCGACAAAGTCGGAAAGAAAGAGGAGGCTGCAGCGTGGGCAGCTGAGGCGGCGTTATCTGCGACTAGTTTAGCTTCACCCGGCGTCGCAAACATGCTCGAGATGCTAAAGGCGTGCGGCAAGAACGACGTCGCCGCCGATTTTAAATCCGAGTACATTGCCGGGACGCTGAAGTACGTGCGCCTGAAGGAAGCGGTTGCCGACGCGCTGGTTGAGCTAACGAGTGGGATGCGGTCGCGTCGAGCGGAATTGCTCGCTGATCCAAGCTATGTGCATAAGGTGGTGCAAGACGGCTCGGCGAAGGCCCGCGAGATCGCTCGCGAGACTTTAAAAGAAGTTAGGAAAATGATGGGGTTGATGGAAAGGGAGTGGTAAAATTTACGTCAAGGAACTTCTGAAAGCTTTCAATCCACTGCGAACATGGGGGAAAGGGCATATTTATCAGTACCAATCCGTCGAACAGACGAATCCGACTGTAGTATCGAATTAAACTGGAGAGAGTAAATGATAATCGGCATTATCGTCGTTGCGGCAGTTTTGATCGTCTTCTGGATCATCGGCCTTTACAACGGTCTGGTCAAGATGCGGAACGCGGTCAAGAACGCCTGGGCGCAGATCGACGTTCAGCTCAAGCGCCGCCACGACTTGATCCCCAATCTGGTCGAGGTTGTCAAGGACTACATGTCCTACGAGCAGGAAACCCTCACCAAGGTGATCCAGGCTCGCAGCGCGGCTATCGGCGCCGTCGGGACCACCGACATCGCTGCGGCCGAAGGGCAACTCACCGGCGCGCTGAAGAGCCTCTTCGCTGTGATGGAAGCTTATCCCGATCTGAAGGCGAACCAGAACGTCCAGTCGCTGCAGGAGGAACTGACCTCCACTGAAAACAAGATCGCCTTCGCCCGCCAGTACTTCAACGACTCGGTGATGCGTCTGAACAACGCTTGCGAACTCTTCCCGTCGAGCATCATCGCAGGTATGACGGGCTTTAAGCAGGAGTCGTTCTACGAAGTCGCCGAAACGGATAAGGAACCCGTGAAGGTCAACCTTAGGTGATCGCCGGTTGAAATTCAAAGGACGGTTCCGCCTTCCTGATGCGTGGAATTGGCGCGAGCAGCCGTTATTAGCCGGGTTGCTCGCGCTGTTTGCTGTGCAGGCAATCGCGTCGCTCAGTTGGCGCTTCGTTCACGACGGGACGCTGCTCCAGTACGCCGCCTTTCTCGTACTCGAGCATGGCAAAATTCCCTACCGCGACCTCTGGGATATCAACCTGCCCGGAACTTATCTCTTCAATTTCTTCTGGATCAAAGTCTTCGGCTACAGCGATTTTGGTTTCCGGCTACTCGATCTGCTCTGGTTAGGCGGGATACTCGCAGTCATCTTTCGCATTATCCGCAGATTTGGCGAGGCTGCCGCGTGGATGGCGGTTGCAGTCGTAGGGCTCTGCTACATCTCAGACGCCCCGCTTGACAGCTTGCAGCGAGAGTGGATCCTTGCCCTCCCGTTGTTGATTATAACATGGCTGGTGATTGACGGGAAGTTCACTTTGACGGCGAGAGGGTTGATCGCTGGCGTAGTATTTGGTTTCATATTTTTAATTAAGCCTCACGCGGTGATTCTCTGGCCGTTGTTGTTGGCGTATGAAGCGAGCAGTCATTCCCACGAAGGTGGGAATCCAGACAAGATTGAACAAACTCGATTGGCTCGACTGGATTCCCACCTTCGTGGGAATGACGCGGCAATTGGATTCTCGTGGAACCATGCGGTATTCTTCACCCTCTTCACTACTCTCGGCTTCATCGCAGCGCTTCTTCCCGTCGTCTGGTGGATGACGGCAAACCAAGCTTGGACGGGATTTCTTGACATTGTGAAGAACTACTATCCGCTCCATGCGGAGCTATCCGGCGGACATGATGTAGTCGTTGGAGTCAAGCGATATCAGGCGTTGGTCGAAGAAACGCTGCGCATGGGAGGGAATGTCTCGTGGGTGATTGCGGCGGGAGTCGGATACTGGTTGCTGCTCACGCGAGTAACGGTGAATCGGGAAGATAAGCGTGTACTCGCACTGCTTGGCGGCGCGGGAGTGATCTTCACGATCTACCCGGCGATCTCAGGACAGTTCTGGGCCTATCATTTCGCCTTGATGCAAGTATTTATACTCCCGCTTACGGCGGCGACGCTCTTCCATCGGGACACGAAGATGATATTCGGCCAGAGTCTGTTTCCGTCCATACTGATTTTTACAGCGCTGCTCTTCGGTCCAAGAATTCCAGTTTCGACCGATTTCATTCATCAGGTTATCTATCAGCAGGTTAAACCGCCCAAGTACGGGCGGGTGGATGAGATGGCGGATTTTCTAAAGTCTCATCTTAAACTGGGCGACAAAGTTCAACCGCTCGACTGGACGGGCGGAGCGGTTCAAGCGGCGCTTATCGCGAAGGCTGATCTGGCGACGTCATTCATCTGCGACGCACAGTTCTATCACCATCTCGATTCACCTTACATCGAGAGATTACGATTTCGATTCATCTGCGAGCTTGAGGCTTCTCAGCCTCGGTTCATCCTCGAGATGACCGCCGAAGACAAGCCCTGGCCTACCGGCCCCAATACGACGCGGGACTTTCCAGCTTTGCAGGCGTTCCTGGTTGATTATCGAATTGTGCTGGAACAGAACGGATATCGGATCTGGGAGAAGCGAGATAGGCGCACTGATCCGTTTTATCAGCCAATGGGAATAGATAATAATCATTCTGAACAGAAGTAGGCTGAACAAGAGGACACTACGGCATCAATAGATTGTACATACTGCGGATACACAAACCGCGCCGGAGCCACGCGCTGCGGTCTCTGCGGCAAACCGTTCATCGTCTCAATCGCTGAGCCGGTTCTGGCTGCGGCGACGGTCAGCAATCGACGCATCGAGGGTCTCGATGAACCGATTCCGATCCGGCGGGACTTCGCGGCGGAGATCGCCTCGAATCGCTGGAAATCGGCTCTGCTGCTTACTCTCTGTATCGGATTGCTACTGTTGATGGGGCTCTCAATCGGCGGGATGTACCACTTCCCGCGCTTCGGACTGGCGCTGGGAGCGATCACAGGATTGATCCTGACTCTTTGGGCTTACTTCGGCGGCAGTTCGGCGGTGTTGGGATTGTCGGGAGCGGTGGAGGCGGACTCAGTAAAGGACCGCCAGTTTATTAATCTGGTCGATGAGATGCGCATCGCCGCCGGTCTTCCGATGCCGCAAGTGATGGTCATCGAGACAGAAGCCGCTAACGCTTTTGCAACAGGCAGAGATCCTGCCCACGCCACTGTGGCAGTCACGCGAGGTTTGACAAGGATTCTCAATCGCGAGGAGTTGCAGGGCGTCGTCGCTCACGAAATGAGCCATATCCGCAATTTCGACACCCGCTACATGATGCTCGTCGCGGCATTAGTCGGGGCGATTATTCTGCTGTCAGATACGATGATGCGCGGTTGGTGGTGGGGAGGAATCGGCGGACGCAGAAGCAGTCGGGATGGTGACCGGGGCGGTAATGCGATCTTTGCGATACTGGCGGTCGTGCTGGTGATTCTTGCGCCCATCTTCGCATCGCTGCTCCAGATGGCGATCTCACGCAAGCGGGAGTTCCTCGCCGACGCTTCAGCCGTTGAATTGACACGCAACCCGCTCGGGCTTGCTTCTGCGCTCGAAAAGATCGACAACAATCTCGATAAAGAACCGCTCCCCGGTGCAAGCAAGGCGACGCAGCACCTTTATATCGCTAATCCTCTGAAGAGCTTCGGGATGCGGTCATCCGCCCTCATGAGTACCCATCCTCCTATGGAAGCTCGCATCAAGCTACTCAGATCGATGGGTTGAGCCGCCTTTGCATTGACGCTATCCTATTGGCGAAAGCCGCCGATCACAGAGGATCGGCGGCTTTCTTCTTTCTTCATTCTTCTTTTCCCCTCCCCTCCCCCTTTCAACTTTCAACTTTCAACTTTCAACTTCTACCCCTTGTCCTTGCGGGCAGGGCGAAGGGGATGTGGACGCTATACCTTCAGGAGGATGGGCGTCCCTGCCCGTCCGTAATGTAAAGCTAATTGGACAGGCACGGAGGCCTATCCTCCTATTCCATTCCCACATGCCAAACCCACTTGTATTCCTCTTCTTCCGGCCAGCGTCGTTGTGGATTCGTCACGATATACTCCGCCTTCTGTCTGAACTCGTCATCATCACGGACTATTCTATCGAAGTACTCCTGCATCCAAATCGCCCCAATCCGCCCAAATTTGCGCTGAAGTTGGTTTGCGGTAAAGGACTTCCAAGTATGAAGTATGCTGACGAAATCGAAACCTTGTCGTGGCGCGAACAAAACATGGCAATGGTCATCCATTATAACGAACGCCGAAACCACATATCGGACATTATCGAAGTGCATTATTGCGCTATGAACGACATCGCGTTCTTCTGGAGACAGCTTACTTTGGCCGGGTGCAAGACTCCATGTGACAAAGTAAGTCGCCCCCTCCATTTTCCAATGCGGCAGGTGGCGACGGAATATCTCAAGAGACATTAGAGTTCACTCATTTATAAGGAGGATAGGCCTCCGTGCCTGTCCATTGCTTCGCAACGTTCGGTGGTTTGGACGGGCAGGGACGCCCATCCTCCTGACAATAGATTCGGCGCCTTCACAAGGCAAGTAGGATGGGCGTCCCTGCCCGTCCACTCTCCTGCCTCGCTTTCAACTCCCCTCCGGCCTTTCAACTTTCAACTTTCAAATCAACTTTCAACTTTCAACTTCTTCCCCTTGTCCTTGCGGGCAGGGCGAAGGGGACAGGGAAGTGAATCAATTATCATCTACTATGAAGTCAGTCCCACCACCCAAAACTCTAAATTGGATTCCAGCCTCTTTTCCCATATCCAATGGAAGCATATTTGGATTTACATGTCGAGGCCAGTCAATCTCAATTTCGATCTCTTCGTCATATCTTCGAGCGAAGAAGTGCGTAATGTTTATTAGCTCGATTTTGGGGAACCACCCATCCTCCGAGAGAATGAAACCTAACGGCGGAAATGCAAATTCTCCAATGGTGTGAAACCCGGTTTTGGACCAATTATCGCCGACGATGCTTCCCCCAACATAACGCCCCTTATTCCCTTCGAGAAGGTAGGCAGAAAGACCCATCTTATTATCAAGTCCATATCTGTCTCTATCTAATAAGAATTCTTGCTGATCTTCCCCCGAATTTGTGGACACGAGGAAAAGGCTATAACTTTAACCTCAGGAGGTCCACAAAATGCCAGAACCAAGAAGACGATTTGACCGCGAGTTCAAGATCGAAGCCGTCAAACTCGCC
>Ga0247841_10001118_pt1 | contig 63272 bp, 55 predicted proteins | sample LaCruzMarch2015__2_FD_192410 | JGI IMG/M metagenome (GOLD analysis project Ga0247841, IMG submission 192410) | Freshwater microbial communities from meromictic Lake La Cruz, Castile-La Mancha, Spain - LaCruzMarch2015_18m | ecosystem: Environmental > Aquatic > Freshwater > Lake | place: Spain...
TGGGGGTGGGGGGGGAAGTGTGGACGCCGAATCTCAGCCAGCCAAAGTGGAGAAGGCTCTCAGAGTGTCGACAGACGACGCCGTGCTCAAGGGCGTGTATGCGACAATGCTGCGGGCGATCGTGACGGAGAACGAGTGCACTCTCGACTTCGTATATGTTGACCCGTCGACGGCCGACTCGGAAGAGCCGAATGGCTACCTTGTCTCGCGCGTCGTGGTCTCCAACGGCCACCTACCCGCAATTGTCGATCTTCTGAAGCGACAGGTCGACGGGCTGGACAAGCGCGCCAAAGACGCCGCCGAACGCTCCTGGGAGTAGCGGGCGGCTCCATGGAGACACAGCCTCCCAAGGTCATCCTGTCCGTCGAGGACTACGCGGGTGCCCAAGTCGTCCTGCACGAAACGACCGCACAGCACATCACCACCCAGCACCCGGACTTCTCGATCGCCGACGTACGCGGCTGCTTGGAGGACCCCGTATGCGTTCACACGAATCCTCAAGGACACCCGCACCCGCACCGACACAGTTACTATGCGCTGGCCCAGCGCGGACCGAAGTACCACCGGGTGGTCGTAGACCACTCGTCGTCGCCCGGCGTCGTCAAGACGGCGTTCAGGACTGACCAAATCGGGCAGTTTGGAGTCATCGTGTATGTGAAGTCGAGGGGGAGCACGCCATGACCATGACGTTCCGCACGAGCGAGACGCGATGCTCATACGACCAGTTCGCGGATGTCTTGTACGTGAAGATGCGCGACGCCGAACTCACGGATGGGGTGGACACTGAGAGAGGCTTCATTGTGCACTACACCTGGCCGGAGCACCTCTTGGCCGGTGTGACCATCATGGACTTTCGCGAGCGGTTCGGCTCGGATGCAGAGAAGGTCGAGATAGACGCCGAGCCGCCGTTCTCCCTCATCTTCGATGAACAGCACTGTGTGGCTGCAGATCACTGAGACGCGGCTGCGCGATGTGGGCCGTCGTCACCTCTATGCGCGCTGTAGCCCTTGTCCAGTTGTCGCCGTGGGAGTCCGCGCCCAGGCTGAGGCGCCTACCCTCGCAGGACATTCCCTTGGCAATGCTCGCGCCCATCACGGCGCAGTCGATACAGCGCGAGGTTGGCGCGTCAATCAGCCACTCGCGGTAGTCGCTTGGATCTCCCGGTGTCGGCGACGTGAAGCTGTACTGACTCATGATCTCATCTCCCCTTGCGGCGCCCGGGGCGGGCGCGTGGTGCAGCGTGGGAGGGGGTGGCCCGGCCAGAGGGACGGCGTTGTGTCAAGCAGCGCAGAGCATGGCCGGGCCAGCGCCATTGTACCGCTTGAGTGTCGCCCCCGAGAAGGGTCCAAGACGAAGATCGCCAGCTTATCTTCCCTCGCAGTGCTACCCCGCCGCGGCGGCCCCGGTGCGCGCGGCGCGCCATCTCCGCCTTCTCGCGGCCGTCGATCCGGAGGCCGAACGCGCAACCGGGCGGAAGGGGATGGTCGTGTGCCGGCGATCCCGCTACACGGGGCCTTGGACGGCGCCTGCAACCAGCCCCGCGACGAGCTCGGCTGCGGCGCGCCGCCGGCCCGGCGGGAAGCGCGCGTTGGCGCGGCGGGCCGCTGGGGGAGTAGACTGACGGAACTCTGCTGTAGTTGCCTCCGAGGCATCTGCTAGACGCAGTGCTAGATGCTCTAGCCCGAGCAGTCGGCGAGAACGAGAGGATGGCTTGATGAATCTGGGCGCCCCAAGGGTGCGCGCGGCGAGCGACGATAGCGGCGCGCCTCGACATGCGCTCGCAGCCCATGTCGCCCGCTTGAACGTCGCGCTGAGCACGCGGGGACGGCGATGAAGCGGCCGCGCTCACCACATCGGGCAAGGCGCGACGTGTTCGCCGCGCTGGGGCGCTTCTCCTGCCGGTTCAGATGGCTGGTGGTGGCCGTGTGGCTGGTCTTGCTTGCAGCGGGCCTTGCGGCGACGCCGCAGCTCAGCCATGTCCTTCAGGGAGGCGGCTTCACCAATCCCGACTCTCCGGGGCAGAAGGCCGCCGACCTCATCCAGAAGCGACTCAAGCAGGGTCCGGCCACTGTCGTCGTGGTCTTTGTCAGCGATTCCCTCGAGGCTCGCGGTCCTGAGTTCCAGAGGTACGAGCAGCAAGCCCTGGCGGGGCTGACGGCGGCCAGGATCCCCGGTCTGCGAAGCATCACGACCTATGCCACCAGCGGCGCCGAGCAGCTCCTCTCCAAAGACGGGAGGAGCTCGGTCGCGATCCTCACGTTCGACGCCGACAGCCAGGCGGTGCAGCAAGAGACCGGGAGGATCCGCGCCGCCCTGGGGAAGAGCAAGCTCAAGGCCTACGTGACCGGCGAGCCGGCGGTGAACGCCGACCTCTCCAGCGCCTCTCTCAGCGACCTGCGCAGAGTCGAGCTCTATGCTCTGCCCGTGGCTCTGATCGCACTGGTGGTGGTGTTCGGCACGCTGGTAGCCGCGGCGTTGCCCGTCATCACGGGTGGGCTGGCGGTCTCGGTCACCATGGGCGGCATCTATCTGCTGGCGCGGGTCACCAACATGTCCATCTTCTCGATGAACACCGCCACCCTGCTCGGCCTGGCTGTGGCCATCGACTACGCTCTCTTCATCGTCGCCCGCTTTCGCGAGGAGCTCCGCTCGGGAAGCTCGGTGGAAGAGGCCGTCGTGGCTTCCATGTCGCGGGCGGGACGGTCGGTGTTCTACAGCGGTGTCGCCGTGATCGTGGGCATCGTCGGGCTCACCTTCTTCCCTTCCCCGATCCTGCGCTCCATCGGCATCGGGGGGGCTCTGGTGGTCTTCTTCTCCGTGGCCGCCGCCTTGACGTTCATGCCCGCCCTGCTGGCTCTGCTCGGGTCACGGGTGAACGCCCTGGCGGTCGTACCTCAGCGGCCGGCTCACGAGAGTCGCTTCTGGACGGGCTGGACGCGGTTCCTCCTGCGCAGGCCGTGGGCGGTCATCTTGGTCAGCCTGGCTCTCGCGCTTCTCATCGCCTCTCCCGCCCTGCGCATGCGCAGCGAGATGCCCTCCGCCGCGGCGCTGCCTCCATCGTCCCAGTCTCGGCAGGGCTACGAGGTCCTCGCGCGAGGCTTTGACCAGAGCGCTCTGTCGCCGCTGTCTGTGCTGGCGACGTGGGAGGAGGGCGGCGGCAAGATCGATATGTCGAGGGCGGCGTCCCTGTACGCTTTCGGTCAGCTCCTGGCCAGGACGCCGGGCGTGAGATCCGTCAGCAGCCCGTTCAATCTGCCCTTCAAGGGTGGCCCGCTGGCGCTCGCCGGCCTGTGGCCGCTGTTCGAGAAGCTGCTGAACGACCCCGGCGCCGATCCCGGCGCCGGGGTCGAGCTGCCTCCCGGAATGGCCATTTCAGGCGCGCAGCTCGCACAGATCCGGCAGTTGCTGCAGAGCTCCGTCGGCCCAGGGGCGGCGCTCTTCCGCGTAGTGACCAAAGCGCCCCCTTCTTCAGCCGAGGCGCAGAGGCTCGTCGGCGAGCTCGCCGGCCTCAAGGCGCCCCCAGGCCTGCGGATACACGTGGCGGGCCAGGCGGCCACCGACCGCGACTTCGCCCACGACAGAAACAGCCGGCTTCCCTGGGTCGCGGTGTGGATCGCCGTGACAAGCTACCTGGTGCTGCTCGTCCTTCTGCGCAGCGTGCTGCTGCCCTTGGTGGCCGTCCTTGTCAACATGCTCACGATCCTGATGAGCTACGGCTGCCTGGTGTTCATCTTCCAGCGCGCGACCTTCCAGGACATCCTTCACTTCACCTCCACGGGGGCGACGGACGCCACGGTCCCCATCGTCATTCTCTGCGTGCTCTTCGGCATCACCATGGACTACGCGGTGTTCCTGCTCACGCGCATGCGTGAGGCGTGGCTGACGAGCGCCGACAACCGGGAGAGCGTCGGCGCCGGTCTGGTGAGCAGTGGGCGGATCGTCCTCAGCGCCGCCATCCTCGTCGTCGTCGTGACGGGCGCCTTCGCGTTCACCGGGGTCTCGGTCACGAAGATGCTGGGCGTGGGCATTGCTCTCGCCGTCGTCTTCGACGCGCTCCTCATCCGCATGTCGCTGCTGCCCGCGTCGATGTGCTACTTCGGCGCCGCCGACTGGTGGGCGCCACGCCGCCGACGCCGTCCGGCGCCCGCTTCTGCGGAGGATCCCGGCCCACACTGAGGCGGTTCTGGAGGACGCTCGCCAAGGGCGCCTCATCTGTGCCCATGAGGATCCTTGCGCCTGGGTCGGGTCGCCGGCGCGGGCGTTGTTCGAGTCCTGCCGCCGCTACCACTTCATGTGCAGCGGTCTCCCGATCAGTTCGTGATCACCCCCGTCGGCTGCTTCTTCCACAGGGCGCCGCCGTTGGTGGTCTTGTAGACCGCGCCGCCCTCGCCGACCGCGTACACGGTCGAGGTGCTCACGGCCTTCACGGCCAGAAGATCCTCGGTGATGGCCGTACCTTGCCGGGTCCACTGAGTGGTCCCGACGGTGCTCTTGAGAATGACGCCGCCGACGCCGACCGCCCAGCCGGTGGTGTCGTTGGCGAAGCTGATCGACGTGAGGTCGGCCGTGGCGCCGGTGGTCATCTTGTTCCAGGCGACCCCGTCGATGGTGTTGACGATGAGACCGCCTTCGCCGCAGGCCCAGCCCAGGGTCGCGGAGCGTAGGCTGACGCCGGTGAAGTCGAACGACGCGTCCAGAGATGTCACCGGCCAGGTGGAGGAGGCGCCGACCGCCCAGCACTTGCCCGAGTCGCCCATGACCCATCCGCTGCTCGGCGTGAGCAGGTCGATGGCGTGCATGGCCACGGAACTGGCCGTAGACACGGATGCCCACGTGGCGCCGCTGTCGGTGCTGCGCCTCACGACGCCATTGTCTCCGACGGCCACGGCGGTCCCGGGAGCGATGAAGTCGACCGCATTGAGACCGCCGGTCGCCCCCGAGGTCTTCGCGACCCAGGACGTACCGCCGATGCTCGTCACCAGCAGGGCGCCTTGCGCGCCCACCGCCACGCCGTTTGTCGCGGACCTGAAGGCGACGCCGAGCAGATCGTTGGTCGTGCCTGTGGTCTGCGGGATCCAGTTGGCGCCGCCGTTGACGGTCTTGAGGACGGTACCGTTGTCGCCGACCGCCCAGCCGGCGCCGGCGCTGGTGAACGAGACAGCGTGCAGGTCCTCGACGGTGCCCGCGATCCAGGTATCGCCGAGGTCGAACGAACGGAAGATGCTGCCTGTATCGCCCAGAACCCAGCCCCGGGCCGCGCTCGGGAAGCAGACGACGTTGAGGAAGCTGCCTTGGGGCGCCGGCTTCATCACCCAGTCGCCGCCGCCGCTCTCGGTCTTGTAGACCTTGCCCTGCGTGGTAGCCCAGCCCGTGGCCTCATCGAGGAAGAAGATGTCCAGGAAGCCGGCGCTGGTGGCCGGGTTGCTCACCACCTGCGGGAACCACGTGTCGCCGCCGTCCTCGGTGTGGATCACCGTGCCGAGTGTGCCGCACGCCCATCCGAGGTTCCGGTCGAGGAAGAACACGCTCTTGAAGAGCGGGCTGGTGACGATCCCGGAGTCCTGCGCCGCCCAGTGCAGGCCGCCGTCCTCGGTGGCGAGGATGGCGCCCACGTCGCCCACCGCCCAGCCGAACTCCTTATCGACGAACTTGACCTTGCGCAGGGTCCGGGTGCTGCCCGAGGTCTGCGCCTGCCACGTGGCGCCGCCGTTTGAGGTGAACAGGATCTTGCTGTACGTCCCCACAGCCCAGCCGTAGTTGCCGTTGCCGGGGGCGAGACAGACGGAATTCAGCGCGCTGGTCAGACCCGATGTGCACTTGACCCAGCTCGTCCCGCCGTTGGTCGTGCGCAGTATCGTGCCCAGGTCCCCGACGGCGACGCCGTTGGTGGCGTCGGAGAAGGACACGCCACGCAGAGTCGCCGTGGTGCCCGAGACGAGGCGCGTCCAGGTGTTACCGCCGTTGATGGTCTTGAGGATGGTACCGCTCTGGCCGACGGCGTACCCGAGCGTGTCGTCGATCATGGCGGCGCCGTTGATGTGCGGGCGGACCGGCGTAGCGGCTCCCGCCGCCGCCGTCGGCAGGACGAGCACGACCAGGACCGCTGCGACCAGGATCGCGAGCAGGGCTCGCCGGGCGTGATGCTGAGACCGGTACGACATCGCTCACCCCTCCTACGATGATGCCATTCGCCCTTGACACGCACCGCACCCTTGACGAGGCGGGCGGGCGGCGCGCGTCTTCAGGCCCTATTCCCTACTTATAGGCTCGTGCGTGCGCGCGCGCAAGAGCCGACTGTTGTGAGAGTGGCGGCCGCAGGTGTGGCGACGCTTTCGGCAGCTCCGCCGCAGGGAGCTTCGTGGCGACGATCAAGGCGGAAGCTTGCGGATCTCCCCCGACCTGCCGACAATGGAAGTGGGATGGAAACGATGGACAGGCGGACACCACGAGGCCGGGTCGGCGCGGCGGCGCTGGTCGTCGCTGCGCTGCTCACCGGCCTGCTGCTCGCGCCGGCGGCTCTCGCTGCGCCGCACGGGCCGCCGCCGGCCGCCGCGCGCGCGAGCACCGCCGCGGTCTACGTCTCTCCGTCCGGCGACGACGCCGCCGCCGGCACGCGCGAGGCGCCGTGGCGCAGCCCGGGGCTCGCCTCCAGGCGCCTCAGCGGCGGCGACACGCTCGTCATCCTCGGGGGCCGCTACGCCCTGGCGGTCTTCTGGGACGACATGATCACGCCGCCCTCGGGCACGGCCGCCGCGCCGACCAGGGTGATCGGCGAGGCCGGCGCTCGCCCCGTGCTCGCCGGCCGCGACGACCTGTTCGCCGCCATCGACGTCTCCGGGACCAGCTACGTCACCCTCGAGAACCTCGAGATCACCAGCGACGACGGCCGCCGCTTCCGCGGCGGCGTCGAGGCGGCCGGCGACCCGGTCGATCACCTCGTCCTGCGCGACCTGTACGTGCACCACATCGACGGCATGGCGCTCAACATCGGCGACGTGGACGGGCTGCTGGTCGAACGCTGCCGCTTCGCCTACTGCGGCGAGGGCGGCATCGCCGGGCCCGCGGGGCAGTTCGGCGGCGATCGCAACGTGGTGGTGCGCGACTGTTACCTCGGCTACTCCGGCCACTACTACCAGGGCGGGCCGGGTCCCGGCCCCTACGACCGCCCGGACGGCTTCGGCATCGAGCCCTCGGTGGGCCCGGTCGAGATCTCGGGCACGACCGCCGAGCACAACCGCGGCGACGGGCTCGATTCCAAGGCGGCGGCGACGACGATCAGCGACTGCGTCGTCGCCAACAACTCCTGCGACGGCGTCAAGATGTGGGCCGGGGGGCGCCTCGAGAACACGCTCATCTACGGGATGGGCGACGGCGTGGGCGGCGCCTCGCCGTGGGCCGGCATCGTCATGAGCGGCGCCTCGGGGGCGCACTTCGAGATCGTCAACGTGACGGTGTACGACGACCCCTCGCGGGAGGCCTACCCGGTCTACATCCAGTACGACTCGCCGCAGCCGATCAGCGTGCTCATGCGCAACACCGTGATCGCCAACGGGCACGGCGAGGTGTACTTCGGCGACTCCGTGACGGTGCAGGCCGACCACAACGACTTCTGGCGGCCGGGTGAGGAGGTGCAGGTGCGCGCCAACGGGCGGGACTACACGGCGGCGGAGCTTGCGGCCGGCGCCCTTGGCGCCGGCAACCTCTCCGCCGCCCCCGCCTTCGTGAAACCCGCCTGGGGCACGGCCGGCGACTTCCATCTGCTCGCCGGCAGCCCGCTCATCGACGCCGGCGCGGCGATCGGGGCGCCGGCCCGCGACCTCGACGGCGGCGCCCGGCCGGTGGGCGCCGCCTACGACATCGGCGCCTACGAGTACGGCGCCGTGCCGTCGCCCAGCCCGTCGCCGTCGCCCAGCCCGTCGCCGTCGGCCCCGCGTCTCGACTCTCTCTCGCCGCGGCACGGCCGGCCTGGGTGCATCGTCACTCTGGTCGGCGGCGGTTTCGGCGCCACGCGGGTGGCCGCCGGTGGGCAGACGGCGGCGACGGTGTGGTTCGGGTCGCACCAGGTGGGGGCCTACGTGTCGTGGAGCGCGTCGCGCATCCGGGTCAAGGCGCCCGTCATGTCGCCTGGACGGGTGCGCGTCCGGGTGAGTACCGCCGGCGGCGACTCGGAGCGCCTGTGGTTCCGCGTGCTGGCGCCGGCGACGAGCTCGGCGCCCTTTGTCAGGCCATCGCGTGCGGGCGTCGCCGGCGGGCTCCTCCTGCGAAGCGCCGCCTGCCGCCGCCGCCGGACGGCTGCTGCAGGGCGCTGCGTGGCCACCATTCGCGACCGGCGACCCGCGCCCGGTGAAGAGGTGCGCGGGAGAGCTACTCACACGAGACGAGAGGGTGGCGTCGATGGTGACGTTTGCGCTCAACGCACGTGGCCTGCCGACGGGCACATAGTCGAAGACGGGCGTGGAAGCGCTGTTCTCCCATCAAGCAGGGTCCCGTAACGGCGTTACAGACTGTAACTCATGTAACGCCCGTGCTACTCTGTCACCTACCGCGATGGAGGAGGGTGACACGGCCATGAAGGAGTACCCGATCAGCCAGGCCAGACCCAAGCTGAGTCCACTGCTCGACCAGGTCGAGCAGGGCGATGTCGCCGTCATCGAGCGCCGCGGTTTCAAGGCGCTCGTCGTGCGCCTCGACGACGAACAGGAGCTGCTGGCGCGCTGCTACGTGTTCACGCCCGAGGTCCGCATGGATCCGTCCGGGGCGGCGCACATCTGGCTCCCCGAGCTCAAGCTCAACGCGCAGGGGGCATCTCTCGACGAGGCCGAGGAGGATCTCGTCAGCGCCGTGCTGGACTACGTGGAGGACTGGCTGGGCTTCCTGCGCAAGGCCCCGAACCACGCCGACCGGGCCGGCTACGTGCAGCGCCTCAGGTTGGCCGGCGATCCAGAGCAGGTGCGCGAACTGCTCTTCCCGGCATGGCGACAACCAAGCGACGATGCGCACGCCGAAGCTTCGTGAGCTGAGGCGCTTCTGCGAAGTCGAGGGCTGGATCGACCTCGCAAAGCAGGCGGGACGCAAACGTCGTCACCACTTCCGTTGCGCCCTGGTGCTGACGGACGGGCGCACCCTCTACACCCGTATCTCTTTGAGCTCAGGCTCCATCGACGACCCCGGCATGTTCAAGCACATCCTCCGCGACCAGATGGAGGTCACCGCGGCGCAGTTTTGGGCGGCGGTCGATGACGGCGTCGCGCCCCAGCGGCCCGGCGCCGGCGAGTCGCGGCGACTCCCGGGACCCTACCTGGATCACGAGCTCGTGAAGGCTCTGCTCAGAGCGGGCTGCACGGCTGCGGACATAGCGGCGCTGACCGAGGTCGAGGCGGTCGACCTGCTCAAGCACTTGCGGGGCTGACAGAAGCGACAGCGACGGTCGGCTCCGCGTCAACCGCCAGGTCGATGGCGCCATAGCCAGGCTCTCTCCCTCGTCGCGATGGTCGGTGGGCGGGGCGGCAGGACGTGGGAAGCGGGTCGATCGGCGTGCTCAGGTCGGGCTTTCGGGGCACATGACCATCCCCGTCGCTCAGGCGCCGGAGAGCCAAGAATGGCGCTCACGCCGGGCGCCGCGGCGGCGACGCTCCCCGCGGGCAGCCATCCGCGGCGGCGGCGCTCCCCGCGGGCAGCCATCCGCGGCGGCGACGCTCCCCCTGTGGAGAAGGCCGCCTCCTCAACCTTCTCATCGTGCCCGGCCGTCCGCAGGCCCGCGGGCCTCGTCGCGCGCTTCAGGCGGCGCGGCTGCGGCGGCCGCGGCCTGGTCTTCCGTGAGGCGCCGCCGCGGAAGGCCGTGGGCGCCGCCGCGGAAGGCCGTGGGCGCCGGGCCCGGCATAGTCACTGCGCGAGCGTATTCCGTTGGCGGTACTTCCAACGGTATCGTTGGAAGTACCGCCAACGGATCCGGCCATCTTCGACTATGCCCCCGCCGGCGGGCCACGTGCGCTGAGCGCGAACCTCGACGCTGAGGCCGCCGCCTCGTCGCGCCCGAGAGAAAGACAGCTCTGCCGCTCTCGTCTCTACCGGCCGCGAGTCGCGTGCCCGCGAGGGAAGCTCACCGAAGGGCCGCAGTCGCTCAAGCTCCTCCCGCACCGCGCCGCCTGCCGACCCGCGCGCGTGGCTGCGCCGCGTCCCCGGCGCCCCCGGGACCTGCGCGCCTCGCGGAAGCCGGCGGCGGGCGGCGGGCGCGCCGGCGGCCGCGGCGGTTCCCGCGGCCTCGCGCGGGCCGCCCAGGCGGGCGCGCGGCTGGCCGCGGAGGCCGCGCCGCGCCATCACCGCCCTTTCGGCGCTCGTCGATCCGGAGGCTGAACGCGCAACCGGACGGAAGGGGATGGTCATGTGCCGCCGATCCTCATCCTCCTTTTCGTGTGCGCACCGCGCCGGGGTCGCCGGGGCTCCGGCGGAATAGTAACTGCGAGGGAAGATACGAGAAGCCGGCGCACCCCTGTCTTCCCCTCAGCCTCCCTGGCGGCTTTGCCACCCGCGGCGAGTGAAGACGCCGGGGCGGAGGGCTATCCTTCCCTCAGCCCAGCCGACTTCATCGCGCAGTGATGACTGCCATGGGCGCGAACAGGCATCCACCAAAGCGCGCCTCGACACTGTCGCTCTGGAAGCCCAGGAGCAGCGCGCCCACCTGCGGAGACCCGCACCCGGGAGGCGGGCGCCCAAAGGTCGTGGATCATCTGGCGGAGGAAGGCTTCATTGTGAAGCCTATTCAGATCCTTGATGCGCACATGCTCGTCGCCCTCCTTGCGGAGACGACTCGCGGCGTCCGCCGCCGCGATCCTGTGGTAGCCTGCAAGCAGCCCAGCGCGCCGCGGCGCGCCCGGTAAGGGCCTATCCCGTTAGGGATGTGCGTGCGGGGCGTTCGTGGACCGAGCGGGGCGGTCACGAGACGGTTCCCTCGTAGCCCAGCTACGTGGGGATCCGGGGAGGGGCCGCATCCGCGATGCGTCCACGGGCGCATCCGTGCGTGCAGACCTATCGGGATAGGCCCTAAGGCCGGGAACGACGAGAACCTCCGAGCATGAAGGGAAGCACCGTGGCCAACGGCCGATCACAGGAGCCTCCGGAGCCCCGCGCTTCGAGCGCGCCGGACGGCGGGGACGGCCCGAGCGCGCCGGACGGCGGGGACGGCCCGAAGGCGCAGCCGCCCTCCTTCCTGGTCGACGAGGGCCTGCGCTTTCTGATGTTCGGGGGCAAGGGCGGCGTGGGCAAGACCACCGTCGCCGCCGCCACGGCCCTGCACTGGGCGCACCGCAGGCCGGGCGCCGTGCTGGTCATCTCGACCGACCCGGCGCACTCGCTGTCCGACGCGTTTGAACAGCCCATCGGCGACCAGATCACGCCCATCCGCGGGGAGCCCGAGCTCTTCGCCTGGGAAGTCGATGCGGCACAACGCCTGCAAACGTTCAAAGAGCGTTACGGCGACGCCGTCGCGACCATCATGGACCGAGGCACCTACTTCGACGACGACGACATCCGCCAGTTCCTGGATCTCTCGCTGCCCGGCCTCGACGAGCTCATGGCGGTCATCGAGATCGCCGAGCTTGTGAGGGAGGGGCGCTATGCCCTGGTGATCCTCGACACCGCGCCCACGGGCCACACCCTGCGTCTGCTCGCCTTGCCCGAACTGATGGCGCAGTGGCTGCGCGTCCTCGACCTGATGCTCGAGAAGCATCGCTACGTGCAGGCGGTCTTCGGGCGCCGCCGCCGCGACGAGACGGACGCCTTTATGGAAGGCATGACCGCCGACATGGAGCTGCTGCGCGACCTGCTGCGCGCCCCGCGCACGACCGGGTTTGTTCCCGTCACCATTCCCGAGGCGATGAGCGTCAGGGAGACCGGCAGGCTCGTGGATACGCTGGAGAGCATGGGCGTGCCTGTGCGCACCGTGGTCGTCAACCGCGTTGCCAGGAGGGCGGACGCCGCGGAGTGCCCCTTCTGCGCCCGGCGCCGGCGAGAGCAGCAGCCTTCGCTGCGAGAGATCGCGGCGCGCTTCGGCGCGGGCGCGGCCGGCGCCGCTCCGCCTGCGGCCGGCGCGGCCACGGGCGCGGCCGGCGCCGCTCCGCCTGCGGCCGGCGCCGCTCGGCCTGCGGCCGGCGCCGGCACGGCGGCGGTGAGCGTGCCGCTGCTGCCGCGCCAGGTCCACGGCCACGCCGGCCTGCGGCAGTTCGCCGGCCTGCTGTGCCGGGCGGGGACGATCGAGACGGGCGCGGCGCCGGCGAAGCCACCTTCGACAGGCCCCGCCGCGGCGCCGGCGGAGCCCTCTGCGCCGTCGGCCTCCGCGGAGGCGCATCCCGCCCCGCCCGCCGGGCTCGCCCCGCCCGTCGCGATCGCCTCGCCAGCGGGCATCACAGCGTCCGCCGGGCTCGCCCCGCCCGCTCGCATCACCCTGGCGCAGAGCTTCGTCCTCGTCGGCGGCAAGGGCGGCGTGGGCAAGACCACCATCGCCGCCGCCACGGCCCTCCACCTGGCGCGCAAGCACGAGGGCCAGAGCGAGGGCCGGCGGGTCCTGCTCTTCTCGGTCGATCCGGCGCACTCGCTCTCCGACTGTCTGGGGCAGGACCTCGGCAGTGAGATCACGGCTGTCGCAGGCGTCGCCGGGCTCGACGCATTGGAGATGGACGCGACCTCGCTGCTGGCGGAGGTCAGCGGACTCTATGCCGGCGAGATGCGGGAGGCGTTCGCCGCCTTCGGCGCCGGCGGCGACCTGGAGATCGCCTTCGACCGTCGGGTCATGGAGGAGCTCATCTCCCTGGCCCCGCCGGGCCTCGATGAGCTCATGGCCCTCATGAAGCTCATGGATCTGGTCAACGAGGGCCGCTACGCCGCCTACGTCCTCGACCTGGCGCCGACCGGCCACGCCCTGCGCCTGCTGCAGACGCCGGCGCTGGTCAGGCAGTGGTTCATGGCGCTCTTCCGGGTGCTGCTGAAATACCAGAACGTGTTCTCACTGGCGCGCGCCGGGGAGCTCGTGCGCCAGAAGTCGAAGCAGCTGCGTCAGGTGGAGCAGCTCCTCAGAGACGGCGAGCGTTGTCAGCTCGTGGCCGTGACCATCCCCGAGGCGATGGCCGTGCAGGAGAGCCGCCGGCTCCTTGACAGCCTGGCCGGCATCCCGGTGCGCTGTTCGTGGGTCGTGGCCAACATGGTTTCGGCGCCCGGCTCGTGCGCGTTCTGCGCCGCCGTGCGCGAGGAGCAGCTCCCGTACCTGCGGCAGATCGAGACGCTGGGACCCGGTTGCGTGCGCCTGCCGGCGTTCCCTTTCGAGCCGCGCGGCGTGGATGCTCTCGATCGCGTGGCGCGCCTGATCTACTGAGAGGTGTGGGCTCCCCGCGCGCGGGCGTCGCGCGCCTGCGCGCCCCCCGCGCTCGCACGCACGCGCGGCGCGGGAGGGGCAAGAAGCCCCGCCCGCGCCGCGCGCCGCGGACCGCCCCCGTTGGGAGCGGCTGTACCCGGCTTGACCGCCCCGGCCTCAGGTCTTCAGAGGCGCCGGCCCGCGGTCGATGATGAGCCAGGCGTTGAACAGCGGCGCGTCGGGGTTCGTGCGGTCGACGCGCCCGGTGATGAGCACACGGTCCCCGGCGACCAGGGCGCCGAGGGCGATCGTCGTCGCGCCGTCCTCGCCGATCCTGACGATGACGGTGGCGTCACCGACGGCGAAGGCGACGTCCTTGCCGATCGAGGGCTTCATCGTGCGGTTGCCCTTGACCACAGTGGCGGTGAGGGTCTTGGCGGCCACGTTGACCGACGTGACGGTGGCCCGGGCCATGAAATGCCGCGCCTTGGCCTTCGGCGGCGCGGCCGCCTGGGCCACCACGGGCGCGGCGACCACGAGGGCGAGCAGCGCCATTGCCGCCGTCAGGAGGGCGATCCTCGCGGCCGGGCGCCTTATCCCGCCCGCCGCTCTGACGCGTCTTCTCAACATTGTGGTCCTCCTTGTCGATATCATGAGTGAGCCGGCGATCACCGGGCACTTCATCACAAGGAACGCCGGGAGGGCCGCCGGTCTTACATGGTACTGGAAGGAGTCGGGTCGCGGCAGGGTCGATCGCAGTCTGTGCGGAGCAGGTGTCAAGGTTCACAGGCGCGGAAGGGTTACTGGGAGCAGGATGGCCACGGTCTCCAAAGATGTAAGCGCGTTGCAGAGCGGCGCCGCAGGCGGCGCCGCCCGCGACGACGCGCGGCTCGTGGCCGCCCTGCGCGCCGGCGAGGAGGGCGCGTTCGCTCGCCTCGTGACCGACTACCAGACCGCCATCTACAACCTCGCCTGGCGCCTGGTACACGATCGTGAGGACGCTCGCGACATCGCCCAGGAGGTCTTTCTCAAGGCGTACCGGCAGATCCCGAGGATCGAAGGGGAGCTGCACCTTTGGGCGTGGCTGTACCGCGTCACCGTCAATGCCTGCTGGGACCACCTGCGCGCGGGCAGCCGCCGGCCGGTCCTGCTCGCCGATCCCGGGGAGGCGGCGGACCAACGCGCCGGCGACGGGGAGGACCAGGCCGAGATGGCGCGGCTGTTCTCGGCGAGTCTCGCGCAGCTGCCGCCCAAGCAGCAGGCCGCTCTGCTACTCAAAGACGTGCACGGGCTGCAGCACAGCGAGATCGCCGCGACGCTGGGGATCACGCGGGGCTCCTCCGAGGTGCTGCTGTGCCGCGCGCGGCGCTCGTTCAGGACCGCGTTCACCTCGCTGACGGCCGACGTGGGGCACGCGCCGGCCTGCGGCTTCGCCGAGCAGGCGGCCGCCTACTCCGTCGGTGGCCGCCTGACAGAAGCGCGCCGCCGGCGAGTCCTCGAGCACGCGCGCACGTGCCCGGACTGCCGCAAGACGGTGGACCGCTGGAGTGACGTGCACGCCGTGGGCCTGGGTCTGGCGCTGCCGCTGGTCGCCGCGCCGCAGCTCTTCGGCGCCCACGTGGCCGCGGCGGCGGCCACGAACCTCGCGGCTTCGGTCGGCGCTTCCGCCGGCGCTTCCGCCGGCGCCGCTGCCGCTTCGGCGGGTGCTTCGGCTGTGGCCTCGGCCGGCGCTTCGGCGGGCGCCTCGGCGGCCGCTTCGACCGCGTTGACCGCGGGCGCCTCGTCGGTCGTCGGTGGCCTGACGGCCAAGCTTGCCGGTCTGGGCATCGCGAAGGCGGCGGTCGTCGCTCTGGCCGCCGCCACAGTCGTCACCTACGGCGGCGCGGCCGCCTACAAGGACTACGCGCAGGACGGCGGGCGCCGTGCGCCGGCGGCAGCCGCCTTCGCCGCCGCGACGCACAGCGGCGCTGCCTCGGCGTCTCCCAGCCCGGCTGCGGCGGGGCCTACCGTCGGCGCCTTGGCCACGGCGGATCACACACCCTTCGTCGGCGACCGCCTGCCTCCGCGCCCGCCGGCAGTCCGCCGGTTCCTCGCTCTGGCCGCTCTGCGCGCACGCGGTCTGCCCGGCCGGGCTCTCGGTCTCGGCCCCGCGGCTCGGCGGGTCTTCCTGGCCGCCGGACGACTTCCGGGGCTTCGTCAGCGGCTCGCGGCACGGTCGGCAGGCGCGCGCCCGCCCGGCGCTCGTCGGCTGGGGGCCCGCCCGCCGGGAGCCCGCGCCGGCGCCCAGCCCGGCGTACCGTCACGTCCGCCGGCGGCTCGCGCCGCACGCCGCCCAGGGGCCGCGCCGTTGCGGCCCAGGGCTGGCCGCGTCCGCCCCGGCGCGGCCGCGCATGGCGCACGCAGCCGGCCTGCCAGGGCGCAGCCTCGCGCGCGGACGGGCGTTCGCCTGCCGCGTGTGCCGCAACGGCCCGTACCCAGGGCGGGCGTGCGCCAGTCGCGCCCGCCCCAGCAGTCGTCCAGGGCGGGCGTGCGCCAGTCGCGCCCGCAGCGCCCGCCGCAACGGCCCGCGCCCAGGCTTTCATCCGCAACGTAAGGGGACAGTGATGCTTCTCGGCCTGACGTCTCTCCGAGCTCTTGCTGTCGGCGTGGTGGTGGCGCTGGCCTTCGTGGCGCTCGCCGCCGCCGTGCCGCTCGCCGGCGCCTCGGGCGCGTCTTCGCTCCGCCTCTATTGGGGCGATCTGCACGCCCACACCAAGTACTCGACCGATGCCAGGGTGTTGGGGGCGAAGAACATCCCGTCGCAGGCGCTGCAGTACGCGCGCGCGACCGCCAAGCTTGATTTCTGCGCGATCATCGACCACGACTACTCGCTGTCGAAGAGCCTGTGGACCAAGACGCAGGACCAGGTCAACGCCGCCGACGACGCCGGCCATTTCGCCACGCTGCTCGGCTACGAGTGGACGGAGTCCACGGACTACGGGCACAAGCAGGTGCTCTTCCGCTCGGCAAAGGCGCCGCCCGAGGTGTTCGCCGCCTTCACGCGGGTGGGCGGCCAGTCCATGGTGCGCGCCACGCCGCAGGCGCTGTGGAGCGCGCTCGCCAAGTACGACTGCATGACCGTGCCGCACACGGTCGCCGAGGGCAGCGGCCTCAGCGAGGACCAGCATCCCAGCCAGAACTGGGACTACGTGAACGCCGGGCAACAGACGGTCGTCGAGGTGTTCTCCAAGCACGGCGGCAACGACGTCGTGGGTACGGCGCAGCCGATCAAAGGTCTTATCCCCGAGCGCACGGTGGCGGCGGCGCTCGGGCGCTGGCTGACCAGCGGCGACGCGGGCTACAAGCTCGGCATCGTCGGTGGCACCGACGACCACCGCGGGCTGCCCGGCAGCGTGACCGACCACAGCCCGCCCAGTTCGGACGAGCTGCCCTACGGCGGCGCCCTGACGGCGGTGTACGCGAAGAAGCTCACGCGCGCCGCCATCTACGACGCGATCGAGGGGCGCAACTGCTACGCCACCAGCGGGCCGCGCATAAAGCTCCAGTTCGCGGCCCGGGCCGCCGGCGCCGACGTGCGCATGGGCGGCTCGAAGACGCTGCCGGCTCAGACCTCGGTGACGCTCATCGTGAACGTGACGGGCGACACGGCGCCCATCGAGAAGGTGGAGGTGATCGCCAACGGTGAGGTGGTGGCGACGCGGACGAGCGGCTCGTTCAGCCTCGTCTGGCCGGTCGCCGCGCGCACCTACTTCCGCATCGTCGCCTACCAGCAGCCCACGCCTGGCTTCGAAGGCGGGATGGTGAACGAGCGCGCCTGGTCCTCGCCGATCTGGTTCGAGGTGGGCGCGGCGCGCTGACGCGGGCGCCCGGTCCGCCTGCGCCGCTCACGATGATCGCCGGCGGCGGCGCTGAGGCCGGGCGACGCTTCGCTGAGGCGGGGCCGGCGCCCGTGCTTCTCGCCGCATGATCGCCTCAGCCCAGAGCCCAGAGGAGCAATGATGCAGGGATGAGGACATAGCCGCTGCGCCACTCCAGCCGGTCCTGCGTGACGATGATGACCGGCCTCCCAGGGAAGCCTCGCGCCATTCCGCCGGCCTTGCGCAGGTCTGGCCGCGCCTGGTACTTGACCTCCACGGCGTCGAGGTCAGGGCGCAGGCCGCAGACGAGATCCACTTCGCCGCCGCTGGTGGTCTGCCACACGTGCAGCCTGTCGGGCAGCGCCCAGGTCTCGGCTTGGCGAGCCGCGGGCTCGCAGCGCCGGTAGAGCGCAAGGGCGACGAGGTTCTCGATGAGCGCCGGCGTGTCGATGGCGAGCCCGGGGGCGAGCTCGTGAGCCACGGTGTGCAGCAGAGGATCGGCGAAATACACCTTCTTGTCGTTGGCCAGCGCCGACGAGCCGCTGTCGGGCCGCCAGAAGTACACCACAAGCAGGAAGTAGTCGGCGGCGAGGAGCTCGATGTAGTCGCGCAGCGTCTCGCCCTTGCTGTGGGGCTGCCGCCTGCGCCCCCGCCCCATGGGCACGCCCATCTCCCGAGCCATGCGGCTCCAGTTGGTCTTGGCGCCGAGCGAGCGCACCACGCGCTCGAGCAGCGCGACCGTGGCCGGCTCGCCGGCTCCTCGCCGGGAAACCTCTCTGAGGAGCGAGTCATAAACGATGCGAGTGGTTGCCGGTGAGGGCTGGTAGGCCCCCCCGGCTGCCTCGGCGACTGCCGCAGGCAGGCCACCGAAACGAGCATACGTGGACAGCAGGTCGTCGAGGCGGGGCGCGAAGACGCGCATCTCCTCGAGTACTGTGCGCCCCTCAGCGCCGGCAAGCCGGGCGGGCGACAAGCCCGGAGACTCGGGGACTGTCGCCGCGGCTACCTGCGCGAACGCGGCGAAGCTCCGCGGGAGCAGGAGCACGTCTCGTCCTTCGTCACGGCGACCAGGCAGGCGCTCCACGGCGCCGGCGCGCAGGTCGCCTGCTGAGGAGCCGGTGCAGACGACGATGTCGTCGTGGATGATGCCCGTGTCCCAGGCGTGCTTCACGGCGAGCTGCCAGTTGCGCACCGCGGTGACCTCGTCGAGCAGCACCAGGCGGCGCCCGGAGCCGCCGGAGAGGCGTGAGAGTGACAGGAAGGCATCGACCACGCCGGCGAGAGCGACGTCCTGCAGCACGTCGAGCGAGAGGTAGCAGATGCTCCTCGGCGCATGACCTTCGTGCAGGGCGCGGCGCACCAGAAGCTTGAGGTCAGTGGATTTGCCGACCTGACGAGGGCCGCGCACCGTGTGGATGGCAGGGCGATCGAGCGGGATCTGGTCGACTGCCTCGGCGGGCAAGACGACCGGGCTGCCGGCGAGGCGCGTGAGGTGCACGTCGGCCTGCTCCCAGCCGAACGGGTCGGACCACCAGGGATTCTGACGCAGGATCTCGGCTTCCGAGAGGGGCATGGCGCCGCTCACACTCCTTGGTCCACCGCTTGATTGGCAAAGATCACCGGTATGATTGCCGCAGTAACGGCAAAGTATACTGGTGACTTTGCTCCATGTCACGACGATGAGGCGGAGCAGGACGCCAACCCAGGATCCGGGGACTCGGGACTCGGGATCCGGAACCCGAGCGTACCCGGATCGCGCGAGGGGCGTGGTCGGTCAGCTCCTCCTGCGATGCGCTGCCGGCTGACCGGCGAAGGTCGATGGGGGATGCTCGGCAACCTGTGACGACCGCCAGAAACGGTCTCTCGGCCTCGAGGTCAAGGCCCGGCGCGCGGGGAGGGCGCGCGCCCGAGTCCGCGCGCCTCGTGGGAGCCACGGCCGGCCGGCCCCGGCGGCTCCGCAGGCCCGGTTGCCGGGGGAAGAGAGGGATGGCCGGCTCCTGAGGGAAGGACAACCTTCCCGCCCTGCCTCTTCACCGGCCGCGGGTCGCTGGCCCGCGCGCCTCGTCGCGCGCTTCCGGCGGCGCGGCTCCGGCGGCCGCGGCCTGGTCTTCCGTCAGCCGCGGAAGGTCGTGATCGCCGCCCCCCGGCATAGGGCCTATCCCGGTAGGGATGTGCGTGCGATGCGTCCACGGGCGCATCCGTGCGTGCAGACCTATCGGGATAGGCCCTTACCGCAGGGGCGTAGTCGTTCAAGCTCCTCCCGCGCTGCGCCGCCTGCCGACCGGCGAGCGTGGCTGCGCCGCGTCCCCGGCGCCCCGGACCTGCGCGCCTCGCGGAAGCCGGCGGCGGGCGGCGGGCGCGCGGGCGGCCGCGGCGGCCGCGGCGGCCGTGCCGCACGAAGTCCGCGGGCACGGCGCACATCCGGGCGGCATCGTCTGGACCGGCCACCACTGTAGGAAGCGGGTGGAGCCGGAGCCAGGGGAGGAGCCGACCGACAACCACCTGCTGAGCGACATCGCCGCGGCCACGCAAAGCACGTGGGCGCCTTCACTCCGGGTGACGATGATGCGGAGCGGGACTCTGGGACTCGCGGCGCCCCTCAATCAACCGTGAGCGATGTTGACGGCGCGCGCGATGATCACGGCCAGGGTCGCGAACGACAGCACGCTCTCCGCGCCCATCACGAGCTTGGCCCACTTGGAGTAGGGCATGGCGTCGGTGGGGGAGAAGGCGATGGAGCTCGTGAGCGAGACATACACGTAGTCGTAGAAGCTCGGCTTCCACAGCGCCGGGGTCAGGCCCTGCTGGTCGGCCTGCTGCTGCGGAAAGACCAGGTCGGGGTAGCGATCCCTGTAGCCGTCGGCGCGCGCCTCCGGGCCCCCGCCGTCGAGCTCCCAGTAGAGCAGGGCGAAGACGGCAAGGTCGACGACCCAGAGGGCGAGGCCGGCGAACAGGAGCTCGGTCGGCCGGAGGTGCGAGCCCAGAAAGACCCCACGGACGAGCAGGATCAGGCTCAGCGCGTTGGCGAGGATGAGCACCGCGCTGAGCGCGTGCGACAGGATCCTCAGCGGCAGCCCCGGCTCGTCGCGGCCCTCGTACACGGCGATCGAGGCGAGCAGCAGCACGGTCGAGATCGCCGGGAACAGCCAGAACGGGTCGAGACGCAGGCTGAGCGCGACCCACGCCTGGCCGGCGATGATCACGAGGGCGGCAACGAAGACCGGCCGTCGCGATTCCGCTTCGGTCCTGCACCTCCACTGGGGCTCCGCCGTCATGCTCCCCCCTTCTCGGGGACGTCAGCCCGTGGGCCGGCGCCGTCAGGCCCCCGGCCCGCCGCCGCTGACCAGGCTGCCGGCGGTCTCGCCGCCGTCCATGACGATCACCGAGCCGGTGAAGTAGGCGGCCTCGTCGGAGGCCAGGTAGGCGAAGAGGCCGGCGAGCTCGTCGGGCGTCGCATGACGCCCAAGGGGGATCCGGCTGTTCACCTCGGCGAGCATGTCGGGCGTGTACTCGGCCTCCTGCATGGGCGTGAGCACGTATCCCGGGCAGACGGCGTTGACGCGGACCTTGGGCGCCCATTCGAGAGCCAGCGACCGGGTGAGGGCTACCAGCCCCGCTTTCGTAGCGTTGTAGTCGGCGTAGTAGCGGTAGCCCACGAGGGCGTTGGTCGAGGCCGTGTTGAGGATGACGCCGCCCGCGCCGGCCAGCATGCGGCGGGCGGCGGCCTGGGCCACCCAGAAGGAGCCGCTGAGATTGGTGGCCAGCACCTGGTCCCACTGCTCCGGGGAGATGTCCAGGGCGGGGCTGCGCACGCTGACCCCCGCGTTGTTCACCAGCACGTCGAGGTCGCCGACCTGCGCGAAGGCGGCGTCGACCTGTGCGCGGTCGGCGACGTCGCAGCGAATGACGCCGGCGCCCGGAGTGCGCGCCAGGACGACCACCTCGCAGCCCTCGTCGCGAAAGCGCCGCGCCGTCGCCGCGCCGATGCCGCTCGTGCCGCCGGTGACGAGCACGCGCTTGCCGGCCAGACCTCTCATCGCATCCCTCCTTGATGACTCCGCGCTTGCGGGTGCGGCTGCGCCCGCCCGCCGGGTGCGGCTACGCTCGCCCGCCGTGCGCCTGTATCCTACACACATGAGCGAGACGCCCTTCATCGGCGTGCTGAGCGACACGCACGGCTACTACGACCCGGCGCTCGACGACCTGTTCGCCGGCGCGGCGGGCATCGTACACGCCGGCGACATCGGCGGTCACGGCATCCTCGCGCGCCTGCGCGACCTGGCGCCACTCACCGTGGTGGCCGGCAACACCGACCTGCCCGACGAGGGGTTGGACCTGCCGTGGGAGGCCGAGGTCGAGATCGCCGGCCTGCGCATCATCGTCTGCCACATCGGCGCCAGTCTGCTGGGACGTCACGACCCGGTGGCCGAGGGCTTCGACCTCGCGATCAGCGGCCACAGCCACAGGGCGGCCGCGGAATGGCGGGCGGAGACGCTGTTTCTGAACCCCGGCGCGGCCGGGCGGGCGCGCTTCGGGCAGCCGCGCACCGCCGCTCTTGTCGCGGTCAAGGCCGGGCGGCCCGCGCCGCGCATCGTCACGCTGGGCTAGGTCAGGCCGGCGGCCGGTTCTTCACGACGTCGTAGGCGGCGAGCGCGCGGGAGCGGGCCTCGCCGTGATCCACGATCGGCCTCGGGTATGTCTCTCCGAGTGTGACGCCGGCTGCGGCCAGGACGTCCGCCGGCGCCAGCCACGGCGCGTGGATGTGCGTGGCCGGCAGGCCCGCGATCTCCGGGACCCAGCGCCGCACGTAGGCGCCGTCCGGGTCGTAGCGGCGGCCCTGCGTCACGGGGTTGAAGATGCGGAAGTAGGGCGCCGCGTCGGCGCCGCACCCGGCCACCCATTGCCAGCCGAGGGCGTTGTTGGCGAGGTCCGCATCGACCAGCGTCTCCCAGAACCACTCCTCGCCGCTGCGCCATGGCAGCAGGAGGTGTTTGACCAGGAAGGACGCCGCGACGAGCCGCGCCCGGTCGTGCACCCAGCCGCTGGCCCAGAGCTCGCGCATCCCCGCGTCCACAAGCGGGTACCCGGTGCGGCCGCGCCGCCAGGCCTCCAGCGCGGCCGGGTCGTCGCGCCAGGGGAAGACGGCGTAACGTTCGCGGAGCGGCCGCTCGGGAGTCAGCGGGAAGTGCCGCAACAGGTGATGACCGAACTCACGCCAGCCGAGCTGGCGAAGGAAGGCGCCGGCGGAACGCCGCAGGCCCGGCGCCTGCTCGTCGCCCCACGTAGGTGGGCCGACGGCCGCCTCGAGGTCGAGGCCTGCCTCGGCCAGCTCTCCGGCGACCGCCTGCCACACCTGGTGGGCGCTGAGCTCGCCCCAGTGCAGGTGAGGGGAGAGGCGCGAGGTGCTCGTGAGGTCGGGCCGGTCGCGATCCTGGGCGTAGGCGGCGAGGGGGCCGTGTACCAGGCGGGCGAGACTGAGCTGAGCGCCGGCTTCCCCCGGCTGCCAGGCCTCGGCAAACCCGGCCGCCCAGGCCCTCCGGGCCTCCGCCTCGAGCTCCTTGAGCGCGAGACCGGCCGGCGCCGACGGCGCTGTGGGCAGCGCCTCGGGCGCGGCCAGCGGCGCCGTCGGCTCGGGCCGGCTCAGACACGCCCGCCAGTACGGCGTGAAGACGGTGTACGGGCGGCCCTCGCGGGTACTGATCGCGGCCTGGTCGAAGAGCAGATCGGCGGAGGGCGCGACGACGGCCTCGACGCCGGCGCCGGCGAGCGCCGCAGCCACGGCGTCGTCGTCGGCGAGCTCGTCGGGCTCCAGTCCGGTCGCCCAGACGACTGTGCCGGCGCCCGCCGCGCGGGCCAGCTCGGGCAGGGCGACCGTGGGGTCGCCCTGCCCGAGCGCCAGCCGCGAGCCTCGCCGGCGCAGCTCTCCGTCGAGCGCCGCCAGCGACCTCCAGAGCCACCAGCGCGCCGCCCCGCCGGGCGCCCAGCGGCGCCGCTCCCGCGGCTCCCAGACGAACGCGGGGAGGAGGTCGCCGCCGCCCTCCCGGGCGCGGGCGACCGCCTCCATCAGCGCGGGGTTGTCGCCGAGGCGCAGGTCGCGGCGGAACCAGTAGAGCGTGGTCTGCGGTAGCGTCACGTTGTCCTTCCGGGGAGCTGTCGGCCCAAGCCTCTTGCGTCCCGGCCGCGTCCGTGATGAGTATGGCCGCTGCACGTGATTCCTACCCCGCGGCCCGTGCAGCGGCCGCCGACCATCAGACTGCGGGGAGACCGGATGTCAGCGCAAGCTCCGATGATGGGCAAGACCGTCCTCGTCACGGGCTCGACCGACGGCATCGGCCGCCAGACGGCCCTCGCGCTGGCGGCGCTGGGCGCCGACGTGCTGGTACACGGCCGCGACGCGCGCCGCGGCGCGGCGGTCCTCGCGGCCGTGCGGGCCGCGTCGCCCGGCGGCTGCGCCGCCCTGTACCTGGCCGATCTGTCCACACGCGCCGGCGTCCGCGACCTGGCGGCGCGCGTGCGCGGCGGTCGCGCGCGCCTCGACGTGCTGGTCAACAACGCCGGCGTGTACTCACGCGAACGCCGCGTCACCGGCGACGGCCTCGAGCTCACCTTCGCCGTCAACGTGCTCGCCCCGTTCGTCCTTGCCCACGAGCTGCTGCCGCTGCTGCGCGCCGCCGCGCCCGCGCGCATCGTGGATCTCAGCTCGGCGTCGCACTGGACCGGCGAGATGAAGTGGGCCGATCTGCAGTCCGCCGCCGCCTACGACGGCGTCGCCGCCTACGACCAGTCCAAGCTCGCCGTGACCCTGCTGACCTTCGCGCTGGCGCGGCGCCTGGCGGGCAGCGGCGTCACGGCCGTGTGTCTCGACCCCGGTGACATCGACACGAAGATGTTGCGCGCGGGCTGGCCCGAGCTGCCCGGCGTCGATGTCGTCGCCGGGGCGGCCACGAGCGTGCTTCTGGCGTCGTCGCCGGACGTCGCCGGCGTCTCCGGCGTGTACTACGAGGGTGGCCGCGAGACCACTCCTCTGGAGGCGAGCCTCGAGCGTGAGTCGCAGGCGCGCCTCTGGGGCATCCTCGAGGGGCTCGCGGGCCTGGAGTGACCGCGGCGGCGACGGGTATATCTGGGCAGACGAGTCAGTCCGCGTCGCACAGAGGACGGCTGCCATGAGCGCACCACCAGTCACCATCTACTCGCTCAGCACCTGCGCCTGGAGCCGCAAGGCGAAGGCGTACTTCAAGGAACGCGGCGTGGACTTCAACGCCATCGAGTACGATATGGCCGGCGCGGACCTGCAGCGCAAGATCTCCGCCGAGATGCGCCAGAACGGGGCCGATTGGTTCCCCTACGTCAAGATCGGCGGGCACACCGTGAAAGGCTGCGACCCGGCGCGCTACGAGAAGCTGCTCAAGCTCGCCCGACCCATACGCGACGGAGGACCTCGATGACGGAGCAGACCAAGCCCGTGGAGCTGTACACCCTGAGCACGTGCCCTTGGTGCAGAAGGGCCAAGGCCTTCCTGGACAGCAAGGCCGTGGACTACTCGTACATCGACTACGACCTCGCCGACGAAGTGACCCAGACGCGCATCCAGGAGGAGATGCTGGCGCGCCACGCCGGCGCCTTCCCGTTCGCCAGGATCGGCGACGACTTCATCGTGGGGTACAACCCGGACGCCTACACGCGGCTGCTCGGGCTGGAGTGAGCGGGTGATGACCGGAGCGCGAGGCCTTGGGGCGCGAAGCCGCGGGGCGCGAGGCTGGTCGGGGTGGGCGGATTTGAACCGCCGACCTCTCGGTCCCGAACCGAGCGCTCTACCAAGCTGAGCCACACCCCGACGCGGAGACGGATTCTACCGGATGAGCCGCGGGCACGCTACCAGCGAAGTGGGCGGGCGAGGCCCTGACGGCCCCCGCCGCCCGCCGTCGGCACGCCTCCATTGTCGACCTTGCAAGGAGAACCGCGACGGTCATCGGATGTGCAAAGTCGAAGCGTGCTTGACAGGCGTCGCCAAAGCCATAGCATGCTTATCTCATAGGCTGCCCGGGCGCCCGTCCGGGTGGGGGAGCGTGTCTTGAAAGGGGACCGTATGACGACCTTGCGAAAGGGGCTTCTGTTCGCCCTCGTCTGCCTCCTGGTGCTGCTGGTCGCGGCCGGGGCGGCGTTGGCGAAGACGCCGACGCGCGTGCTCATGGTCGTGATGGACCAGATGCAGCCGGGGTACGCCGAGCAGTTCGACATGACGAACGTCCTGTGGCTGCAGGACCAGGGAGTCGACTTCGCCAACGCCTACGTCGGCGCCATGGCGTCCGAGACGGTCGTCAGCCACAATGTCATGGTCAGCGGCCTGCTGCCCAAGCACATGGGCTGGTCCGACGAGGTCCTGCGCGACACCGGCAACGTGCTCGGCTACGGGGCCGGGGCCATCGTGACCACCGGCAACCTCTCCTATGATCAGTACGTCGCCCTGATCGACCACGAGGGCTACCCGAAGCTCGGCGACTACATGCACAGGGCCTTCCCCGGCAGCGTCGTCGCCAACTTCGGTGAGAAGAAGTACCAGGTCGACTCGACGGCTGCGTCGAGCTCCGACTACTGGGCGTCCATGGGGAGCACGAAAGACACGCCGCTTCCCCCACTCCCGCCCATAGTCCCGTGGACAGGCAAGTATCGCGGCCCCGATGGCAACGTTCCGTGGTACATCTTGAACGACAATCGCTTCAAGATCAGCTCGGGCAACGCCAGCGACACGTACGGCACCAAAGTCGATGAGCCCGCTTGGCTCTACCCCGAGGACGGCCGCTATGCGCCCGGCCCGTATCCGGGCAATCTGAGCGGTGACGCCTGGGTGGCCGACGCCGCCATCAAGGTGATGGAGAACGAGAAGGACTGGTCGGCCATCCACCTCAACTTCAGCGGCATCGACAAGATCGGGCACATGTGGGGCGGCGGCGCGGTCGACACGTTCTGGGATGTCAGCTCGCCGAACAACCAGGTCCACATGACCTTCATCGCCAAGAACGCCGACAAACAGCTTGGCAGGGTGATCCAGGCGCTCAGGGACCTTGGCCAGTTGGATGAGACGCTGATCGTGGTGCTCGGTGACCATGGGTCGACGTACGCCGAGACGGCGCCCTATGTGAACGCCGCCGGCGGCGGCAATCTGAGTTGGTACTACGACCCTAACAGCTTGGCCAGGAACACCACGTACGGCCGGCCGGGATCCAACAACGAGGCCGTGCTGGGGCCGCTCAACGCCACCGACAACGTCGCCTACAGCTACCAGTCGACGGCCATCGAGACGTGGTTGATCGACCAGTCGTGGGCGCTGAAGGCCGAGGCGGCCAAGACGATGGCTGCCTTGCCCGGCGTGATCGCGACCTATGCGAAGAGCGAGGACGGGAACCGTTACGTGCTGATGTCCAGCAAGACGAGCAACAGGGTGAACGTCTCCCAGTTGATGTGGTGGCTGCTGCACGGGCAGGAGCTGGTCAACACGATGGCGTTCGCGGGCTCGGCCGACGTGGTCGGGCTGCTCGCCGACAACACCAGCTACGGCGTCTTCGGCGACCACGGCGGCGCCCAGAAGGACGTACAGCGTATCCCGATGGTCATGTACAACCCGAGCATCTCGAGCTCCGTGGACTCCTCGCGGATGCGGCTCGTCGATGTGATGCCGACCGTGCTGCAGGCCATGGGCATCCCGCTCACGGCGCCGGTCGATGGGCGCGCCCATAGGCTACCCGTGCTACCCGTGCTGCCGTAGCCGGGAGTCGCAAGCGAAGGAAGGACAGAAAGGGCCGGGGGCGCGTCGCGCCCCCGGCCCTTCGGCGTCTCAGACGGCGCCGCGCCCGCCGCGGGGACCCGCGCTTCGTCAGGCGCGCCGGCGTTCGCCGGCGCCGGCGCCGACGGTCCGCCCAAGGGCGGCGAGCAGGGCCATGATGCTGTTGTTGATGGCCTCCGCGGTTTCATGCACGGCGGCCTTCTCGGGGTAGATCTCGTACATCTCGCGCTCGCGCAGCGGCGTGAGGTTGGGCATCACCACGTTGGCGCCGCGCTGCAGGCCGTGCGCCCGCCCGCCGGTCTTGTTGACCAGCGAGAGCGCCGTGGTCGCCGGCAAATTGGCGTCGGGGCGCGCCAGGCGCGTGAGCGCCAGCACCTTGCAGGTCATCAGCTCGCTGCTCGGCGCCTGGTCCGGCGGCCAGTCGTCCTCCGCCCGCCGCCCCTCGAGCTCCTGCCCCAAGGGCGTCGCGGGGTGGGGCAGGTACGGGCCGACGCCGATCATGTCCATGTCCATGCCGCGGAACAGCTCGATATCGGCGGCGATGCTGGCGTGGGTCTGGCCGGGGATGCCTACCATGATGCCGGTGCCGGCCTCGTAGCCGAGCTCCCGCAGGCGGCGGAGGATGGCCATGCGGTCGCTGACCTTGCCCGGCAGGTCCGGGTGGATGTGGCGGTAGAGCGCGTCGTCCGAGGTCTCGAAGCGCAGCAGGTAACGGTCGGCGCCGGCCTCGCGCCAGATGGCGAGGTCGTCGTCCGGGCGCTCGCCGAGGCTCAGGGTGATGGCGGCGAGGCCGGTCTCGGTGCGGATGCGCCGCAGGATGGCGGCCAGCCACTCCGTCTCGATGCCGTAGTCCTCGCCCGACTGCATGACCAGGGTGCCGTAGCCGAAATCCTCGGCCTTGCGGGCGCAGTCCAGGACGACGTCGGCGGAGAGGCGGTAGCGCTCCACGCCGCGGTTGGCGGCGCGGATGCCGCAGTAGGTACAGCCGCGCACGCAGTGGTTGCTGACCTCGACGAGGCCGCGCAGGTGGACGGCGTCACCGACGTAGCGGTGACGCGCCTCGTCGGCCGCCGCCCACAGGGTCTCGAGCCGCGCCTCGTCGGTCTCGCGCAGCCAGTGCTCGACGGCGTCGCGGGTGAGCGCCTCGGCGACGCCGAGCGCCGGGGCTGCCTGCGGCCGCCCGGCCATCAGCAGAGGTCGTCGACGGCCGCGCCCGGGGGCAGGCCGGCGGTCACCGGCTGCGCCGGTGCGTGCCCGGCGCGCCGCGCCTGCGCGGCGCGCATGGCCTCCAGCGCGGCCGGGAAGGGCTGCAGCGCGCGCTCGAAGATCCCCAGGCTGAAGGCGATCACGAGGCCGTAGTTGGTGATCGGCACGCCTTGCTGCCGGCAGCGCAAGATGCGGCCCAGCATGGCGCGGCGGTTGAAGGTGCAGGCGCCGCAGTGGATCACGAGGTCCCAGCGCGACAGATCTTCGGGGAAGTCGTGGCCCTGCACGTGCTCGATATTGAGCTTGCCGCCCACGTACTGCGTGAGCCAGCGCGGGATCTTGACGCGCCCGATGTCCTCGGCGATGGGGTGATGGCTGCAGGCCTCGGCGATGAGGATGTGGGCGCCGCTCCTCAGATCGTCCACCGCGAGGGTGCCTTCGACCTGGCTGGTGAGGTCGCCCTTGAACCGGCTGAAGAGGATGCTGAAGCTCGTCAGCGGCACATCGAGCGGCGTGTCGGCGGCCACCTTGAGGAAGGCCTGGGAGTCGGTGACCACCAGCCTGGGCGGCCGCTTGAGCCTGTCGAGGGCGCTCTTCAGCTCGCGCTCCTTGACGACCAGCGCCATGGCGTCGCTGTCCATGAGGTCGCGGATGCTCTGCACCTGCGGCAGGATGAGCCGGCCGCGCGGCGCTTCCTTGTCCACGGGCACCACGAGCACGGCGAGGTCGCCGGAGTTGACGAGGTCGCCGAGGATCGTGGGATCGTCGATGAAACCGGGCGGCGCCGCGTCGAGCAGCGCCTGGCGGAAGTCGAGCACGCCGCGGCCCTCGCTGGCGGCCGTGAGCACGGGCTTGATCTTGAGATCCTGCAGGCGCTTGACGGGCGCCGGCTTGCCCACGAGGTCGGCCTTGTTCAAGACGACCACGACCGGCGCCTTGCGCTCCAGCAGCTCGTCGAGGATGCCGTCCTCGAACTCGCCCCAGCTTCCGGCCTCGGTGACCAGCACCCCGAGGTCGGTGCGGTCGAACACCTGCATGGTGCGCCTGGCGCGCAGCTCGCCGAGCACGCCGACGTCGTCGATGCCGGCCGTGTCGATGAACAGCACGGGGCCGAGCGGCAGCAGCTCCATCGGCTTCTCCACCGGGTCGGTGGTGGTGCCGGCGAAGTCGCTGACGATGCTCACGTCCTGGCGGGTGATGGCGTTGAGCAGGCTGCTCTTGCCCACGTTGCGGCGGCCGAAGATGCCGATGTGCAGGCGCATGCCGCGCGGGGCGTCCATCAGGCCCATTCTTCAGTCCTCCGCGGGTCGGCCGAGCGGCTGGGGCGTGCCGAGGCGGCAGACGGCCTCGGCGGAGAGCAGCTCTTCGTACTGCTCCGCCGTGAGGAGGCCTCTGGCGACGACGACGTCGCGGATCGTCGCGCCCTCGGCCTGGGCGGCGCGCACGACGTCGCAGGCCGCCTCGTAGCCTATCTCGGGCACCAGGGCGGTGGCGGCGGCGCTGGAGGCGCGCACGTGCATCGCGCAACGCTGTTCGTCGGCCTCCAGGCCCTCGACGCAGAAGCGCCGCAGGATCTCGTCGGCGTGGGCGAGCAGCGAGAGGCTCTGCAGCAGGCAGTCGGCAATGAGCGGCAGGAAGGCGTTGAGCTCGAGGCTGCCGAGGCCGCAGGCGGCGGCGATGGTGGAGTCGTAGCCGGCGACCAGCAGGGCCACCTGGCTCACGGCCTCGGGGATCACGGGGTTGACCTTGCCGGGCATGATGCTGGAGCCGGCCTGCCGCTGGGGCAGGCGGATCTCACCGAGCCCGGCCTCCGGCCCCGAGCTCATGAGGCGCAGGTCGCCGCAGATCTTGAGCAGCGTCATGGCGTGCGCCTTGAGGATGCCGGAAACCTCGACGAAGACGTCCGTGTTCTGCGTGGCCTCGATGAGGTTCTCGGCGCGCGCGAAGCCGATGCTGGTGATCTCGCGGAGCGTGTCGACGACGCGGAAGATGTACTGCCGCGGCGCCGCGAAGCCGGTGCCGATGGCCGTGCCGCCGAGGTTGACGACGCGCAGGCGCTCCTCGCACTTGTAGATGCGCCAGCGGTCGCGGCTGAGAGCCTCGGCGTAGGCGCCCATCTCGCGGCCCAGCGTGGTGAGCACCGCGTCCTGGTACTGGGTGCGCCCCACCTTGACCACGTGGGCGAAGGCCTGCTCCTTCTGCTGAAAGGCCTCCTGCAGGGTCACCACCTGCTCCTCGAGGCGGTGCAGCAGGGTGATGGCCGCGAGGCGCAGGGCGGTGGGGTAGGTGTCGTTGGTGCTCTGGTGCAGATTGACATCGTCGAGCGGCGAGACGCGCGCGTAGCCGCCGGGCGGCTCGCCGAGGATCTGCAGGGCGCGATTGGCCAGCACCTCGTTGACGTTCATGTTGGTGCTGGTGCCGGCGCCGCCCTGCAGGCGGTCGACGACGATCTCGGCGGCGAGCCGGCCGTCGGCGAGCTCGCGGCAGGCGCGCTCGATGGCGTCCGCCTTGGCCTCGCCCTCGGGGCCGGCCCACGCGCCGAGCGTGCGGTTGGTGCGCGCGCAGGCGAGCTTGACCGTGCCGAAGGCACGCGCCAGCTCGCCGTGCACCGGCGCGCCGGCCAGGGGGAAGTTCTCGAGGGCGCGCTCGGTATGGGCGCCGTGCAGGCCTGCGGCCGGCACGGCCACCTCGCCGAGCAGGTCGCGCTCGAGGCGCACGTCGTCGCTCATGGTCTCGTCGTTCGTGGCCCGGCCGTCAGTGTCCGAACACCATCTTCTGGACGTGTACGCCCTCGACCGCGTTGAGCTTGGCCATCATGGCCGCGGCCTCGTCGTCGCTGCCGAAGAGCTCGATGAGCACCACGCCGCTCGGCGAGCACACGTTGGCGTCCACGTCGTGCAGGCCGATGCGCGTCTTGATGTTGCAGCCGTACTCGGTGAAGACCTTCTGCACGTCCGCCGCGTTCTTCAGGCGGTTGGTGACGTGGATGCCCAGGATGATGTGGTCGTCGTTCACGTGGAGTCCTCTCTCGTCGCGGTGATGGGTCTCAGCAGAGCACGTCGCGCGCGCCGGCGCGGACCTGGCCCAGCATCTTCTCGGTGTGCGCGCGGCGCACGTCGTCCATCTCGCCGACCTTGCGCGCGATGAGCTCGTCGCCGGCGGCGCGCGTCTGCTCGCTGCCGTAGTCGATGAGGTACTCGAGGAAGGTCGCGAGGGCGTTGGGGTCGCAGTGGTGCTTGATCTCGCCGGGCTTGGCGAGGTCCATGAAGTCCATGCCGGTGCGGCCCAGGCGGTAGCAGGCGGTGCAGAACGAGGGCACGTAGCCGAGCTTCGCGACGTCGTGGATCACCTCGTCGAGAGAGCGATGATCGCCGAGCTGGAACTGCGCCGTGTCGAACTTCTCGTCCTCGGCGTAGCCGCCGGGATTGGTGCGGCTGCCGGCGGAGATCTGGCTGACGCCGAGGGCGAAGGTCTCGCGGCGGATGTTGGGCGTCTCGCGGGTGCTCATGATCATGCCGGTGTACGGCACTGCGAGACGCAGGATGGCGACGAGCTTGCGAAAGTCGATGTCGCTCACCGGATAGGGCGGCTCGTGGGCGACGTCGCTGCCGAAGGCCGGCTCGAGGCGCGGCATGCTGATGGTGTGCGGGCCGACGCCGTAGGCGCGTTCCAGCTCGCGCACGTGCTGCACGAGGGCGAGCACCTCGTAGCGCCAGTCGAAGAGGCCGAAGAGCACGCCGATACCGACGTCGTCGATGCCGGCCTCCATGGCGCGGTGCATGGCGGTGACGCGCCAGTCGAAGTTCTTCTTCTTGCCGCCCACGTGTACGTCGGCGTAGGTCTGCCTGTGATAGGTCTCCTGGAAGACCTGATAGGTGCCGATGCCGGCGCCCTTGAGGTCCTTGAACTCGGCGATGGTGAGCGGCGCCACGTTGACATTGACGCGGCGGATCTCGCCATTGCCGCGCTTCACCTCGTAGATCGTGGCGATCGCCTCGAGCACGTAGCCGAACCCCTGCTTGGGGTACGACTCGCCGGCGACGAGCAGGACGCGCTTGTGGCCCTGGTCGACGAGCAGCTCGACCTCCTGGCGGATCTCCGCCGGCGTGAGGGCGCGCCGCTTGAGCTCGGTGTTCTTGACGCGGAAGGCGCAATACAGGCAGTCGTTGCTGCAGAGGTTGGACACGTAGAGGGGGGCGAAGAGCACGAGGCGCGCGCCGTAGATGGCGTCCTTGACGTCCCGCGCCGCCCCGAAAAGCTCGCCGAGCAACTCGGGGTCGCTGACCGAGCTGAGCACGGCGACCTCGTCCATCGCGAGGCCGCCCAGATCCCGCGCCTTGGCGAGGATCTCGCGGACGCGGCCGGCGTCTTTGATGGCGGCTGCGCGCAGGGCGTCGTGGATCGCCGGCTCGTCGATGAAGGTACCTTGGTCTACCACTCCCGCTGTCATGTGCCACTCCCTTGTTCGGCAGCCGGCGGCTGTGCGCAGTCTGGCGTCGCCGGTATCTCAAAACTGAATTCCGCCCACTCGCCGTGCCTGGAGTCGGCGCTGATGCGTCCCTTGTGAAGCTGGATGATGCGCCACGCGCTGTAGAGGCCCACGCCCGTGCCGCGGCGCCCCTTGAGGGCCGGGTCGTCGAGGCGTGAGAACCGGCGGAACAGCTTGTCCTTCTGCTCCACGCTGAAGCCGGGCCCCAGGTTCCACACCGAGATCTTGAGCTTGGCCGGGCTGCCCTGCCGTGCGGCCGCGACTTCGGCCTTCAGCCTGATGGTCCCATCCTCGTTGCCGTACTTCACGGCGTTGTCGAGAAGGTTGACGAGGACGATGCGCAGCAGTGTGGCGTCGCAGCAGATCGGCGGCAGGGGCGCGTGTGGCAGCTCTGTCACGAGTTGCACGCGGTGGGCCTCGAGCTGGGGGGCCACCAGGGCCAGCGCCTCGCCGATGACCTGCTCGTTCACGTTCACCCGCGACGTAGGGTCGAGCCTCAGCTCGCCGCTCTCGACGCGGGCGAGGTCGAGGTACTCATTGACGAGCCCAAGAAGGTAGCGGCCCTTGCGAGCCATGCCGTCCAGCTTGGTGAGCTGTACGTCCGTGAGGTCGCCGAGGTAGCCCTGCGACATGAGCTCGGCGTCGGTGACCATCGACGCCACGGGGCTCTTGAGCTCGTGGCTCACAAACGCGAGCATCTCGGTGTACGCGTGGTTGGCCTCCTCGAGCTGCGCGATGCGCCAGGCCTTCTCCACGGCCTGGCTGAGCCGCTCGCTGATGGCCATCTGCAGCTCGATGTGATGGGGACGATAGGCGTGTGTGCGCCGCGAGCTGCGGAAGATGAAGCCGACGATGCGGCCCTCGACGCTGAGGGGGCAGGCGAGGTTGGAGCGCACGCCCTCCTGCACCAGACGCCGGGTGGAGCGGCTGCGCGGGTGCGCCTCGAGGTAGAGGTCGAGGTTGCCGATGATGCGCGGCTGCCCGGTGCGCAGGACCTCGCTCAGCGAGGTCTGCCGGAGCGCCTCCGAGTAGTCTTTGTCGATGTAGAGCGGTTCGTAGTCGGCGCGGTTGTAATAGCTGGTCACGCGCTCGCCGCGCTCATCGACGAAGGCCAGGCCGATGCGGTCGCAGGGGATGAGCGTCTGGGTGTTCTCGAACAGGTAGTCGACGATGGCGCGCAGCGACGGGCGCGCCGCGATCTTCTGATTGACGATGCGCAGGATGGTGCGCTCATCGCCGGTGATCGGCGTGAGTACCCGCCGGTCGTGGAACGGGTCGACGAACTGCGCGGTGGTCGGCGGCGGAGTCTGGTGAACGCGTTTGCCCATGCGCCTCGTTCCGGGATGGGAGTTTGTTACTCGGCGATAGTGTAATGCACGCGGCGGCGGGGCGCTCGCAGGGCGCCCCGCCGCCGCGTCCGAACTGGTCTGCTCTACTTCTGCGGGATGTACTTGCCGCGCGCCGTGTACGTGGTGTGCAGCAGCTCGTGGCTCTTGTGCCCGCAGGGGCCGTCGGTGAGGAACTCGGCGTAGGTCGCCGCGACCGCCGGGTTCTCGTAGGACTTGCGCACGCTGTAGGCCTTGTCTTCGCTGTAGATGGCCCTGGCGCGGGCGGCCCTGATCTCGGGGGTGGTCGGGATGGGCTGGCCGCCGCCGCCCAGGCAGCCGCCCGGGCAGGCCATGAACTCGATGAAGTGGCACTCGCTGAACTTGCCGCCGGCCTTGATGTCGTCCATGACGAGCTTGGCGTTGGCGGTGCCGTGGGCCACGGCGACCTTGACGGTGACGCCGTTCAGCCACTCCCAGTCGGGTACCAGGTGGGCGAGGATCTCGGGTACCGGGCCGACCGTGGGGATGGTGATCTCGGCGTACTTGACGCCCTCGAAGCCGCGCACCGGGATGATGTCGCCGTGCTCGTAGATGCTCTCGACCTTCACGCCGGTGACCAGCTCGATGACCGTGCGCAGGGCGCTCTCCATGACGCCGCCGGTGGCGCCGAAGATCACGCCGGAGCCGGTGGCCGTGCCGAAGGGGTCGTCGAAGTCGCTCTTCGGCAGGCTCGGCAGGTGAAGCCCAGCCTCCTTGAACATCTTGCCGAGCTCGCGGGTGGTGAGCCCGAAGTCGACGTCCTTGAAGCCCGAGTCGTGCATCTCCGGCCGATTGCACTCGAACTTCTTGGCCGAGCAGGGCATGAGCGCGCAGCTCACGATGCTCGCCGGATCGAGCCCGAGCTTGTCTGCGTAGTAGGTCTTGATGAGGGCGCCGAACATCTGCTGCGGGCTCTTGGCCGACGAGGCGTTGGGCAGGTACTCGGGGTAGAAGTGCTCGAGGTACTTGACCCAGCCCGGCGAGCAGCTCGTGAACTGCGGCAAGGCGACGTCCTTGTCGCCGGTGACGAGCGCGCCGTACAGCCGCTGGATGAGCTCCGTGCCCTCCTCGATGATGGTGAGGTCGGCGGTGAAGTTGGTGTCGAAGACGCTGTCGAAACCGGCGCGGCGAAGGGCGGTGTTCATCTCGAAGGTCACGGGCGTGCCGGGCTCGAGGCCGAAGAGCTCGCCCATGGCCGAGCGCGGCGCGGGGGCCGTCTGGATGACGACGTGCTTCCCGGGGTCGTCGAGGGCCGCCCACACGGCGTCGGTCTCGTCCTTGGCGTACAGGGCGCCGGTGGGGCAGCGGTTGACGCACTGCCCGCAGTTGATGCACACGACCTCGCCCAGCGGCAGGTCCTCGAAGGTCGCGATGACGGTGTTGTCGCTGCGGTGGATGGCCTCGAGCACGCCGACCTCCTGAAGGTCGATGCAGGTGCGCACGCAGCGCCGGCAGTGGATGCACTTGTCCATGTCGCGCATCACCGAGTAGCTCGAGAGGTCGGGCTCGAACCGCGACTTCTCGGGATGGCCGAAGGTGAACGAGCTGATGCCGTACTCCTCGGCCAGCGACTGCAGCTCGCAGTTGCCGTTGCGCACGCAGCTGTAGCACTCGCCGTAGTGCTCGCTGAGCAGCAGCTCGAGCACGTGGCGGCGCGCCTTTCGCACCTGGCGCGTGTGGGTATTCACGGTGAGCGAATTGGTGACGGGGTAGACGCAGGCCGCCTGCAGCGTGCGCTGGCCCTCGACGTCCACCACGCACATGCGGCACACGCCCGCGACCTTGAGGTCGGGGTGGTTGCAGAGCGTGGGGATGTCGACGCCGATGGTCTTGGCGGCGTCGAGGATGGTCATGCCGAACGGCACCTTCGTGGCGATGCCGTCGATGGTGACCGAGACGAGAGCGCCGATGGCCTCGGGGTTGTCGGAGACGGGCACCGTGCTGCCGACCTGGCTGGTCGGGATGCGCGGCGCCTTCTCCTCGTTTCTGGGGGTGTCGGTCATGCTCCGCTCCTCGCGGTCTCGGCCTGGGCGGGGCGGCTCATGATCTCGTCGCCGAAGTGCTCCAGGATGGACATGAAGGCGATGGAGCTGGTCTGCCCCAGGCCGCACTTGGCGGCGACCTGCATGGTGCCGCTCAGCTCGCGCAGCTCGGCGAGGTACTCGGCCGAGCAGGTCCCCACCTTCATCTGCTCGGCGGCCTCGAGCATCTTGGTGTTGCCGATGCGGCAGGGCGTGCACTGGCCGCAGGATTCATCGACGAAGAACTCGAGGAAGTTCTGGGCCACGGCCAGCATGTCGCGCTGCGCGCCGAACACGATGACCGAGCCGCCCGTGGGGATGTCCTCGAAGGCCATCTGGCGGGCGAACTGCGCGCGCGGCACGCAGATGCCCGAGGCGCCGCCGATCTGCACGGCCTTGGCGTCGTCGCCGCCGACTTCTTTGAGCAGGTCGGCGACGGTGATCCCGAAGGGGAACTCGTAGACGCCCGGCCGGGCGACGTCGCCGCTGATGCTGAACAGCTTGAAGCCCGTCGAACGGTCGGTGCCGAAGCTCTTGAACCAGTCGATGCCCTTGGCGAAGATGCAGGCCGCCGAGGCCAGGGTCTCGACGTTGTTGACGATCGTAGGCGCGTAGCGGTAGCCGGCGACCACGGGGAACGGCGGGCGGTTGCGGGGCTCGCCGCGGAAGCCCTCGAGGGACTCGATGAGGGCCGTCTCCTCGCCGCAGACGTAGGCGCCGGCGCCGAGGGCGACGATGATGTCGAAGTCGAAGCCCTTGACGCCGCCGACGTCCTTGCCCAGCAGGCCGGCGGCGCGACGCTGTTTGATCACCGCGTTGAGCGGCGAGCGCAGGTACGAGTACTCGCCGCGCAGGTAGACGATGCCTTCGCTTGCGCCGATGGCGCGCCCGGCGATCGTCATGCCGGCGAACACGAGGTCGGCGAACTCGGTGAGGATGACGCGGTCTTTGAAGGTGCCCGGCTCGCCCTCGTCGGCGTTGCAGATGACGTACTTCTTGTCGCCCTTCTCCGCGCCGGCGAAGTTCCACTTCATGCCGGTGGGGAAGCCGGCGCCGCCGCGGCCTTTCATGCCGGAGTCGGCGACCGTGTCGATGATGTCGGGGCGCGACATGGCGAGGGCCGCCTTGAGGCCGGCGTCGCCGTCGATGGCGGCGAAGGTGAGGGTGTTACCCTGCGTCTGGATGCTCATACGAGGTACCCCTCCTTGCGCTCGGCCGCGTGACCGCTGTACGCGGCGCGGCACTCGGCTACGATCTCGCGCACCGTCTCGGGGGTGACGCGCGTGTACACGCGGTCGTTGACGAGCAGGGCCGGGCCCTGGTCGCACATGCCCGTGCAGTTGGCCCACTCGAGCGTGAAACGGCCGTCCTCGCTGGTCTCGCCGAAGCCGATGCCGAGCTCGGTCTCGAGCCGGCGGGCGATGGCGTCTTTGCCCGCCAGCTCGCACGACACGGTGCGGCAGAGGCGCACGACGAACTCGCCCTGCGCGGCGGGGCTCAGAAACGCGTAGAAGGTCGCGACGCTGTAGACCTCCACAGGGTGGATGTCCAGCAGGTCGGCGACGATCTGCATGGCATCGCTGTCGATGCCGTGGAGGCGCTTCTTGACATCTTGCAGGATCGGTATGAGCGAGCTCCGGCCCGGGCCCAGCTTGTCGACCAGGGCCGTGACGTCGGCGCGGAGCTGCTCCTGTTGCGTGACGAGCATCGGCGTCCTTCCTTACGGGAGCAGCTTTTTGACCTTGGCGATCAGCGTCTGTGGGTCGACCGGCTTGGGCTGGAACTCATCGACGGGGACCATCTCTTCGTCCTTGTCGATGTTCAGGCCCATGGCGGCGTTGACGCTGGTGAGCATGATGATGGGCAGGGTGTGACCGCCCTTGCGGATCTCGCGCGCCATGCGCAGGCCGTCGTCAGGCTCCTCCATCATCACGTCGAGGATGAGCAGATCGGGCTTGACCTCCTCGATCTTCTTCATGCCGTCGGCGCGGCTGGACGCGCCCTCCACCTCGTAGCCCTCGCGCTCGAGGACCAGGCGGCAGGCTTCGACGATGTCAGGGTCGTCGTCAACGATCAGGATCTTGGGCACCACGCACTCCCTTTTTCGCTTGCCGTTCCCCATGGCGTCACCGGATGGCGCGCCAGAGTGGTCGGACCGCGGTCATCCCTTGGGCGCCGCCGCCAATCGCCGGCAAGCGCCGTGCGGGGCGGTGACACGCGAGGGGATGGACGAGCGGCGCCGGCCACTTGCTCCACAGGATCAACTTCGACTGGGCCTTCACTTTCGGTCGTTTCCACGCGTCTCTCGCGCTCGTACAAGGCGTAACGAGGCCCATGCGACAGTATCGCACATCTTCGGACACGGCGCGTTGCCGAGGCACGGGAACGGGGTGCGGAGTGGGGGGAGGAGACTATCGCGGATGGCGGCAACGTGCTGCGTCGTCCGTCTGGATGCCGCCGCGCCAAGCCGCTCAGAGGCCTGAAGCTCGCGATGGCTACGCGGGTTGGTACAGAGCCGGTGTGTCGCCGTCCGGATCCTTGAACCACGCCGACTTGCCGCTGCGCGGACTGGTCATGACGTTGTCGACGGTCTTCATCTCTGCGAGCTCGAGCTCATGATGGTCGCAGTCGAAAGCCGGAGTCCGACCTTGTTCTCGGAGAAGTCCCGGATTCTTCCCGGATCGATCGAACAGAGGACCGGCGACACTCTGTCGCTCGCCGCCACGATTCCTCCTCGGCCGGCGATCGCTCTGTAGCGGCGCCGACCGGCGGCGGCCACTTCTCTGCCGGCCGCCGCCGGTCGCGTCGTCAGACGTCACCGAATGAGGCGATCATCGTCGCCAGGTCACCGCTTGCACGGTTACCGTGCAAGCAGGTATTTGCACCTGCACGTTGAGCAAACGCGTCAGCCATGACCCGCAACGCGCGGCACTGACGGATCGATCCCTTTGCGAGCGCTCAGATCTCAGTAGGTGCAGGCATCCAGGATCGCGAGCACTGCCAGAGCGTCCTCGGCGGCCTCGGTGTCGTGGGCCGCCTGTGCGCGCAGCTGGTGATAGTCCACGATCTCGACGTCTTCGGCGTGCGGCCCGCTCGACGCTCGTGCGGCGCTCGACTCAACGGCCCAGGACGTTGTCGATGCCGCCATCACGTACCGGGCAAAAGACCGAGTACGGAAACGGGTCCCATCGCGTGCTCGACCTTGTTGAGGCGCTCGCCTCCGGGCCCAGGGCTCTCGCGGTCGCAGAAGTCCGCCGCCGCGGGCGATTCGCGTCGCGCTATCGCCCCTCCGGAGGTGGTAGCAGTAGGGGGGCTATGGAGGGTTGGCGCATGTGCGCCGTCAAGCGCACGATCTCCTCGATCTCGAGAACGCGCTCCACGGGTAGATCGAGGTCACCGGCGATCTGTCGTGGAGGCATCCCGGCCTCCTGGAGGCCAAAGAGGATCAGGTCCAGCGTCTCCGCGCTGAGTCCCAGCACGTCGAGGTACTTGTCCGAAACCCCGGCGATAATGTCAGGGTTGGGCGTCCGGCGGACGATCTCGTCGGGCACCTCGATGTAGCGCGCGAGCTGGAGGATGTGGCTGCGGTAGAGGTTCTTCAGCGGCATCGCGTCGGCGTTGTCGTCAACGCCGAATTTGACGAAGAGACCGAGCAGGTCCTCCGACTTGTGCGCGCAGCCCGTCACCATCAGATTGTGCTCCTCGGCGACGAGGTAGGTCATCACCAGGCGCATGCGGTGCTTGGAATTCATCACGGCGAAGCCCTTGCGCGCCATCGCATCTGCTGTGCCCCGGATGATATCGAGGTAGGGGTTACCGCGGACGGCGCCCATGTACATCCTGACGGCCCGGTCCTGCAAGGCTCGACTCGGGATGCGGGCGAGGATGAAATCATAGGCGCCGGATCTCGCCAGCAGGCCGGAGATATCGATCGTCTTTGTTCGGATGCCCACTTCCCGGGCCATTTGCAGGGCGTAGCGCTCGGCGTCCGGATTGCCCTGCCTCTCCGGCAGGATGAGGCCGGTCACTCGTTCCCTACCGATCGTGCGAACGGCCAAAGAGAGAACCGTGCTGGAATCCAAACCTCCCGAGATGGGTACCAGGATCCCGCCGCGGGCCAGTCTCTGCATTGTTGCCTGCAGGAACCGTTCGATCTGTTGGCTGACCGAGGCCGGGTCGATGGCGAATACCGCGGAAGAAAGGGCCATAGCCTACTCTCTCAGATTTCTCACTGGAAACCATGGTCGGACCCACCCTACCGCGCGATCTCCTCGGCATGGAGCTCGCGAGCCTCGTGTCGCACGGCCGCGCTTCGTCCGTGCCGGCCGATGTGTGAGCCCGCTCTATCGCTTGCGCCGTCCGCTCGAGACGCCCTCAGGCAGCAAGGCCGGCGGGTCCGGCAAGAGACTGTGGCTCGACGATCGTCCAGAGGCGCCGGCGTGTTGCCGAATCGAGAACAGGCGCCGGCCAGGCCGCCTCTTTGCTGTTGGTGTCGAAGTACCTGCTGCTGCCGCCCCCCGATTTCTGCCCAAGAGGCCAGGTACACGGAGGAGCGTGACGCCTTCGCCGCGGACTTCCCCCCGTCAGGCCTTGTCGGCAGCTTGAACAGGGGCCTGCGAAGCGCGGAGCGCCAGGCAGCATCCCCTGTGCGACGCTCTGAGTCATGGAGGCGCCGACCTGCCTGGGGTAGCGGACGTTGACGGTGACGTTCGTGCCCTGCAGCCGCTCGGCGAGCTCGTACATGACAGCCATCATCATCAGCTCGGCGTGCGAGTACGTCTTCAAGCTGGGCGCAGTCTGGGACTGCACACCTGGGGCTGGTCTGCTTGACGTCTGGCGCACAACCAGCAGGGCGCCGGCAAGCGCGTCCGAGTCGAGGGTACCTCACAGGGCGACCTGTCTGTGTCGATGCGCGGGTCAGCACGCTCAGCCTCGAACCATCCGCTGTCAGCGTCTCGTCCCGAGTACTGTCGTCGAGACTGCCACGCGGACAGGAAGCCGCCGTCCACCGGGATCGCCGCGCCATGCACATATGAAGCGAGGTCCGAGGCCAGGAACAACGCGACACCAGCGACCTCTTCGGGCAGACCGAACCTGCCGAGAGGCAAACGCTGCACGAAGTCGTAGCCCGTCTTCACCAGGCCGCGCTTGGCTTCAGTGAGCACGCGCCTGGCGATCGACGTCGCGCCGGGTGTCTTGATGCCGCCCGGCGCCAGGGCGTTGACCCGGAACCCCTTGCGTCCGTACGCCTTCGCCAGCGCTCGAGTGAAACCGAGGACGCCCGCTTTGCTCGCGATGTATGGGACCATGTCCCGCTTGAAGGCGCTGATAGCCTCTATCGATGAGACGTTGACGATCACACCGCCCGAAGCGCCGCGCGTCTTGATGAAGCCCTGACACATCCAGAAGAGTGACTCCAGGTTGACCTGCATGATGCGGTCCAGATAGGGCGCATCGACGTCCAGGAAGCTCGCATGGGGTAAATGGCGGCGTTGTTGATGATCGTGTCGGGCCTACTATCGGCGGGTAGTCCGTCCCAGAATGCATCGACCTCGCTCTTGTTGCCGAGATCGATGGTGTGGCAGAGCACAGCGGGACAACCGGCGCCCTCGGACTCAAGGCTCACACGCGCCAGTCCGGAGGCGTCGACGTCAAGCAGAACGAGCTGGGCGCCGGCGTCTGCGAACGTTGATGCCATGGAGCGGCCGATCCCCGACGAAGCGCCGGTGATGAGCACGCGCCGCCCCGTCATGTCCACGGATGTCCGCAAGGCCACAGACTGCTCCCATACCTGAAGGCTCCCGCGCTCAGGAACCGCTACCTGCTGTCGTCTCTCTTCATTCCCCCGGCCCTGTGAAACGCAAGCACGAGACACGAGTCCTGATGGCGCCGACAAGAAGTACGCAGAAGTGTGCAGAAGAGCGGCGTCCTCATCCGCGCCGACATCGCAGATGGTGCAAGTCGCCCTCGCGGGCAGGCGATCCGCGGCCGCCGAAAATGGGCGAGGGAGAACTGTTCTCCCCTCAGACGACGCCGCCCGGATCCACGCGGCTCCCGCGGACTTCGCGCGCCGCAACCGCCGGAGCCGCCCGGCGAGGTAGTGCGAATCGGTAAGATAAGGAAAGGGCCATTCCGTATCTTACCGATTCGCGCGATGCCGCCGAGGCCGCCCGCGCCGCCCGCCCGCGAGCCTGCGGGGCCGCGGGCGATGAGGTCGCCGGCGGAGGACTGGAGGCCGGCGCCGGAGGCGGCGGGGACGCGGCGCAGCCGTGCGCGCCCGAAGCCCTTGGGCCCCTCGGCCTCAGTGCAGGTCGCCCTGCATCACCCCGCCCCCGCTCGCCGCTCAGCAGGCGGCGCATCGCAGGCGGAACTGAGCGACTACCCCCTCGGTGCCAGGCGCGGTTGCGCCAGAAGTAGGGCCGCTTGCGCTGATGTGCGATGGAGAGGATGCGAATCAGATCGGGGCGCACCGAGTAGATGATCGTGAAAGGGAACTTGCCCAAGACGAGCTTCCTGACGTCCGGGGCCACCTCAGGTGCGGCGTGCGGATACCGTCGGATGCGGGCGAACCCTCCATCGATCTCGTCGAGGAAGACGCGACCCAGCCCGGGGCTCTTAAGGTCGTAGTAGTCGGCAGCCTCGTTGAGCTCGAGGTCTGCGTCGTCGTGAAGCTGGAGCCGACGACTCACGCCCGGCGAGCCCTCGCCCGCGCCAGCGCGTCCTCCGCGGAGATCGTGCCCGCGGCGCCCGCGTCCAACTCGGCATCGCGACGCAACGCCTCCTCCACCCACAGCTGCTCGATCTCCGCTTCCGAGAGGGATTCCAGGCTGTTCAGCAGTTCATGCGCGATGCTCGCGCGGGTGGACGGATCCTGTCTGAGTGCTTCGCGCATGAGTTCTTCGACCGTCATGTAGCTCACCTCACCAGAGTGCCAAGCGCCTGCCGACCCGATTGTACTCCGCGGCGACGACACGTGGGCCGTGGTGCGTCGGGGTCGGTGAGAGCCGGCTCAGACAGTCGGCCGGCGCAGCCCGTCCGCCGCCGCCGGCGCAGAGCGCGCGAGGGCGGCTACGTGAGCGGGGCGGGGGCGGCGGCCGGCGCGGCGCCGCCGCCGGCCGCGCTCGCGCCCGCGGCGGGCGCGTCGTGCAGGGTGACCGTGAAGGTGCTGCCCACGCCGGGCTCGCTCTTCACCGTGGCCTCGCCGTCGTACATGTTGGCGATCTTGCGCACCGTAGAGAGCCCGAGGCCGCTGCCGAGGATCTTGACGGTGCGTTCGTTCTTGATGCGCATGAACTCGTTGAACAGCTTGCCGGCCTCTTCGGGGCTGAGCCCGATGCCGGTGTCGCTGACGGCGATGCGCACGGCGTCGCCCTTGCGCCGGATCATGACGGCGACCTTGCCGCCGTCGCGGTTGTACTTGACCGCGTTGGAGACGAGGTTGTTGAAGACGATCTCCGCCTCGCCGGCGTCGGCGAGCAGCTCGATCCCCTCGTCGGCGTCGAGCTCCATCGTGATGCCGCGGCGCTCGGCGTCGATGGCGAACAGCTCCATCGAGGCGCGTGCAAGCTCGCGCAGGTCGAGCCGCTTGATGATGCGCTCGCGCTGGCCGGACTCGATGCGCGTGAGGTCCAGCAGGTCGCCGATCAGCTTCTTCATGCCATCGACGCGCACGATGCTGCGCTCGATCATCTTGAGGTTCTGGTCCTGCTCGGTGGTCCGCAGGATGTTGAGGTAGCCCTCCACAGCGTTGAGCGGCGCCTTGAGCTCGTGGGCCAGCACTGAGATGAAATTGAAGCGTACCTGGCGCTTCTCTTCGGCGAGCTTGCGCGCCTGCCTGCTGAGGATGAGCTGCTGGGTGGCCTTGCGCAGCGCGTAGCGCAGCTCGTCGGGGGTGAACGGCTTGGCGAGAAAGTCGTAGGCGCCGAGCTTGGTCGCCTTGACGGCCGTCTCGAAGGTGGCATAGGCCGTGATCATGATCGTGAGGACCTCGCGCCCCTGACTCTTGAGCGCGTCGAGGACGTCCATGCCCCCGACGCCGGGGAGCTTGAGGTCGAGCAGCAGCAGGTCGATCTCGCCGCCCTCGCTGAGGTACACGAGGAAGTCCTCGCCGCTGGTGAAGTAGCGGAACGTGTAGGCGGCATCGACGAGCACGTCGGCGACGTGTACCTTGTAGCGCTCGATGATGCGGCGCACGCCCTGGCAGAGCGCTTCTTCGTCGTCCACCATCACGACCTGCAGCGTGACCTGCTGCGGGTCCATGAGGGTCTCGCGCGGCGCGGCGTCGGGGACCATCGCTCAGCTGCCCATGATCTCTTGCAGGCTGGCCGGCGCGTCGATCTCGGCTTCGTAGCGCGGCAGGACGATGGTGAAGGTGGTCTGGGTGGGGCCCTTTGACGGGTCGGCGTTGGACTCCACCGAGATCTGGCCGCGGTGCATCTTGACGATCCCGTGCGTCACGGCGAGGCCGAGACCGGTGCCCTTGCCCACCTGCTTGGTGGTGAAGAACGGGCTGAAGAGCTTGTCGAGGTGCTCCTCGAGGATGCCGGTGCCGTTGTCGGAGACCATGGCGATCACGTTCTCCTCGGTACCGTCGAGGGTGACGAGCACGCGCCCGCCGTCGGGCAGCGCGTGCTGGGCGTTGGTGAGCAGGTTGGTGAGCACCTGCACGATCTGGTCGGCGTCGAGCTCGGCCATGGGGTCGGTGAGGCGGTCGTCGACGGTGATCGTGACGCCCTCGTCGATGGGGATGGTGCGCAGCACCTCCTGGACGAGGGCGGCCAGGTCGGTGGGCTGCCGCACGACGCGGCTCTGGCGGGCGAAGTTGAGCAGCCCGGAGATGATCTTCTTGCAGCGGTTGGCCTGATCGACGATCAGTTTGACATCCTCGGCCACCTGAGTTTCGTCCTCACACTCCTCGAGCAGCAGATTGGCGTGCAGAAGCAGGATGCCGAGCGGGTTGTTGACCTCGTGGGCGATGCCGGCGGCGAGCTGGCCCATGCTGGCGAGCTTCTCGCTCTTGACCAGGGCCACCTTGGTGGTTTCGAGCGAGCTGTTGGACTCCTGCAGCTCGTCGACCGTCTTGCGCAGCTCCTCGACGGCGTAGGGCAGGCACATCTCGACCTCCGCAAGGCCCTGCCAGATGGCCACCGCGTGGCCGCGGCAGCTTGCGTAGCCGCAGGCGCCGCAGTCGAGCTCGTCCTCGGCCGAGGACTTGTTCATGCGCGCCAGGATCTCGCGCAGCTCCTCGGGCGTCGGCATGTCGTCGAAGCGCTGGTCGAAGGGCGCGAAGCTGCGCGAGAGGTCGATGCCCGCGTACTCGGCGACGGCCGCGTCCCAGGTGGTCTGGTCGAAGAAGGCGCGGCGCGAGCGCGTCTCGCGGCTGACGTCCGAGCGCCGCTTGAACACCGGCTCCTCGCGGCTGAAGCCGGCGCCCATGATGCAGCCTTCGCAGCAGAGGATGTCGAGGAGGCGCGCCTCGGTGTCGCCGTGCTCGAAATCGGTGATCGCGTGGGCCAGGTTGTGGCGTCCGTCGGCGGTCACGATGTCGCCGCTGAGCAGGTCCTCATCGAGGTCGGCGGCCTGCAACATGCCGCGCGTGATGGGGAAGAGGGCGCCGAGGCTGCTGTGCGGCGCGTCGAAATCGTCGCCGCTCGCGGGCATGTCCGCCAGCGTGAGGCCTCGGGCCGCGAACAGGGCGCGCAGCTCGACGTAGGTGAGCGCGGCGTCGACCTCGCCCTCGAACTGCTCGTACAGGGCTTCGCCCTTCTTGGCGATGCAGGGGCCGATAAAAGCGATCTTCACCTCGGGTCCGTACTTCGCGTGCAGCACGCGGGCGATAGCGAGCATCGGCGAGACGATGGGGGCGAGGCGGTCGAGCAGATCCGGGTGGTACTTGCGCGTGTAGCTCACGACCGCCGGGCAGGTGGTGGCCACCCAGCGCCTGCGGTCGTACTCGAGGAGCCGCGCGTATTCCGCGGCCACCAGGTCGGCGCCGAAGCCGACCTCGTGGACGTAGGTGAAGCCGAGCTCGCGAAGGGCGGCGACCAGGGTCGAGGTCGCGCACTCGGTGAACTCCGCCGGGTAGCTCGGGGCGACGATCGCCGCCGCCGGCGCGGGGCCGGCGAGCACGCGCTCGGTGTCGGCGATGCCGCTGAGGACCTGCTTGGCGTTCTGGCTGCACACCGTGACGCAGTTGCCGCAGCCGATGCAGCGCGTCTGGATGACGCTCGCCTGGCCGTCGAGGATCTGGATGGCCTTGGCGGGGCACTCACGCACGCACGTGTAGCACATGCGGCACTTCTCGTGGATGGTGGTGACGAGCTGCTGGTGGGCGACGCGGTCGTCCATGGGCGGTCCGGCGGCGGCGGCGTCAACCACGGCGCTCGAGGAGCTCCTTGACCTTGGCCAGCAGCGCCGGGGCGTCGATGGGTTTGTCGAAGTAGGCGTCGACGTGCATCCTGGCGAGGTCGGCGTCTGTCTCGGGGCGGAAGTTGAGGCCCAGCTGGCTGCTCACCGAGGTGGAGATGATGATCGGCACGTCGGCGGTGCGCGGGTCGCTCTTGAGCTGCGCCGAGAAGGCGAAGCCGGCGTCGATGCTGGTCATCATGAGGTCGGTGATCACCAGGTCGGGGATCTGTGCGGCGATGCGCTGCCACGCCTCGGCGGGATTGGTGGCCGTGACCACGCCGTAGCCCGCGCCCTCGAGGATGAAGCGGTTGATCTCGAGGAAGTCGTAATCGTCATCGACGATCAGTATGAGTGCCTGGTCCGCGGTCATGGTCTGCCTTCAGTATAGCTGGTCGCGTCCTCGCCGACGGGGCTCCTCCCGGCGGCCGGGCCGGCGCTTCGCGCTCCGCCGGTGACCCCGGCGGCGGCCCCGATCTCCTGGGGCCGCCGCCGCGACGGGCCGTCAGGCCCGTCGGGTCGCCTGAGACGGCGCGCCGCGTCTCAGACGCGGTCGTGGGCGAAGTAGTGCGTGTGCAGCAGGTGGTGTGAGATCTCACCGCAGGGCGCCCCGAGGTACTCCTCGTAGAGGGCGCACACGGCCGGGTTCTCGTGCGACTTGCGCAGCTCCCGGCCCTCGTCCTCGCGGTAGATGGCGGCGATGCGCGCCTTGCGCACCTCGTTGGTCGTGAAGCGCGGCTGGCCGCCGCCGCCGATGCACCCGCCGGGGCAGGTCATGACCTCGACGAAGTGGTACTCGGCCTCGCCGTTCCTGATCTGGTCGATGACCTTCTGCGCGTTGCCCAGGCCGTGGGCCACGGCCACCTTGAGGTCGGCGCCCTCGAGGAACGCCCAATCGCCCTTGGCGCCCTCGACCTTGACGGTCGCGACCTTGACGCCTTCGAGACCCTCGATGGGCGCGACGTGCAGGTCGGGGAAGGGGAAGGGCGTCTGCGTGACGATCTCCCACGCCGTGCGCAGGGCCGCCTCCATGACGCCGCCGGTGTTGGCGAAGATGTCGGCGGCGCCGGTGCTGATGCCCAGCGGCGCGTCCATCTCCTCGTCGGCCAGGCTGCGGAAGTCGATGCCGGCCTGGGTGATCAGGGCGCCGAGCTCACGGGTGGTGAGCACGATGTCGACGTCGCGCACGCCGCTGTCGTTCATCTCGGGGCGCGCCGCCTCGTACTTCTTGGCGGTGCAGGGCATGACCGAGACGACGATCATGTCCTGCGGCTGCACGCCGATCTTTTCGGCGTAGTAGGTCTTGGCGATCGCCCCGAACATCTGCTGCGGCGACTTGCACGTCGAGAGGTTGTCGAGCATGTCGGGGTTGAAGTGCTCCATGTAGTTGATCCAGCCCGGCGAGCAGCTGGAGAACTGCGGCAGAGCCACCTGTTCGCCGTCCACGAGGGCCTTCTTGAGACGTCCGAGCAACTCCGTGCCTTCCTCCATGATCGTGAGGTCGGCGGTGAAATCGGTGTCGAACACGGCGTCGAAGCCCAGGCGGCGAAGGGCGGCGACCATCTTGCCGGTCACCAGGGTGCCCGCCGGATACTCGAAGCACTCGCCGAGCGCGGCGCGGATGGCCGGCGCGGTCTGCACGATCACCGTCTTGGTGGGATCCTCGAGCGCGTCCCAGACCTCGTCGATCTGGTTGCGCTCCTGGATGGCGCCGACCGGGCAGACGGCGGCGCACTGCCCGCACTGCACGCAGACGACGTCGCTGAGGTTCTGCGAGAAGGCCGGGCCGATGAGCGTGGCGAAGCCGCGGCCCTGGGCGAACAGGCCGCCCACCTGCTGGACCTCGTTGCACACCGTGACGCAGCGGCGGCACGAGATGCACTTGCCGGTGTCGCGGATCAGCGCCGGCGTGCTGTCGTCGATCATCCTGAAGGTCTTCTCGCCCTGGTAGCGCAGCTCGCCGATACCGAGGTCGAGGGCCAGGGTGCGAAGCTCGCAGTCGGCCGAGCGGCCGCAGACCTGGCAGTCGCCGTCGTGCTCCGAAAGGAGCAGTTCGACGACCATCTGGCGGGCGTCGCGGACCTTGCCGCTGTTGGTCTTCACGACCATGCCGTCGGTGGCCGGCTGGCTGCACGAGGCGACCAGGGTGCGGGCGCCCTCCACCTCGACGAGGCAGACGCGGCAGGCGCCGATGGACTGGAGGTCTTCGAGGTAGCAGAGGGTGGGGATCTTCACGCCCGCCTGGCGGGCCGCCTGAAGGACCGAGGCGCCCTCCGGCACTTCGACCTTGAGGTCGTCAATGGTAAGGGTCGGCATCCTTCAGACTCCTTGCTTATGGCCGTACTTGCCGTAGTCGCAGCGCAGGCAGCGCCGCGCCTCGGCGACGGCTACCTGTGCGGCCCAGCTCAGCTCGACCTCGTCGAAGTTCGTGACGCGAGCCGCCACGGCCAGCTCCTCGACCTCGTGGCGCGGCGTCTCCACCGGGTCGAGGTCGGGATCGAAGAACACGGGCGGCTCGATGTCGCGGCGCCAGAAGGCGTGATCGGCGCCGGTCAGGAGCTCGTCCATGCCGGCCGCGGCACGCTCGCCGGCGCCGATGGCCTCGACCACCGAGGACGGGCCGGTGGCGGCGTCGCCGCCGCTGAACACCCAGGCGGTCGAGGTCTTGCCGGTGTTCGGGTCGGCGTCGAGGTAGCCCCAGCGGTTGAGCTCGACCGGGGTGCCGTCGATGATTGCCGGCGCGTCCAGAGACTGGCCGATGGCGGCGATCACGGTGTCGGCCTCGACCACGAATGTGGGGTTGTGACCGGCCATGGGGCGGCGCCGGCCGCTGCGGTCGTAGTCGCCCAGCGCCATCTCCTTGCAGAGCACGCCGGTGACCTTGCCGCTCGCGTCGCGGACGATCTCTTCCGGCGCGACGAGCGTGAGGATCTCGATGCCCTCGAGGTCGGCGGCGTCGATCTCCTCGCCCCAGGCGGGCATTTGCGCGCGCGTGCGGCGGTAGAGGATCTTGACCGATTCGGCGCCGAGGCGCAGGGCGGAGCGGGCGGCGTCGATGGCCGCGTTGCCGCCGCCGATGACGGCGACGTTCTTGCCGACCTCGCCGGCGCCGTGGATGTTGTACTGCTTGAGGAACGAGAGCCCGTCGTAGACGCCGGGGCCGTCCTCGCCGGGCACGCCGATCTTCATGCCCTGCGGGGCGCCGACGCCGACGAACACGGCCTCGTAGCCCTCGTCCTTGAGGCTCTGAAGGGTGAAGTCGCGACCCAGCGCCTTGCCGTGCTCGAAGGTCACGCCCATGGCCGCGATCATCGCGACCTCGCGCTCGAGCTCGGCGCGCGGCAACCGGTAGGCCGGGATGGCCTGCACGAGCATGCCGCCCGCCTTGGGCTCGGCCTCGAAGACGACCGGCTTGTAGCCCAGTCGGGCGAGGAAGAAGGCCGCGGAGAGGCCGGCGGGGCCGGCGCCCACGATCGCGACCTTGCGCGCGGCGTTCTCCTCGCTCGCCATGATCTCGGGCAGCACGGGGTCCTTCTCCTGCTCCACCATATGCCGCTTGACGTGGCGGATGGCCAGGGCGCCGTCGAGCCCGGCGCGCATGCACTTGCTCTCGCAGGGATGGAAGCAGACGCGCGCGCAGATGCTGGCCAGCGGGTTGCGCTCGCGGTGCAGCTTGAGCGCCTCTTCGTAGCGCTCTTCGCCGACGAGGCTCACGAAGCCGGGGATGTTGACGCTCGCCGGGCACGCGTTGGAGCAGCGCGCCTTGAAGAGCGTGGCGCAGACGCCGGCCTCGCAGTAGTGGTCCTTGATGTGCGCCTCGTACTCGTGGCGGAAGTGGCGGATGGTGGAGAGCACGGGGTTGGGGGCCGTCTGCCCGAGGCCGCAGAGCGCGGTCTGCTTGATGCTCTCACCGAGAGCGATCAACCGTTCGATGTCGCCCTCTTCGCCCTCGCCCTTGCAGATGCGATCGACGATCTCGAGCATGCGCTTCGTGCCCACGCGGCACGGCGGGCACTTGCCGCAGCTCTCTTCCTGTGTGAACTCGAGGAAGAAGCGGGCGATGTCGACCATGCAGGTGTCTTCGTCCATGACGATCACGCCGCCCGAGCCCATGATGGCGCCCAGATCCTGCAGGGTGGCGTAGTCCACCGGGACGTTGAGGTGCTGCTTGGGGATGCAGCCGCCGGACGGCCCGCCGAGCTGCGCCGCCTTGAAGTCCTTGCCGCCGGGGATCCCGCCGCCGACCTCGTAGATGAGCTCGCCGAGCTGCATGCCGATCGGCACCTCGACGAGGCCGGTGTGCTGCACGTTGCCGCCGAGCGCGAACACCTTGGTGCCCTTGCTCGTCTCGGTGCCCGTGCTCGCGTACCACGCGGCGCCCTTGAGGATGATGGGCGCGATGTTGGCGAAGGTCTCGACGTTGTTGAGCACGCTGGGCTTGCCCCACAGACCGGACACCGCCGGGAACGGCGGCCGCGGCCGTGGCTCGCCGCGATGGCCCTCGATGGATGTCATCAGGGCCGTCTCCTCGCCGCACACGAAGGCGCCGGAGCCCATGCGGATCTCGAGGTCGAAGGCGAAGCCTGTGCCCATGATGTCGTCGCCCAGCAGGCCGTTCTCGCGCGCTTGGCCGAGGGCGTGCTCGAGGCGCTCGACGGCGAGCGGGTACTCGGCGCGCACGTATACGTAGCCCTGGTGCGCGCCTATGGCGTAGGCGCCGATGACCATGCCCTCGATCAGCGAGTGCGGGTCGCCTTCGAGCACCGAGCGGTCCATGAAGGCGCCGGGGTCGCCCTCGTCGGCGTTGCAGATGATGTACTTGACGTCGTTGTCCTGCTGCTGGGCGAAGCGCCACTTCATCCCCGTGGGGAAGCCGGCGCCGCCGCGCCCGCGCAGACCGCTGGCCAGCACCTCCTCCGCGACCTCTTCCGGGGTCATGGAGGTGAGCGCCTTGGCCAGCGCCTGGTAGCCGTCGCGGGCGATGTACTCGTCGATCTTCAGCGGGTCGATGATGCCCGAGTTGCGCAGCACGATCTTCACCTGGCGGTTGAAGAACGGGATGTCGTTCATCTCGGCCTGGGTCTTGTCGGCGCCGGGCGCGTGGCTCACGAGGCGCTCGACGACGCGCCCCTTGAGCAGGTGCTCCTCGACGAGCTCGGGGACATCCTCCACGTGTACGTTCTGGTAGAAGACGCCGTCCGGGTAGACGAGGGCGACCGGGCCCTGGACGCACGGTCCCAGGCAGCCGGTCTCGATGACCGCGACCTCGCCGGCGAGCTCACGCGCTACCAGCTCGGCGCGCACGGCCTCGCTCACCTCGAGGGCGCCCGAGGCGATGCACCCGCCACCGGTGCAGATCAGGAAATTGGTTCTCACATCAGCCATAGTCGTGTCACTCGCTCTCAGGTCTTGATCAGGTACGCGTCGACGGGGGCGCCGCCCGCGAGGTGGTCGTTGACGATGGTGTGCACCTTTTCCTTGTCGAGCAGGCCGTAGCGGTACATCGTCCCGTCCGCCATCGTGATGGTGGCCATGGGCTCTTCTTCGCAGAGGCCGGCGCAGCCGGTCTGGTGCAGGCTCGCCGAGGTGACGCCGGCGGCGCTCATCTCGGTCATGAACGTGGCGACCACTTCACGGGCGCCGGCGGCGATGCCGCAGGTACCCATGTGCACGGTGACCTGCGTCTCCTTGCGGCCCTGCCGCAGATCGAGGTCGGCCTGGGCCTTCTGCGCTCTCGCGAGAAGCTGGTCTGGGCTGGTGATCCTGTCGGTCATGGTCAAGCGCTCCTTTCGGCGAGCAGCGGCTCGGCGGCGTACTGCGCGATGATTTCGTTGACGCGCTTGGGCTTGACGCGATGGTGTACGTCGTCATCGACGGTGATGACCGGGGCGAGGCCGCAGGCGCCGAAGCAGCGCGCGATCTCGAGCGAGAGCTCGCGGTCCTCCGTGGTTTCGCCGATGTCGATGCCGAGCTCTTTCTTGAAGGCGTCGAGCACCTGCACGCTGCCGCGCACGTAGCAGGCGGTGCCCATGCAGATGCGCACCAGGTGCTTGCCGCGCGGCACGGTGGTGAAGAACGAGTAGAAGCCGACGACGCCGGCGACCTCGCTGTAGGGCTTGCGCAATTCCCGGGCGATGTGCTTGAGGGCGACCTCCGGCAGGTAGCCGAAGATGCCCTGGGCGAGCTGCAGCACCGGGATCAGGGCGCCGGGCTTGCCGCGGTACTCACCGATCACCGCGTCGAGGCGCTCGAGGAGCTCCTCTTCGGTCGGCTCCTCGGCGCAACCGCACGTGCACGGCTTGACTTCGTCACTCATCGGCTGTTCCTCCGTTTGATTCGACTGCGATCCGCTGTGCGGGAGATGACGATCATGTAAGAGCTTCCTGATAGGCGACGAGGGCGGGGAGCCGCCGCGGCAGCTCGCCGCCGCGCAGCGAAGTGCGCTCGTCGCCGTCCGCGAGGTCGATGGCGAAGTCGACCTCGGGGTTGGTGGCGACCATCGTGAGGATGCTGGTCGCCACGTCGCCGAGGGGCGGGCGGTCGACGTTGCCGAGGCTCATCCAGGCGCGCACGGCGACCCCGCCGAGGTCGGCGGAGCGGCCGACGCTGAGCCCGCCTCCGGCGGCCTCGGCCGCCTGGCGGAACAGGCTCAGCCCCAGGCCGGTCTTCTTGCCCTTCTTGGTCGTATAGAAGGGATCCAGAGCCTCGTGCGGCGCAACGGGCAGACCGGGTCCGTCGTCCTCGACGGTGATCACGAGGCTGTCGGCGGCGCGGTCGGCGGCCACGCCCACGCCGATCCGCGTCGCGCCGGCGCGCACCGAGTTCTCGATGATGTCGAGCAGGTAGAGCGAGAGGTCATGCATCGCCGACGCTCCTGCCGTCCGCGCCGGCGAGGGCGAGCGCCAGCTCGGCGAAGGTGGGTCGCTCGCAGTACACGACGGTGCGCGCCGCGCCGATGTCGCTCTGGTAGTGGGCGTCGGACGAGTACACCATCGGCAGCCCGTGGACGGCGAACCGGGCCTCGTCCGGGGAGCCCGCGGCGACGTGTCGCGAGAGCTCGACGGCGTCGAAGCCGGCGGCCGCCGGGAAGAGGCCCAGCTGGCCGATCACGCCGAAGCTGCGGCGGTCGATGTGGGCGGCGATGGCGAGGCCGCCGTGGCCGTGGACAAGCTCTACGGCGGCCTCGACGTCGAGGGTCGTCGCCGTGGCCAGAGCGAGGGTCTCGCGGGCGCGCTCGCCGCCGTCCGCGGCGAGGACGCGCTGCTCGCCGAAAAAGGTCCCGTAGCCGTCGTCGATCTGCCCCAGCGTCGCGCCGACCTCGGCGCCGGCGGCCTGCGCCGCCGCGGCGTCGGGGAAGAGGGCGACGACGTGGCACTCCTCGACGGTGGTGATCTCCATGCCGGCGAGCACCGCCAGGCGCGCGCCGGCGGCCTCCTGCACGGCGGCGGCGTTGCGGGCGCTGTTGTGGTCGCAGACGGCGATCATGCCGAGGCCCTCAGCGAGCGCCCTCTCGACGATCGCCGGCGGCGTCATGTCGTTCTCCGCGCAGGGAGAGAGCGCCGTGTGCACGTGCAGGTCGGCCGCGCAGACGTTCACGCATGGTTCCCCTTCACGCCCAGCGCGTAGAGGCGGCCGACGATGTCGAAGGTGTCGGCCGGCGAGACGAACAGCGAGACGGCCTCGGCGACGGCCTTGGCGCGCACGTCGTCGTCGGGGCGGCGGTCGCCGGCGAAGATCACGGCGGCCAGCTCCGCGTGGCTGGCGACGGCGATGACGTTGAGGTGTACCTGCAGGGTGATGAGCACGCCGCCCTCGGGGGCGTGCGCCAGAACGTCGCTGAGCAGGTCGGACGCGTAGCCGCGCTCGATCTCGGCCTCGGCGTTGCCGGTCACCTCGGGTGTGAGCTCGGTGAGGCCGAGCTCGCGGGCGATGTCCTCGAGCTTCATGACGCGCTCCCCTCCTCGGGCGAGACGTATGGGCAGAGCGCGCGCGCGGCGCGCCCCATGACGATGTCTTCGGCGAGCGCGGCGCAGGTGGGCGCGCCGCAGACGCCGCAGTCCTTGCCGGGTAGACCTTTGGTCTCGGCGTCGAGCGCGGCGAGCTTGTGGATGGCCACCGCCATGTCGGGGTCGAGGCGGATGCCGGGTCGCGGCCGGTAGGGCCGGGCGCGCTCGTAGCTGCGTCCCTCGCCGGCCGCGGCGCCGGCCGCGGCCGCCCAGCGCCAGGCCGCCACGCAGGCGTCCTCGCCGAGCAGCGGCGAGCCGAAGCAGCCGTCGTCGCAGATGAACGGCTCGACGCCGGCGACGTCGGTGAGCCGGCCGTCCTCGATCTGTTCGAGCACCGCCAGCACGTGTGAGACTCCGCTGACCACGAGGAGGTCGCCGGCGCCGGCCGCCTGCGGCTGCGGCGCCGGCGTGCCGTGCGCCAGGCGCCGACGCGCCGCGAGCCGCGGCAGCACCGCGTCGCGCACGAGGCGCGGCGTGACCGTGCGTCGCTGCGCCGTGGGCTGCTGGGCGAGCAGCGCCGTGCGCTGGCTGGGGCACGAGACGACGTAGGTGACGTCGCGCCCGCCGAGGTCGCGCTGCAGCGCCTCCCACGGCGAGGCGAGCGGCGCCAGGTGCGGCACGAGCGAGGGGAACTTGACCTCGATGAGGCTGACGACCGCGGGGCAGACCGGCGAGATCACGGGGGTCGGCATGGTCGCCGTCGCGGCGAGATCGAGGACGCCGCGGCGCAGCTCGTCTTCGTAGGGATGGACCGACACGACTTCGGCGAAGCCGAGGCCGCGCAGCTCCTCCAGCACCGTGTCGATGGCGTGGTCGCCGAAGCCGGCGAGCAGCGCCGGCGGCACGGCCAGCACGGCGTCGGCCCCGGGGGCGAGCCCGTCGGGCGCGTCGAGCAGCGTCAGCGCGCCGGGGTCGCAGGCGGCGGTGCAGCAGGTGCAGTCGATGCAGAGGTGATGGAGGACCGAGGGGCGCGCCTCGCGGACGCGCACGGCCGCCGTAGGGCACGCGACGAGGCAATGGCGGCAGTCGCGGCAGAGCCCGGCGACGATGCCCAGCGACGAGGGCCGCGCGCCCTGGTCGGCGGCCTCCGGCCGCAGCATGATGGAGAAGCTCACGCGCGTGCCGTCGCCGACCGCCGACGTCACTCGCAGCCGGTCGCTGTTGCGCTCGATGTTGGGCAGGCCCATGCCGGCCCCGAAGCCGAGAGCGCGGGCCTCGGACGAGGCCGTCGAGAACCCCTCGCGCATCGCCTGCGGCACGTCGGGGATGCCGGGCCCGCGGTCGATGACATCGACGTCGAGCTGGCCGTCGCTGACGGTGGCCTCCAGGCGTCCGCCCGCGGTGTGGATGACGACGTTCATCTCGGCCTCGTAGGCGGCGATCATGGCGCGCCGCACGGCGCCGGACTCGGCGCCGATGCGCTTCAGGTGCTGCTTGAGGTCGCGCGAGGCGGCGCCCGCGCCGCCGAAATCGCCGCTCCGGATGTCGTAGGCCAGGTGCTCCACGGGTCAGTCGGGCTTCTCTCCAGAGAGCACCTGGTAGATGAGCCCGCAGGTCTCGAAGACCCCGGCGGGGGAGACCAGCAGCAGGGTGCCGTTCTGGCGGGCGAGGTCGACGACCTCGGCGTCGGGCTCGACGCCGTTGACGAAGCAGATGCCGGGGACGTCCATGAGCTCGGCCACGCGCAGCAGCTGCACGCTGGCCAGGTTGCTCACCAGAAGGGTCTGGTCGGAGGCCTCGTTGAGGAGGTCGCTGACGCGGTCGCCGGCGTAGATCCTGGCGATCTCCGTGCCGCCCGGGCGGCCGGGCGTGATGACGCGGGCGCCGATGTCGTGGGCCAGATCCTCGAGTTTCATCTTCGACCTCGCGAGCAGGGATTCGAGCTTCTTGACCATCGGCTCGATGTCGCCGGCGCCGTTGGTCTCGGGTCCTTCGCGGCCGCCGAGGCGCGCGAAGTAGGCGGCCGATTCGAGCGCCGCGGTGATGTCCATGTACTCCACGAAGATGTCGCCGGCGAGGTGCAGCGGCACGGGCGCGAAACTGATGACGCTTTTGACGCCCGCGCGCACCAGCGTGTCGGCGGCCTCCTGGGCCGCGTCTCCCGGCACCGTGAGCACGGCGATCTCGATGCCGAGATCGCGTACCAGGCTCTCCATGCGGCCGGCGGCGAAGCAGCGCACGCCGTGGACGTCGGTGTCGGCGAGCCCGGGATCGCTATCGAAGGCGGCGATGATGGCGACTGAGGAGGACTCCCCGCTGAAGTGCGCCAGGACGGCGCGCCCCAGGTTGCCCACGCCGACCAGGGCGACCTCCTGGCGAGCGGCGCCGTCGAGAAAGTTGCCGATGCTGGCGATACAGGCGTCGACGTCGTAGCCTTTGTTGGGGCTGCCCGAGTAGCCGATCGCCATGAGGTCGCGGCGCACCTGCGCGGCGCTGACCACGGCGTGCCGGGCAAGCTGGTGCGAGTAGATGCTCTCGAGGCCCTCCGCCCGCAGGGACGACAGCAGCCGCCGGTAGCGGCTCATGCGCGACACTGTCTTCCTCGACACCATGTGGGCTCCGGCCCTTCCCAGGAAACACGGGCACTACGTTCGTTACAGAACAAACGCTGTGAAATCTGTCACGATTCTCTACCCGAAGCCCGCGCCTGTCAACACGGCGCCTCTTGGACAAGATGGCCAAACGAGGGCCGTCAAACGTGTCCTCCGTGTGTTGACCCGGCCCGGAGGACCCGGCCGCCGGTTTGCTAGTATCGCGCGGAGTCATGGGGAGAAAGGGCCAGCGGTCGCAGCGTCGTGGGCGCGCCTCCATCTGATCGTCTCTCTCCAGCGCGGAGGCGCTTCGCGCGCCGCGCCGTCACTGCCGGCACTACGATCTTCTTTGGAGGTTCATCCATGACGGACAGGCCCATTCACATGAAGCACATGCCGGACTTCGTCGCTCCGGTCGCACCCATCGTCATCGACCACGCCGAGGGCAGCTGGGTCTACGCCACAGACGGCACCAAATGGCTCGACTTCGTCATGGGGATCGCCGTGATGAACACCGGCCACGCGCACCCCAAGGTCATCGAGGCGGTGAAGGCTCAGGCGGCCAAGGTCGCGCACGCCCAGATGAACATCTACCGCCATCAGCCGATGCTCGATCTCAGCGACAAGCTCGCCGAGATCGTCCCCGAGGGCATGGACACGTTCGTCTACACCAACTCGGGCGCCGAGTCCGTCGAGAACGCGGTCAAGCTGGCCAAGCAGGCCACCCGCCGCCCAGGCGTGATCGCCTTCCACGGCGCCTTCCACGGCCGCACCCACCTCGCGATGGCGCTCACCGACTCCAACGTGCACTACCGCGGTCACTTCGAGCCGCTCGTCGGCAGCATCTACCACGCGCGCTACTGCTACCCGTATCGCACGCCGGCCAGCGAGGATCCCACGGCCTACGCCATTGAAGACCTGCGGCGTGTGCTGAGCGCCGAGATCTACGGCGACGACGTCGCCTGCATCATCGTCGAGCCCATCCAGGGCGAGGGCGGTTTCGTCGTCCCGACGCGCGAGTTCGTGCAGGAGCTGCGCACCATCGCCGATGAGATCGGCGCGTGCCTGATCCTCGACGAGATCCAGGCCGGCATGGGCCGTACCGGCGAGTGGCTCTGCCTCGATCACTACGGCGTCAAGCCCGACATCCTGACCCTGGCCAAGGGTATCGCCAGCGGGTACCCGCTGGGCGCGGTCGCGGCGCCCAAGGACCTCTGGGACAAGTGCCTGCCCGGCTCCATGGGCGGCACCTACGGCGGCAACGCCGTGGCCTGCGCCGCCGGCGTGGCGACCATAGACGCGATGCGCGAAGAGGGCATGCTCGAGAACGCCACCAGGCAGGGCGACAAGCTGAAGAAGTTCTTCGAGGACCTGCAGGCCGCGTACCCCTGCATCGGCGACGTACGCGGCAAGGGCCTCATGCTCGCCATCGAGTGCGTGCAGCCGGGCGCCAAGACGCCCAATGCCGCCGCGTCCAAGGCGTTCATCGCCGAGTGCAGCAAGCAGAGGCTGATCCTCATGGGCGCTGGGGTCTACGGCAACTGCGTGCGCTTCCTCCCCCCGCTCAACATCCCCGACGCCGACATGGACGTGGCGATGGGCATCTTCACCGCGGCCGCCAAGGTGGCGTTCGCCTGATCGAGGCGCCGCGTCACAGGCTGTCTCCGGAGGGGCGGGGCGCTTCGGCGCCCCGCCCCTCCGGCGTTTCGAGCCACGCTCGGCGGCGTGCTACACTGCGGGCGATGAGCTCTCCCGAGTCGCCAGCCCCTCGCTTCACCACGCCCGTGCGCGTGCGCTACGCCGAGACCGACGCCGCCGGGGTCGTCTACCACGGCAACTACCTCATCTACTTCGAGGTCGCGCGCCTCGAACTGCTGCGCGCCCTCGGCCACCCCATCACCGCCATCGAGGCGCAGGGCGTGGTGTTGCCGGTGGTCGAGGCGCGCCTCAAGTACTTGCGGCCGGCGCGCCTCGACGACCTGCTCGAGGTGTCCGTGAGCGTCGAGTCCGTCGGCCCGGCCTCCTTCGCCCTGGACTACGAGGTCACCCGCGACGGGCGCCTGCTGGTCGGCGGCTGGACACGCCTGGCGGTCTGCGCGCGCGACAGCGGCCGGGCCATGCCCACGCCCGGCTGGCTGCGCGACCTCTTTGGGCGCGTCCCCGCGACGGCGGAGAGCGGCTCATGAGCAGCGTCTTCCCGCCGGAGCCCCCGGACGCCCCCGAGGCGCCGCAGCCGCCTGCCGGCGACGGCCTTCCGCCGGACTTCGAGACGCACATGCCCGACGACCTCGAGGTCAAGCACTGCTACCGGCACCAGCAGCGCGAGACCGGCGTGTCGTGCTCCAACTGCGGGCGCCCCATCTGCCACGAGTGCATGATCGCGGCGCCCGTCGGTTTCCGCTGCCCCGAGTGCGTCAGGGAGCAGAACCCGCGGGGCTCGCGGGCCAAGGTCGTCACGCGCAGCCAGACCCGCTCGCGCTGGGGCGCGGGCGGCGGCGCGATGTCGCACGCCGCCCCTGTCACCAAGGTCCTCATCGGCATCAACGTGGCGCTGTTTCTCGCCGAGCTGCTGTTCGGCGCCGTCGGCGTCATGGGCGGAGGCTCCACGGCCATGCTCGTCGACATGGGAGCGCTGGTCCCGGCCTACGTCGCGATCAAGCACGAGTACTGGCGCCTGTTCACAGCCATGTGGCTGCACGGCGGCCTGCTGCACGTCGCCTTCAACATGTACGCGCTGTACATCGGCGGCTCGTTCCTGGAGGTGCTCGCCGGCAAGGGCAAGTACCTGGCCATCTACCTGATCGCCGGGGTCGCCGGCAACGTCGCCGTCTACCTGCTGGCCGCGCCGATCTCGGTGACCATCGGCGCCTCCACGGCGATCTTCGGCATCTTCGGCGCCCTGTTCACCTACAGCCTCCACAACCGCGACAGCGCCGTGGGGCGCGCCCTCCAGAGCATGGGCACGGTGATCCTCATCAACCTCGTGATCACGTTCGTCGTACCCGGCATCTCGTGGCAGGGCCACGTCGGCGGCCTCATCGGCGGCGTGCTCGCCGTGGAGGCGCTCACCTGGTTCGGGCAGCGCGACCTGCGCGCTCCGTGGGGGGCGCGCGACGCCGCTCTTCTGGCCGGCATCGTCGCCATCCTCGTCGTGGCCGTCCTCTGGCGGACCGCGAACTTCCCCCTCGCGTGAGCTTCGCCGGCGGCGACTCCGTGCCCCAGCCGCCGCTCGTGGAGCCGCGCGCCACGCTTGTGCCCGGCGCCGAGGTGGCGGGCCGTCTGGCCGGCCTGCAGGCCGGCCTCTCGGCGCGCGGTCTCGAGGCGGCCATCGTCGTGCAGAACGCCGACCTGTACTACTTCAGCGGCACGGTGCAGCGCTCGTTCCTCTACGTGCCGGCGGCCGGCGCGGCGACGCTCTTCGTGCGCAAGCTCGCCGCGCGGGCGCGCCTCGAGACGCCGCTGCCGGGCCTCGTCGAGCTGGCGAGCCCGCGCGACCTGCCCGGCCACGTGGCGCGGCGCTACGGCGTCCTGCCGCGCCGCGTGGGGCTCGAGCTCGACGTGCTGCCGGTGGCCGAGTACCGGCGCCTCGAGAAGCTCTTCCCGGAGGCGCTGTTCGAGGACGTCGGCCGCGACATCGTGCGGCTGCGCGCCGTCAAGTCGCCCTGGGAGGTCGCGCGCATCCGCGCCGCCGCGGCCATCGCCCTCGAGGTCTGCGAGCTGATCCCCGGCATCCTGCGCGAGGGCCTCACCGAGGCCGCGTTCGCCGGCCTCGTGGAGGCGCAGGCGCGGCGCCTGGGTCACGAAGGCGTCATCCGCATGCGCGCCTTCAACCAGGAGATGTTCTACGGCCAGATGCTCACGGGCCTCAGCGGTACTGCGGCGAGCTATCTCGACACGCCGCTGGCCGGCACCGGTCTCAGCCCGGCGATCGCCCAGGGCGTGAGCTTCAGGACGATCCGCCGCGGCGACCACGTGGTCTTCGATTTCGTCCCTGTGCGCGAGGGCTACATCGCCGACTTCACGCGCATCTTCGCGCTCGGCGAGCTGCCCGGCGAGCTGCGCCGCGCCTACGAGGCCGCCCTGAGGATCGAGGCGGCCGTGGTCGCGGCGGCGCGGCCCGGCGTCGCCTGCCGCGCCCTCTACGACCTCGCCCTGGGGGCCGCCGCCGACGAGGGCCTCGCCGCCTTCTTCATGGGCCACGGCGCCGGGCAGGTGCGCTTCATCGGGCATGGCGTGGGGCTCGAGCTCGACGAGCTGCCCGTGCTGACGAGCAGCGACCTGGAGCTCGCCGAGGGCATGGTCTTCGCCCTCGAACCCAAGTTCGTGCTGCCCGGCCTCGGGGCCATCGGCGTCGAGAACACCTGGCTGGTCGGCGCCACGGGCCTCGCCTGTCTCACGGACTCCCCCGAGCACATCCGTCAGGTCGGCTGAGGCCGCCGCGGCGGGGAAGACGGTCTGCGGCGGGCGCGCTCACCGCCGCGCAGAGGAGCGGGAGGAGACATGGAACAGCTCACCACTGACGTCTGGGTCCACCGCATCGACGCCGCAGGCTTTCCCACCGTCGCGGCGCTGGCGCTCACGCCCACGCGCGCCTTCGTCATCGACACGCTCATGCGCCCGCAGGACATGCTGCCCGTGCTCGAGCTTCTCGCCGCGCGCGCCGGCGCACGCCGCACCGTGGTCGTGAACACGCACCATCACTGGGACCACGTCTACGGCAACGCCGCCTTCCCCGGCGTCGACATCGTCGCCCAGCGCGCCTGCCCGCGGCTGATCCTCGCGCAAGGCGGCGCCCCCGCCGCGTCCGTGCCGCCGCAGCCGCCGGAGGGCGTGCCGCTGCCCACGATCACCTTCGGCGACCGCCTCACCTACAGCGACGAGCCCGAGACCGTACACCTCATCCATACGCCGGGGCACAGCGCGGACTCACTGGTCGTCTTCCTCGCCGGCGCACGCCTGCTCTTCGCCGGCGACACGCTCGAGTGGCCGCTGCCCAACTTCGCCCAGCGCGACGGCAAGGACGTCTGGATCCACACGCTGCGCCAGCTCAAGCAGTTACCCGTGGACCTCATCGTGCCCAGCCATGGCCCGGCGATGGGCAAGGCGCTCATCGACGCCAACGAGCGTTACATCACCAGAGTGTACGAAACCGTCGCCGCGGCGAAGAGGGCCGGCGCCGGTCGCCACGACCTCGTGATGCCGGCGTCGGCGTTCCTCGGCGCCGACGTCGTCATCGACGAGGTCTACGCACAGGCGCACATCGGTAACCTGGCCTGGGCCTGGGACGAGGTCTGAGCCGTCCGACAGGGCGCGCGCGGCCAAACTGGACATTCCTTTCCACTTAGTGTATAAAGAGCAGATGAAGCTCTCCACTCAAGCCGACTACGCCGTGCGCGCCGTCTACGAGCTTGCCTGCCACGAGCCGGGCGCCGTGCTGCACACCGGCGATATCGCCGCCGCGCAGCACATCCCCAGCGCGCGCTTGGCCAAGGTCGTCCAGGAGCTGGCGCGCGCCGATCTGGTGCGCACCCAGCGTGGGCAGCAGGGCGGCGTCATGCTGGCGCGCCCCGCCGAGCGCATCACCGTGCGCGACGTGTACGAAGCGGTGGAGGGCCCCATCCTGCTTTGCCGGTGTCGTCAGCGGGTGGAACCGTGCGGCGACGATGTGTGCGACACCCACGAGTTCTGGAGCGGTGTCGAGAAGCTTCTCACCGAGGAGCTGCAGACTGTGACGTTCGCGGCCTTAGCCGATCCCCGGCGCCGAGCGCCGGGCGCACGCGGCCGCCCGCAAGCGACGAGGAGGTGACAACAGATGACTGAGATCATGGAGCAGGTCGAGCAGGCTCTCGGCGACATCCGTCCGGCCCTGCAGGCCGACGGTGGCGACATCGAGCTCATCGACGTGAAGGACGGGGTCGTCCAGGTACGCCTCCAGGGCGCCTGCGCCGGCTGCCCGATGTCCCAGCTCACGCTGGCCAACGGCGTGGAGCGGCACCTCAAGAACGTCGTGCCGGGCGTCGAACGCGTAGAGAACATGGCGGGCTGACGGCCCGCTCGTTGTGCCGCGGCCGGCGAGTCACCCTTCGGTGGCTCGCCGGCCGCTTTGTTGTGGAATGTGCGTTCACGTGCGGCTTCGGCCGGCGTGACCACCCCCTTCCGTCCGGTCGTGCGTTCAGCCTCCGGATCGACGGCCGCGAGAAGGCGGACAGGGCGCGCCATGTCCGCCTTCTCGCCGCTCACGACGGTCCTCCTCGCGGGCGCCGACGTC
>Ga0247841_10001123_pt1 | contig 63117 bp, 32 predicted proteins | sample LaCruzMarch2015__2_FD_192410 | JGI IMG/M metagenome (GOLD analysis project Ga0247841, IMG submission 192410) | Freshwater microbial communities from meromictic Lake La Cruz, Castile-La Mancha, Spain - LaCruzMarch2015_18m | ecosystem: Environmental > Aquatic > Freshwater > Lake | place: Spain...
GCAACCCGCTGAATCGCAGCCTCCCAAGCGCCTATTGTTGTCGCTTTGCTGCGCCGCGGAGGAAATCTGTCAGTGCCAATATTCTATCCCAAAAAGCGGGAAACTTTTACTCAGAAATCGCCTTAGGTTGCGCTGGGCGGGTGCCGGCCTCAGGTCGCCGCGGCGCCCGGGGCGAGCCGGTGCCCATGCGCCGTTTGAACAGCAGCAGGCGCCACGCCCGCCGCGCGATCACAACGGATCGTCGGCTGGCTGGTCCCGGTCGTGCCGCGACGCTTGCTCGGGTCCTGGCCTGGCGGCATCGGCGCGCGACGACTAAGCGCTGTTTTCGCTATCCCTTTCTTGCCCGCCCCGGACCGCCGCCGGTTCGAGGTCCGAAGATCGAGGCGCCCAGGGTCGCAGCGCGTAGTACCATGACAGCGGACCTGTGCTATAAAAAAAGGGCCTGGAGACCAGGCTCAACCAACGGAGACTTTACCGATGACAAAAACCCTCAAGCTCGTTTCCCTGTCGGCCGCCGCCCTGATCGGGGCGACCCTGATCGGCGGCTGCACCGACCAGACCGCCCGCGATATGGCCACGCAGGCCCTGGACGCCGCCAAGGCCGCTCAGTCCTGCTGTGACGCCAATACCGAGCGTCTCGATCGTATGTATCAAAAGATCATGCGTAAGTAAAGCGGTCCACTAAGCCGCGCCGGCTTCCCGCCAGCGGTGGGAAGCCGGTCTTGTCATGAATTCCAGCTTCACCCAGACCTTCCTTGTGACGCCGGTGCGGCAGGGCGTGGGGCTGACGTCGGCGGCGCTGGGCATCGTGCGCGCATTGCAGCGCCTGGGCGTGGCGGTCGGATTCGACGATAGCTATGGGACGGCGCGCCGGGTCAGCCACATCCCGACAACGGTGCCCAAGGACGACATCGCGCGCATGAACGCCGTGCTCGATTGCGTGGCCGAGCACCTGGACGCCGCGACGATTTCCGCCGCCTTTCACCTGCGGGAGAACACCAAACTCTCCCCCCGGCCTTCCGCTATCAACTCATCCAGAAGGCGCGGGCCGCGCAAAAGCGTATCGTCCTGATGGTGGAGTTGCGCAAGGCCCAGGGCCTGACACCGACGCAGGCCTTGGAGCAGCTCGAGGACGTGGTGGTCGTGGGTACGATGATGCTCGCGGTCGGCGATGTGGACGGCTTGGTCTCGGGCGCCGTGCATACCACGGCCAATACGGTGCGGCCCGCCATGCAGTTGATCAAGACCGCGCCCGGCTCCTCGATCGTCTCATCGGTCTTTTTCATGCTGATGCCGGACCAGGTACTGGTTTACGGCGACTGTGCCATCAATCCGGACCCCACCGCAGACCAACTGGCCGAGATCGCCAAGCAGAGCGCGGACAGCGCCGCCGCCTTCAGCATCACGCCGAAGGTGGCGATGATCAGCTACAGCACCGGTGTCTCGGGCAGCGGCGACGACGTGAACAAGGTGCGGCAGGCCACCGCCATCGCCCAGGCGCGTTACCCGGAGCTGGTCCTCGATGGCCCGTTGCAATACGACGCGGCCTCAACGGCCGCGGTGGGCAGGCAGAAGGCGCCCGACAGCCCGGTCGCCGGGCAGGCAACCGTCTTTGTCTTTCCCGACTTGAACACCGGGAACACCACCTACAAGGCGGTGCAGCGCAGCGCCAACGTCGTGTCGGTCGGCCCGATGCTGCAAGGCCTGCGCAAGCCCGTCAATGATCTCTCGCGCGGTGCACGCGTGGATGACATCGTCTTCACGATTGCACTGACGGCGATTCAGGCACAACAGACGCAGGCGGCGCAGGTATGCAGTGCCGCATCGACATAACGGCCGATCCGCTGGGAGTTGAAGAATGACGGCAGAGCGCAGCAGCAACCCGCCCGATCCAGTCCATGATACGCCGGCCGGGGGCGTCGCCGACTATGATCCGCGCCGGCCGGTCTTTGCCGTCCCTTACCGCCAACTGGCCGATCAGTTCCGCGGCCGCGAGGCAGCCCTGCAAGAGGTGCGGCAACAGCTCGACGCCGGGCGCCGCACCTGCATCATCCAGGCGGCGGGCGGCCACGACCAGGGCGGCCTGGGCAAGACCCAAGTCGCCGTGGAGTATGCCTATCGCTATCTGTAGCGGCCTGCGAACATCCGCCCCCCGACCTGCAAACATCGCGATTTCCAGCCCGTATTAGCTGCCGACAGCGAGGGGTCCGAACCGGGATTATTTGCCAACGAGCCAACATTAACTGCCAACAGCCTGCCAACAGCCGCCCCGGCCCGGATTCGCTGCCAACGGCGCTGCCCCCCCGTGGGCGGTTCCCGCAAGACCCCGCGTCGCGCACACCACCGCGCGACGCCCTCAAGCCGCCCCAGCCGGTTCGTCAAAACGGAGGTTTTTCCGGCCATTCCGGGAACCCCTTGCGCAGTGCCCAAGACCCCGCCGTACCGGTCCACCAAACCGGTTCCAGCAATCAGCGTCCGCTTTTCCTAAAATCCCGTGAGTAAGTCGAACGGCAGACGACCCCCGGGGGGACGGATGGACATCGGCTACGCGCGCGTCAGCACCAAAGACCAGAGCCGCGACCTGCCGGTCGATGCCCTGCGTCGTGCCGGCTGCGCCAAGGTCTTTGAGGAAGTGGCCGGCGGTGCCCGCGCCCACCGCCCGGTCCTCGACGCACTGCTGGCCGAACTACGCCCAGGCGATGTCCTGGTGATCTGGAAGCTCGACCGCCTGGGGCGTTCCCTGCGCCACCTGGTCGACCTGGCCGGCGTGCTGCTGGCGCAGGGCGTGGGGCTCAAGAGCCTCAACGATCCCATCGACACCACCACCTCCCAGGGCCGCCTGGTGTTCAACCTGTTCGGCTCGCTGGCGGAGTTCGAACGGGATCTCATCCGTGAACGCACCTGCGCGGGGCTCACCGCAGCGTGCGCCTGCGGCCGTCTGGGCGGGCGCCCCAAGGGCCTGACCCCCGCGGCCGAACGCACCGCCTGCGCCGCCGAGACCCTCTATCGCGAGCGGCGCCTGTCCGCGCGCGAGATCGCCGCCCAACTGGGCATCGCCAAGAGCACCCTCTACGAGTACCTGCGCCACCGCGGCGTGCCGATCGGCGGCGCCGGCGCGGTCTTCGAGCGCGCGAGCTAGACCGGTCCGGCGTCCATGGCGCGTCACCAGCTCCCCCCCGAGGCCCTGCTGGATCTGCGCCGCCGCTTGACCGGGCTGCCCGCGCGCAGCCGCGAGCGCCGCGCGCATATGCAGGAGACCGCCGCCCTCTACGGCGTCTCCGAGTCCTCGCTCTACCGGGCCCTGCGCCAGGGCGCTGAACCGGGTCGACCGCGGGGTCCCGCGGGTCCTGCCCCGGGCGCAGCTGGAACGCTACTGCGAGACCGTCGCGGCGCTCAAGATCCGCACCAGCAACCAAAAGGGTCGCCACCTCTCCACCGTGCAGGCGATCCGGCTCCTGGAGGAGCACGGGGTCCAGACCCCCGACGGCCTCCTGCGCGCGCCCCCGGCGGTGCTGACCCGCAGCACCGTCAACCACTACCTGCGGCAATGGGGCTTCGACTACCGCACCCTGACCCGCGCCCCGCCGGCGGTACGCTTCGAGGCGCGCCACAGCAACGACTGCTGGCAGTTCGACTTGAGTCCCTCGGATCTGAAACAGGTGGCCCGCCCGGCCTGGATCGAGGAGGGTCGCGGCCCGCCACTCCTGATGCTCTACAGCGTGGTCGATGACCGTAGCGGCGCGGCCTACCAGGAGTACCACGGCGTCTACGGCGAGGACGTGGAGGCCGCGCTGCGCTTCCTGTTCAACGCCATGGCCCCGAAGTCCGACCCCGAGTTCCCGTTGCAGGGGCGCCCGGCGATGCTCTACATGGACTCCGGACCGATCGGCAAGAGCCTGATCTTCCTGGGAACGCTTCGGCACCTTCGCCCGCGAGCCCGAGCGGCGCAAGGTCGGGGTCGAGGCCCGCATCGTGCGCGAGGGCACGGTCTACGAGGTGGACCCGGACCTGGCCGGCGAAGCGGTGATCCTGTGGTGGGGCCTCTTCGACACCGAGCTCTATGTGGAGCGCGGCGAGCGCCGCTACGGCCCCTATGCCCCGGTCGGCGGTCCCATCCCGCTGCACCACTACCGCTCCTTCAAGAAGACCAAGACCCAGCAGCGCGCCGAGCGCATCGCCACCCTGGCCGAGCGGCTCGCCCTGCCGGGCTCAAGCGCCTCATCGAACTGGTCCAGAACAACGGCGGCACCCTGTCGGTGGTGCTGGTCGGCCACCCCAAGCTGCGCAACGACCTGCGCCGGCCCGCCCTGGAGGAAATCGGCGCGCGCACCGCGCTGTTCTGGCTGGACGGGATCAAGGGCCAGGAGCGCGCCTATCTGGACTGGCTGCTCGGGCAGTGCACCGCCGAGGGCGCCCCCGAGATCCTGACCACGCCGGCCATCAAGCGCCTGGCCGCGGCGCTCTCCACCCCCTTGCAGATCGAGCAAATACCTCGGCCTGGCGCTGGAGGCGGCCCTGACCCGCTACGGCTATGGCGCCCGCGACCTGGCGGAACTGCTCGCCGCCGACGCCGAGGTGAACGCGCAGGAGGCGAGCGATGACGCCACGGCGCTGCCGGATGCGGCGCGTTGGCGCCACCTAGAGATCGTGCAAACACTCCTCGCGGCCAAGATAGTTGACATCAGATAGCGAGGGAAGCGGCCAACGGCGGGCGGCGTCGTTTGCAGCTATTCCGGGCCGGTGCGGCTGTTGGCAGGCTGTTGGCAGTTAATGTGGGTTCGTTGGCGAATAATCCCGGTTCGGGACCCTCGCTGTTGGTAGCTAATTCGGGCTCAAAACGGCGATGTTTGCAGGCCGGGGGGCGGATGTTTGCAGGTCGCTACAGCTGGCATTGTGCTTCAAATCGCGGTGGCCAAGGGTGAACTGCGACCGTTGCGTGATCTCGCGGAGGGATAGGCGAACTCTCCGCTTGCCGACCGCCAACGCCTTTTCGTACACGAAAATAGGCTTAACCCGGTTTTCCGTTCCACTGCGCCTCAGACCCCTACAAGGGGCGCACTCCGAGCTGCTAAACCTGCCGGGAGCGCCGCTGCATTGGTGAAGAGACGCCGGCCACGGATGCGAAGGCACCCAAGACCAGGTCCGGCTGCCTCAACGCCTGCCGCAAGTTGGAAACCAAGGGCACGCGCGACGCCACCGTCCGCTCCTACTGCGCGAGCTGAGGCCGCCGCGGGTTCCGCGGCCCAGGCAAGGGGAGTGCGCCCGCGTCAGCGCAGGGAGCCAGTTAAATCGAGCGCAGACCCTGGTCTATCTCCACAGATCCGCCCCTCGCGGCTCAGTCTGCGAGTAGCGCATTGTGATCACTCGCGATCCAGTGATCGAGCGGCCACAATGCTATGTGAAGTACCGAATGCAGCCCCCGGCAGCGGTCTGGATCAACCCGCCGGCGGCCGGCTCGGTCGGTCCCCAGGAGACTCCCGAGCAACACTAATTTCGACACCCCGGTGTCTCATTTTCATTGCCACATTCCGGAGCCTGTCCGATGGATACGAACGTGGCCGAGGACGCCCTCCCGCGCGACCGCCAGATGCCAGTGGCGAGGCATCCGGAGATAACTGGCTTGCACCAAGATCCGGGCCGATCCAGTGTCGATACTGCGGAGCAGTCGGTCTTCTTTACCGGCCACATCCACCGCGTTCACCGGGAGTAACAGACCGGTTCCGACAGCTTTGAGCATCGCCTCCTTTAGCGTCCAGATGCGAAAAAAACAGTCCAGGCGCTCCAATTCCGGTTGGGGCATGATTTGGCGGTATTCCGTCTGGGTAAATTGCCTCCGGGCGATACCTTCCAGGTCTGGGGTCAACCGCGGGTCTGCCCGCTCGATGTCCAGGCCGATGTTGGCACCATGCCCGATGGCGATCGCCAACACTTGGGCAGAGTGAGAAACATTAAAATCGGGTAGGAGAGGCACCCCGACAGCATGAGCACCAGGCTTGCCATGGGGGCCTGCAACGATCTCGATGGACGAGGCCGACAGGCCGGCATGGCTGGCCAGCAGGCGGCGCAATTGAGCCCGACCGTGGAGTAGTTCTACCCGCCGGGTGACGGACTTGATCTGTTGCAGGGTCGCGATTTCAGCCGGGTCGAGGAGTGCCAGGGCTGCGGCATCGCCTTCCGCCTCCAGGCTTTTGAGGCAATATAGATACACATCGACATCGGCTTGCGAACCATTTGCCGGAGATTTCGGACTGCCATCCAGGCTCATTGCACTGCCAATCGCCCCAGTTCGCTGCCGAGCAGCCTGCAGATGTCGATCCAGTGGTTATTGATGAAGAAATGACCGCCGGTGAAATCCACTACGTTCAGCAGCCCGTGGGTGTAGTGCTGCCATTCATAGATTCCCGGCTTGTCTACCAGCGGATCCTGGTCGCTGAACAGAAAGACAATATCGGCTGAGGTCACGTGGATGGGCAGCTTGGCCCGGTAGCATTCGATGTTGCGGTAGTCGCTGCGCAGCACCGGCAAAAAGGCATTGATCAGTTCCTTATGGGCAAAGAACTCGTCCGGGGTTCCCCCCAAATCGCGGATTTCCGCCAGGAACAGATCGTCCGTCAAGCGGTGCAGATTCCGCTGCGGGTAGTGGCGATGGGGCGGCAAGCAGCCGGAGAGGAATAGTGCTTGCGGTGGCGGCAGATTGGCCGCGGCAAGAACGCAGACCAATTCATACACGATACAAGCGCCCATACTATGACCGTAAAAGGCGTAGGGTGCCGTCTTGGCAATGGGTCCCACGATGCTCATCAAATCGGCAACCATGGCTTCCAGGCTGCTTTGTAACGGCTCAGCTGCGCGGCGACCGCGTCCTGACAGTTCCAGGGGTATAAGTTTGACGCTGACCGGCATCTGCGGGGCCCACCGGGCATAGGTCAACGTGGCCGATCCACCCGCATGAGGCACGCACAGGAGGTGCAGCTTTTTTGAATCAATGTGTTGGGGCTTGTGATGCATCGAAGTAGATCGGAAAGCGTTCGGTGATGACTCGGTGGGTCGGCGAATCGCCATTTTTACTGCCTCGGCCGCGCCGAATTGAAGAGATGCACCGCGTCCACCTTAATAATGCGAGGACTGTGGCTGCGGGTTGTGGCGGCCTCGCCGATGCACTCGGCCGCGGATCGGATGCACTTGGGCGTCACCTTGGATTCTGCGGATGGTCGAGCTGCCCCGGAGCTGGCCAGGGATGCGCTCAGAAGCTGATCTTTATCAGGAGATCAAAATACCACCTGTAGGGCATCGTGCCGAATTCGGTAGTATTTCCGCCCATCGGTATGAAATTGCGCCAAGTGATTTCCATCCGGTCCCAATAGTTACTCGTCACCTCCACGGTATAGAGGGCAGAGCCGTCACCCCCGCCGCGCAGTATACTCGCCCTCAGGCTCAGGGTATCGGAGAAGCGCTGTTCACCTGCGGTCACCCCACTCAGAGCAGCCGAGAAAGTCTGATAGTTACGTTGGTTGCGGCCATAGGCCAGGTAATTCAGCCAGGCAGAAGATGAACCACGGCACAAACCGAAATGGTCGGACAGACATTGCAGGATGTTCCGGTAGTCATTTCTTGAATAGGCATCGCCAATGTGGTAAACTTCGGTCGACAGGCTGAAGCGGTCGTTCACATCATAAGTGGCCGCCGCCATCCAGGAGGTATAGACGCCGGCTTGACCCACGGGACCGGGTTGCAGGAAGGTAAAATTGCCGATTGTGGTACTCACCAACGAAGGATAACGGGATTTCTGGTTCACTCCGACGCCACCGGAAACCACCAGGCCTTTCAGATGTTCCGACAGCAAAATGCTGGCATCGGCCGAAAACGAGGCACCGACCGCATTACCGACGTTGGGGGCTCGATACCAAACGCCAATCAGGTCCAGGCCGGACCTGACACTGCTGGTCACCTTTAGTCCGTGGCTATCACCCGCTCCTTTGCTGAGCACAATGCCGGTCAGGGCATAGTAATCGGTAACGTAATCGGCCGAGATTGCCGATACGCCGACCTTGGCCAAGTCCTGGCCACGCGGGTCCAGCGGCGGGTTGATAAAGTCAGTGGGAATGTAGGCCAAGCCGTACCCCCACATTACCCGCTGCTTGCCCAGGCGCAGCTTGACCGCGTCGCTGATATTGAAAGCCAAATTGAATTGGTTAACCTGGTACTGCGTGGCGGTATCGGTGCTGGGCTGCTCATATCTTTGCACGTCCATCAGGGCGTTGAAGCGGCCCGGCCGCGCTACGTAGAGGGTGATGTCGGTCTGGCTGGTGGCTAAGGACGGCTGTTGGGTGGACCCCGCTACATCGTAAATGGAGTCGGGCTGCGCCTCTTGATAGCCTAAGATTTGGAACATGCTGCCGCTGAAAGCTACCGGCGCCTCGGCGAAGGCACTGGTCAGGAAGTCCAGGCCAGCCCGGGTTTCTGCCGGGGCCAGGGCCGACAGCAAGGCCATCAACATTGGTCGATAAGACTTTCCCAGCATGCTCAGGACCCCACTGCGCTGAGGTCTATCGTGGCGACTTGTGCTGCAGCGACCGTCGACCCCAGCGACTGTCCATGCTCGTGCAAGCGCAGCAGACAGTTGGATTCTTCCTCAAAGAGGCGGTGCAGGCGATCCATGTCCGGCTCGAAATTGCAGTACACGTCGATCAGGACCTGGCGTTCCAGACGAGAAACCGTTATATACAGGCTGGCATAGTCGGCATCTTTCTGGCCGCTTTCCAGTTGCCGCGCCGAAAATTCCACCACTTTTTGGTACTCCGCTTCGGCCTGTCCGACGTAATTGACCAGAATCATTGGGTCACGTTTGGCCAGCTTACGCGGGCTGAGGGGCGACAGCACATCCCACCATTTGAACCGCATCGGCAGGTTGAGCAGCATGTTCATAAAGCTGATGTTGAAGCGATTGGCGAAACGCACCTTGTTGCGTATGCCCTCGATCATGGCGGCAGGATGGTCCCTATCCACCTGCACGAAGAGCGGCAGGATGTCAATGAACAGCCCCAGGGTATCGAAGTAGGAGACATCTTGGTACTGACGCCCCTGGAACAGTAATTTGAGCGGTATGGCGTCCTGCTCCAGGAAGCGCCCCAGGGTGTAGCACAACACGGCCAGGCTGATGTCCCAGGTGGCGTCGTCGTCATCCCCCAGACGATAGCGGTCCAAATCCAGGATATAGCGCATCGCTTTCATGCGCGGCTGGCGGCGGGCCAGGATCCGTTGTTCCACCTGTTCCTTGGCAACCCGAAAAGGTTCCAGCGCAAAAATCTCGATCAGTCGCTGCTTGTCGATCCCCTGGGGGCCGCGATTCAACTGCTCCAGGTAAGTGCGGAAGCTCTTGACCGGTTCCAGCGGCGCCGTCGTACCGGCGCGCAATTGGCGGTAGCGACTCAACAATTGTCGGCGCAGCACCTGACCGCTCATATTGTCGAAGATCGAGTGGTCCAGGTTGAACAGCAGGGTGTAGCGGCAACGGTTAAATCGGAGCAACATCACCCGGTACATCACACCCGAGGTGCGGTCGCAGCTCCGGGTGTTTTCCGAAGCCATTATGCGCTCTACCAACTGCGCTTGCAAATCCGGCCCACAGTCGCCCAGCTCCACCAGCGGGATCACCAGGGGCTGCCCGCTCGGGCCATATTCGTCCCAGCGCGCCTGCCCCAGGCGGTTGCGACCGAGCCGGCTGCGCATCAGGCCCTGCACGCCCACCACGTCGGTCAATGCCTGGTCCAGCAAGGCCCGGTCCAAAGGCTCATGGAAATCGATGAGGTAAAACGTCGCTCGGCGCTCTTGCTTCAGGAACATTTGCTGAAACGGGCTGAGCGGATAGCGAGCCACCACCTCACCGGCGAAAATACCGGCGTTCAGCACCGCCATGCCGTCGCTCACGGCGGCGGTTAGTCCGGCGAATAATTTCGCCGGCTCCTGTTCCGCCAGTCCCATGGCCCGCCAGGTTTCCTGGGCCTCGGCGGCTTCGCCAGAGGCCGGACGAAGGGACCAGGGCACCACATGATGAGGTTGCAGATCCGGGGGCAAATGCAGGCTGCTCAACAGCGCTTCGGCGGTGCCTGCCTCGACGAACACCGCATCATCAAGATACAGGATACGGATCGCTCGCCCCTGGTACGGCACGCTGTGAAAACAGGCCGCCAACCCCGCCTCCTGGTGAAAATGCTCGAGCAGGGCGGGCAGGGTACGAATGGTGCCGAATTCCCCCTGGCGGTTGTCGAACAGGTAGCGGGCCAGGAGGCGCAGGGTCGGATGGTTGAAGACTTCGTTCGGCATCAGCTTGATGCCGTACTTCTCGAATTCCGACGTGAGTTGCGCCACCTTCAGTGAATCGCCGCCCAATTCGAAGAAGTCTTGGTCCAGGCCGATCCGAGCGATCCCGAACAACTCCGACCACAGCTTGTGCGCCAGTGCTTCGTAGTGCTCCGGCCCCTCGCCGGCGAAGGCCAGAGCGGCTTCCCCTGACCGGTCGGCCGTAGCCTCAGTCTCGGTCTTGGGTGGCAGCACTGGAGCGAACAGACCCTGCCGATAGGCCGCCAGGACGGCCTGCTCCAGCCCGCCCTGCATCAGGCGCACGGCCTGCTCCATCAGGGCGCGGCTCGGCAGCGCCCCAGGGCCGGGCACCAGGGGCAGAAAAATGCGGTTCCAGGCATGATCCCCCAGCAGGGCACGGCCCCGGCGGTCCAAATCCATCCCAACCCGCGCCCGAGCCATCTGGTCAGGGGTGTTGCATAAGGCATCGCCGCCAGTCCACACGCTGACGAAACCGGGGCGCTGCCGCGCGAGCCAGGCCAACAGGGACGGATGGAACCGGCCGCTGTCGATGCGAGGAGCGAGGAGGCGGTCGCCGAAAGGTTCGAAGCCATCGCGAGGCCGGTCGACGCAGACATCAACCAGCACGACGCCATCCACTGGCTGCGGCGGTTCGGCTAGTTGCCAGCGCTCGCTGCTGGGCAGTGAGCTACCGATCGGGACTTGGGCAATGAGCAAGCCGCATTCCAGAATGCGGCGTAACTGGCCACTATCAGGGAAACACAGGGTTTCGCCAAATCCAGCCGCTCGGGCCACCCGCTGCCAGTGGTCCAGATCGGTCAGGGGCGAGCGGCTACGCTCGGCATCGTCGAAATGCCACCAGCCATCGGCCAGCCCCCAGATCAAGTCGATATAGCGCCGCACGCGGATACGCTCCAGTAGGCACATCAGACCACCGTCGCGCAACAGGCGCCGCGCCGTACCGATACTGAGCGCCAGGCTGGAGGTGGCGTGGAACACGTCGAAGGCCACCACGAGATCGAAGCTGTAGGCATCCAGCCCCTGCTCCTCGGGGCTTCGGGTAATATCGAAGACGCCAAACGTATGGTAATCCAGACCCGATTCCAGGGCGAATTCTTTGGCACCGTCGAGAAAACTACGGCCGATGTCGGTGAAGTAATACTCCACCGGCACGCCCCGCAAGAACTCCGCCAGGCGCCGCATGGTCATGCCCCAGCCACCACCCACCTCCAGAATACGGATCGGTCGGCCGGCGGCGTGACGGATCAATTGCCGGAAGACCTCCTCAAATACGACCCGCACGATTTTCTCTTCCAACTCCTGGATGGAGCCGACATAGGAATTCCGCAACATGGCGTTGCTGCCACCCGGGTAAATCACGGAAATCGGCAGCACCTGGCCGCTTAAAGCCTGGGGGTAGGCGGCTACGCAGTGCTCGAGGACTTGGAGTGCGCCTGTAAACAAGCTGTTCTCGGCCACCAGATCGGCCTTGATAAGACTAAGTTCCCGCAGGGTATCGGGACTGCGCAATACGTTGTAGCCCTCTCCCCGGGGCTCCACCACGCCATCCTCCACCAGCATTGCCAGAAAGTAATCGACGTATTTTTCCAAGGAGGCGATCACGCCCATGGCCTGCTTGAGCTGCTCGCGGGTGAAACGATGCCCCGGCACGAGTTTCAGGCAGGCGTCCAGGTATCGTGCCACCAGGCTGGTGCAGGCCTCATCAAGCAGGGCGTGGCTGCGGCTGAAGTCGGACAGGCCGAACCGGCGGAAATCCAGATCCTGGGCCTGATCCAGCCAGCGGCGCAATTTGTCACTGTCGATGGCCAGGGGGCTCGGCCGCGCCGTCGCCGCCTGGTAACTCAGGACCAACGGCAGTACCCGGGCACCACTGACCTGCGCGAGGAGTTCCGCCAGGTCCGTGACCGGAAAGTCCGGCAGGGCGACCAGCCCCAGGGTCATGCCAGCGAGACCTACCCAGGTCGGCGGCAACGCCAGGGGCAGCAGGCGATAGACACGGCGCCGACCCTTGGCATAGGCTGCCAGCAGGGTTTCGCGATCGGCATCGTAGATTTCCCGCTCCAGCAGCAGTGCCCGCTCCATTTCCGGCAGATCGCCGGAGAACAACACAGCGCGCACCTCGAACCCGGGGCAGGTCGCACGCAGACTGCGCAAGCCGCCATCCAGTTCCCGGGCCGCGAGGCCAGCGTCGGGATCCAGGTCCGGCAGGGCCAGCAGGCAGCGGCAGACCTGTCCCGGCGATTCCGAGCGCAGCACCAGGGCCAGGCGTTGCAGACGGTCGAACAGTGCCCGCAACGCGTCCTCGTTGCGACACCGGGCCAACCAGACGATCAACCCGGGCAGACCGTCACCGGCCTTCAAGGAGCGAATCAGGCGTCGGTAATCGCTGGCCCGGGCCGTATCGAGGAGGAAGCGATGGCCGGCCTCCTGCCGGAAGGCACCGCCCCGGCGGCCATACACCAGACGCAGGCCGCTGACCCGCGCCAACGGCTTTTCTTGCCGCGGATTCTCGACCAGGGCCAGACAGGCCTTGACGCCGGTGGAATGGTCCAAAGCCGGCAGCAAGCCGGTCTGCCAGGCGGGCGCCAAAGGCAGGTCGTCTTGGCCTTGACCACTGCCCTGGGCCCCGGACAAGCCAGCGGACTCCAGCAGCCGGTAGATGTCGCCCCGACCGATCGGAAAGGCATGCCGGGCAAAGGGATAGAGCGGTGCCGCCACCTTGTTGCGGCGTTGCCGACGGTAATAGCTCGGCCAGTCCGGCACCACGCCCTGGCCCCACAAATCGCCCAAGGCATAGGTCAGGTATTCGCTGTCGTCCTGGTCCAGTCTGGCCGGGCGAAGCGCCGACACCAGGGCCAGGGGCCGATCTCCCGCGCTCTGGCGCAACAAGGCGCTCAGTACGGTACCAGGTCCGATTTCGACAAACACCGTGTCCGACTCCGCCAGCAGGGTGCGCGCACCCGCGGCGAAGCGCACCGGGTCGCGCAGGTGGCGGACGTAATACTCCGGATCCACCGCCTCGTCGGGGTTGATCCAGGTGCCGGTGACATTGGAGACATAGGGAATAGACGGCGGGCTCAAATGAAGCCCGGCGAAGGCCCGCCGGAAGGCCGGCAGCGCCGGCTCCATTGAGGCCGAGTGGAAGGCGTGGCTGGTCGGCAGGCGCCGTGCCTGTAAACCGCGCCGTTCCAGCACCTGGGAAAAGGTCTCCATGGCGGCCAGCGGGCCGGCCACGGTGGATTGTTGCGGACCGTTGGCGGCGGCCAGATCCACCCCGGGCGGCAGCCAACCAGCCAAGTCCTCAGCCGCAGCCGCCACCGCCAGCATGGCCCCGGGCGCCATGCCCCACATCAGCCGACCCCGCTCGACCACCAGGGTCATGGCATCCTCCAGCGGCATCACCTCGGCCAGACAGGCGGCCACATATTCACCCAGGCTGTGGCCGATCATCGCCGACGGCTGGATGCCCCAATCCATGAGCAGGCGGGCCATGGCGTATTCGACGGCGAACAGTGCCGGCTGGGCCAGGTCGGTGCGATTCAGGTCTTCATCGGCGGCCGGGTTCGGTGGTTCGTTAAGCAGGCGTTCACGCACCTGGAACACACCAAGGCCATCGCACACCACCAGACAACGCTCTAGGGCCTCCTGGAAGACCGGCTCGCTCTCATACAGCCCGCGGGCCATACCCGTGTATTGGGTACCCTGGCCGGGCAAGAGGAATACCACTTGCGGCCGGCCGCTGCCGACTCGGTGGCGATGCACCGCCTCGCCTCCGGCGGCGAGCCGCTCCAGCAATTCCGGGATGCTGCGATAGGCCAGGCTGCTACGCTGGCGCAGATTCCGGCGCCCCACTTGCAGGGTGTAGGCCAAGTCGGCCGCGGAGGTGTCCGGATGACGCCCGAGATGCTCCGCCAGGGCCGCTTCCAACCGCGCCAACGCCGGCCCATCGGCGGCAGAAAGGCACAGACTGTGCCACACGCGCCCGGGCAAGGACGGGGCAGCCGCGGGCGCTTCCTCGAGGATGACATGCACATTTGTGCCGCCGATGCCAAAGGAACTGACCCCTGCGCGCAGTGGATAAACCTGGTCCGGACTCCCTTCCACCGGCGGATTGGACCAGGGCCGGGCTGCGGTGACCACCCGGAACGGGCTGTTCTCGAAATCGATCTGGTGATTCGGCCGACGGAAATGGATGCTGGGCGGCAGTTGTCGGTGCTGTAAGGCCAGCACGGTCTTGATCAGAGAGGCAATGCCGGCGGCCGTGTCCAAGTGGCCGATATTGGACTTGAGCGAACCGATACCGCAGAAACCCCGCCGCTCGCTACGAAAGGCATTTTTCAGCCCTTCGATTTCCACCGGGTCGCCCAGGGCGGTACCGGTGCCGTGCGCTTCCACATAGGAAATGCTCACCGGCTCCACATCGGCCATATGCATGGCACGACGGATCACCTCGGCCTGGCCTTCGACACTGGGCGCGGTATAGCCGACCTTGCGGGAGCCGTCGTTGTTGGCACTGGTGCCCCGGATCACGGCACGGATGCGATCCCGATCCCGCAGGGCATCTTCCAGGGACTTCAGCACTACCGCGCCCATGCCGTTGCCGAGGGTGGTGCCGTTGGAATCGTCAGAGAACGGCCGGCACACACCGTCCGGCGAGAGGATCATACCCTCCTCGTAGAGGTAGCCGCTCTTGTGGGGGAGACTGAGCCCGCTACCCGCCGCCACCACCATGGAGCAGGCACCGGTCAGCAACTGGCGGCAGGCCAGATCCACCGCGTAGAGCGAGGTGGAACACGCGCTATAGACGGTGACGCACGGGCCGCGCAGGTTGAGCTTGTAGGCAATGCGGGTGGAGACGAAATCCTTGTCGCTCAACTGGACCGTAGCAAACTGGGCCGACGTGCTCTCTTTGGTGTCGAGCAGGCTGTTCAACTCCCAACCGAAATTGCCGGACGCGCCCGCGATCAGGCCGATGCTGCCCCGGTATTGCTCGCTGATATAGCCGGCGTCCTCCAGGGCATGATAGACGCATTGGTGCAGCACGCGCACCTGGGGATCCATCAAGGAGGCATCCCGGGGCGTATAATCGAAAAAGGGGGCGTCAAAAAACTCGATACCGGGGAACACGCCCTTGACCTTGACGAAATTGCTCATCCGGAGCAGTTCGGGATGGACCCCAGCCGCCAACAGGTCGTCGTCGTTGAACCGATCGACGCCGCACTGGCCCCCTATGAGTAACTCCCAGAACTCATCCGGATCGGCGGCGCCGGGGAAACTGCCTGCCATGCCGATGACGGCGATTTCGAGCCCGGTACGGGAGGTGTTGAGCTTCATACGTCGTCGAAGTTTTTCATCAGGTTTCTGGTGCGGAGCAGCGCTTGCCGGGCCTCGGCCAAGTCTTGGTGTTCACGGGCTTGGCGCGCTGCCTCCGCCGCCTTGTCATCATCCAGGTACTCGGCCAGCCGGGCGATGGTAGTGTACTCGAACAGCACTGCCACGGGGATTTCCCGGGAGAAGGCATCCTTGAGGCGGTTGTTGATGGCCAGGAGATTGAGCGAGGTGGCACCGGCCTCGAAGAAGTTGTCGTGCAGGCCGATGCCGGCAATACCCAGGACGTCGCGGCAGATCTCGGCGATGCGCCGGGCGGTGGCGCCGCTCGGCTCCACCATCGGCGTGGCGGTGACGCGCTGGACCAGGTTCTGTGCCACCGGCAGCGCCCGCCGGTCCAGCTTGCCGTTGACCGAGAGGGGCATACGCTCCAGGCGCCGGAAGAACGTCGGCACCATATAGGAGGGCAGGGCGCTCAGGCTGGCGCTCAGTTGCGCAGGGGCAATCTCGGCGACGGCAACGTAGAAGGCGTGCAACTGCTTGCCGCCCACCCCGTCATGGGCCACCACTGCCGCTTCGGCGACCAGGGGATGTTGGGCCAGCGCCCGCTCGATCTCGCCCAGCTCGACGCGAAAGCCCCGGATCTTGACCTGCGTGTCGTTGCGCCCCAGCATGTCCAGGCTGCCGTCGGGCAGCCAACGGGCCAGATCGCCGCTTCGATAGAGGCGGCCGCCGGGCTGGAAGGGGTCAGCAATGAATTTCTCCCGGGTCAGCTCGGGACGGTTGCGATAGCCCAGGGCCACGCCGTCGCCGCCCAGGCAGAGCTCTCCATAGGCGCCCGGGGGTAGTATCGCCCCGGCCGCGTCCATGATATAGGCAGTGGAATTGGCGATGGGACGGCCGATCGGGATCCGCTCGGCATAGTCCCGGCTGATCCGCTGGAACGTGGAGATGGCCGTGTTCTCGGTGGGGCCATAGGCATTGACCAAGGTCAGCCCCGGGGAGGCCCGGCGCACCCGCGCGGCGATGCGCGGCGGCATGGCCTCACCGCCCACCACCAGATAGCGCAGGCCGGCAAACAACTGGTCGTCGGACTCGAACAAGGCGCTGAACAAGGCCGTCACTAACTGCAGGGTATTGATGTCTTGACGCCTGATCTCCTGACGTAGCAGATCGGCATCAAGCAGCGTGGCCTCTTGGACCGGAAACAACTGGCCGCCGTTGAGGAGTGGTCCCCAGATTTCAAAGGTGGACGGATCGAACGCGGGCGAGGCCGTTTGCAGAAACCGGGTATCGGGGCCGTAGGCGATGTAGTTGGTGTTCTTGACCAGGCGGACGATGTTGCGATGGCTGACCAGGCAGCCCTTGGGCTGGCCGGTGGAGCCGGAGGTGTACATGATGTAGGCCACCGCATCCGCTGCCACCGGCACCGGATGCGTCAGCGGCTCGGCGGGGGCACCATCAAGCACGATACCGGCCACATCTGTCGGCACCTGGGTGCGGTGGTCGGGATGGACGCACACCAAGCGTACCGCCGCATCGGCCAGCATGAAGCGCAAGCGTTCCTCGGCGATCTGGGTTTCCAGCGGCAGGTAGGCGGCCCCCAGGTAGAGCACCGCCAGTCGGCTGACCACCATTTCGATGCTGCGCGGAGTGAGCACGCCAACCGTATCGCCGGCCTGGACGCCGGCCTCGCGCAACTGCCCGCCCAGGGTCAGGGCCGCCTGGCGCAATTGAGCGTAGCTCAAGCTGCGCTCCCCGACGGTGACGGCCGGGCGGGCGGCAAACTCCAGGGCACAGGCCTCGAACAGGTCCACCAGGCTGCTGTCTCGGGGATAGGCCCGGCTGGTGGCATTGAGCACCGTCAGCACCCGTAGCCGGTCGGCCTCGGCGCACACCGGTAACCGCCCCACCGGACAGTCCGGCTGTTGGACGATGGCGCTCAACAGACACACCAGGCTACGGCCAAACACCGCCATGGTATCGGCGCCGAAACGCCGGGAATTGTACACAAAGCTTAGCTTCAGGTCCGCTCCCGGCGTCACGATCGCCTGGAAATCGTACTTGGGCACTTGATGCACCACCACGTCGTCCACGCGCAGGTCCCGACTCAGGGTCGACAACTGCTGCAGCTGCCGGGACAGGGGCAGATTCTCGAACACCAGGAGGTGGTTGATGAGCCGATTTTTCAGCGGCGTGGCGGCCTGGATGGCTGCCAGGGGGTAATGTTCAAAGGCCGACGCGGCGAAACCCTGCGCCTGGACGCGCCCCGCCACCGTGACGAAGCTGTCCTCGGGCTGGGCCTGGACCCGCAGCGGGACGGTATTGATGAACAGGCCCACCATGCGCTCGATGCCATCCAGCTCCCCCGGCCGACCGGAGACCACCGAGCCGAACACCACATCGTCACAATAATTGAATTTCTGGAGCAGGATGCCCCAGGCGGCCTGGAGCAGGTTGCCGACGGTGAGTTGCAGCGTCCGGGCGCAGTCCTCCAGACGGGCAGTGAGCGCTACCCCGAGTTGGACGTTGTGTTCGCCCGAAGCCATGAGGCCATCGCCGTGCTGATCGAAATACGGCACACCGACGTCGTTCTGGTAGCCATCCAGATAGCCTGACCAGTAATCCCTGGCCTGGGCCGGCTCCTGGCGGCCAATCCAGTGCAGATAGTCGCGGTAGGGTGCGGCCGGTGTCGGTGGTAGGTCGACACCGCTGAGGCAGTGCTCGTAGAGGCCGAAAAAGTCCTCGAACAGGGGCGCCAGGCTCCAGCCGTCGAGAATGATGTGATGGAAGGTCAGAACCAACCGGTGCCGGTGCTCGGCCAGGCTCACGACCATCATACGCACCAGCAGGTCGGCGGAGATATTGAAACCCTTCTCCAGCTGCGCCTCCTTGGCCCGCTCCAGCTCTGCCCGGGCCGCGGACGCCTCCATGCCGATCAGGTCCAGCCATTCCACCGGCGCTTCGCGTTGGCGCAGTACGACCTGGCGCGGCTGGTCGGTCTTGCGGAAGCTGAAAATGGTGCGCAACACGTCATGCCGGGCCACCAGGGCCGCGAAACTCGTGCGTACCGCGGGCAGGTCCAAAGGCCCGCTCATAACAAAGTCGAACTGCTCGATGTACGCGACCGACTCCGGATTGCGGGCGAAGTCGATCAGCATTCCCTCCTGCAATGGCGTCAAGCCATAGACGTATTGCACATTGTCCTTGGTAAGCATGGCTAATTGGTTTCCCCAAACTAGGTGTTGCGGCGAAGCAGCGGCTGGCGGCGACAACCTTCAGACGATACCCAGGTCGTCGAAGATCGCGTCCAGCTCGCCCGGCCCGAGGCCCTCTGCCCCAGGCGCGTCGACCCGGGCCGACGCCGCGGACGAGGCGCTGACCGCGGCCTCATGCACCAGCCAAGGTGCTAGCTCGGCGATCGTCATATGCTGGAACAACAGCGGCACCCGGACTTGGTAGCCCCGGGCGCGCAGCCGTGCCACCACTTGAATGGCTTTGATCGAGTCACCGCCCAGGCTGAAGAAATTGTCGTGGATGCCTATCTCGCCCAGCCCCAGTACCTCGCGCAATACCGCCACCAGGTCGGCCTCCCGCTCGTCGCGCGCCACACCGCCGGATTCCGCCAACCGGGACGGCCCGGGTAACGCCGCGTCGCCCCCGGTGGGCCAGGCGGCGAGACAGACGATGGCCTGGGGCAACTGAGAGGCCGGCAAGGCTAGCGACAGGGCGGCGAGCACTGCCTGCTCCAGGCCAGCGGTCGGCGTCGCGACCACCCAGGCGCACGACACCGGCTGACCGGATGCGTCGAGCGTGGCCGCCACCCGGCAGGCACGCACTGGCGACTGCTGCATCAACTCGGTTTCAATGCGCTCCGGGTCGATGCGATAGCCGCCCAGCCGGAACCGCCGTTCAGGGCGTCCGAGCAGTTCCAGAAAACCATCCTCCCGGCGACGGGCCAACTCGCCCGTCGCAATACACCGGCCGGCGGTTGGGTCGGAGAAGAGACGCTCGCTGGTCAGCTCGGGACGATGCAGGGGGTCGGCCGCCGCGAGGCAAAGCTCGCCGACCACGCCCGGCGGCACCGCTTGGCGAAGTTCGTCCACGACCAGGGCCGTGACGTGGGCCGCTGGGGTGATGGCCAAGCGCGGTTGTTCCAGCGCGTGGGCGTCGATGACGGCCAAGCAGGCCCAAGGCGAGATGTCTGCAACGCCCCAGGTGTAGACCAGGCGGCCCGACCCCAGCAGTTCCAGGACCTTTGCCAGTCGCGGGGGAGACGGCCGACCACCGCCGAAGACCAGGCAGCGCAGACCGGCCAGGGTCTGCGGATGCTGATCCAGCACCTCGTGCAGGATTTCCGTGGACAGGAAGAGATGGCTCACGTCTTGTTCAAGCACCATTCGACCCAACTGCGCCGGGTCGGTGGGGGCGCCGTCTGGCAGCACCAGCCGAGCACCGTTGAGCAGGGCCGCGAACAGGTCCGGCTGGGCCTGAACGGTAAACAGACAGGCCGCCTCTCCGCCGATGGCCAAGTCGGTGTCGGCTTGGCCGATCACGCTGTGTTGGCTGAGCACGCCCAGTGCGGACCCGTCCGCCAGGCAGCGCAGGCAGGCACCATCCTGGTCCGACACGGGCAGCTCCAGACGGCTGTCAGGCCGAGGTGCTGCCGTAAGCGCGCTCGGGCTGAGCAGCGGCAGCCCCAGGGCGTCCGCCACCGTGCGCTCTTCTCCCAGCAGCCAGCGCGGCCGAACCTGGGCCGGGAGGTCGGCCAGAGCGCCGGGCGGCAGGGCCCCCGTCAGGGGCAACCAAACGGCGCCGGCCTTGACCAGGGCGACGATGCTGACCACGGTGGCCAAGTCGTCATTCTGCGCCACGGCGACGCAATCGCCGCGCTCCAGGCCGGCATGGATTAGGGCATGGGCCAGGCGATTGGCGGCGCGGTCCAACTGGCCGTAGCTCAACCGCTCGCCGCCCCGGCTCACGGCCGGAGCGTCCGGTCGGGCATCCACCCGGGCCTCAAACAGGGCCGCAATCGTCGGCCCGGGCAGCGCCTGGCCGAGCGGCGGCGGCAACGCCGGCGGCGGCCGCAAGGACAACTCCCCGCAAGACCGTTCGGGGTGGTCGGCAATGGCCGTCAACAGGTGCTCGAAGTAGTCGCCGAAACGGACGATGGTGGCCGGTAGGAACAGGGCGGTGGCATATTCCCAGTCCGCCGTCAGGCCGGCACCGGTGTCGCGCATCACCAGCGATAGATCGAACTTGGCGCTGGTCGCGTCCAAGGGCAGCATTTCCACCCCTCCGCCGGCCACGCCGATGTCTTCGTTCTGCAACAAGAAACAGATATCGAATAGGGGGTTGCGCGAGCCATCGCGCGGCAGTTGCAGGCGCTCGACCAATTCTTCATAGGGGTATTCCTGGTGATCCAGGGCCGCCAAGGTATTGACCATAACCTTTGCAAGAAAATCGCAGAAGCGCGCGCCCGGTTCGACACGGTCACGCAGGGCCAGGGTGTTGACGAACATACCCATCAGGCCCTGGAGAGACCAGCGGGTGCGGCCGGCGACCGGGCTGCCGACCACTATGTCGTGGCCACCGCCCAATTTGTGCAGCAAGGTTTTAAAGGCCGCCAGCAGCAAGACGAACAGGGTCACGCCCTGGTGCCGCGCCAAGGCGCGCAGACGGCCGGCCAGTGGCGCGGAAATCAGGCGGTGGCAGCGTCCACCCCGGTAATCCTGGAAGGCGGGACGGGGGAAATCGCCGACCAGCTCCTGCTCAGGCAAATCGCCGGCAAAGCGCTGCCGCCAGAATTCGGCGTGGGCGTGATCGGCGTCGGCCGCGAAGCGGCGGTTCTGCCAGGCGGCGAAATCCTTGTACTGGAAGGGCAATACCGGCAGTGACCGACCTTCGGCCAGGGCCGTCATGTCGGCTACCAGCACGCCCATGGAGGAACCATCGGTGATGATGTGATGCAGGTCGATGGCCAGGTAGCTGCGGCCGGCACCGCCCCGCATCAGGACCATCCTCATCAGGGGCGGCCGGGCCAGATCGAAGGGTTGGATCAGGCGCCCGACCGCCTGCTGCACCAGGGCCAGCTCGGCTTCGGCATCCGTCGCCGACGGCAATGTCACTTCCTCGAGGGCGAACGGGGCATCGTCATACACTACCTGACGGTAATCGCCGTCGATTTCCTCGAAGCCGGTGCGCAGGATTTCGTGCCGCGAGATCACTTGTCTGACCACTGCTGCAAGGGCCGCCGTATCCGGCGCCTCGGCCAGGCGCACCAGGCCGCTCACGTTGTAGGCGGTGGAACCCTCGCTGATGCGCGCCAGGAGAAACATGCGCTTCTGCGCCCGCGACAGGGCATAGGATGATGACGCTTCCAGGGGCAGGGGGCCGTCCGGCTCCGCCACCGTACCCTGACCCCGTAGGGCCGCGGCGAAATCGTGGCGCTCCAGCAACATGGCCACAAAATCGGCAAAGGTGCTCACCGTCAACAGGTCCGCCAGGCCCAGTGACAAACCGAAGAGTGAGTTTATGATGTGTACGACCCTCATTGCCGAGACGGAGTCCCCGCCCAGTGCATGAAAATCGTCATTCGCCGCGATGTGAGCGTACCCCAGCACCTCGCACCAGACCCGAGCCACCACCAGATAGGGCAGGCCATCGGCCACGCCCGGTGGCGGTTCGGTCCCAGCCGGTGCGGCCTGGACCTCGGCCACCAAGCTGGCCCGGCTCGGCATGGCGCGGTCGGCGGACGCCGTTTCCCCGGCGCCATCCCCGACCGGCACCGCCGCCCCTAGGCCACCGGGCCTCAGAGCGGCGAGCGACTGGTCCCAGAAGTGGTGCCGTTCAAAGGGCTGGGCCGGCAGGCTGGCCCGGCCCAGTTGCTCGACCTGGAACAGTTCCGCCCAGGGGATGGGCATGCCGGCCACGTACAGCCGGGCCAGATCCGCCAGGGCGACCGCGTCGTTGCCCTGCACGTGCAGGCGGGACAGAGCCGCATCCCGGCGGGGGCGGGCCTGAGGGTCGGGCTCCGGCACCGTGGCCAGGCAACGACAAAACAGCTGGTCCTCGGCGCAGGTCTCCACGCCGCTAGCCAACAGGTCAGCCAGTCGGGCTAAGCCGGTACGTAGGCCCTCCAGGCTATCTGCCAGCACGGCAGCGCGCAGGTGGTGGGACTCGCGACCGAGCGCAGCGGTGTAGGCGATGCGTCCCAGGTCAGCGGTCGGTTCCGCCGCCAGGTAGCCCAGCAGGTTAGCCACCGTGGCGGAGAACAGGGCCCGGGTGCGGGCCGACAGGGGCACCAGCCGCAACCGGCCGCTCGCCGACGGGACGGGCTGGGGCGGCTCCTGCAACACCACATGGCAGTTGGTCCCGCTCAAGCTGAACGAACTGACGCCGGCCAGGCGCACCTGTTCGCCCCGCGGCCAGGGCAAGAGCCGGTCGTTGACGAATACCGGGCTGTTGCAGAAATCGATGTAATGGTTGGGCTCGTCGAAGTGAATGCTGGGCGGGATCTGGCCGTGTTTGAAACTGAGCACCACTTTGATCAATGAAGCCAGGCCGGCCACACCGACGGTGTGGCCAATATTGGTCTTGACCGAGCCGATGGGGCAGAACTGGCGGCGCTGACCATGACGCGCGAAGGCACCGGTCAAACCCTTGATCTCGATCGGGTCGCCGAGTTGCGTGCCGGTACCGTGGGTTTCAATGTAGCCCAGGTTCGCCGGGTCGAGGCGCGCCCGCTGCCAGGCCTTGAGTATCACCTCCTGCTGGGCCTTGGCGTTGGGGGCGGTTAGACCGTTGGAGGCGCCGTCGTTATTGACTGCGATGCCGCGAATCACGGCATGGATCGGGTCACCGTCGCGTTGGGCCTGGGCCAGGGGCTTGATCATGATCGCGGCCAGGCCCTCACCCCAGGTGGTACCGCCGGCACGGCGGTCGAAGGCCCGCACCTGGAAGGTTTCGTTCTCGATCTCCCCGACCAGTCCCTTGATCGGGGCGAAGAACAGATTGGCTGCCGCCACCAGGGCAGAGTCGCAGTCACCATCGCGCAAGGCCTTGATGGCATTGTCCAGGGCCACCAAGCCCGAAGAACAGGCGCTGTCCAACACCAGTGCCGGACCAGAGAAATTGAACAGATAGGAAATCCGGCTGGCCAGCACTGCCGTCCAGGAGCCGGTGACAGAATGAAAATCCACGTCTTCAATGAAGTGGATGTAGCTGTTGAACAGGCGATGGGTATGGTCATTGCCGACGAAGACCCCCACCGGCTGGCCGTAGAGTGCGCCCCGGTAATAACCGGCGTTTTCGATCGTCTGGACAAGGGTTTCCAGCATGAGCCGGTGGTAGGGGTCCATGTGCCGCGCCACCCGGGGCGGAATCTGGAAGTACTCGTTGTCGAAGTCGTCCACCGAGGTCAGGAAGCCGCCGGCAAACAGCTCGGTACGCTGATCGTCCTGGGCCGCCAGCTTGGCCCGGCGAGCGGGCGGAAATGGCCGGATGCAGTCCCGGCCCACCGCCAGATTGGCCCAGAACGCGTCCAAGGTATCCGCTTGCGGAAAGCGGCCAGCCATGCCGATGATGGCGATGTCGTCGCGCTCCCGCCCGCCCCCGGTCAATTCCTTCAGAAAACCGGCCGCCCGTTCCTTGTCGAGTCGGCCGTCCTTGACTTGCTCGATGAGGAAGCGCGCCAAATCCTTGCGGGTATCCGCGCCGACCGTTGGGGCTGTGCTGCGTGAGGTCATAGGACCGCCTAGTGAATCTTGTCCAGCAGGGAGTCCAAGACGTCATCGCCATCCACCACCCGCTCCAGCAATTCCACCCAGCCGGCTTCCGTAGCGGGCGCCGGCGGCGCATTGCGGCCGGTCTTCTCGTCGATGTAGGCCGCCATGTCGGCAATGGACGAATAGGAAAAGATGTCGGAAATATCGACGACATCCGGAAACTGAACGTTGATGAATTTCAGCAGATGGGTGGCAATGATGGAGTTACCCCCCAGGTCGTAAAAATTGGTAAACACGTCGAGTTCAGCCAGTCCCAGGACGGCTCCGTAGATGCGGGCCAGCAGCACTTCGGTGGCACTCAAATCTTCCTCATTCTTGCCGCGGATGGCCACTTCAGCCAGTTCGGCGCCGTCGTCCTCCCCGACCGCTGGCTTAGGCAGGCGCCGCAGCAATTCCTGGGACAGTAGAAAGGGCAATTGACCATAGACGCGCGCCATGGCCACCGGATTCAGGGTGGACGGCAGGATCTGCTCCGGGCGATGGGCCAGCACCCGTTCCAGCCGGGCAAAGGCATCGGCCGGCATCAAGGCGGCGAAGGGTGTTTCGTCGTCGCTGACCCGGTAGTCGGCGGCCATACCGATGTCCTTCCAGCTCGGCCAGTTGATGCTGATCAGCAGGCGGCCTTCCCGGCGCGCCTGACCGGACAGACCGTCGAGGAAGGCATTGGCGGCGGCATAATCGCCCTGCCCTTCGGCACCGGTCAGGGCCAAAATGGAGGAGAACATGACAAAGAAGTCGAGCGGTGCGCCGGCCGTGGCAGCGTAGAGATGGCGCGTCCCATCCAGTTTGGGCTTGAGCACTGCATCGAAACGATCGAAGGACTTGTTCATCAGGAAGCCGTCGCCAGCCACGCCGGCCAAATGGAAGACGCCGCGCAGCGGGCCGTGGCTGGCCCGGGCGTGCTCCAGAAGGGCCGCCAACGCCTCGTTATCAGCCATGTCGCAGGGCTGGTAATCCAATGCGGCGAGCTGATTCGACAACGCCACCAGGGCGGCGTAGCGCACCGCCTGGGCGTCGCTGCCTTCAGCCAGCTCGGCCCAGTCGGCGCGGGGCGCCAAGGGGGCACGGCCGGTAAGCAAGATTCGCACCCGGCCCAAACCGGCCAGGTAACGAGCCGTGGCAAGACCGAGCCCACCGAGCCCGCCGGTAATAAGATAGAAGCCGTCCGCCTGCAGCGTCGGCCCATCCGCCGCCGCCAGCCGTTCGGGACGCAACTCCCGCACCAGGCCGTGCAGTGCCCCCTGCTGTGGGCGCAGCGCCAGCACCCGACCGGGCGCGGCGGCCAGCACCTGTCGGGCCACCGCCGCGGCGTCAGCCAGTGCGCCCGGAGCATCCACCAGCCGGCACGGCAGTCCGGCGTATTCCAAGCCGATTACGCCGCCAAGGGCCAGGCAGGCCGTCCCCAAGGGGTCGATGGCGGCTTCGCTGCCATCGACGGCAAAGGCGGTGCGACCGAGCACGGCCAAGCCCCAGGGCATGGCCGGTTTAGCTGCCACCAGGGCCTTGGTCAGGTGGAAAAGGGCATCGACACTGGCGCGCCGCCGCCCGGCGAACGCCACCGGATCGGCCAGGCCGCCGCGCCCGGCAACGGCGAAGACAATCCCGTCGATGCCGTTCACGGCCGGGCTGGCCAGCAGGTGGGCGAAGGCGGCCGGGTCGGCGCAATCTAGGCCCGGGACCGCCGCCGCGCCCAGATCCAGGCCGGTCGCGGCCACCCCCACGGCGGCAAAACCAGCCACCAGGGCGTCCCGGTAGGCGGAATCGCCCTCGACGAGCAGTAGCAGGCGACGGCACGCTGGCGGGGCCCCCGCCGCCGATGCCGTCTGGGCGACCCAGCGCGGCACCAGGTATTCCCCGTCAGCGCCGTTGTCCACCCCGCCTAAGGAGCCAAAATTGCGAAGTTTTTTAACAACGTAGTCGCTGATGCGGGCCAAAACCCGGCCCTGGCCATCACTCAAGGCAATGTCGTAGCTCAGGGTTTCGCCGGAACCCTTGCGCACCTTGGCCACCACGTGGCTGTAGATTTCGGCCGTCAGCGGTGCATAGAGACAGAAGGACTTGTAGGTGAACGGAAGATAGGTGCCGCTGGTCTGACTGATGAGGTTCACCGCGTTGTCCAGCACCGCAGGATGGAGCTTGTACACGTGGATCTCATCGGCCAGGACCTCCGGCAGGGCCAGCCGCGCCAAGGCGTCCGGGCCGATCAGCCAGGCGGAACGGATGGCGTTCCAGTGGGGACCGAACTGAAACACCCCGGTATCGGTCTCGGCTGCGTAATGCTCGATGCCTTCCGTCGCCGCCTGCTTCAGTGCGTCGAGATCAAGGGTCTCGACCACCGGGATAAGTGGCGCGATCACGCCTTCGGCATGACGCTGCCATGCTCCTTCGCTGCCCTCTTCGCGACTTTCGATGTCGAAGCGCAGGCGCTCGCCGCTGCGTGCCAGGCTGAGGCGAACACGCTGGGTCTGCGTCGCGGCCACCACCATGGGCACCAGGAAGAACACCTCGGTGAGCTCGATGGTCTGCCAGCCCTGGGCCAGCTCCGCTGCCACCCTGGCCATTTCCAGGTAGGTGGTGCCGGGTACGACGTAACTCCCCTTGATCCGGTGGTCAGCCAGAACCCAGTGGCGATCCACCCGGAACAGGGATTCAAATACGCTGTCATCGCCCTGGCGTCCGGCCAGGCGCTGCACCAGGGGATGCAGTTGATCGGCCACCGGGGTGAGTTTGCTCACTTTGGGGTCGGCCCAATAGCGGATGCGCTGCAGGGGATAGGTCGGGAAAGACCGCCGCCGGCGCGCCTCTCCGCGATGGAATTGCTGCCAATCCACCTCGGCTCCGTCCACCTGAAGCCGCGCCAGATGCATCAGTCCGGCCAGATCCTGACCAGCGCCGGCCAGCCATTCGGCCAGAACCAGTGCCGCCTGCTCGGACCGTGATTTTTTGCCCTTCTCGCTCAATTCTCCCGGCGCCGGATCGCGTTTTCGGTCGCTGACCATGATGTGACTGCCGTAGAAAACCCCCGCGGCGGTCGCTTCGCCGAGAATCACCGCCGGTGCCAGCGCCAAGCCCAGGGCCAAGTTCTCCGGACCGGTGACAACCAGGGCCAGCCGGTGAGGGTAATGGCCGCGGCCGATGTTGCCGGTGTAACACAGGTCGGCCACATCCACGTCCTGGCCGGCCAGGCTGCCGGCCACCCTGGCGACGTAATCGAGCAGAACCTGCTGATTGAGGGCGGACAAGGTCAGGCAGTAGCCGACTTTGGTGTGCGCCAGCGGCGTCGGCTCCGGCGCCTCTTCCACCACCATGTGACAGTTGGTATGGCTGAAGCCAAAGGAACTCAGGGCGGCCTGGCGTGGCTCTTCGGTCACCGGCCAGGGGCGCAGCGCGTCGCTGATGTAGAGCGGGCTGGCGACGAAATTGATGTAGGGATTGGGCTGGCCGAAGTTGATGGTCGGCGCCAGTTCCCGGTGCTCCAGGGACTTGACCACCTTGAACAGGGATGCAACGCCCGAAGCCGCGACCAGATGACCCATATTCGTCTTGAGCGAACCGATGGCACAGAACTGGCGTTTCTGGGTAAAGCGGCGGAAGGCTGCAGTCAGCCCCTTGAACTCAATGGGGTCACCCAGCACGGTGCCCGTACCATGCGCCTCAATGTAGCCCAGGTTGGCCGGGTCAATGCCGGCCTTCCGCCAGGCGCGAACAATAACCTCCTCTTGGGATTCTGCATCGGGAGCCGTCAGCCCGCTGGAAGCGCCATCGTTGTTGATGGCGCTGCCGCGGATGATGGCGTGAATGTGGTCCCGGTCGGCGATGGCCCGGGCCAGGGGCTTGAGCAGCACCATGGCGACGCCTTCGCCCCAGACCGTACCGTTGGCACGAGCGTCGAAAGAGCGGATCACACCATCCTGGGATTCCACCGCTTCCATAGCCATGCTGCCCTGATAGCCCCGGCCGAATTCGCCGGAAACGATGAGGTTGATACCGCCGGCCAGGGCTTGGTCGCACTCCCCGTCGAGGATGGCACGCGCTGCCATATGCACCGATACCAAGCCGGCCGAGCATGCGGTATCCACCAGCATGCACGGGCCGCTGAAGTCGAACAGATAGGAAATGCGGCTGGCCATGACGCTTTCCCAGGAACCGGTGAGCTGCATCGGGTGGCTGACGGTGCAGTAACGGTAGAGGGAATAATTGGTACCCTCCTTGCCGATGAACACCCCAGTATTGCTTCCGTAAAGGCTGCGGCCGCCATAGCCGGCATCCTCCATCGCCTCCCAGCTCACCTCCAAGGCCACCCGTTGATGTGGGTCCATGAAGGCCGCTTCCGTCGGGGGAATGCCGAAGAAGGCCGCGTCGAACTTGTCGATTTCATCAACGTAGCCGGCCGGGGCGTGGGCATGATCGATGTGCTCCGGCGGCACCGTGGTGTTGATCAGCAATTCGGTGTAATGGGGATTACGCAGGATGTGCTCGAAATCCTTTTTGCGCGGCACCGGAAAGTCGCGGATGCAATTGAGGCCGTTGCGCAGCACCTGCCAGAACTCTTCCGGATTGTTGGCTCGGGGAAAGCGGCAGGCCATACCGACGATGGCAATGGCGGTGTCCGACGGCTGCCGCTCGTGGTCCCGGGGGCCTGAGGTTTGCGCCAGTTCAGTCAGGAGTTTCTTGGCTTCATCCTGTGACAATGCGCGCCGGGCCACCTGTTCGAGGATATATTTCTTTATTGACGACATGATCGCTATTCAGGTAAAGGGATGACCAGGCACTAATTCGATAAGAAAGAGGCTGCTTCGTCCGCCGTAATGCTGCCTTCGGCCAGACGGGCCAAGAGGCTGTCCAGGTCATCCTGGGGCAGCTCGGCCGGTGCCGCCGGTGTATCCTCGGCTCTCCCCGCCATCCGGCGCAGTAAGGCCACTTGCTCACGCACAGTAGTATGGGTGAACAGGTCGACCACATCCAGTGCACCGGGGTAGCGTGCCTCGTATTCCCGATACAATTGAGTAGTCAGGATGGAATTGCCACCCTGGTCGGCGAAAGCATCGTCGCCATGGACTTCGGTCAGGCCCAGGATGCGTCCCCACAAACCGGCGACGACGCGGGTCAGCTCGTCAGGGTCGGCCATGCCATGCACCGTCACTTCGGTCTCCTGCCTGGGCGACTGGGCCGTTGCGCGCCGTGCCGCAGTTCGGCGCAGACGGGTGCGCAGGCCGTCCGGCAGCGCCAGCCCCAGGGCGTCCAGGCTGTCCGGCGTGGCGCGCTCGTTGATCTCGCCCGCCACCAGCACCGGCGGCAGGCGACCATCGTCGCAGAGTATCTGCTCAATCAGGGGCAGCGCCTGGGCCGGGGCGATGGGCGCGAAAAATTCCAGTTCGTCCACGGCCCCATACTCGACGGCAATACCCACTTCGCGCCAGGCCGGCCAGCACACCGACAGGGCCGGTAACCCCAGGCTACGGCGGTAACGGGCCAGGGCGTCCAGGTAGGCGTTGCCCGCCGTGTAATCGCCCTGGCCAGCGCTACGCAGCACTGTGGCCACCGACGAGTAAAGGATGAAGAAGTCCAGGGGGTCTCCCAAGGTAAGTGTGTGCAACAGCCGGGCGCCGTCAATCTTGGGTGCCACCACGCGGGCGAAGGCCGCCCGGGGTTTGCTGTGCAAGAAGCCCTCGCCGGCCCGGCCGGCGGCGTGGATGACGCCGTTGATGCGCCCGTGATGGGCGCGCAGATCGGCCAGCAGCCGCGTCATGCGTTCGGCGTCGGCCACATCGGCGCTGAGACATTCAATGTGGGCGCCGGCCTCCATCAGGGCCAGCAGGCGGGCGATGCGCTGGCGGTCCTTGTCCGAACCGTAGCCGGCCACGAGCATGTCCTCCCATTCGTCTTGGGGCGGCAAGGGTTTGCTGGCGACCAGGGCCAGATTCACCGGCCCTCGGGCCGCCAACAGGGCCGCCAGTTCCAAGCCCAGGGCGCCGCTGCCGCCGGTAATCAGGTACACCCCTTCGCGATTAGGCGTGAAATGGGTCGAGGCCATTGGCGGCAAGGTTTCCAGCCGTTCCTGATAGCATTCGCCCCGACGCCAGACCGCCAAATCGCCTTCGGCCGCCAGTTCCGCCAGCAACCCGTCGCCCTCGGGCAACTGGTCGCAATCGACACAGCGCCAACGTAACTGCGGATTCTCAAGCCGGACGATGCGCGCCAAGGCCGCCAGGGCCGCCCCCCGGGGCGACTCACCGCAGGCGTGGTCTTCGACCGCGAAAGCACCCCGGGTCAGCAGCAGCAGATTGCCGCCGATGCGCAGCCGCCAGTGGGCCAGGGCGGCCAGAAAATCCAGCAGTTCATCGAGCACCGAGGTGGGTTGGGGATCGAGGGGATGCTCAGCGCCGCTCCAGCCCAGGGCATTGATCACCCCGGCCAAGTTCCGTCCTGCCAGGGGCGCCAGTGCGTCGTGCCAGGACGGGGCCAGCGGGCCACGCACCAGCTCGATCACCACCACGCCGGGTTGGGCCAGGTGTTGCGCCAGTTGTCGGCCATCGACATCGTCCCGGCGCAGCAGCAGCAGGGCTCCGCTCGGCGGTGCCGACCGCCGCGTGGTTTCGGTCGGTACCAGGCGCACCACATGAAAGAGCGCGTCCCGGCCATCGCCATCCAGGCCGCCAATAGCGACCCGTTTCACGGTATAGTCGCTGGCGCGGACGCACACGGAACCGTCGTCGGCCAACAGTTCAATGTCGAAGTTGTAGGCTTCACGGGAGCTGCCGCGCTTACGCCGCAGGTGCGAGTAGAAACTGGCAGGCAGCGCCTGGAACACCTCCAGGCGCTTGTAGGAGAAGGGCAGGTAGAGGGCGTCGCCGCCGGCCAGGTGGTTGGCGGCATTGACCGCCGTATCCAACAGCGCCGGATGGCAATGGTAGTGATCGGCCTCGGCCAGATAGGCCTCCGGCAAGGCGAGCCGCACCAGCAGTTCATCCCGCTCACCATTGGTCCAGGCCGCTCGCACCGACAGGTTCCAACGATCCCCAATTTCCAGCCCACGGCTGACATCCTCGTCGTGGGTGTAAACCAGGGCTTCGGGCAGGCCGGCCTGGAGCGCCACCAAGTCGCGGGCCGGGACCGCGGTGCCAGCGAGCGACCCCAGCCGCGCCTCGGCATGGCGTTCCCAATCGTCGCCATCGGGTCGGCTAAGGATACGCACCCGGCACTCCGCCAGAGCGCCCTGTACGACTACCTGGACCGACCGGCGCTGACCGTCATCCAGTGAGCAGGGACGCAGGAACAGCAATTGCTCCAGGCGCAGCGGTAGCAGTTGGTTGCCGTTGAGGTGCGTCCACGCCGCCAGGATCATCTCGATGAAGGCGGTTCCCGGCAGGATGTAATGGCCCTGAACCTTGTGATCATGGAGTTCCCAGTGGGAAGCGACGCCGAGCTGGGTTTCAAACAGGCGCAAATCCTGGCTTTCGACGGCCAAGCGGTCGAGCAGCGGATGGTGGAGCTGCTTGGTCGCGCTCCGACTGGCCAAGCGTTCGCCAGCGTCGCTCACACCGACCCAGCAGCGCACCCGGGAGAAGGGATAGGTGGGAAGGGGCACGCGCCGACAGGCGCTGACGTCGAACCAGCGCCGCCAATCGAAATCGGCGCCCTGCACATAGAGGCGGGCCGCTTGCAACAGCAGTTCGGCACGGCCCGGGCCGGTACTGCGAGGCACCCGCTCGCTCAGATCACGGGCCTGATGATCCAATTGTTGCTTGTCCTGCGCATTGACTTCCCCGGACTCGCCGGTCTGTCCGCGGCGGCCGTCCACCAGTCGGAAATGGTCGAAGGCCACCGACTCCGACCCTGGATCCAGACCGGCCGTCACCAGCAGTTCAAGATGGCCGCGCAGTTCGTCGAGGTTGTGGCAGCGGATGGCCAGGCGGTGGTTGTGATGCAGTCGGCCAAGGGCGGCGGTGTGGCACAGGTCCACCAGCCGGCTGGCGCCGGTCTTGAGGTGGTCGCGCCAAGCGCTCAGCAGCCGCATCAGCGCCTCGTCGGACTGGGCCGAGAGCAACAGCAGATGGGAGCCCGGTACCTCGACCGGTGGCCGCGGTAGGGCTGGCGGCTGCTCCAGGATGACATGACAGTTGGTGCCGGACAGACCGAAGGAGTTGAGGCCGGCCCGGCGCGGCACGCCCGGCGGGGTCAGCCAGGGACTCAGGATGTCATTGACGTAGAGCGGCGACTGGTCGAAAGCGATCTTGCGGTTGGGCCGCCGGAAATGCAGGCTGGCTGGAATCTGCGCATGGGCCATGGCCAGCACCAGCTTGGCCAGGCCAGCCAGACCCGCGGCACCGTCCAGGTGGCCGACGTTGCTCTTGACGCTGCCGATGGGGCAGAACTGACGCCGCCGGGTGTAGCGATTCCAGGCGCGGCCGATACCGGCCACCTCAATGGGATCGCCCAGGCTGGTGGCGGTGCCGTGGGCTTCGATACAGGAGATGGTTTCCGGATGTACCTGGGCGCTCTCCAGGGCGCGCACGATGAGCGCTTCCTGGGCCGCCATGTTGGGCGCGGTGATCCCCACCGACCGACCGTCCTGGTTGATGGAGCTGCCCAGCACGACGGCGTGGATCGTATCCCCGTCGGCCAGCGCTAAATCCAGATCCTTGAGCACAAAGGCCAGTACCCCTTCGGCGCCGGCCGTGCCGGCACCGTCATCGTCGAAGGTCCGGGTGCGGCCATCGTGGGCGGCAGTATCCTGGATGTCCTTGATACCGACCCCGGTATCCGGATCATCGGCCACCGGCACCAGATCCACCTTGACCGCCCCGGCGATGGCGAGGTCGCAGTCGCCGGCCATGATGGCGCGGCAGGCCTGGTGCAACGCCACCAACCCGGACGAACAGGCGGTGTCGATCATCATGCTTGGCCCGTGCAGGTCCAGGTGATAGGCGATGCGGCTGGCGATCAGGGATTTGACATTGCCCACGACCGCCACTTCCGGCGCATCAGGCGCCAGGGTGCGCACGATGTCGCGGTAATCGTCGCCAAAATCGGCGCTGAAGCCGACGAAGACCCCAGTGGAAGATCCTTTGATGTCCTCACCGGCATGACCGGCATGCTCCAGGGCCGCCCAGGCCGTTTCCAGGAACAGGCGCTGGTGCGGGTCCATCATGTTGGCTTCCTGCCGAGCCAGGCCGAAGAAACGGTGGTCGAATTTGTCTACGTCGCTCAGGAAGGAGCCACGCAACACCTCCGGGGCACGACGTCCACGCAGCGCCCCCTTGAGCCGCAGGTATTCCATTAAATCCGCCCGGCGGTCCGGCGGCAGGGCGCGGCGGGAGGTTCGTCCGTCGCGCAGCAACCCCCAGAAAGACGCCAGGTCCGGACAACCGGCGATGCGGGCCGCCAGACCGATAATGGCCACCCGCCGCCGCCGACCGACCGGGACCGGTTCCACGGCCACCGATCCGTCGCCGGCCAGGGACAACAAATCGTCCAGCGCCAGGCTGGTCAGATCGGTGTCGGCAAATCCAGTCATAGTCCCTTTCTCCCGCCGTCCGCGGTCATGCCGCGTTGGGCCGATAGCCGCCCAACATCTTGGTAGTACGGGTGGTTTCCAGTATCTGGTGGTAACGCCACTCCCGCTCATCCACGGGCGTACCCTTGGTGGCGAAGATGCGGGCCAGCAGATCAAGGGCGGTGCGACATTCCTGCTCGCTCGCCGGGCGCGCCTCGCTTTCCAGTTGCTCCTGCAGGCTTTGCAGTTGGCGGTAGGGTTGCACCACGCCCTGCTGGTATTGGTTTTCGTTCCAGTTCTGGTTGCGGGTGCTCACCGCCACCGCCATACATTTGGTCACCAGGGAGGGCTGTTCTTGCATTGCGCGCAGATCGGCGGCGAACTCATCGTCGATCAGGCGCTGGTCGTCGTCTTCATCCAGGGCGTAGGCCTTGGCCCCCGGCAGATTGACCTGCACCAGGCGCTTGAGCACCCCCCGCGGCCCCGCCTCAAGATACACGTCCATGCCCTCTTCATGCAGCAGTGCCAGGCTGTCGGACCAGCGCACCGCACCGGTGAGTTGGCGCACCAGGGAGACGGCGATATCGCCCGGATCGCCGTGGGGACGAGCGTCCACATTGGCGATGACCGGCAGCTTGGGCCGGGACAGGTGGAGGGAACCGATGCATTCAGCCAGGGCATCCGCAGCCGGTGCCATGTAGGGGCTATGGAAGGGGCCACTGACCTTGAGCGGGATGATGACCGCGCCGGCCTTCTTCAGGGCCTGGCCCGCCCGCTCCATGGCAGCAAAGGTACCGGAGAGTACGTGTTGACTACGGGCGTTATAATTGGCGATGACGAATTCGCTGCCGTAGCCGGGCTGCGCGCGACAGATGGCCTCCACCTGATCGCGCGCCAACTGGGTCACGGCGTGCATGCCGAGCCGGCCGCGATCACCGCAACGGCCCATGAACAACCCCCGCTGGCGCGCCAAACGCAGGCCATCTTCAATACTCAAGACCTCGGCCGCCACCAAGGCCGATAGCTCGCCCAGGCTATGGCCGGCCAGGTAGACCGGCGTCAGGCCGGTGCGGGCGCGGAACTGCCGGTACGCGGCAACGCTGCACAAGAGCAGCGCCGGCTGAGTATTCTCGGTTTGATCCAGGATCTCGGGCGGACCTTCAAAACAGAGCGTCTTCATGTCCAGGTCCAACACGGCGGAGGCCATCTCGAACAGTTCCCGTGCCGCCGCGTCTTCCTCGTAGACCTTCCTGCCCATCCCGACATACTGGGAACCCTGGCCCGTGAACAAGACAGCAATGCGCTTCATGACTGACTCCAATGGTGATTGTCGCGGGCCGTCGGGGGCGTAAGGGCCGCCGTAGGAGCCTGGCCGCCCCCGACCAATGCCTTTACGAACTTAAAATAATTAGCAACGAAACGTGTCATACCGGGCGCCGCGAGGCGGCCGCCGTCGTAGTCCAGGCGCACCGCGAACCGGTCTTCGGTCAACCTGAGCCGCAGCACCAAGTCGAAACCGTAGCGGGCGCTGCCGCCATGGCTCGCCGCATCCAGGAGCAACGGCCGGACACCCTCGGGCAGCGCATGGGGCATCACCCCGACCGGCTCCGGCAAGGGCTGCAGGCCAGCGCTCTCCGCCTGCCGCCGCACCCAGGCCGCCAGTTGCCGCAAGCCGCGTAGGGTGTCGAAGTCCATGTCGATTGACTGGTATTCGTATCGGCCCGGGAAGGCCACGGCCAATTCAAAACGGACCGCACCAGTCAGCTTGTGCAGATAAAGCCCGAACAGGACGGTCGCCATTTCGAAGGGACTGGCGGCCAGTTGGCTGGCCACACTGATCAACTGACGGCAGGTTTCCGGCTCCAGCCTGGCGTTGAGGGTTTCCGCCTTGATCGGACCATCGACACCGGCGAGCAAGGCGCTCGGGAACGGCAACTCCGGCGGCAACGGCTGACTGGCGCCCAGGCTTGCGGCAATCCGCTGCTTGAGGGCGGCGACGGTGGGATTGGCGAAGATGTCGGCCACTTCCAGCACACCCGGATACAGTTCCGCCAGGGCCGCGTGCATGGACACCAGGCTGAAGGAGTTGCCGCCGACATCAAAAAAGCTGTCCTGGATACCGATGGGTCGCTCACCCAGGATGCGCTGCCAAATCCGGATGATGTCCCGCTCCAGGGCGTCGGTCGACACGTCGCTACCCGACTCCGGCACCGGCACCGGCACGGATGCCGGCAGCAATTCCGGGAGACTCGCCCGGTCGATCTTGCCGTTCGGCGTGCGCGGCAAGGAATCCACCCGGAACGCCATCGCCGGCACCATGTAGGCGGGCAGTTCCCGGGCCGCATGGGCGCGCAGTATCTCGGCGAGGGGCCTTCCGGCCAGCTGGGCCTCGCCATCGGGTCGCACTTCGCAATAGGCAATCAGGATCGGGTTGCCGGGCGACAGTTCGCGTACCACCACCGCTGCCAGGGCGAGCGCCGGGTGTCTTTGCAGCACTGCCTCGATTTCCTGCAGCTCGATGCGATAGCCGCGCAGCTTGATCTGGCTGTCGCTGCGGCCGCAATAGACCAATTCGCCGTCGGCCGTCCAGGCCGCCTTGTCCCCGGTACCATACATGCGCCCGGCAGCGACGAAAGGATCAATGAGGAACACGGCCGCGGTCTTTTCCGGATCGTCCAGATAGCTCCGGGCCAAGCCAGCACCGGCAATCCACAAGTCCCCAACACAGCCAATGGGTTGGGGCCGCCAGTGCATATCAAGCACGTAGCAGCGGGTATTGGCGATGGGCCTGCCCAGGGTCACCGACTCGGCCCGGGTCAGCTCCTTCACCGTGGACCACACCGTGGTCTCCGTCGGCCCATAGACATTGAACAGGCGCAGGCCAGGTACCGCTTGCAGCGGCGCCAGCAGGGCCGCCGGAAAGGCTTCTCCACCCAGCAGCAGATGTCGGACATCGGCGAACACCTGGTCGGCGACGTGGCTGGCCAGCAAGGCCTGAATGCGGCTGGGCGTGGCCTGGACGACATTCACCCCGCTCGCGCGGATCAGGCCGGCCAACTCGCCGGGGTCGCGTTGGGCCGTTTCCCCGGCCAGCACCAGGGTGCCGCCGGACACCAGGGTCAGGAACACCTCAAGCACGAAAATATCGAAAGAAATCGTGGTCAAGCCCAGCACCCGGGGCCGGGGCGGCAGTTCCAACACGTGGGCCATCGCGTAGAGAAAATTTACCACGCTACCGTGTTCGATCATCACCCCCTTAGGCTGGCCAGTGCTTCCGGAGGTAAAAATCACGTAGGCCAGGTCGTCGGCGCGTGGCGGCACGATGGCGCCCTGCGGCCCGACGGGCCCGAGCCGCTCCGGGTCCAGCACGCGGCCGTTGAAATCCAGGTGCCGGCTGAGTTCGGCCGTCACCAGCAAGACGGAGATACGGCTTTTGTCCAGCATGCAGGCAATGCGTGCCGCCGGATACTCCGGGTCCAGGGGCACATAAGCGGCGCCGACCTTGAGCGTCGCCAGCATGGCCGCGATCATGCCCAGACCGCGGGGCAACAAAATGCCGACGCAATCGCCGCGACGGACCTCGGCCGCGACCAGATGGTGGGCCAGTTCATCGGACAGGGCATCGAGTTCGGCATATGTCAGCTCCCGCTCGGCAAAGACTAAGGCCGGGTCCTGCGGCCCGGCAGCCACCGCTGCCTGCCAGCGGCTGACCAAGGTTTCCTGGCGCGGGAAGGGGCGTTGGGTCTGGTTGAAGCCCTCCAGGATAGCGGTCCGGTCGGTGTCGGTCAGCAGGCTTAGTCCCTGCAAGCGGCTGTCCGGCTGGGCCAGGATACCCCGCAGCAGGCACTCGAAATGGCGTGCCCAGCGCACCATGGTGGCCTCGGTGAACAGCCGTTGGGCATAGATGAAGTGGCCGTGGAGGCAGCCCTGCTGTTCGGTGATCTCCAGGGTCAAGTCGAAGGCGGAACCCCGGGACGGCACCGGCCGGGTATCCACCCTGAAGTCCGCACCATCCCACACCCGACGGTTGCCGTTTTCAAAGATGAACATGGTGTCGAATAGGGGATTACGGCTGAAATCCCGGGGCAGCTTGAGACTGCCGACCAGTTCATCGAGAGAGCAATTGGGCTGGGCGTAGGCGTCGATACAGGCCTGACGCACCTCGTTGAGCAACTGCGCGAACGGCTTGTCATCGCTGGCCTGGGCGCGGATGATCAGGGTCTGGGCGAACATGCCGACGGTGCGCTCGAAATTGCCGTTGCCACGCCGGTCCAGCGGCGTGCCGATGCATAGGTCGTCTTGTCGGCAGAGCTTCCCCAGCAATACGAAATAGGCCGTCAGCAGCACCATGTAGGGCGTGACACGCTGGACCCGGGCCAGTTCACGCACGGCGGCTTGCAGGTCCGGGCCGAGCAGAAAGCGCTGCGAGGCACCGGCGAAATCATTGTGTGGCGGGCGGGGATAATCGGTCGGCAGGGCCAGCAGCGCCGGCAGCGGTTGCAGCCTGGCCAGCCAATACTGCCGTTGCTGCTCGTACTCGGGGGAGGCCATGAAGGCTTGCTCCCAAGCCACGAAATCGGCATAGGCAGCGGACACCGGCGCCAGCGCCTCGTTCCGGTAGAGTTGGAGGAACTCCTCCACCAGAATGGAGAAGGCAATACCATCGGCGATCAGGTGATGCAGATCGAGGAACAGCACCTGTTCCCCTGGTCGATCCTGGAGCCGCACCAGGGCTGCCCGCCACAGTGGCGGCTGGCTCAGGGTGAAAGGCTGGATCAAATTGTGCAACAGCCCATCGAGTTCGGCGACGCGGCATTCCCGGTGCGCCAGGGGGAGGGACAGGGTGCCGGTCTGGCGTCGCACCACGGCGCCCTCGTGCCAGACGTAGCCGACGCGCAATAGGGGGTGGCGTTGGGCCAGTCCGGCCAGGGCCTGCGCGATGTGCTGCGGCGATACCGTGCCGGTCAGACTCAAGGCCCCGGTCACATGGTAGGCGTACTCTCCCCCCTTGATCAGGCTCAGCACATACATGCGCCGCTCCTCCGAAGACAGGGGCAGGTCGACCGGCAGGTCGGCGCTGACCAGTCGCTGGGCCAGGCGAAAGCTGAAGCCACCCCGGCGCAGTTGGGCCACCGCCTGTCGCAGGGCGACCAGGATATGCTCGGCGTCTTCTTCGCTGTGGGCCAGGGTGAAAAACGAGGTGCGTCTTTCCCAGACATAGACGCCGTCCAACTGCATCAGCCGGAACAACAGATTGACCTCGAGGGAGGCGTGGGCCGGGTCCGTCGTCAGGCGCGATTCAAAGCGATACAGGGAGCCGAAGGACTGGGCTTCCAGCGGCACCGCCTCGGCGGCGAACAGCGCATTGGCCCGCTCGCAGAAGCGGCGGGTGAGGGCGTTGACCCGGTCAATCAATTGTGTGCCTTCCGCTTCCAGCTTGCTCAACACGGCATGGGCCGCCGCCATGGCCAAGGGGTGTTTGCAGAAGGTACCGGCAAAGAAGGTGGTTTCGCGGGTCGGCCCGGAGTCGTCGCCGAACTCCCAGGCGCCGCCGTCGATGGCGTCCATAAAGCGGCTGCGGCCCGCCACCACGCCGATGGGCAGGCCCCCGCCGACCACCTTGCCATAGGTAGCCAAGTCGGCGCGAATACCATAGTAGGCTTGGACACCGCCGGGATGGATGCGGAAACCGGTGATCATTTCGTCGAAGATCAGGGCCGCCCCCAGCTCGTCGGTCAGATCGCGCAGGGCCTGCAGAAATTCCCGGCTGTGGTTGTGAGGTGCCCGACTCTGCACCGGTTCCACCAGGACCCCGGCCAGTTCACCGCCCACCGCGCGTATTGCCGCCAGACTGGCCTCGCCGCCATAGGGTACGACCACGGTGTCTTGGATCATGGACTCGACGATGCCCGGGGCCATCGGCAGCGCCCCCTCCTCGCCGGCCTCGGCCAACACGCCATCGAAGCTGCCGTGGTAGGAATTGATGAAGCGCACGATCTTGGGTCGCCGCGTCACCGCCCGGGCCAGGCGCAGGGCCACCATCACCGCTTCGGTGCCGGAGTTGCTGAAGGCCACTCGCTCGACACCGGTCAGGCGGCAAATCATGGCCGCCACCTCCCCCGCCACATGCATCTGCGGCCCGAGGATCATGCCCTGCTCCAGTTGAGCCTGAATCGCCTCCATTATGAAATCGGCGTTATGACCGAAGAACATAGCGCCGTAGCAAGCGGCGGTGTCGAGGTAATCGTTGCCGTCGATATCCTGGAAGTGGCTGCCTCGCGCCCTGGCAGCGACCACCGGGTATGACATTTCCTTCAGCGTCAGGCTAAAGTTTAGGGTGGTGATCCAGTCGGCCAGGGACGTGCGGTAGCGTTGGGCGTAGGCCTTGGAGTTGGGGGTTTTCGCCGCCACCCGCCCCGCCAGCTCGCGGATAAAGGCGAGTTGCTCGTCATTCACGTCCTCCTGGTGCAAGGTCATTCCGCGCAGCACATTTTCTCCGGCCATGGAGGCCGGTCGGGACGCCGGAATCCGCGTCGGCGCCACCGCACTGGGAGCAACCGGCACCGGGGTCTCGCCCCGCAAAAGCGCGAGTTGCTGCCGCATGAGGTCCAGTTGGGTAGCGACGATGCCCGCCAGGTCGGACGCAACCGCCGCTGGGACAGCCTCAGGAACAACCACCGCGGCCGGACGCAGGCTGGCCCGGGCCTCGCTGCTGAGCTGGGTTTCGATATAGGCAGCAATCAGGGCCGGGGTGTGCAGTTCGGAGAAGAAGCGACTCACCGGCACAGACACGCCAAAGCGTTTGACCAGCCGCTTGTCCATTTGCATCAGCATGAGCGAATCGAGGCCCAGCTCAAAGATATGGGCGTCATCACCGATCTGGTCCAGGCTGAAGCCGGCCACCCGGCCGATGATGTCGCGAATGTCCCGGGTGATATCGGCCCGCAGCCCGTCACTGGCGTCCGACTCCGGGCCGGCGGCCAAAGGGCGGGCCGCAACAGCTGCTCGGGTCGGTGCCAGACCGGCGGCCTGGGATCTCAGGTCCTCGAACCAGTAGCGTTGCCGCTCATAGTGGGTATTGGGCAGATCGGCTGGAACGGGACGGGTCGGGCCATGGCAGGCCTGCCAGGCGATGGCGTGGCCCCGGAGATAGAGGGCGGCCAGACTCTGATTGATCTGCAGCCATGCATCCTTGCTTTCGCGCAGGGATGGCAGAAAGGCCAAGCAATCATCGCTGGCGATCTGCGCCGCCAGCCCGGACAGGGCCGCCGTGCCACCGATCTCGACGAAGGTCTCGGCGCCCTGAGCCAGGGCCGCCTTGAAGGCATCTCGGAACCGCACCGGATGACACAGATGGGCGCTCCAGTAGGCGGCATCCATCTCCGCCGCCCCGGTCAAGAGGCCACCGGTCTGGCTGGAGATCAGGGGAATGCGCGGCTCATGGAAACGCACGCCGATCAGACCCGCCGCCAGCTTGTCGGCACTGGCGGCCATCAGGGGCGAATGAAAGGCATGGCGCATGGGCAGCACTTCGGCGAACAGCCGCGCCTTGCGCGCTGCTGCCAACACGGCCTTCATGCCCGCGGCCCGACCGCTGAGCGTGCAGTTTCGGTCGGTGTTGATGGCAGCGATGAACACCTCCGACTGGCCGGCCAGCAAACCGCGCGCCGTGGCTTCGTCGCTCAACAGGCCGGCCATAGCGCCGTCGGACGGGGTGTCATCCATGATGGCGCCGCGCAGGGCCACCAGGGCCACCGCATCTTCCAACTCGAGAATACCCGCAACGCAGGCGGCGGCGTATTCACCGATGCTGTGACCGAGCACCAGGGTCGGCTGCACACCTAAGGCACGCCACAGGGCAGTCAGTGCGTATTCTATGGTGAAGATCAGAGCCTGAGACACCCGCGCCGACCCCAGGTCGGCGGCGCTTCCATCGAATGCGCTGACCTTTAGGGAAAGGCCCAGATGGGGGGCAAACAGTTGCGCACAGAGGTCGAAGGCGGTGCGGAATGCGGGTGCGCTATCATAGAGACCGCGGCCGATGCCCGGATAGACCGAACCCTGACCGGTAAACATAAATACCGTATGCTGCGGCGTGGGGGCTGGTCGCTGGGGCTGCCAGTCGGACAATTGCTTAAGCACGGCAGCAAAATCATCGGCCACCGCGGCAAAGCGCCAGGGATGGCCGCTACGGCTGCGATTGACCGCGTGACAGAGATCGGCGAAGGGGAGCGCCGCCAAGTCGTCCCGTGCGGCCCAGTCTTCGAGTGTTGCCTGCAGGCCGGCGGCACTACGGGCGCTCAGGGTAAAAACATAGGAGCCGCGGCGGGGCGCGACAGCGGGCGCTGTCGCGACCGGCCGGTATTCACCCAGTACCAGATGCGCATTGGTACCGCTGATGCCGAAGGAACTGATGCCGGCATAGCGCGGTCTGCCGCCCGTCTCGGGCCAGTCTCGGCCATCGGTCACCACCTCCAGCGGCAGGGCCGACCAGTCGACCAGGCGGTTGCCGAGGTTGAAATGCAGATTGGGCACCAGGCGGCGCTCTTGCAACATCAACACCAGCTTGATCAGTCCGGCAACCCCGGCGGCGCTTTCCAGGTGGCCGAGGTTGGATTTGACGCTGCCTAGCCACAGGGACTGGCTCCGCTCCCGGAAGACGTGGGCCAGGGCGGTGAGCTCCTGCGGGTCACCGAGCCGAGTGGCGGAACCGTGTGCCTCCAGGTAATCCAGGTCCCTGGGGGTCAGTTGAGCGTCCGTCAAGGCAGCCCGGACAAGGCTTTCCTGGGCTGGACCGCTGGGCACGGTCAGGCCGCCGCTACGGCCGTTATGGTTGACCGCACCCCCCTTGATCACTGCCAGAATCAGGTCACGATCGCGCTCGGCGTCCGTCAGGCGCTTGAGGAGCACCAGGCCACAGCCTTCGCTGCGGATATAGCCATCGGCGCCGTCGTCGAAGCTGCGGCAGCGGCCACTGGGGGACAGGGCCTCCAATAGGGAAAAGCTGAGGTGGCCATCGATTCGGAGGATGAGATTCACGCCGCCGGCCAACGCGGCGTCACAGCGCCCGTCGCGCAATGCGCGCATCGCCTTAAATACCGCCACCAGTGACGAGGAGCAAGCGGTATCGATGGCCAGACTCGGCCCCAGCAAACCGAAGGTGTAGGAGACGCGCCCGGCAGCCGTATTGAACATGGTACCGGTGAAGGTGTACGGGCCGGTGCCGTGACCCAGTTCCCGGCCCACTTCGGCATACTCGCAGGCGGACATGCCGATATAGACTCCGGTACGGCTGCCACTCACCTCCTGGATCGACCAGCCGGCATTCTCGAAGGCCTCGAAACTCACCTCCAGCAGCAGTCGCTGCTGGGGGTCCATGGCCACAGCTTCCGCTGGGGTGATGCCGAAGAACAAGGGGTCGAAGCGCTCCACGCCATCAAGAAATCCGCCCTGGCGCGTCGTCAGGCCGTCCATGGCTGCCGGAGTTTCATGCCAGCGCCCGGCCGGCACTTCGCGCACCGGGTCCCGCCCTGCGGACAACAACTGCCAATAGGTTGCGGGGTTTGTAACCGCACCCGGGAAACGGCAGGCCATGGCGACGACGGCGATGTCTTGGTCCGCCCCGGCACGCGCCCTGGCAGGTTCCAGGGCCAACTGATCCGACTCCGCACCAAGCCCGGACAGGCGTTTGGCGATATGGCAAGCCAGGCTTCGGATGCTGGGGAAATCCAGCGGACTGGAACTGTCCAGGGTCAGTCCAAACGCCTGTTCCAGGTGGTCCTTGAGTTGCAGCAGACGCAGGGAGGTGAAGCCGAGATCGAAAAAAGCGCCATCCGGATCGATGTCGCCCCGCTGCAGCAGGCGGGCGGCGATGGCCCGGGTACGGACCAGCACGCCGGCGTCGTCCGGTTCACTGCGGCCCGCCGTTGTCTCCGTCGGTGGCATCGCGTTGCCAGTCACGCCGATCGTGCGCGTTTCTCCCAGCCGTGCCAGGCCTGCGTCGTAATCTCCCGCCAGAAAAGCCTGGAGCAGGCGGAAACGCTGAACCTTGCCGCTGCTGGTTTTGGGGATACGCTGGGTGGCGAGCACGTGGGCCACGCTGAGGCCGCAGGTCGTTTGGACGATATGCCGAATATCCATCGCCATCGTCAGGAAATCGCCGTCGGCATCCTTGTGATAGACGAAAATCAACAAGGCTTCGCTGCCCGACTGGACATCCTGGGCACCGACGGCGATGACTTTGTTGAGCTGACTCTCGCCCTTGGCGCGCAAGATCGCCTGCTCGATGTCGTGGGGAAAGTAATTGACCCCGCCGATGATAATGATCTCTTTGACCCGGCCGACGACGAACAGGCGGCCGTCTTGCAGGACCCCGAGATCCTCAGTATTCAGCCATCCGTCGGCGGAAAAGGCGGCGGCGGTAGCCTCCTGGTTGCGGTAATAACCCCGGGTGACTGAGTCGCCTTGAATCTCGATATACCCGACGTGGCCTTCCGGCAACGGCTGTTCCTCGGCGTCCGCGATGCGAATCCGGGTGTTCGGATAAGGGCAACCACAATCCACGAAGTCCGCGCCATTGGGATCGCTCCGGTCCAACCGACGCACCGGCTCGCCCACGGCCAGATGACGCCGGTCGAAGCGAGCCGACCGGATTTGGTCCTCCCCGATCATGCACATGGAGGCAATCAGGGAGCCTTCGGCCAAACCGTAGCCGGGCGTCATGGCGGTCCGTGCGAGACCGTAAATCGTCATTTCCTCGATGAATTCGTTGCACAAATCGACGGAAATAGGCTCGGCACCGTTGAGGATGATCTTGACGCAAGACAAATCCCAGTCGGGCCTGGCGCGTCGGTTGCGGCGAAATTTCTTCAGAAAGTGACGATAGCCGAAATTGGGCGAGCCCAAGATGCTGGCCCGATACTTGTCTACCATTGCAAACCACAGGACGGGGTTCCAGATGAAGGCGTCGGTACTGATCCGAATTTGATCGCACGCCGCCACCACCGGTGCCAAATGGAAGGCGATCATGCCGAAATCGTGGGTGATCGGTTTCCAACTGAGGAAGCGGTCGCCTTCGACGAGCGCGATTGAGGCCAGGATGTCGCCGATGTTCGTCAGCAAGTTGCTGTGTGTTAGGGCGACGCCTTTCGGCGAACCGGTGGAACCTGAAGAAAATTGGATGAAGGCAAGGTCCTCAGGATCGACCGGCACCCCCCCGACCCCACCGCTGTCCCGGGCCAAGTCCAGGGGGTAGAGCAGGTGTCGCGCCATGGTATGCCAGGTGTCTTGCTGGTCACGGGTCTCGGCGAACCGTTGAAACCTTTCCGCCAGTTGCCTGCTGTCAGTCACCAGCCAGGGGTGCGCCAAGTGTTGCCAAACAGCGAAGACCTTTTCTGCCGTTGCTATCTGGTCACCGCATTCCAGGGGAACAGGAATGTAGCGGCCGGCCAGACAGGCCCAGTAGGTCGGGATTAGGCCGCGCAGATCGGTAAACTGGAACACCACTTCCTGACCGGCCTCCAGACCGCCGCCACGCAAACCGGCCAGGATGTCCAGTGACTGGCGCAACAGGTCCCGGTAAGACAGAAACTGCTGGCGATCACTGCTCTCCACCAGATAGATGCCACGCTCGGTGCGTGCTGCCGCTTGCAGGGCTTCCAGCAAAGTAGTAGGCATCGCAGACTAATAGACGTTACAGTCAATGTTGAGGCGACACATCAGATAGACTCCTTCGACGGCGGGGTCCCGGGCGGTCGCAGCGTTGCCGGCGCACGATAGCGACGGATGCCGAAGTCCGCTATCAACATTTGCTGAATCTGGGTCGAGCCTTCAATGATTTCCAACACCTTGGATTCACGGTACAGGCGCTCCACCGGGTAGCGCTCGGAAATACCGTTAGCCCCAAGCACCTGGACCGCATCGGCGCTGATCTTGACCGCCAGCCGGGAGGTGACGTATTTAGCGATATTGGCCTCATTGATGGCGTCGTCGTCCCCGGCGTCGCGCAAGGCAGCGAGCCTTTCACACAGGGCCCGGCCACTATGGACACCCGCCACCGCATCGGCGATCAAGGCCTGCACCAACTGGTGCATGCGCAACTTCTTGCCGAACTGTTCACGCCGCCGGGCGTAACTCGCCATCTCCTCCAGGGCCGCCTCCGCCACGGCGACGCCGGCCCAGGCGATACTGTAGCGGCCGTAAAACAGGGCGGTATTGGCGACAAAGCTGAAGCCGGCGCCGAGCCGCCCCACCAGGGCATCGGCCGGTACCCTCACGTTATCCAGTTCGATTTCCGCCAAATGCGCGCCGCGACTGGCCAAGAGGCCCGTGATCCGATGCGTGCTCAGCCCCGGGATACCGCGCTCCACCAGAAAAGCACTCATTTCACCAGCACAGGTGGCGAAGACCAAGAACAGATCGGCGATGGCACCGTAGGTGATCCACTTCTTCCGGCCCTGGAGCAGGTAGCCATCCGTCACCGGTTGATAGGTGGTCCTTATGGCAGATGCATCGGAGCCAGTCTCGGGCTCGGTCAGGGCGAAACACGCAATGCTTTCACCACGGGCCAGCCGCGGAAGCCAAGTCAGTTTCTGATCCGGACTCCCCAGCCGGGTCAGAGTTTCTCCTACCAGACTGGTATGCACGGTCAACAGCGCTCGCGCGGAATTGCAGCCCTTGCCGATTTCAGCCGTCAGTTGGCCATAGGACAAAGCGTCCAAGCCGGCGCCACCGTATTCCACGGGGAGCATGCTGCCCAGGAAGCCCTGGTCCGCCATGGCGGAAATCACATCCGCAGGCACGGCGTAGCCGGCATCGAACTCCCCGGCACGAGGGCGCAATACCTGATTGGCGAAGGCCCGCGCCTGCTCGACCAGCGGATGCAAAGAACGGCTGGCCATGCTCAACGATCCGTCCGATATTTCCCGACCAGCTTCGCCATAGCGTCGATGGTACTGAAATTGACCAATGCGATGTCCTCGTCATCTACCGTGATGGCGAAGCTGGCCTCGATGAAATTCAGAAGACGCATGGCGAACAGCGACGAAACATAGCCGAGACGAAAAATGTTGTCGTCATCTTTGACCACGGTATCTTCATCCACGTTCACATTGGCCATAATGAATTCCCGAATCTTCTCGCGCACGCCTTACTCCCTGTCTGTCATAATGAAGCCGCAGATGTGAAAAAACGTTTAATAGTCGATGAGCACATCAATGTAGGGCGGAAAGCCCTGGACAACGGCCAGATCGTGCTCGAAAACAGTGCGCCGATCATCGTTCCGTTCAATCTCACGGAAACCGGAAAACTGATAGGTGACCAGCATTTGTCGATTGCGATCGGTGCGACGGAAATCGGCGCGCAAGCCTTTGCCGCGGGCCCGTGCCCGCTGCATCAGATGGGTTAAGAGCACGCTCCCGACCCCGCGCGAGACGGTGCGACAGGACATCAACAACAGGCGGATATAGTCGTATTGCGCCTGGTGTTCAAGCAGGGCCAACCCAATCTTACCATATGAACCGTAGCGGTCGCTCAACTCGCAAATGAGCAGGCTGTGCATAGGTGAAGCCATGAGCCGACGCAGGTCGTCACTGTCGTAGGTAATACCGGTGGCGTTGAGTTGGTTGGTGCGTATGGTTAATTCCTCAGCTCGCAGCAAATCCGCCTCTTGGGCGCGGCTGATGACGAAGCGCATCGCCAGGGTAGAGAGAAATGCCTCCGGCGTGCCCACAAAGGACTCTTCGTCCTGACGCCGTGCCTGCTCGTGCAAATACATGAGGCGACGCCGACCGGCATCTTCCGTCGTGATCGCCGCGCGCAGCCTGGGATGATCCAGCAAATCCAGATAGAATTCGGCAGGGACACATTCCACGCTCGGGTGCATCGCCCGCACCTCATCACGCTCGAACGGCTGATCCTCGATGAAGAGCAGGGTATCCATGCCCACGTCGAGTCGGGACTGAATTTTGGCGATGCCCACCGACTTGGCGCCCCAGTCGATTTGAGGATAGAGAAAATACTCGGCGAGGCCAAATTGGGCAAGCTTTCTCATAGCATCAGCATGGTCGTTCCTGCTGCAGATGGAATTGAGTATGCCCCGGTTATCGAGCTGGTATAGGATCTCGCCTAAGCCTGGCTTGAGCACCACGTCGTCACCTTCCGCCAGGACGCCGGTCCATAGCGTATGATCAAGGTCCCAGACGACGCACTTTACCGATTTGATGGCGGATGCCTCACTCACCGGAAGCACGTCCCCCGTTTCACTCGGCGTATTCATAGAATCCCTTCCCCGCCTTCTTGCCTGTAACCCCGGCATCCACCATCTTACGCAGCAGGGGACAGCAGCGAAACTTTGGATCCTGGTAATGCAGATAGAGCACTTCCAAGGAACGCAGCACCGTATCCAGGCCAATGAGATCGGCAGTTTCCAGCGGTCCCATCTTATGGCCATAGCCGTCGCGGAAGATAGCGTCGATCTCGGCGGGAGCCGCTACACCGTCATGCACCAGAAAGGCGGCCTCGTTCATGAACAGGTGCGACAGGCGGTTGGCGACGAAGCCCGGTGAATCCTGGACGACGATGGCGTCTTTTCCGAGGGATGCGAGAAAACCCCTAGCGGCCAAAATCGTTTGCTGGTCGGTGTGAAACCCCTGCACGACTTCGACAATCCGCTTGACCGGCACCGGGTTCATGAAATGCATCCCGATCACCCGCTCCGGGTGCGGCAAGAGCGCAGCGATGCGGGTAATGGGTATGCAGCTCGTATTGACGCCGTAGCGGGTGTCCGGACGGCAATAACCACTCAAGGCAGAATACACCTGCTGCTTGACACCAAGATCCTCGGTGACGTTCTCAACGATCCAATCCACCGGCCCCAGATCCGCCAGGTCGGTGCTGGTGCGTATCCGGGTAAGAAGCTCGTCAGCTTTGCCGGTGCCGAGCTTGGCGCCCAACAAGCGATAGCCTCTCAGGGATCTGGGGAGGTCAGAAACAAACCGCGACAAGACGACCTCGTCACAGTCATGCAACACCACCCGATGACCGGCAGCGGCGCACTGCAGCGCCACGTCAGCCCCCATCACCCCCGCCCCAACTACTCCGACGACAAATGCCATAGCCGCGATTCCCGGTTCAAGAGATCAATCCATGGTTTCGAGATAACCCAGAGTGAAAATCAAATTCTTGATTTCATCCGCCTGCTTGGGCTGGACCTTGGAGACCTCCATCAGCGTACTGCGATCCTTATTCACGTTGCTGGTGATGCGCACAGAATTGGCGATGCGGTAGAGCCCGACATCGGATGCCTCACCGTAACGGATGGTCTTGATCAGTTGACCGGAGATCGAGTAGCACTCGTTCTGCAACATCCGCTGTTGCCGAAGCGACATCCAAGAAATGATCTTGGCGTAACCTTCAGTGGCCGGCTTGGCAATCAGTTCGACTTTGACCACGGGTTCACCGTCCAAACTGGTCTCGGTGAACCCGCCCACGGTGTAGTCCTTCAGTAAGCTAACCTGCATGATGTCATAGTTGTTGGCATCGGTTCCCATGAAGGAATCCTTGGCCGACAGCCGGATCGAGCGACGCACATCGCTGAAGTACATCCACAGATTATTTCCAACCTTGAGCAGATATTTGTGTTTGGCGGTAGCGGGCCATTGCATGACGAGCAGGCTGTTGTTGTTCTTCATCGTCATTTCAAACGAGAAACTCTTAAGCACCGCGTCCTTGTTGAAGTGGGTCAGGCGATAGCTCGAGACGGAACTGTCCGGATAGACCGTCTGCTCGATGTGCGCAACCAATGCCTGGACATCGGCGAGGCTGAGCTTGGCCACGGCCAGAGCGGGCGTCAAGGCTGCTACGCAGGACATACCCAGTCCGATCATCCACATCTTGTAGTTCATGACGAATAGTCTCTCATTACGAAGCCAGAAGGCCGTCACGCATGCGCAGAACGTAGTCGCAGTGCTTGATGATATCTTGATCGTGAGTGGAAAAAACCAGCGCAGTCTGCTCATCCCGATTGATGGCACGCATCAGGTCGAGAATCCTTGCGGCGGTTTCCGAATCCAGATTCGCCGTGGGTTCGTCGGCCAGCACCAGTTTGGGCTTATTGACCAAGGCCCTGGCAATGGCGACCCGCTGGCGTTGGCCGCCGGACAATTCATCCGGGCGATGATCGACCCGATCGGACAAGCCCACCTCCTCGATCAGGTGCATGATCCAATCCCGGAGGGGGCCGGAGGCTTCTCGGCGGCGACCGATGCGGGCCGGCAGCTCGACATTTTCATAGACGTTGAGCACCGGCATGAGATTGAAGGACTGAAAGACGTAGCCGATCTTCTCATTGCGCAGATAGGCGCGCTCAGTGGCACTAAGGGTATTGGCATTGACGCCATCGAACAACACCTCGCCGCTCTGGCAGGTATCCAGGCAACCAAGCATGTTGAGCAGTGTGGTCTTGCCGCTTCCCGAGGGGCCGGCGATGGTGATGAAGTCACCATCTTTGACGATTAAATTGACACCGCGCAGGGCTTCGACCTGGGTCTTGCCCAGGGTGTAATCCTTGCGGACATTGTTGAGTGCAATTTCCATCGAGATTGGTTTCCGCAAAAATGCTGATCGGCTAGCGATCGGCTAGGGCCTCGGCAATCGGCAATTTCGATACCCGCAGCGCGAAGAAATAGCTGGATACAAAGGCGACCAGCAGGGGAAGCATGATCCCCAGCATGTAGCCCGACAGATTGAACGCCGGGAAGAAGTGGGATGACCCAAGAAACCCACTTAATTCCTTGTTCTCGATAGGAATACCCCACTCAGCGGTAATCAGATAGGTTTGCGCCGCAAGCGCCACACCGCTGGCCGCTGCAAACAACGCCAAGGTCATCGTTTCCCCGACCAGGATGAAGCGGATTTCCTTGGGTGCGGCACCCAAGGCCGCCAAAGTAGCGAACTCCTTGGTTCGCTCGAGAATATTAAGCATCGTAGAAAACGCAAGACTCGCGGCGACCATGATCGTGATTATTACAATGATCGTCACGTAGCTCAATTGCAGGGCGCCGGTCAATTCGGAAAAGATCTGGGCGCTGTCCTGCCACTCCATGGGTTCGAGCACCGGGTTAGCGGGAACCGGTACCCGACTCAGCCTCGCCCTTAGTTCCTCCATCACCCCCTTGACCGACACATCAGGTGCGATGCTGACATTGAGCCGCGTTACCGCCTCAGGGTCATCGACCAGCACGCGCGCGACTGCGAGATCGACATAGACATAGTTGTCGAACCAAGCCGACAGACTGATGGAGTTGAACAGGCCGGTCACCTCATAGTCGATCAGATTGACTTTCTTGTTGAGTGTCGTGGCAATCAGCCTGATCCTGTCGCCAACCTTAATGACATTACGCCGCGCAAAATCCACCGGAACGATGATTTCATACGCCCCCTTGTTAAACATCCGACCTTCAACGAGCGAAAAATTTGCGTAGAGATTCTCGTCTACGGCCCGATCGAATGCCATCGCGCGGAAGGGAATGCTGTCGATTTCCGTCGCCACCTTAACATCGAATTCCAAGCGGGGAGCGATGGCATTCACTCCGGGCAGGTGTTTGATCTCGTCGGCGAAGGGCGGCGTCAGCCGAAAATATTCATAATCCCGCTCAAAGATGTTTTTGTCCATCTCCCGCGTCACCTTGGAAGAGATGAACACATCGCCGGTAGCCAACGCCACCAGATTTTGGGAAAAATTCTGATGCACCCCGGCCAGAAACTGAGAAAAATAAATGATGACAAAGCTGGAAAACATGATCAGGGCGCCCAACAAAATGTTTCGCGACTTTTGCTTCCGCACATTGCGAATGATCAGCTTCCAGCGGCTACCCAGAAGCCTCCAGACGAATGCCTGCATTTGGGACCTCATGTGACCCACGGTGCCGGGTGGATTGGCAGCCATTTCGGTCATGGGGGACTCATTCAGTTGAATTTAGCAAATCGACGGCATCCTCGCTCGCAGCCCGCCAACAACTGGCAAAGGTAGTCAGTAAGGATACGCCCAATACCACCAGCAACCCGAAAAAGATCGTTGCGCCATCAAGCACTGGAATCATAATCTTACCGCCGTTCATAAATTGCTCCACCAGCGATGATGCAGCGATCCCACCCGAATGGCGGATACTCAGCAACAGTATGGCGGCAATCGCGAAACCGATACCGTACCCGATTAAAACCCGGATCACCACTTCGTAGGAGAACAGGCGAACCAAGCGGCCTCTTGTCATGCCAAGAGCGATCAGGCTGCCAATCTCTCGACGCCGTTCCCGAAGCCCCATCTTGGTCAGGATCAGAACGATCACCAGCATCACAAACATGACCACCCCTACCTGTATAGCGGCCATGCTGCTGGCGATTTTTCCGACACTATTGACCGACTGCGCAACCTCCCGATAGGAATAGGTGCCGAGGTACTGCCGCTCCTGCGGACTGAGCACTGTTTCGATATGAGCGATGACGTCATCAAGACGGGCGACATACTCGGGCTTCACACGAACCCCAATGTCTGTAGCCACATCTTCCACATACAGCATCTTGCGACAGCGATCGAGATTGGCGATCACCAGCATGTTCATATATTCGTCGATCAGGACGGGCGAGCTGGCATAACCCTTGATGTCGAAGGGCCGACCGTTGTAGGCCTCAATCGGCGTCTCGGTGACGACGAACAGTTCCTGACCCACGGGAATGTCGAGTTTATCGACCAAGTGCTTGGAGACCAGGGATGCCTGAATACCGGACGACACCAGACTGAAGGAGTCGGCCATGTCCGGACTGACCCTGGACTCTTCGATTGGATCAATGGCCATAATCATCGCCGGCGTCGACTTTTCGCTATTGCCGACGAGTGCGCCAAAACGCAGACGCGGCGCTGCGGCTACCACTTCCGGCAAGGAGCGTATTTTGGCCAATACCGACGCCAATTGATCCGCTGCGATGAGGGCAATGCGTCGCCCAGTCTGCACATCGAAAAAATCCCGGGGCGCCTCGCGGGGCTTGACCTGGATATAGCCGACCAAACTATCGGTCATGCCGCGCGCCAGCGCCTCCTTCACACCGCCAATTTGCCCGGTGGCGAAGACCAGCATCCAACTGGCGATTCCAACAATAAATGTGCCCAATATTAAACGCCCCCGATGCCGGAAGACATTTCTGAATGCCAATTTGAGTAGCATTACCTTAGTCAGTGATCCGAATGCGCGAAGAAATAGCGCATATGCGTGAAAAACAGTTATTTATAGTTAAAATAGCGCATTCTTGAGACACACTTCACAGGGGTCTTTATCGTAACTTCGGGCACTGGCCTCGGGCCGCACAGCACCCGACACATGCGTGACACCTGGAGCGGTGTCACGAGAGGCTGGGCGGCCGGAATTGTGAGCAAGGCCGACAACGCAAAACTGTGGGAGTCTTCCTGCTGGATACGGTTGCGTCATCTGTTGCATGATTTATGAAGATTTTATTAAGGAGGGAGAGAGCAGATATCGCGAACATCGTAAAATAGAGATCGTCAGTTAGCTGAAGGCCCCGGGTGCTGAATGCTCGCCAGTGTCAGGCACATGAGGCCGCGAGTCGCTGCGGGGTCCGGCCGGAACTCGGCGAACCCCTCGATAAAGACCCCCGCGCTCCGCCCGCGCCTCTGGAACTCCCCTGGCAGCGGCTCAAAAGTAAGTCAGTGATGTGTATGGTGAAGACGAAACCTTTCTACAGGTTGAAAAATTCACAGGAATAAGAGCATATGTGGTGATGGTTGTCAATGGGGCCTGACAACCTTGGGGTCACCGCAGAATTCGGTCGGGTAGCCAGGCGGTGGCCTTGATCATAAATCCGGCCAAGACCTAGCCTATGTTCGCCAACTGGCAGTCTTGTTGCCGCGACCCGAGCGCCCGTCCCGTACCGTGCCCGGATGGTGCGCGTGGCTGCCCAAGCGGCCGGTGTGGCGGGCCTGCCCGTGCTGCCTGCAAGAACCTCGCAACCAAGCTTTGCTGCTGGTGTGGACGCTGCCCCTGCTGCTGAGTTGTCCCCTGCGTGGCTGTTGGCTGGAGGCCCAGCTGGGCCTACCGGGCGTCCTCCTGCAATGGGAGCGCCCCGGCGTACCGCCACGCCCCGCCAGCGCGGCCATTGCCCGGATGGACGATCGCACCTGGCAGGCACTGACGTGCGGCGCGGTGGATCTGCCGCAGCGGCGCGTCCATGCCGGCCTGTGGTTCCGCCTGCTGCGCACCCTGCTGGACGAGTTGAGCGCCGCTGTGTCGCTCTATCGTGGGCGAGTGTGGGAGGTGCGCTCGATCTGGGAGCGCTGCGGTCACCCGGTCCGGGCGGGACTCCGGGCTTGGCGTCCCTACGAGACCCTGGACCTGTCCGTCCAACTGCACTTGCTGGAAGCCGCCGCCGTGGCCATCGGGATGCTCGAAAGCGGCGACCTGACCGGGTCCGGCACCGAGGTTGCCCTGTTTCTACCAGACCCGGCACGTCGCGCGGACCGACAGAAAGCCTGGGTCATCGGGCAAGAAATCATGGCGGCGGCCAACGAGGCGCTCGCTCAGGCCAAGCGCAGCCCCGAGGCCGCCCGGAACATATTCCAGGTGATCCTGTTCGGGCGGACCGACGCCGATGCAATCGAGCAGGCCCGAAAACTGTTGGCCAATCTCGGAGTCCCCGCGGAATTTCTCTCCCAGTAGTAGGTAGTGTCGGCGACTCCGGACATTCCGTGCAGCCGACTTCGGACAATGACATCTCGCACGCGCAGTTTGAAGCTTATCAGCTACGTTTGTAGAATGTACGCGTCAACTGATAACCTAGACACAGTAACAGCAGCGGAGACGGGCAACCGGAAACAGCAGTGATCAGATTCTTCCTGAAGGAGCGAATCTCGGACCTGGAGTTTCGGGAGGGCAGGCGCATCACCCTGGAGGAGATTGCCAGGGCCACGGGCATACACCGGACGACCTTGTCCAAGATCGTCAACAAGAAGGGCTATAACTGCACGATCGACAACCTGGACAAGCTGTGTGCTTACTTCGGCTGCAAAATCGAGGAGTTAGCGGAGCATAGGCCAAGCGTCCCAAGCGCCGGGCAGTGAGACAGCATGACCGATACCGATGCGCCTATACCCGATTCTCCGAGCCGCGAGCGGGCTTGCGTGGTCCCGCTCGCCGATCTGGATTGGCTTCTGACGGCCCAGATCGCGGTCGCCTGGGCCGGGGAGAAGGGCGAAGAATGCCGCCTGAGATGGTGGGACTGCGATCTGACCAGCGAACTGGGCGGAGAGGACCTGTTCCAGAGCCTCCTGCCCGCGACCTGGGCCTGGGCCACGCTGCAGGGCGCCCGTGCCGGGGCGACGAGGCGTGATGCGGCGATGCGAGCCCTTGGGTCTGACCCGGATGCCGTCCTGACTCTGTTTTTCCAAGGATTCTTCATCGACGAACTGGCAGAGGAGCGGCTTCGGGATCTCAAGGGTTCAGGCAAAACCCCCTTGGTGGCACTGCCAGGCTTGGGCGAGGTGATCCAGGAACCCTGGGATCGGGAGCGCTTCGGCGGTTGGCTTGCCGCCTTCAACGCACCTGAGACCGAACCGACCCCCCTGGGACGCCGCATCAAGGTGCCCGTCAAGGAACCCGTCCCTGAGGGGTTGGATCGGCGCGTGCGGCAACTACTCGGGGCACTGAATCCCCTGGCGGACAACTATCCACTCCCTCACTATCGGAGGCCGGCGTGAGTGTCTCCGCCCGGGAATGCAGCACCCTTCACACCCGCCTGCTCAAATGCACCCTAGAGGTCGAGCACTCCCGTGCCTACTGGCGCCACATGGGCGAGCGCACCGATCCGGTCGCTGCCCGGTCGGTGGCGCACGAGCAATTCTGGTTCGGTGCCCGCAGTCTGGAGCGAACCGGCATCCTGCTGACGAATTTCCGGGCGCGCTTCGATGCCTTTCCCGGTGCCCTACCGGCCCTTCGGACTTGGGACGCAATGCAACCCCTGGCGCGGCGACTTCTTTGCCACTGGCACCTGCAGCTTTCCGATCCCCTCTACCGCCGCTTCACTGGCGACTACCTGGTGGAGCGACGCCAGCGCGTGCCCGCCGAGGTCAGCCATGGGCCGGTCGTGAAATGGGTCGCCGAACAGGACGGTGGGCGTTGGGGCATGGGGACCCGGGTCCAGTTCGCCAGCAAGCTCCTGACCTCAGGGTTGGCCGCCGGGCTGATCGGTGCGAACCGAGACCCCCGGCCGCTCCTCTGGCCGCGGGTCGATGACCTGTCCCTCGCCTACTTGCTCTACCTGCTACGGGAGACCCAGTTCGAGGGGAGCCTGCTCGCCAACCCCTATCTGGCCTCGATTGGCCTCACCGGCACCGCGCTTGAAAGCCGCCTCAAGAGCCTGCCCGGATTGCGGTTCCGCCGCCAGGGTGATCTCATCGACTTTGGGTGGGTGTATCCCGATCTCGTCGCCTGGGCCGAGAGCCAGTTCGCGCCGCCGCTCGCGGTTGCGGTCGGGGGTGCCAGATGACCCTGAAGCTCTTCAACCACTCGCCCTTGGAGGCGGCTTTTGCGGCCTTGCGCCAAGACCTGATCCACCCGGACGGCCCGCGCATCAGCACGATGCGCAACTACCGCTTTGCCATCCTGCAATATGCGCCTGGTGATGAGTTCAAGCTGCGCAGCGAGGTGCGCCGACTCTCCACCGACCTGATCGCCAACGGCTGGGTGGTCCTGTCCATCAGCCTGCAACGGCTCCTCTTCGACCGCATCCGGGCTCAGGGTGACGACTGGACCCGGCGGGTAATCGCCCAGGAGCGCACCACGGCCGCCCGGGGTCGCGAGCGGGGCTTGAGCTACCTCAAGACCAAGCTCGCTCCCCTGATTGAAGGCCCGGACGGCGTTTCCACCGACTGTAGCCGCATCATCCAGGCCTTTGCGGCGGCCAATCCGGACCGCAGCGACCGCGCCCTGGCACTGATCGGCCGCGCCGGCGCCCTCTATCCCTTCTTCCGCTCGTCCGCCTTGCTGCGCCATCTGGACGGCAACACCAGCAATGTGCCCGTGGTGCTGCTCTATCCGGGCACGCGCATCGGCCAGACTGGCCTTTCGTTCATGGGCGAACTCAACGCGGACAACGACTATCGGCCGAGGATCTATTCGTCATGATGGATGCCCACCTGACCCGTGATCGGATCCGCGACCTGTTCGTCTCCGATGTCACGCGCGACATCCCGCCGGTGGTCTATTTTCACGAACAAAGTCCCGAGAAGCTCGCGGCCGAGGTCGGCGAGTACATCATCACCGGCGGCTGGTCGCAGACGCACCCCAACCACCGCCGGGTCCCCGACGGCATCCACGAGCAGTACGTCCGCCTGCTCAAGGCCATCGCCGCCGAGCTCGACCGGCCCGGCGGCCCGGACCTGCCCAACATCTGGTGTTCCGGTTTTTTCGGCTCCGGCAAGTCCAGCTTTGCCAAACTGCTGGGGCTCGCCCTGGACGGCGTGGCCCTGCCGGACGGCACCTCGGTCGCCGAGGCCTGGCTGCGGCGGGATACCTCAGAGCGTGCCGCCGAGCTGCGTGAGGCTTGGACCGCCCTGCGGCGCAAGATCGAACCCATTGCGGTGGTCTTCGACGTGGGCAGCGTGGCCGGCGACAACGAGCAGGTCCACTCGGCGGTCATCCGCCAGGTTCAGCAGCGTCTGGGCTACTGTCCGGTCGAGCCGCTGGTGGCTGACTTCGAGCTGACCCTCGAGCGGGATGGCGAATGGGCGCGGTTCGAGTGCGTCGCCCAAGAGACCCTCGGCAAGCCCTGGGAGACGGTCAAGGACCGGTCCTTCGCCGAGGAGGACTTCTCACTCGTGATGTCCAGGCTCTTCCCGGACCACTATACCGACCCCATGAGCTGGTTCGAGAGCCGCGCGGGGACCCATGTCCGCAACGAGTCCCCCGAGGAGGCGGTGCGCGCCATCGGCGACATGCTGCGGCTACGCCGTCCCAACGCGACCCTGTTCGTCGTCATCGATGAGGTCTCCCAGTACATCCTGTCGAACAACGATCGGGTCACGCGCCTATGCGCCTTCGCCACCGCCCTGGGCGCCGCCCTCAAGGGGCGCGTCTGGCTCCTCGCCTTGGGCCAGCAGAAGCTCGACGAGGAGGCCGACCAATCCTTCCTGATCTGGGCCAAGGACCGCTTTCCGCCCAAGTTGCGGGTCCACCTGGCGCCGACCAATATCCGCGACGTGGTCCACAAGCGCCTGCTCCAGAAGACCCCCGCGGCCGACGCCACCCTGCGGCGCCTGTTCGAGACCCATCGTGCGGCGCTCAAGCTCTTCGCCTACGGCTGCGAGTCGGTCACCATCGAGGACTTGGTCGAGGTCTACCCTCTGCTGCCCGGCCATATCGATCTGCTGCTTAAGATCACCAGTGCCATGCGCACGCGCTCCCGCCGCGTCCAAGGCGATGACCAGGCCATCCGCGGCCTGCTGCAGATGCTCGGCGAACTGTTCCGCGCCCAGCACCTCGCGGACCGACCCCTGGGCGCCCTGGTCACACTCGATGCCATCTACGCGGTCCAGCACAGCGCCCTGGACTCGGACGTTCAGGCCAGCATGTCCCGCATCCTGAGCCAGTGCGCCGGGGATGCAGATGGCCTGCTGGTACGGGCCGCCAAGGTCGTGGCCCTCTTGGAACTGATCCAGGAGGAACAGCCCACCGACGCCCGGCTGGTCGCCCAGTGCCTCTATGACCGCCTCGACCGGGGCAGCCAGGTGGCGGAGGTCACCGCGGCCCTGGAAGACCTGCGCCAGCGCAACCTGCTCGGTTATTCCGAGAAGACCGGCTACAAGATCCAGTCGAGCGCCGGTGAGGAATGGGAGCGGGAGCGCCGCGACATCCCAGCCCCTCGTGAGACCATCGCCGCCGGCGTCAAAGACGCACTCGAGCTCCTGCTGGCCGGACCCGACCGGCCGCGCCTTCAGGGTCGCCCCTTCCCCTGGGCCGGACTCTTCTCGGACAGCCGCACCTACAGTGATCTCGCCTTCGGCGATCAGCGCTCCGACGCGGTCGTGCGGGTCGACTTCCGCTTCCTGCCCGCGCAGGAGCGCACCGAGAGCACCTGGGTCAAACGCAGTGCCGAGTCCGGGTTCGAGACCCGTGTCCTCTGGGTCTGCGGCGACACCGAGGCCCTGACCCTCAGGGCCCGGGACCTGGTTCGCTCCCGCGGCATGGTAAGCAAGTTCAAGCCCCGCCGGGAGTCGCTCAACGCCGCCCGCAAGCTGCTGCTCCAGCAGGAAGAAATTCGCGTCGAGGATCTGGAGCAGGCCGTGCGCGACCAGGTGGCGGCCGCCTGGATGGCTGGACGCCTCTACTTCCGTGGTCGCGCCATCGCCCCCGCCGACCTGGGCGGGGCCTTCGCCGGCGCCCTGGAGGCCGCCGGCACCCGCTTGCTGCCGGATCTCTATCAGCACTTCGTCGTCACCGACCTGCTGCCCGGCGAGCTGATGCAGCTCCTGGAGACCGATCTGACGGGCCCCTCGACCAAGCTCATGACGGGCGAACTGGGCATCCTGGAGTTGGACCACGGCCGCTACGAGCCCAGCTGCGGGGGCGTCGTCCCCAAGCGGGTACAGGACTATATCGAATCGGAGGGCGGACTCGGCGGCACCGCCCTGCTGGGCCATTTCGGTCAGCCGCCTTACGGCTACACCCCGAACGTGGTCAAGGCCTGCGTCGCCGGGCTCCTGCGCTCCGGCAAGGTCCGCATCCAACCCGAGGGCACCCCCGAGATCACCGCCATGCGCGATGCGGGGGTGCGCGACCTCTTCGAGAAGGATCGCAGCTTCCGCCGTGCCGGCTTCTTCGCCGCCGGGGACGACGACATCGGTTACCAGTCGCGGGCGCGTATCTGCAAGTTCTTCGAGCGTCATCTGAGTCTGGAGGTCAGCCGTCAGGACGACGCCATCGCCGACGCCGTGGCCAACGGCTTTCCCGCCCAGGCGCAGCGCCTGCGTGGCGTGCTGACCCAGTTGGGGCGGCTGCCCGGCGCTCGGGAGACCCCGGCGGAGCTGCAACGCCTCCAGGACGCCCTGGAGCACTGCACCCGCCAGGTGCGCCAGACCCATCCCACGGTGCGGCAGGTCAAACGCCAGTTGGACGCACTCACCGACGGCATCGCGATGGTCAACCGCTTCGAGGCCGAGCTCACCGAGCAGGCCCTGTCCCAGGTGACCACCGCCACCAACGTCCGCGACCACCAGGCCACCCAACTGCGTGCGGTCGGGGCCCTGGACTCCAGCCTCGAGGCCGCGTGCGAGCGGGTGGCGACCCAGTTGGCCGCGGAGCGTCCGTGGCTGGAGATCACCGCCCTCGACCCGGATCTGGCCGCCATCCGCGGCGCCTACGTCGCCGAGCGCGAGCGCCGCCTGGTGTGGCAGGGACAGCAGGAGGAGGAAGCCCGCGGCCGGGTCAGGATGCGCGGCGGCTTCGCCACCCTCACCGCCGACCAGTCACACCAGGTGCTGCGGCCCATCGCGCTGGCCCTCACCGAGACCACCGCGGACGCCGTCGCCCCCGCCCTGGCCACCCTGGAGTCCCCCTTCCTGCTGGCCCTGCACCAGGCCGAGGAGACCGCCAACGAGACCCTGGATGAGATCCTGAGTGCCGGTCAACGTCCCCTCATCGTCAAGGTGGACCTGTCCCTGCGCAATCGGGAACTGACCACCGAGGCGGAGGTGGATGGCCTGCTCCAGGAGATCCGCAAACGGCTCCTGGAGCAGATCCAGGCCGGGGTGCGGGTGCGACTACTTTGAAGAACCAACCATGAAGAGCAAGAAAGGCATGAACACCGGACTGACCGGATGCACGCCATCGTTGCGAGAACGATCGGAAACTGAGGATTGATCCGATGCTCAATCGACTCAAGTTAGAGAACTTCAAGAGCTTTCGCGATGCGGCAGTGGACTTCGGTCCGCTGACCGTGCTGGTCGGTACAAACGCCTCCGGCAAGAGCAACCTGAAGGACGCGCTCCGGTTTCTCCATGGCGTTGGTCTGGGCTACCAGGTCTCGGAGATCCTGGGGGGCAAGTCCGGCCCCTCGGCGGTCAGGGAGTGGCGGGGTATCCGCGGGGGTGTCGGCGAGATCGCCATCAGCGGTGAATCCCAGTTCACCATACGCTGCGAAGTTGCCCCTTTTCGATCCAAAGGACCTAATACCTTCGGTCGGCTGCTGTACGCAATCACGGTCGATGTCTCCGATCGCCGATTTGGTCCGCGCGTCATTAAGGAGTCGCTGAAGACTCTGTCCAGCTACATCTGGGACTCACACGCACCGGATGATCCACCGGAGCAAAAGAGCCAGCATCAGCTTCGGATTCGCCACCGCCGCGGGGGCAACCATCGCAAACACGGAGCAGTCTCCGAATGTCTATCCTTGATGCCGGCGGTGACTCAATTCGCATCCGATCCAGAGGCGCCCGCCACCGCCCGTCGGGCCTCCGGCGCGGTGGTTGAGGTGCTGCGCGGCATTCGGTTCCTTGATCTCGACCCGGATGCGATGCGTGAGCCCTCTCAAGTCGGCCAGACCGTGCTCGGCGACCGTGGGGAGAATCTTTCCGCCGTCCTCAATGCCATCTGCGCAGACGAAAACCTCAAGGCGGCGCTGCTCAGCTGGGTCCGCGCCCTGACCCCACTGGATGCGACCGATTTCGAGTTCGAAACCGCCTTTTCCGATCGGGTCATGGTCTATCTCCTGGAGTCTGGCGGTGGGCGCATCTCGGCCCAGAGTGCGAGCGACGGAACCCTGCGCTTCCTTGCGGTTGCCGCCGCTTTGCTCACCCCCGACAGCGGGCGCTTTTTTTTCTTCGACGAGTTGGACAACGGCATCCACCCGACCCGGCTGCATCTGCTTCTCCAACTGGCCAAACAGGCCTGCCGTCAAAATGGCATCCAAGTGGTGGGTAGCACCCATAATCCCGCCATGCTTACCTTCCTGGATGCCGATGAACTGGAGCGCGCTCGCCTGATCGTCCGCAACGAGCAGACCCGGGAATCTGAAATCTATCGCATTCTCGACTTGCCGGATATCAAACGTGTGCTGGAGCGCAAGGACCTCGGCCGACTGCACGCCAGCGGCTGGTTGGAGAGCGCCGTCTATTTCAATCGCCCCGATGAAAACCCTGCGGAAACAGAAAGCGCAGAGAGCCCGGACGAGGATGCGTCATGAGCGTCCGGGTATTGATAATCCCAGAAGATTTTCGTAAGGACCAGTTCGTCCTCAAGCCATTGATCCAGCGTATGCTCAAGGAAATCGGTGTACGTGCGCGGGTGGGTATGTGCTGGGAGCCGTTGTTGGCCGGTATCGGGGAGGCCATGAAATGGGATCGCATCAAAGAAATCATCGACGATCGCCGCAACATGGTGGACTTGTTCCTGCTGATCGTCGACCGCGACTGCAAGGAGACGCGCCGGATCAAACTCGACAACCTGGAGAAGAAGGCCAACGAGTTCCTGGCCGGCGCCGGTTGCCTGATTGCGGAGAACGCGTGGCAGGAGATCGAGGTTTGGGTCTTGGCTGGCATGACCGACCTTCCTTCTTCCTGGAAATGGAAGGACGTTCAGGCCGAGTGCAATCCAAAAGAGACATATTTCGATCCGTACGCCAGGGAGCGCGGTGTCCTGTTCGCCGCCGGTGAGGGGCGCGACCCGCTCGGCCGGCAGGCGGCTGCCAACTACAAGCGCATTCGCTCTCTATGCCAGGGAGACGTGGCCATCCTGGAAAAGCGCATCCGTACTGCCGTGGTTTCCGGCCAATGTCCATGATCCTCGGGGCAAGCCGGTCTTGTATCAAATATCGTTTCCGGCAGTATCAGCCCCCGCGCCTTCACTCGCAGTCAGCCGCGCCAGCACCGCTTCCTCGATCGCATCGAGCGCCGCGGCCGGCACCCGGTCGGCATACTGCTTGCGCCGGTGCTTGGACAGGCCTTTGTTCTGGAAGGCGAAGAGAATCAGGTTGGAGAGGTCCGTGTTGCGGATATCCCAGCGGTCGTCGATAAGCCGGTATACCTCGTCGAAGTCCGATAAGAACCGGGTCTCCCGCCGCAGGTCATGCTCCAGCGCGGTCTGTGCCATTTCGAGGGTAAACTCGACGCAG
>Ga0247841_10001126_pt1 | contig 63047 bp, 46 predicted proteins | sample LaCruzMarch2015__2_FD_192410 | JGI IMG/M metagenome (GOLD analysis project Ga0247841, IMG submission 192410) | Freshwater microbial communities from meromictic Lake La Cruz, Castile-La Mancha, Spain - LaCruzMarch2015_18m | ecosystem: Environmental > Aquatic > Freshwater > Lake | place: Spain...
AGGGAGATCCTGTGACACTATGCAATTTTCAAAGATCGGTAATAATGTGGTGCCAAGAACTTTTTCGGGAGATCTATGTCTGCAAAATAGCTCATCTATTTTTTAGCAAGTGTTAAACTTTAGTCAAAAATGAAAGGACCACCCGCCATGAAAATCAATGTCACGAAGGACGAATACCGCAGTCTGATCGATATGATCTATATAGCCGACCGGGTGCTGACCTCCTACAGGAGCGAAGAAGGCCCGGAGATTGAAAAATACCAGGACGTCATGCAGAAGTTTTATGCCCTTGCCAAAGACATGGGCATGGAAAACCTCATAAAATTCGACAAAGAATTAAATGCCTATTGCGAAACACATGAATTTGAAGATACTTCCGAGTGCCATCAGTTCATCGACGAATATGACAATGATTCGTTCTGGGAGAGACTGATCGAACAACTGACGATGCGAGACATGCAAGAGGAATTAGGCGGGAAAGAAACCAGGGACAAGGATCCGGATAAATATTTCGAACGATACGCGGCCATCGAGATGAAATACATGGCAGAATTTGAAGAAAATGAGCTGGACAATCTTACGATCAGGAAAAGAAAACCCGCAATCACCAATTGATTGATATGTTTGGAGTCTATGTCTTTTGTTATGAAATCGTCTTGCCCTATTGCCTCTTGCCCGGATGACAGTTCGATGATATAGAGGCCAGGCTATGACGGCAAAAGATTTCGACCTCCTCATTCTCGGCGGCTGCGTGTATGACGGCCTGGGTCATTCCGGTGTGGAAACCGATCTCGCCGTAAAAGGCGATCGGATCGTGGCGCTGTCAAGAGGAATAACTCCTTCCCAAGCTAATAATGTCATCGACGCCAGGGGGATGGCCGTCGCTCCCGGATTCATCGACCCCCACAGCCACACCGACATCGAACTTCTTGTCAACCCCCGGGCGGAAAGCAAGATCCGGCAAGGCGTCACGACCGAAATCGCCGGGAACTGCGGCTATACCGTCTTTCCTCTCTCCAGGCTGAATTATGAGGAGAGAAGAAGGTATTGTGATGAACAGTACGGCGTGCCCCTGGTCTGGCGCGATCTTCAGGGTTTTTTTGAACAACTCGAACAAAAGGGCATCGCCCTCAATTATACGACCTTTCTTGGCCACGGCACCCTCCGCAGCGCCGTATTCGGTTCCCAGGACCGGCATCCGACGCCTGAGGAAATGTCGGCCATGAAGCAGTTGATCCGGGAGAGTATGGAGGCCGGCGCCGTCGGCCTTTCCACCGGGCTCATCTACGTGCCGGGCTGTTTCGCGGACCGTCAGGAACTGATTGGATTGTGCCGGGAAGCAGCGGCCTGTGGCGGGATCTACAGTACCCACATGCGGAATGAATCGGATTATCTCGTCGAGGCGGTGGAAGAGGCTATCGCCATTGCCCAGGAGGCGCAAATCAGCCTCCAGATCTCCCACCTGAAGCTCGCCTACCCGCGCAACTGGTCAAAGATTCACTGGGTCCTCTCCAGGATCTCCGAGGTTCAGTCCCAGGGAATGGAGATACTTGCCGACCGTTATCCCTATACGGCGACTTCAACCGTCCTGTCGTCATTTATGCCCTCGTGGATCCAGCAGGGCACCACGTCCGAGTATCTCACCCGCCTCCAGGATCCCGCTTTTGATGAAAAAATCAGAGCTTATGTCTCGGCTCAGGAAGAGAAGGTCGGGTCATGGGACAATGTCTTTATATCCTCCGTCCTGCGCAAGGACAACGAACACCTGGCGGGCAAGAGCATCCGCCGGGCCGCCCGGGAGGCGGGCAAGGAACCTTATATCTTCATCAGGGACCTGCTGGTTGCGGAAGAAGACCAGGTCTGGATGATCAACTTTTCCTTGAGTGAAGACAATTTCAAGCGCATTATCCTTCATCCCCTTGTCATCATCGGCTCCGACGGCTGGGCGCGAGCCCCTTACGGCCCCTTAAGCAAGGACAAGCCTCACCCGCGCTCCTACGGAACATTTCCGCGCATGCTGGGCCGCTATGTCCGGGAAGAGAAGCTCATGAGTCTCGAACGGGCCATCGAAAAAATGACCTCTTTGACGGCGCGGAAATTCGGTCTTTATGGGAGGGGACAGATCAAAGAAGGTAATTTTGCCGATCTGGTGATTTTCGATCCCGGCCGGATTATCGACAGATCTACGTGGACTAATCCCCATCAATATCCGGAGGGCATTCCTTATGTGATCGTCAATGGAAAACCGGTTATCTTTGAAGGGGAACATACGGGGGCGCTCCCCGGACGAATCCTCCGCAAGCGCCACACCCTCGTCCTGTAACGGTTTTTCATAAAGTTCCCATTCCAAATCAAAGATGAAATCAAGGCGGCAAAGAGGAGGCGACGCAGGCGTATTTTTTATACGTCGAGGAGCCGACGATGTGGCCAACGAAGATAGCGCTTTGATTTGGAATGGGAATTACAGTACCTTCATTACGAGCAGGGTAATGTCGTCAAACTGCGGCTCCTGACCGGCAAAGTCCATCACGTCATCCTCAACCTTCCCGATAATCTCCCGGGCCGGCAGATGGCGGTATCTCTTGACCGTCTCGATCAACCTTTTTTCACCATAGGCCTCTTCAAGGTGGTTGATCGCTTCCGTCACCCCATCGGTATAGCAAACGAGCAGATCTCCTGCGTCAAGATCCACTTCGGCTTCCTGCAAGTCGATGAAATGGACGACGCCAAGGGCGATGCCCCGCGTCTTCAGGACGGCGATCTCATCTGAATCGCGCTTGAGTATGAAGGGAGGGTTGTGACCGGCATTGATATAGCTCAACTTTTTTTCTTTCACATTCATGATGGCATAGAACAGGGTGACAAACATTCCCGATGTTGAATCACGGCAGATCAGCTCGTTGGCCTGTTTAATTGCCGCTGCCGCCGAAGGGTTATCCGTCGCACTGGCCCGGACAATGGTCCTGGACAATCCCATGAATATGGCCGCCGGCATGCCTTTCCCTGATACATCGGCAATCACCAGCCCCCAGACGTCAAGGGATACGGGAATATAATCATAAAAATCTCCTCCTACCTCCCGGGCCGGCAGGTTGCTGGCGGCAAGGTCAATCCCCCCGATATACGGCGCGTGCTGGGGGAGAAGACGCAATTGGATCCCCCTGGCGATTTCCAGTTCCCTTTGCAGACGCTCCTTCTCCGCCGTCGTACACTTCAGGTCCTCCATGTGCCACTTGAGGTCCCGGGCCATTTTATTGAACGAATCGGCCAACTCCTCGAGTTCATCTCCCGTTTTCACCTCGACGGTATGCTCCATTTCCACACGACCGATGGCCTTGGCGCCCTTGATCAGGGCCAGAATGGGGTTGGTAATCATCCGGGAGAGCAAAAAGGAAATGGCGGCGACGATGAGCAACATCGCCGCCATGATCATCATGAAACTGTAACGTATGCCGTCGATGCCCTTATTGATCTCAGCGCGGATCTTCGCCGTCGCCGTGGCAATGCGCTGCTTCGTGTCCTCGGCGGGGCGGGAAAATTCATCGATATAGGTCGTCGCCGCCACCATGTAGGGCGTTCCCATGATGGGGGCAATGTACATGAACTTACGGCGGATGACGCGATCCGAATCCTGCCAGTTGTAATACCCCCCTCCGGAAGAACCGTCCAGGGTTTGCTCAAAGAGAGCCCAGAAGCCCGGTAGCATATCCTTCCAGTTGTGCATGTCGTAATTGACCAGTTCCCGGTTGGGATGAAAGCGCATGACTCCCTTCCTGTCAAAAACGATGGTATAGCCGGTAACGCCTACGGACTGGACGGCAATCTGCTGAAATTCCTTGTCCGCTTGAAATTTTTCGATGGACACGCCGGGGTGGCGACGGAGGAAAATCTGACATTGGAGGGCGACGTCGATCGCCCTCTGACGGATCATGCCGGCGCCAAGATTCTCCAACGCCCGGGCACTGTCCGTAGAGGCGCTATCGCCGATGGCGGTGCTGGCCTTTACGGTATAACGGCTGACCTCCTCGATGTCCCGCTGGGCTATATAACCAAACACGACGAGAGGAACGAGGGAGATTCCCAGGAGCACCAGGAGCATCTTGGTCCGGATACGGAATCTGGGATCTTTTACAGGCGCAGTTTCTGCCATTGAATGTCCTGATCGAGTCGGTAATATACGTGTCTGCGGCCGTCCGGTGATTTCTTGAGGACAAAATCCGTGACCACATAACCCCGGGCTAAATAGTGCATAAACAGGGCCCGGCATTTGTCCCGCAGGGACTGGGCACGCACGCGGTCTGTCCTGAGGAGACGATCTTGATCATAGGGAATTTCAATGAAAATGGGGCTCTGATTCGAGTGAAAGAGCCATTTCTCACCGTGCATTTCCAGACCATCCGCTCCGATTTCGATCTCATTGATCGCATTTTCGGGGGTGATGATTGCCGGGTCCAATTCCGGTATCTTTCCCTCTTCCATCCGCTCCCGGACCCGATCCGATCCGATCGTCCATTCAACAATAAAACGGTCCGTGGAAATCCCGCGATTGAATTGATCATTGGTAAAAACGGCGCTGTAATAGTTAAATCCGATTTCACGGACAAGCCCGCCCATCTTGCGCAAATAGATATAACCGTTGCGGGACTGTAAAGGGTCAAAGGTCCAGCGGATCCTCGGGATATTCCGCTCTTTGGCAGTCTCGTACATGGCATTCACCATGGCATCTCCGACATTTTTATCCTGATAGCGTTCATCGACGCCCATCCGGGCGCCGTACCAGAAAGGTCCGTTATGGTCGAAATCGGCAAAGAGGGCGGCAAAGCCGATGAGGCGGTCTCCCTCGTACCAGGGATCCTCCTTGGCCATGGTTTCTCTTTCCTGCGGGGAATAGACCCCCTCATCGAAGGCAGTCAAAATAAGCCCGTTGGTCAGATAGGCCAACTCGAAATAGAGCATCGGGGCGTTGACCTCCCGGTAGCCTTCTTTCTTCCAGACCCGCTTTTCCAGTTCCACGACATCATTGAGCACCGTGGCGCGCAGATACCTCTCCACCCGGATATTCGATTTTATGATGCTGTCGGTCATTGGCCCTTACTCCTTGATAATCCCCGCTCCTGTGGCAGGCGGCAGTATGCCTTCATTAAGCGCCGGCATGCATGTCCTGGTTCGAGCTCGACCTTGAAAAACGTCCGTCGTTCCGGCTGATGAACATCGTCAGGACGTTCTTGTCCCCCTCACGGCGGTAGAGCAATTCGTCAACCATGCGCTGAATAAAAAAAACCCCCAGACCGCCTATCTTGCGCTCCTTAATACTGCACTGGATATCGGGTTTGGGAAGAGTGCAAACATCAAAAGGAACACCGCTGTCAAGAATTTCGATGACAAAGCGCTGATCATCGGCAATACCGCAGCGCAACTCTATATCTCCCGCTTGTCCCTCATAGGCATAACGGATAATATTCACCAGGGCCTCTTCAACGGCAAGTTGCACCCTCGGTATTTGCTCGCTGGCCATGCCCTGCTGCTTCAGCCACCTGGATAGGGATTGGATGAAGTTTCCAAGGTTATTCATCTTGGCAGGCATGATAATATGTAACAGGGACATATTTGTTGACCGTTATATGGACGCCGTGGCAGCGTCGAGGTTATCATAAATCGGGAATATGGAAGAAAATCCTGATATTTCGAACACTTCCTTTACTGCCCCGTTTAAATCACTCAGAAGAACCGTCCCGTTGATCAGTTCCAGTCTTTTTGCCAGAGCCAGAATGCTCTGTAGTCCGGCGCTGCTGATGTATTCGAGGGTCTTAAAATCGATGAGGATCCGAGTTTCTCCCTGTTCGATGAAGTCGTCCACGGTTTTATCGAACTGCGGGGCCGAAACGGCATCCATCCTACCCGTCAAAGCAATGATGACGGCCTGCCCCTCCTTTTTGACGTCAATCTCCATACCATCCTCCCGAAGATCCGATTGTCCTTATAACACTTTTATAAAAAGTAACATAGAATCCGATGGATGGTCAAGACATTGTTGTAAAGGATATAGAGTTCGTTCTGAATCGCCTTGACAGGCTATGAACCTGGTTCTATAAAAAGTCCCATTATCAAACCTATATGGAGGCCAATATATGAAACTTCAGGAAATGTTCAAACTCAATGGTAAAGTAGCTGTCGTGACCGGCGGCGGCCGGGGAATCGGCAAGTTTATCGCTATGGGTCTTGCGGAAGCGGGAGCGGATGTAGTTGTCACCTCGCGGAAGATGAAAAATCTGGAAGCAACGGCGCTGGAACTGGAAAAGGAATGCGGCACCCGCGCCCTCGCCGTCGCCTGCGACCTGGCCAAAGAAGGAGATATCGAACAAATGGTCAAGACCGCCATGGAAAAGTTTGGCCGCATCGATATTCTTGTAAATAATGCCGGCGCCACCTGGGGCGCCCCGACCCTGGATTTTCCCCTGGACAGATGGGATCAGCTCTTCAATATCAACGTGCGGGGCGTGTGGATTCTGACTCAGAAGGTTGCCAATATCATGAAAACACAGGGCAACGGCTCAATAATAAATATTTCTTCAATCATGGGATTCCGGGGTTCCGAAGAAGCCGTCCACCCGGCCGTTCCCTACAATTCCACCAAGGCCGCCATCAATGTCCTGACCATGAATCTCGCCGTGAAACTGGCCCCCTACCATATCCGGGTCAACGCCATTGCTCCCGGCTTTTTCCGAACGGACATGATGGCCTATATCGAGAAACCCGAATTCAAGGCCGCCTATGAGGCTACCCTCGACATGATCCCTCTCCACAGAGTCGGCGATATGGATGACATGAAGGGCGTCGCCGTTTTCCTGGCCTCGGACGCCTCCGCCTATATGACCGGCCACGTCCTCGTCAACGATGGCGGCTACCTGGCCAAATAACCAAGTAACACTATTTCCCCCTCCCGCAGGAGGGGGAAAACCATACTTAAAGCTTGACGGACAGCCCCTTGCTGCCCCAGCCTCTCTCTTACTAAAACTTGACCTGGGGAGCGGCCTTTGCCGCTGCCGGGGCTTCAAAGAAAGCGGCCTTATTAAAACCGAACATCCCGGCCAGGAGGTTGGCGGGGAAACTACGGATGGCCACATTGTAGATCTGAACCGCGTCGTTGTAACGTTTGCGTTCCACAGCAATGCGGTTTTCCGTTCCTGCCAGCTCATCCTGCAAACGCATGAAGTTCTGGTTGGACTTCAAATCGGGGTATTTTTCCACCACTACCAGCAACCGGCTCAAGGCCCCGGAAAGCTCGTTATTGGCATTGATCTTATCGGGTACGGTATTCGCCCCGCCTACCTTGGCCCGGGCGTTGGTCACTTCCACCAAGACATCCTTTTCCTGCTTGGCGTAACCTTTGACCGTCTCGACAAGGTTCGGGATCAGATCGAAACGCCGCTGCAACTGATTCTCGACCTGAGCCCATGAGCTCTTCACTCCCTCATCAAGGGATACAAATTGATTATAGGTCCCCCGGAAAAAACCATAAAGCGATATCGCCAGCAACAAGATGCCGACCAGTACCCCAACAAGAATCATCTTTCCCTTGGACATATCCTAACCTCCTTCATTCTTTTATATTTTAAGTTCATCAATCATTGATCGACGCTCATTCTGTTTTTTTATTGACCGTCCTTGACTACTTCCGGCGCCACCTTCATCTCATCCACGCGCCGGCACAGTTGATCAATCTCTTTTACATAATCCCGGTAAATATCCAGAAGCTCCGTTTTGGAAAATTTATCCACCCCCTCGCGGATGGCCATGCATTTCATAAAGACCGCCGCATCCACCCCCACCGCCCGGGCGGCCGCCGTGATTATATCACGCCGCTCCCGGGGGACATCAAGACCCAAGAGATACAACAGGGCCTTGAAGGACGAAAGAAAGGCAGTCAGGGACACCCTGATAAGATCCCGGAGCGGCTTTTCTTTCCCTTCCGTCTCCAGAAAGCGTTTGCGGAGATTAAGGATCTTGCCCTTGAGTTCCCGTTCTACCTGCAGGCGCAGATGCCCGGGATGAATATCGAGCCCCTCGAAAACATCTTCTCCGTAAACCAGTACATGATTGAGCTTCATATCGAGAAACTCGATGGGATAGGCATCCAGGGAGGAGCAGATGTAGTCCTTCGTCATGAAAAGAGGAACCGCGACCCGGCTTTTCCGCCAGCGCGTCACCGTATCCATTGCCTTTTCCAGCTCCCCCATCCCCTTGTCCGTCAATACCACAAGAAAATTCAGATCGGACTTTTCAGGAACATAATGTCCGGAGGCGCCGCTGCCATAAAGAATCACCGACAAAAGGTCGTCCCCGAAGATATTCCGATAATCTTCCGTAATTTGCGAAAATATTCTTTCCGGTTGCTCAGGCGCTTTACCCATTTTCCACCCCCTTAAAAATCTCCCCCGGCGCCGCCACCGCCGCTATCACCGCCGCCAAAACCACCAAAACCGCCGCCGCCGAAGCTTCCGAACCCACCGCCGTCGCTTCCGCCTCTGCCGCCGCCCATACTCATCAAGATCAACCAGGGCAGGATGTCCCTACCCTGCCTCGTTCCCAGCAGCAAACCAAGGACCGCGATAATGATAACAATCGTCCAGATATTCAGCCCGCCCTTTTGGGACGCCTTTGTCCGGCGCGGCTGTTCGACGGCCGGGTTTCCCGTCAGGGTCACGCCCGCGTCTTTAGCCACAACGGCGGCAATGGCGATCATTCCGTTGGCCATACCTTTTCCGTACTCATTCTGGCGGAAAAAGGGGAGCATGTATTTATCCCTGATCTCCCCGACCAGCCCGTCCGGCAGGATGCCTTCGACACCATAGCCGGTCTCGATGCGCATCTTCCGCTCCTTGACGGTCAGAAACATCAACACGCCCTTATTTTCACCTTTTTTCCCGATCCCCCAGGCCCGATACAGGCGATTGACGTAATCGTTTATTTCTTCGTTTTCCCCCAGGGTGGCCACCGTTACGACGACGATTGCCGTCCCCGTCTTCTGCCAGACCTCCCGGGCCAGCTTTTCCATCCGGTCCTTATCCTCCGGCGCGATGACCCCGGCAAAATCATTCACCGCCCCCGTCGGCTTGGGAAACGAGTCTTTGCCCCAGGCAGCGCCGCAACACAGGATAAACCCCAGCAGGGCCGCTGCAAATACTGCCTTTATTTTTCTTGAATTTAAGACCATTTCCTGTGCTTCCATTTCCGATGATCGGTTCGCAAGATACACTATCTTAAACACCAAGAAAAGAAATATCAACCTCGGGGCTTATTTTCCTGGCGCCGACACCCTCCCCTCGAAGCGCAATCAGTCACTACTATCCGAATGCCGGGCATGTCGAAGATATCGACGATGATGAATTATGTGTCAATAATTATTGACATTCCTTGAATTTACTCTTATAAAATATCAATCAAATATCAGGAGGTGCGGCAATGGCCACAACTTATTCAAAAGGGCGAATCTACAAGCTCGATGTAAACTCCTTACAGGCGGACCCCCAGCAGTCCCGAAAATATCTCAATCCGGAGGCCCTCAATGAACTGGCCGCCTCCATCCAGAAACACGGCGTCCTGCAGCCGATCCTGTTTCGCCAGGAAGAACTGGTCCTTTTTATCGTCGCCGGTGAGCGCCGCGTCGCGGCGACAAAACAAGTCGGCCTCCCCACGATTCCCGGCCTTTATGTCGAGGGGAAACACCGGGAAATTTCCCTGGTCGAGAATATCCTCCGGGAAAACCTGACTCCCGTGGAGGAGGCGGAGGGCATGAAGCTGCTCATGACCGAGGAAGACTACAACCAAAACCAACTTGCCGACATGCTCGGCAAGACCCAGTCCTCCATCTCCAAGACCCTGGCGATTACCAACCTTCCCGAGGACATCCTGAGCCAGGTGCGCTCGAACCCGAACATCCCCAAAACGATGCTTATGGAGGCCGGCGCCGCCAAGACGGAAAAGGGCATGCGCAGCGTCTTCGAGCGCTACATGGCGCAGGAGGCCAAAAAAAGCGCCGCCCCGGCCCCGGCCAAACCCAGAGTTCCCAAGGAGACAGCCCTTATCAACCAGGCGGTCGCCTTCAACGGCAAGCTGGCAGAGCTGCAACCCGAAGGCTGGAGCGAAGAAAACCGTAATGATCTGGCGGTGGCCCTCCAGGACGTCCGTAGGACGGCAACCAGTCTCCTCCAGACCCTGGGCGTTGAGGACACGGAAGAAGGGGAGCCGCCGGAAAACAGCCCGTCGCGAAACCTTTCCTGAGGATAGCAATTCGGTGCACCTTGTCTGAAACGGTTCGCGACGATTTGTCGGCGGCAGTCCACAACGACGCAGTTTGACCACAAAAAGTGACGTGCGGAAAATATTCCGGAATCACATTTTTTCGGTGGTTACCAAAGCAACATTTTTTCGAACTTTCGTCAATTCGTCAATATATACATATATTTAACTTGTATGAATTATTCATATTTTTTTTGGGAGGGCAAATTAGGCGTCATTTTTTCCTAATTTTAAGGGTTTTTTAGCTCCGAAATAATAAAAATCAAGCGATTACACCACCAGATCAACCGCTGTTTACGTACCAATTATCCTTGTAAATTGTAATCGGCACTGACAAAATGCAAAGATACAATTTATAGTATTCCTCCCCTCCAAGTGGAGGATCAAGGTGGGAATGGGGTTGCCAAAGGAGAAACCGGCATGAACAAAAAAATACAAAATATTTATCTGGTAGGGCACTCTATGGGGGACCAGGTGTGATAAAGTCACATCCACTTGAAGTCACAAATTGTGACTTCAAGTTGGGGTGGCGCAAAGCATTGCCTTACACCTTTACCGAGCAAGGGGTTGACATAAGGTGATGAATAGATTTGACTACTTGAGGTTCCATTTTGGCGCCTCAAGTTGGGGCATTCAACGCTATCTGCACGATAATGCCTTTACGGAGCGGAGTCCTTGAGATTCCAGATTTGAATGTCAAAGGCAGCAGACCGATGTCGGTAGGTGGCAAGAGGAGATTTTCGTATAAAAGTGGCGCTGGGAGGTGAGTTATGGAAATGGAAACAAGAGTTGCTCTTTTCCGCGGTAAAGGCATCCGCAAAACCTTGCACAATAACGAGTGGTGGTTTGTGGTTGAAGATGTGGTGTTGGCGCTGATCGATTCAAAAGATCCCAAGCAGTACATTCAACGATTAAAGCAGCGAGATCCGGAACTTGGCAAAGGGTGGGTACAATTTGTACATACCCTTGCCATCGACACCGAAGGCGGGCAACAGCGAATGATCTGTGCCAACACTGAGGGCATCTTCCGCATCATTCAGTCTATTCCCTCCCCCAAGGCCGAACCCTTCAAGCGTTGGCTGGCAAAAGTCGGTTACGAGCGGGTGCAGGAAATCGAAGACCCGGAACTAGCAACGAAAAGGACGCGGGCGCTCTATAAGGCTAAAGGATACTCCGATGACTGGATCGAGAAGCGGATGCGCGGCATCGCCATCAGGGAAGAGCTTACGGACGAGTGGAAAAAGCGGGATGTAAAGCAGGACAAGGAATATGCGATCCTCACGGCGGAGATCGCCAAGGCGGCCTTCGGCGTGACCCCCGGCGAGCATAAGGAGTTGAAGGGGCTGAAACGGGAGAACCTGCGGGACCACATGAATAACCTGGAGCTGATCTTCTCAATGCTGGGCGAGGCGGCAACCACGGAAATAACCAGAGTCGATGATGCTCAAGGCTTCGATGAAAGCAAGATCGCCGCACGGAAAGGCGGCGAAGTAGCCGGTGTGGCGCGCAAAGACCTGGAAAAGAAAACCGGCAAAAAAGTCGTCTCACCGGAGAATTACCTGACCGAACCGGAGAGCCGGAAACGGCTGAAAGGGTAGAAGAAGGCAGGAGGTTTCCAAATGGCCAATCAGGCTCAGAAAACCGAGCACGTAACAAGCGAATTGATTTTGTACCAGACAGCAGATGGTAAGACCAAAGTAGAAGTCCGTCTGCAGGACGAGACCGTCTGGCTGAGCCAGAAGCTGATGGCAGAGCTGTTTCAGACCACCCCTCAGAACATCACCATCCACCTGAAAAATATTTTCAACGAGGGGGAGTTGGATGAAGGGGCAACTTGTAAGGATTTCTTACAAGTTCAAGCTGAGGGAAGCAGGCAGATCGAGCGCAAACAGAGGTTCTACAATTTAGACGCCATTATTTCTGTTGGGTACAGGATCAAATCCCATGTAGCCACACGATTTCGTCAATGGGCCACCCAGCGGTTGCGGGAGTACATCATCAAGGGTTTCACCCTCGACGATGACCGGTTGAAACAGGTCGGCGGCGGTCATTACTTTGACGAGTTGATGGCCCGCATCCGGGACATCCGTTCCTCCGAGAAGGTCTTCTGGCGCAAGGTGCTGGATATTTGCTCAACTAGTATCGACTCTATACGCCCGACTCCGAGTTATCGCAGCAACCCTTCGCCGTTGTGCAAAACAAGATGCATTGGGCTGCCCACGGACATACCGCTGCTGAAGTCGCTCATGATAGAGCGGATGCGTCAAAGCCGAATATGGGCATGACGACCTGGGTGGACAGCGCCCCTCGCAAAGAGGACAAGGTATCTTATAAGAAGCATCTTAAAAATGTCTAATTACATAGCCCATAAAAATCAGGACCTCTACAAACACCTTGAAGGTGTCGCTGAACTTGCTAAAAATAATGCCGAAAAAATCGGCATGGGAAATTACGGCGAACTGCTTGGACTTCTACATGATTTCGGAAAATACAGTGCCGCATTTCAAAAGTACATCACGGATGCGATAAAGAAGAACGACCCACAGTTTAATCCGGACGAAGATGAAGATTTTGAAGACCCGGCGGGAAAGAAAGGCAAGATTGACCACTCTACCGCTGGCGCCCAGTTTCTTGGCTGCAAAAACGGTTCATCCAATGCCCATAAAATACTTGGGCAGTTTCTCTCCCTTTGTTTGGTATCTCATCACTCAGGACTGATCAATTGCTTAACGACTGACAACAGTGGAACCTGGGATTCCTATTCAAAGCGGTTATCAAAGAATGGCAACAAAACTCATCTGGGGGAATGTGAAAGCAATATCGATAAGCATGTATTCGAAAGAATTAGTGCTATTCTCAAAGACAAGTCATTTACGAAGCCATTTGAAGAAAAATGCCGGAATATTTTTTATGCTTCTCCAGAAACAAATCCCCTCTCAACGGTTGCGCAATTTCAGTTAGGTATGCTCACGAGGTTTCTCTTCAGTGCGCTCATTGATGCCGATCGACAGGATACGGCTGATTCAGAGAAACCAAAAACCGCTCGGCATCGTCAACAGGGAAAGTATCGTTCGTGGGATATTTTGATTGAGCGACTTGAAAACAAGTATGAGGCTTTTGAAATAAAAAACCGTGTGGACGAAATTCGCAAAGAAGTATCTACGCATTGTCTTCATGCCGCAAAGCGACCCAGGGGATTGTTCACCCTTACAGTGCCAACAGGCGGAGGCAAAACTCTTGCAAGTCTTCGTTTTGCCTTGGGTCATGCAAAAAAACACCACATGGATAGAATTATCTACGTAATCCCTTTTACATCAATCATTGATCAAAATGCGCAGATCGTGCGGGAAATCCTTGAACCGAAAGAATGCCCTAAAGATACCGGTAAAATTGTTCTTGAACACCATTCAAACATCGGAGCTGATGTGCAAAGCTGGAAAGAAAAACTCTTGACTGAAAATTGGGATGCCCCGGTTGTCTATACCACGATGGTTCAATTACTGGAGGCTCTATTCGGGGCCGGGACCCGTGGTGCAAGGCGAATGCACCAGTTGGCGAAGGCTGTCATTGTTTTTGATGAAATTCAGACACTGCCGGTAAAATGTGTCCATCTTTTCAACAATGCGATAAATTTTCTGGTTAATCACTGCAGGAGCAGCGTTGTCCTCTGTACCGCTACGCAGCCGCTTTTGGGTTTGGTCGATAAAAAAAAAGGAGCCCTTAAACTCTCTGCAGAGAATGATCTTATGCCCGATGTCGGCAAACTCTTTGTCGATTTAAAGAGGGTATTTGTTCATGACTATCGTAAATCGCCTGGATGGACTTATCCAGAGGTAGCGGCGCTTGCGGTTAGGCAGGTCAAAGAGAATGGAAGCTGTCTTGTCGTAGTCAATATGAAGAAAGCCACCCGCATCATTTTTGAGGAAGCGAAGAAGGACGGACTTGAGGTTTTCCATTTGAGCACGGGAATGTGTCCCGCACATCGAAAACAGATACTCAAAACGATCCGTCAAAAGCTTGATGATGAAGAGCCTATTCTCTGTGTCAGCACACAGCTTATTGAGGCCGGTGTAGATGTAAGTTTTCGATCTGTAATCCGTATGCTTGCCGGGCTTGACTCCATTGCACAAGCTGCGGGCCGGTGCAATCGCCATGGCGGCCCGGAAATCGGCAATGTATTTGTTGTTAATCCCGTTGAAGAGAACCTTGATTACCTGAAGGACATTGCAGTGGGCAAAGAAAAAACAAATCGAGTTCTTGATGACTATAAATCTGATGCGTCAAAATACGACAGCGACATCATCGGAACGAAGATGCTTGAATGGTACTATCAAAATTACTTTTATGAACGAAAAGATGTCATGGATTATCCCGTCAACGCAAATCGCAACGATACTCTTTTAAATTTGCTGTCAATCAACAGCAATGCTGTTGCAAATTTCGGGCGGGCAAACAAATCGATGCCGGCAATAAACCTGCGGCAATCATTTATGACCGCGGCAAAATTATTCAAATCGATTGATGCGCCAACACGAAGCGTAATTGTCCGTTATGGCAATGAAGGAAAAGACTTGGTCAATCAGCTTTGTTCCGCATTCGAAGTGGACAAACAATATGCTCTGATCAAAAAAGCACAGCAATACTCAGTCAACCTATTTCCGTATGAGTTTGAAAAGCTGGCAGCAGAGAATGCGCTTTACCGGGTTCAGGAAGAAACGGAGATATTCTACCTTGATTATCAATACTACAGTAAAATAACCGGCCTATCATTGGAGCCAGTAAAACAGGAGGAACAATTCAAAGATGAATACATTGCCTAAAAACACTATTGAATTCAAACTCTGGGGGCGATTCGCGCTTTTTACTGATCCGCTTACCAGAATTGGTGGCGAGAAATGTTCGTATCACCTTCCGACCTACGAGGCGTTGAAAGGTGTCTGCAAATCAATCTACTGGAAACCTACGATCATATGGGTGATTGACGAGGTTCGAGTAATGAAGCGTATTCGCACACAGACCAAAGGAACGAAGCCCCTTGAATTCAGCGGTGGTAACACGCTTGCGATTTACACATTCCTTTCCGATGTGGAATATCAGGTGAGGGCTCATTTTAAATGGAATGAACATCACGAAAAATTGAAGGAAGACCGTATCGAAGGCAAGCACTATGCTATTGCCAAACGGATGCTTGAGCGGGGCGGGCGGCAGGATATCTTTCTCGGCACTCGCGACTGTCAGGGATATATAGAACCTTGCATTTTCGGCGAAGGTGAAGGTGCGTATGATGGGGACAATGAAATTGGCTATGGGCTTATGTTTCATGGATTCGACTACCCTGATGAAACAGGTACAGACGAGCTGTACGCCCGGTTTTGGTACCCGACACTTAAGCAAGGGGTGTTGATTTTTGACCGGCCGGAAGATTGTAAACATACGAAATTTGTTCGGAAAATGGGCACAAAAGACTTTGTAACAGGAAATGTAAAAGATGTGGTACTTGAAGCCGAGGAACTGGGGGTGTTGGGATGAGTTGGATACAAAAGTTGTATGAAACTTATAACGCTTGTACTGGAAATGAAAGCATTCCAGATATTGAAGAGTTGTGCCCTGTCGGATATTCCGTTCAAAATGCTCACATTGAAGTTGTTATTGATCAAAATGGTACTTTCAGAAGAGCATCACTGATCGATAACAAGGATGCCAAGACACTGATTCCGGTAACTGAAAAGTCATTGACAGGGAGAACCAGTGGAATTGCGCCACATCCTCTCTGCGATTCACTTCAGTATTGTGCTGGAGATTTATCGAAATATGCCGGTGATCGTGAGAGTTATTTTGACCAATGCAGATTTAAAGATAAAGAATTCAAGGACAATAATCTTAATCCAATAACGCTTATCAACCTTATCCTGAGGGAGAAACAAAAAACCGAAAAAAAGTCATTGCCAAAGGAAAAATGTATCCGCTGGCTGAACATTCTGCTTGCACTTGCAAATGCCAACCAGTTCCCAAATCTTGAAAGGCGCACCCACTATAATCGGGATGTTTTAGAACAAAAGTACCCGGACAAATGCCCTCAAAATGTTTCTTCTTACTTCCTCCAACTCGAAAGATGGAATAGATCGGCCTCTTCGCACGATAAAGTCAAAGCCATTTATACCTATGCTTCAAAGAAAACTTTAGTCAATGATTTGGTTGAAAATAAATTACTCGCTGTAAAAGATGGGAAGTTGGCTATTGTTGAAAAAACCGATGAAAAAGAAAAGGTTAAAGTTACCGCGCCAAACAAAAATGATTCCCCCATAATCATGGACTCGAAAGAACTGCATCCGATCATGAAGCTACTCACAGCAGATGACAAGGGTATAAAAAGCCAAGCAAAGGTTTTTGTTCGTTGGAAAGTGGAATCAGACGGCTCTCTCTGTTCCGAAACATGGAAAGATCAAACGCTTTTTGAAAAGTGGGCAGAATACTCAAGTTTGCTCGACTCTGCAAAAGGCTTTTGCTACGTCACCGGAGAAAAAGAAACTGATATAGCCCAAAAACATCCCGCAAAGCTTCGTAGTGGCAAGGATGGCGCTAAACTTATCTCATCAAATGATACAAGTGGTTTTACTTTTCTTGGTAGATTTGAATCCGTCAATGAAGCGGCCTCCGTCTCTTCAGTAGTAACTCAAAAGGCTCATAGCGCCCTTCGCTGGCTCATTGGCCGCAGACAGGCATTCCGTAGTGGCGACCAAGTCTTTGTTTCTTGGGCAACAACAGGGAAGTCAATTCCCGATCCGTGCGCCAACTCCTGGGATTTCCTCGGTGACGATTTTCACACAACCGACACTTCGACTTCACAAATCGGCGATGTCGGGCAATCTTTTGCGCTTCGCTTCAATAAAAAACTTGCAGGATACAAGACCAACATTACCGACACGGAAGATATTGTCGTTATGGGTTTGGATTCTGCGACACCGGGGCGCATGGCAATTACGTTCTATCGCGAATTGACCGGTTCTGAATTTCTTGAGCGCATAGAAAAATGGCATTCCGATTTTGCCTGGTTTCAGAATTACGGCAGGGATAAGGACGACAAAAAGAAGATGATTCTCTTTCAGGGCGCGCCAGCACCAAAAGACATCGCATGGTGTGCATATGGCAGAAAAGTGGAAGGGAAAAACGGCATTAAGCTTCTCAATGCCACCGTAGAGCGCTTACTGCCCTCAATAATTGATGGCAGAACGGTTCCTCGCGATTTGGTTGAACAGTGTGTCCGTCGTGTTTCCAATCGGGCCGGCCTTGAACCATGGGAATTTGAAAAGTGTTTAGGTATAGCATGTTCACTATATAAAGGATTCTACAATGAAAGGGGGTACATTATGGCTCTTGAAGAAGAAAGGAATTCGCGGGACTACCTTTACGGCAGGTTGCTTGCATTGGCGGATCGGATTGAGTCGATGGCTTTGCAGCTTGCGAATGAAAATCGGAGTACAACAGCATCACGTCTCATGCAGCGCTTTTCCGACAGACCGTTTTCTACATGGAAGAATATTGAGGAAGCTTTAAAGCCATACAAGGACAGGATTCGAGCAAAGTATTCCGGTCTGCTTGATGGTTATGAGGAGTTGCTCGATACCATTCATTCAAGAATTATGACTGCCAATTATATCACAGACACAAGACTAACAGGCGAATACCTGCTTGGATATCACTGTCAAAGGCAATGGTTCCGTGAACACAAACGGGAAAAGGGTCAATGGGTATTAAAATCAGCCGACGATGTAGAAGAAATTCAGGGAACAGATTCCGAGGAATAAACCAACTATAAAAGGAGAAATGCATTATGGCTACTCTGAGCAAAAAAATTGATTTCGCAATTATCATGAGTGTAAAGAACGCCAATCCCAACGGAGATCCTTTAAATGGAAACCGCCCCCGTACTGATTACGAAGGCTTAGGGGAAATTACCGACGTTTGTCTCAAACGGAAAATCCGGGATCGCACGATGGAGAGGTTTGTTGACTTAAAAAATAAAAAAGAGGGGAAAGAGCAGGGTCAAGCCGTCTTCGTTCAGTCCGATGACCGCAAATATGACGATGCCAAAAGCCTGAAGGCTCGTGCCGAGGCGGAACTCGGCAAAGACCTCGGTGGAAAAGAAACAGTGAAGAAGGCTTGTGAAGCCTGGATTGATGTTCGCTCTTTCGGACAATTGTTTGCCTTCAAATCAGATAAAAAAGGGAAAAAGAAAACGGAAGACGAATCTGAAGGTGATACCGGCGTTTCAATCGGTATTCGCGGCCCGGTTACAATTCATTCTGCCTTTAGTATTGATCCCGTGAGTGTTTCCAGTACCCAAATTACCAAAAGCGTCAATGCGGAAGATACCAAAGACGGCAAGCGAGGTTCCGACACTATGGGAATGAAACACCGCGTGGACAGCGGAATTTATGTCACCTACGGAAGCATGAATCCCCAACTTGCTGAACGAACACTTTTTTCGGATGAAGATGCTGCTGTCATTAAAGCGATTCTTCCCAAGCTCTTTGAAAATGACGCCTCCTCTGCCCGTCCGGAAGGAAGTATGGCCGTGCGGAAAGTTATCTGGTGGGAGCATAACTGTAAATCAGGACAGTACTCGTCTGCGAAAGTACACAATACGCTTACTGTAAATGCCGACGGAAGTTACTCTTTGAAAAATTTAGACGGCCTCAAACCACAAGAGATTGATGGTTTTTGAAATAAGCGTGCCACACCAATGAAAAGAAAAAATAAAAGGACCATCAGATGCCAAAAATGAGTAAAGACAAGGCCATCACTGACGTCTATCATCAAATACAGGATGTTCTCGCCCATGCGCGCAGCCAGACGTACCATGCCGTTAATATTGCCATGGTCCAGGCATACTGGAATATCGGCAGGATTATTGTCGAAGAGGAGCAGCGCGGGGAAGAAAGAGCCGAATATGGAAAGAGCTTGATCCAGGAACTTTCCGTGCGGCTTTCCTCGGAGTTCAGCAGAGGCTTTGATAAGTCCAATCTTTGGAATATGCGTTCATTTTTCCTGGCTTTCCCAATTCTCGACGCAGTGCGTCGAGAATTGTCCCGGACCCATTACCGCTTGCTGCTGAAAGTGGAACTCGCAGCGGAGTTGATTAGGGAACACCGATTATTGGAAATGGAAAGGAAGTTAGAAGGTAACTGCCCATGATGACTTTAAAACGTTTTCGGTCCGGCCTTGACATGATTCCGGCAACGACGTCTTGGTATCTATCCGATATCAGCGAGGCGAAAGGAAGGCAGGAACTTTATACAAAACAGTCGCCGCAACGGTTGAAATCGCTAAAGGAACATGCCCTTATCGAAAGCTCGGTTTCTTCTAACCGCATCGAGGGTGTTGAGGTCGATAACAAACGCATCGGCACGATTATCTTCGGAAACTCGCTGCTGCACGACCGTTCTGAAGAGGAGGTCCGCGGTTATCGTGAGGCTTTAAATCTCATCCATGAGAAAGGCCGGCAATTGCCGGTTAGCGAGGAGAGTATAAAAGAGCTTCACCGCTTAATTCGCGGGGATATTTGGGATGCAGGGAAATACAAAGAGAAAAATAGCGACATTATCGAAAAACACCCGAACGGCACATCAAGTATCAGGTTCAAAACTGTTCCTGCCCTAAACACGCCCGACTGTATGAATGGACTCCTGGCTATGTGGAATGAAGGACTAAAAGAAGAAAGCATTCAACCGCTCATTGCACTGGCTGCTTTCAACCTTGATTTCCTGTGCATTCACCCCTTCCGTGACGGAAACGGCAGGGTTTCCCGGCTCCTCATGCTTTTACAATGCTATCATCAAGGTATCGAAGTCGGCAGATATATCAGCTTAGAGCGGCTTATCGAGCAAAACAAGGAAAGATACTACGAAACACTGAAAATAAGTTCGGAAGGATGGCACGAGGGAAAGCATAATCCGTGGCATTATATCAATTTCATCTGTTTCATCCTGAAAAGCGCTTACAAAGAATTTGAAGAAAGGTTGAACAGAATGCCGCATCCGAGAGGTGAAAAAACAGCCCTGGTGCATAATGCAATTAGTAGTTTCCTCGGCAATTTCAGCGTCGCCGAAATTCAGCTAAAATGCCCCGGCGTCGGCATCGATATGATCCGCCGGGTGCTAAAGGATATGCAAGTCGAGGGTATCGTTGAATGTATAGGTCGGGGCAGGAATGCGAAATGGCGAAATTTGGAATTAGGTAATAACCATTTAATTAGGTAATAAATTAGGTAATGGTGATTATAGTGTATGACATTGACGATCTTGTCATGATCTCCGCCCTGCAACATTATGCCTTCTGCCCGCGCCAGTGCGCCCTGATCCATGTGGAACAGACATGGACGGAAAGCGGTCGCACCGCCGAGGGCCGGATCCTCCACGAACGGGTTCACGAGGAAGGGAACGAGGCGCGGGGAGATGTCCGGATCGAGCGCGGTGTTTCACTCCGTTCTCTGCGCGTGGGACTGATCGGCAAAGCCGACGTCGTGGAATACCACCGTCAGGCCGACGGCGCCTGGCTGCCCTTCCCCGTAGAATACAAGCGGGGCAAGCCGAAGCCGGATCATTGCGACAAGATTCAACTTTGCGCCCAAGCGATCTGCCTGGAGGAAATGCTGCATACGGAGATCCCCGGCGGCGCTCTTTTCTACGGCCAGACGCGGAGACGTCTTGATGTATCCTTCGACGAAACCCTCCGCCGGGAAACGGAAATGGCGGCCCGGCAAGTCCGCGAGCTGATTCTGTCTGGAAAGACACCGAAACCGGTATATGCGAAACGCTGCGATAATTGCTCACTGGCGGCCGCGTGTCTGCCTAAGACGATCCAGAAGCGGCGTTCGGTGCAGAATTACCTGACCCGCATGGCAGGAGAAGAAACGTGAAGAAACATCTTAACACCCTGTTCGTCACCACCCAAGGGGCCTACCTCGCTAAAGAGGGGGAGACAATCGTCGTCAAGGTCGAAAAGGAGGTGCGCCTCCGGTTGCCTGTTCACACTATCGGCGGGATCGTCTGCTATGGCAATGTGGCGTGCAGCCCCTTCCTCATGGGCTTCTGCGCCGAAAATGGCGTCGGAATCAGTTTTTTGACGGAGCATGGCCGGTTCCTGGCCCGCGTTCAGGGGCCCGTTTCGGGGAATGTCCTCCTGCGCCGCGAACAATACCGTCAGGCGGACAACCCTCAGACATCAGCGGACATCGCCAGGGCGGTCCTTACGGGGAAGATCGCCAACAGTCGGACCGTTCTGCAGCGGGCGCTGCGGGATCACGGGGGAAAAATGACTACGGGCGATCTGGCCTTCGCCGTCAAGCGGCTTAACCATTATCTCGACGTTTTGAGCAAAGACGGTGAGCTTGATACCGTCCGGGGCTATGAGGGTGACGCCGCCCATATCTATTTCAGCGTCTTCGACCACCTCATCGTAGCGCAGAAGGAGTATTTCACCTTCGAGGAAAGGAACCGCCGCCCTCCCCTGGATAATGTGAACTGCCTGCTTTCGTTTATCTATACGCTGCTGGTTCACGATATCCGCTCTGCTCTGGAGGTGGTGGGGCTTGATCCCGCCGTCGGCTTCCTGCATCGCGACCGCCCGGGAAGGCCCGGCCTGGCCCTCGATATCATGGAGGAGTTCCGGCCCTTTCTTGCGGATCGGCTGGCGCTGTCGCTGATCAACCTGCGCAAGGTACAGCAAAAAGGTTTCACACAGAGCGATTCCGGGGCGGTGATGATGAACAACGAAACCAGGAAAACCGTTCTTGTGTCCTATCAGGAGCGGAAACAGGAGGAAATCATCCATCCCTTCATCGACGAGAAGATGACGATCGGAACCCTTTTCCAAATTCAGGCCATGCTGATGGCCCGTTATCTGCGAGGGGATCTGGACGGTTATCCACCTTTTATCTGGAAATGACGTTGCCGGATTGAGGTCGCTTAACGCTTGAGGAGGCAAAGATGTTTATCCTTGTGAGTTATGATGTCGCCATGCAGGATGCCGGAGGCTCCCGACGGCTGCGTAGGGTCGCGAGAGCCTGCAAGGACTATGGACAGCGGGTGCAGTATTCGGTCTTTGAGTGCATCGTGGACCCGGCGCAATGGGCTGTATTGAAGGATCGCCTGATTAAAGAAATTGATCCGAACCAGGACAGCCTCCGGTTTTATTACCTGGGAGCGAACTGGCGGCGCCGGGTCGAGCATGTGGGGGCTAAGGCAACCATCGATCAGGAGGGACCGCTGATCGCCTGACAGCTTGAGAACCCGGCGCGAACCCCAAGCAACCATGATTTCCCCGGGAGGTTCGCAGCGTATGTAAGTTATAGAGATGCTTGGCTTATTTTTTTCGATCTTTGAAAATTGAATACTGATGAACATATTTGGGCGACATTCGCGGATATTTACAAAAAAGATCTCTAAGATTAAAAAGATACAAGAAGTAAGTCGCGCCCCGCACGGGCGCGTGGATTGAAACTTCGGCTGTTTTCTGTGATATATCGCAATAGGTGTCGCGCCCCGCACGGGCGCGTGGATTGAAACATTTTATCGGCAACCAACTGGTCGCTGCTGCCGCCGGTCGCGCCCCGCACGGGCGCGTGGATTGAAACCTCGACATGCTGTTTTGCCCGGCCGGTCACCGGAGTCGCGCCCCGCACGGGCGCGTGGATTGAAACCTCGATGAAAACGACAACTACAAGCAGAAAACCAGTCGCGCCCCGCACGGGCGCGTGGATTGAAACATGGCTTCCGCTGGTTATGCCCAGGAAACCCGGCGTCGCGCCCCGCACGGGCGCGTGGATTGAAACAGGCGAAATTGGACGTTTGAGATGATTGCCAACCGTCGCGCCCCGCACGGGCGCGTGGATTGAAACCAATCGGCGCGTGCCTCGCTGATCTTACCCATAGTCGCGCCCCGCACGGGCGCGTGGATTGAAACAAGCGAAATTGGACGTTTGAGATGATTGCCAACCGTCGCGCCCCGCACGGGCGCGTGGATTGAAACGATGTCCAGAGCTGGCAGACAATCAAACGATGGGTCGCGCCCCGCACGGGCGCGTGGATTGAAACATTTCCAGGCGTCTGGCGGCGTGAACCTTATCGAAGTCGCGCCCCGCACGGGCGCGTGGATTGAAACTGATCCGGGATCTCCTGGTGCAGGCAAAGAGGGGTCGCGCCCCGCACGGGCGCGTGGATTGAAACCGCTTTTTCCTCCCGGGTATGTCATTATTTGTACGTCGCGCCCCGCACGGGCGCGTGGATTGAAACGTGTCGTATTTCACGTAGCCCAGGTCGAGGAAAAGGTCGCGCCCCGCACGGGCGCGTGGATTGAAACCGTACAGGTGCGACGGGACCGAGGGAGACTCAGGTCGCGCCCCGCACGGGCGCGTGGATTGAAACACCTTGTCGGCCAGCTCCCGAATCAGAGCGCCGTGGTCGCGCCCCGCACGGGCGCGTGGATTGAAACAGGGTAATAACATCATCGACGGCACCAGCAAAAGTCGCGCCCCGCACGGGCGCGTGGATTGAAACAAGGTGACCTCTGCCGGCGACATGACCATCCGGCAGTCGCGCCCCGCACGGGCGCGTGGATTGAAACGACAGCACCATAGAAGCATACCAGGCCATCAGAGGTCGCGCCCCGCACGGGCGCGTGGATTGAAACAAATCGATCTCCATAGTCATCCCCCTCTACTTGTCGCGCCCCGCACGGGCGCGTGGATTGAAACCCCGGCGCGGGGAAATTATCCCCGAAATGGAGAAGTCGCGCCCCGCACGGGCGCGTGGATTGAAACCCGTGATGACGTGGCAGTAACAGAGGGCCAGAGTGTCGCGCCCCGCACGGGCGCGTGGATTGAAACCGTTGTTAGCGGACTGCCATCGACGACGGCTTTGGTCGCGCCCCGCACGGGCGCGTGGATTGAAACACCAAGACATCGATTAGGCAGATCTGCGTCCATGGTCGCGCCCCGCACGGGCGCGTGGATTGAAACCCGGCCTTGGGATGTCAGGTGGATGCCGGTGAAGGTCGCGCCCCGCACGGGCGCGTGGATTGAAACGATTAAGAATTGCCGTACATCCGGGCGAACCTGGGTCGCGCCCCGCACGGGCGCGTGGATTGAAACTCAGGCAGAACCGTGTTCTGTTCAATGCTGAAAGGTCGCGCCCCGCACGGGCGCGTGGATTGAAACAAAAAATGATTGGCCATACCCGTGGGCCTTCGTTGTCGCGCCCCGCACGGGCGCGTGGATTGAAACCTGACCTGGTGCCGGACGGATCATCGGTTGAAAGCGTCGCGCCCCGCACGGGCGCGTGGATTGAAACACCCACGGCAACAGTGGCGCAACCGATCATTGGGGTCGCGCCCCGCACGGGCGCGTGGATTGAAACCCGGTCAAAAGGTTGTAGCTGTGCCGTACCTTCAGTCGCGCCCCGCACGGGCGCGTGGATTGAAACCGGTAATACGATCTTGCCGCACTGTTCACCGTTGGTCGCGCCCCGCACGGGCGCGTGGATTGAAACTTGATAAGAGTAAGGGCGTTCTCGTAGGAGCGGCGTCGCGCCCCGCACGGGCGCGTGGATTGAAACATTCATAGCCGATCGCCCACTTTCTTTTGATGGGTCGCGCCCCGCACGGGCGCGTGGATTGAAACTTCGTCCAACTCTCCCATGTCGTCATAATGCGTAGGTCGCGCCCCGCACGGGCGCGTGGATTGAAACTATGGTATGCCGGGGATCGCTCCCCGGACTTGGTGTCGCGCCCCGCACGGGCGCGTGGATTGAAACAAGGGTATTCGTCAAATTATGCGACCGGCAGATGTCGCGCCCCGCACGGGCGCGTGGATTGAAACAATTCCCGGCGTTTCCTGGCCAACTTCCGAAGGAGGTCGCGCCCCGCACGGGCGCGTGGATTGAAACGCCTCGTTATCACGCGGCCACAACAGGGTAACAGGGTCGCGCCCCGCACGGGCGCGTGGATTGAAACACGAAATGCCCCTGCAGGTAGCGCAGGATCGCCGAGTCGCGCCCCGCACGGGCGCGTGGATTGAAACTGCATTTCTTTTCGTGCAGCAGCATCAGCAGCATGTCGCGCCCCGCACGGGCGCGTGGATTGAAACTCTCGTAAATATCAATGACCCGCTCTGCTGCGTAAGTCGCGCCCCGCACGGGCGCGTGGATTGAAACTTCTCCCTTGTTTAGATGTTGTTGTCCTCTGGCAGTCGCGCCCCGCACGGGCGCGTGGATTGAAACTAAGAAAAAGATTGACATTGCATAAAAAACAAATGTCGCGCCCCGCACGGGCGCGTGGATTGAAACGTTAATTCTCCCTACAAGCTGGCCGATGTATTCGTCGCGCCCCGCACGGGCGCGTGGATTGAAACCTGTTGTCTATCTGAACTCGGAGATGGGAGACGAGTCGCGCCCCGCACGGGCGCGTGGATTGAAACCACTGTGAATAAGGAGAGGTTTGATTAAGGATTTGTCGCGCCCCGCACGGGCGCGTGGATTGAAACAGACGGGATAAGGTCCTTGATTGCCTTGTGGACTGTCGCGCCCCGCACGGGCGCGTGGATTGAAACACCTATGCAATTGCCACATTATGTCAACTTCGTGTCGCGCCCCGCACGGGCGCGTGGATTGAAACCCGGTTTTTCGCTCTGGCCCTTGAGGGGCCGCCGCGTCGCGCCCCGCACGGGCGCGTGGATTGAAACATCAGATAATCCAAAAGGTTTTCACCAAGGAGGGTCGCGCCCCGCACGGGCGCGTGGATTGAAACATCCGAGCAAGGCATGGGCGGTTGTTTTCGTCGCGTCGCGCCCCGCACGGGCGCGTGGATTGAAACGGACATCCAGTCCAAAATCGTCCTATATAATAATGTCGCGCCCCGCACGGGCGCGTGGATTGAAACTGACCGTCTGTACCAGTAGGGGCGGCGTGATCCATGTCGCGCCCCGCACGGGCGCGTGGATTGAAACTCGGGCAAGGCGGGAAATAAGGCCCAGGGCGCCATGTCGCGCCCCGCACGGGCGCGTGGATTGAAACTGGGCAAAGATGTCCGTGCCGTCCACGGTGCGGTAGTCGCGCCCCGCACGGGCGCGTGGATTGAAACTTGGGTCTGGTTTAGGATCTGACCCGTGCTCGGCAGTCGCGCCCCGCACGGGCGCGTGGATTGAAACATGGAAGGCCATGACAGCCATGTCCGCCGCCGTCTGTCGCGCCCCGCACGGGCGCGTGGATTGAAACTGCTCCACTTGTATCCTTATTATAGATGATGCGCGTCGCGCCCCGCACGGGCGCGTGGATTGAAACTCAGTCAGCGCGGTCCGCTCGGATTTTTTCCCGGTCGCGCCCCGCACGGGTGCGTGGATTGAAACGAGGGCGTAGTTGACATAATGTCTATCCTGCAGCGTCGCGCCCCGCACGGGCGCGTGGATTGAAACCATGTGCTATACTCCCGTTCCCCGCCCGGCTCCGTCGCGCCCCGCACGGGCGCGTGGATTGAAACCCGCCCAGCCTGGACAGCTTCCCCACGCCCGTAAGTCGCGCCCCGCACGGGCGCGTGGATTGAAACAAAACGGGCACTGTGACTCCGTGGGTGGGCCTACGTCGCGCCCCGCACGGGCGCGTGGATTGAAACCTTAGCTCTGTGTTAATGTCCATCGGCTACACGGTCGCGCCCCGCACGGGCGCGTGGATTGAAACGTGCGTGGCGAGACCTGTCAGCGCAAGGATGGTGTCGCGCCCCGCACGGGCGCGTGGATTGAAACATCCGCCGTTCGATAAAAATTACGTGGCGGATGTGTCGCGCCCCGCACGGGCGCGTGGATTGAAACATTACCGCCTAATATTGGGACATGACGGATCACGTCGCGCCCCGCACGGGCGCGTGGATTGAAACGTGACGAACAGGGCCACCAGCCCCTGTTTTGCGGTCGCGCCCCGCACGGGCGCGTGGATTGAAACGAGCAGTCCCTGGCCGATTACACCGGCGCGGTGGATTGAAACCATTGGGTTTCCTCTGTGGCGAGGGGGTCCAGCTGTCGCGCCCCGCACGGGCGCGTGGATTGAAACTGCGGCACTATCGCCGAATACATCGACACAAGCCGTCGCGCCCCGCACGGGCGCGTGGATTGAAACGTACAGCCGTTGCGCTTTCGCAATGGGGGACAAATGTCGCGCCCCGCACGGGCGCGTGGATTGAAACCTCAGCTCATCCATACGGGAGCGGATACTCCCGGGTCGCGCCCCGCACGGGCGCGTGGATTGAAACGTCGAAAGACAACAAGCCCACGCGGACGCCGCAGTCGCGCCCCGCACGGGCGCGTGGATTGAAACCGCTGCTGCCTTGGTGTGCCTGCTTCGCTCTATGTCGCGCCCCGCACGGGCGCGTGGATTGAAACGGTTATCTGAGGAATAGTATCATCAAGTGGTATTGGTCGCGCCCCGCACGGGCGCGTGGATTGAAACAGGAGATCCATGTCCGTGCCTTCCGGGATGGAATGTCGCGCCCCGCACGGGCGCGTGGATTGAAACAAGGATATCATCTCGCAATCCCTGGGAAAGGCCATGTCGCGCCCCGCACGGGCGCGTGGATTGAAACCGGACCGAAGAGTATGTTGTTGAGGTCTCGGCCGGTCGCGCCCCGCACGGGCGCGTGGATTGAAACAAGGCCATAATCGATTTGACGTATGGACGGGATGAGTCGCGCCCCGCACGGGCGCGTGGATTGAAACGCTTGCGCCGGTGTGAGAAACATAGGACGCCATTGAAATGCCAAGGCAGTAGAAACAAGTTTCAACATCTGTAAAAGCTTCAGAGACCGCCGCATAGTCCAAGGGCAAACCTGTCGGGTTCATCACGTTTATTTCTCCCTTAAAACCACTTTTTCAAAAATATATTTATCGCCGGCACATCCTTGATGGTATAATGAGAAGCAACGACAAACAAAAAGCTAGCCGCAATGGCGACAAGCGGATCAACGATGAAATTGAATCCGGTTATCACCCACGCCGTCCATGAGATAAGCAGCCATGATACGATATAAAGCGATAAGATGTTTTCACTCCAAAAAGATATAAAGTTATTTACCTTTAGAGGTATTAAATCATCCTTAAGGGCGAAATAGCTTATCCCCGTCAGCAATATGGTCTGACTTATAAAAAATACATTTGCCAGGGTATTCTGCCTGTAATAATCGAAATCGTCATTCCATCCGAAGAAATCCAGCCTCGGGTAATAGTAGAGCCATAACCCCCACAGAACCGCCGATACAAGCAAAGACCATCTTAGCAATCGCCGGTAAATTTGATCCCTGTCCTCCATGCCTTTTATACGCCGGGCAAGAAAAGCGCCGCAAATCGGAAACGCAATCCAACTTATAAACGGAAAATAATTATGCCGCCAGCCCCCTATTATCAGATCTTTTGCCCAGTTGGAAAGGTCAGGCGTTGTCGCGACCTTTCCGATGATAATGGTCATGAATGATACCGCAAATGCTATAAACAGCTCTATTTTATGGGAGATTTTAAGTGAACGCAGCAGAGCGATAAACATAAAGGCCAGGCCTACAAATTGCAATATGTCAACATTTAGCAAGGTTTCATAATAATGGTTATATGCGTGGCTGCTTAAGGTGGATCTTCCAATATGACAACCGATAAACGCCGGCAGAAAATCCCTGAAAAAATTGAAAACATAGCTGAGGATGAAAATTTTAATGCCTCTTTTAAATATTGCGGATGGGGAGTTATTTCTGGAAAAAATGATGTTCATCCCCATTATAAACATGAATAGCACTGCCACGTTACCCACCCCAGACTGTGTTATATGGAAAAGCGGGTTCCTCAGTAATGGCTTGCTGGTCAGATAAAGATTGACGTGTTCAATGACCATTATTAACACACACAATCCCCTGACAATATCCAGCTCTACCAGGCGTTTCTTTTTTGCATCAACGCATTGAAAAGATGCCTTGCACATACTTGCTCCATTCTACCGGACTTTAAGATGCCCTCTCTGGAATTTCCGGGCTACCTTCAGCATTCAGGCAACGCGGAATCAAATGAAAAACCACCTTCTCGCTCTGTTCTCGCAGCCGTTTTTCAATTCGTTGTCGCAAATCCTCAATTTCCTTTATAGTTATGTTCTTGTCAAAATGAAGCTCGATCTGTACCAAACGCGTCGTCCCGCTCATCCGCGTATAAATTTCACCGATGCCTTCATAGTTTTCAAACTCGCTTGCCAGACAGTTAAGGATCTTGTACTGAAACTTTTCTTCAAGGGGCAGATCGATAAGAGACCTGAAATTCCTGATTATCAGGCAGACTCCGAAACAAAACAGGTAAAGACCTATAAGCGCGGCGATTATTATATCGGCATAGACCGCAAAACTCATTCCACCCTGGTTTGCCATGACCAGTCCGAACAGCAATCCGCAGAAAATAGCTCCTTCGTTGATGAACGACATACGGTAATCCACATAATAGGCCGTCAGCAGGGGTGAATGCTCCGGATACTTTTTCCCCAGGCGGGTAATCCAGACAGCAAACACAGCCAGACGCATAACAGCTATTAAGAACATCTGTGCCAGCAAAAGGTCAACTGTTTCCGGCGGGTTCAGAAAGCGTTTCAGCGCCGCATATAGAACCGCCAGTGACAGCGGCACAACGCAGACGCCGTAAAAGAAACCGGCGAAGTTTTCGAGCTTGCCTGTGCCATACGGATATTTGAATCTGTTTCGACGCAGTATGATCCCCAGAGTTATCAGCGACACTATATTGATAAACAGACTGAGACCGTAATCGATGGTAACCGCCATTATGCTTAAAGAGCCCGTCAATATCCCGAGAGCTACAACCATGGCGATTACCGGCAGGGACGTGCCTACAAGCCAGGCAATGAAGCGGTAAAGCTCCTTGTACTCCTCGTCACCTTTCAGATTAAAGTGATTCATTGTGTATTTGTCCGTGCTACTAAGAAACCGTAAATTTTTGTTGATTTGAAGGTAACACTTTCTCTGAACAATTAGAAGGAGGAAGTGATCATGATCAAGAGGAAGCAATTCAGCCAGTAGCAGTACATGGGAATTTTAAAAAAGAAAATAGCGGATGCCCTGGGTGCAGTCTCATCCCTGAGCGTCGCCCAAATGCAGGAAGCATACAACCTGGTGGAACAGTATTTGTAAGCGTCTTATGAACTGCACCTAACCTAAGGACAGGGCTTCGATATTTATCCTATCCACATATTGCGGCAGGAGGTTTTTGTAATCATCATCGTTTTTCACCAACGGCAGTTTTTCGAAGAGGAACCTTAAGTAATGGTAGGCTTGTAAGCCGTTGGCCTTGGCGGTTTCGATGAGGCTGTAAATGGTTGCGCTGGCTGCTGCCCCACGGGGATGACTGGAGAACAACCAGTTTTTTCGACCCACCACGAAGGGACGGATCGCGTTTTCCGCAAGATTGTCCGGAAGATTCGATATATCTAAATTCATAATTATTAGCTATTATAAATACATCTATCTGAAGCAGTTCGATCATTTCGTTTCTTTCAAACATCATAACCTCCTTTCTCCGGTTTACTTTATGTTGCACAGCGCTTTGACATTGTTGATTTTCTCAAGAAGGTTATAGTTGCGAAATACTTCCACACGGTTCGTTTCCGGCGTTCCTCCTGCGCAAATAGCGCTGCCCATGAGATAGCCGCTGAACCTTGATGCCGTCAGGTCCTGAATAAAGTAAAGCAGCTTCATGCGGTCTTCAGTGGAAATGTCGCTCCGCCCTTTAAGATATTTTTCTATGTAGCCCTTTGTTTCTTTGTTCTTATATTCTGTTTCACCCGGCATGGTGGTAACGATTCCTCCGGCAATCTCCTGAAGGGTACCGAGAAACTCGATAAACCGCAGACGTGAGTGATAGAGCCCGGCGTTGGAGATGGATCCGTCGGGAATAGGGATGCCGCTGGGATGCATGGTCGATTTTACCACGGAGGCGAGTGCACATCCCCAGCCAATTTCAGAAGACATCATCATGTCGGTAATCTTGCTTCTGATGTGGCTGGCTTTGGCCGTTCCGTTGTAATCGGCAATAAGGGCCGCTGCCCCTGCCAAGATATCCGTCCTCGCTGATGTGCAGGTACCCTTGCAAACCCTCACGTTCGGAATCTTTCTGAATTGATAAATATTCAGCAGGACAAAGAAGGAGGTCAACATTCATAACGATCTGAGAAGCGGCCAGGAATCCATCGCCGTCTATATGGAGAAGAAAAGTGACATCGATATGGTGATTTTGGATGAGGTATTGAACGGCGGGGGTGGAAATACGAATTAGGTAATAAAAATTAATAGCCGGGACGTCTTGCCATAAACCCCTTTTTCTCACAAGGTGGACCGCAGCAGACTGACTTTCATCAATGTCTCCACCGTGGAATGAGCGGCGGGGTAAGCTTCCCTCAACATTTCATACTTATCTACCGCTATGGTTGTCCCCGTCCAGACCTGCCTGGCGGTTTTTACATCCCAAAGGCTAATTTCAAATCTCATCTTTCCGGGAGGAACGGGCGTTGATTTATCCGCGTTTGAGAGGATTTCGGACAAATTATCCCGGCCAGGAATGCGTGTCGCCGCCCAGGTCTTGCGCCATTGAGAAGTCTCGTTGTCAGGGATATTTTTGGCTTCGACGGTAATGACGCCGTCGAAGCTTCCATTCCGGATGACTTTCTCAACCAGAGGCTTATCTCTCAATGAATCGGCATCAGGAAGGCTAATGCTGCCGCTGACCGTATTAACGCCGTGTCCAATAAGCTGATCCATGAAGGCATTCTCGATGGCGATCCGGCTGGAGCCGTTTTTTGTCAGCCCGATCACGATGATCTTTTGAAACGCGGGGCCGGAATATGCGGCATCCTTCCTGGTTCCGGCCAAAGATTCATGGGAATTATCCATGATGTCTCGAACAATGATACCGCACGCGGTTGTCATATTACAGATGACAACGATAACCACTACGAAAGCAAAACGCCCCCATGCCGACTTTTTCATTGCCCCCCCACTACCTTCCTCCGTATCCCGCCATGCTGCCGGAGATAACTGCCTTTGATGTTTTATTTTCTATAATATTACGTTAAGTAATTACCCCTTACATCATCTTGAAGATGACGTCAATCAAGGTGTTTGAAATATAGTACCCTCTTGACACCCAGCTTTTTATTGCCTATGCTCCCGGCGGATAATATTGCCCTCTGCAGCAAGTGCGAGTAAAGGTAAGCATCAGGAGGTAAGAATAAAGGGAGAAGGAGGGGAAATCGTCATGGGAAAAGAGGGTGGTCTCACTCTCGCTGTATTTTTACAACCAACCGGTTTTATTGACAGTAATTCACCGGAGGTCATCGCTTTTGCCAATAGAGCAGTGGAGGCGGCAACTTTGGAAAAAGAAAAGGCAATCAAACTCTACAACGCCGTCCGCGACGAGATTCAGTACGATCCTTACCGGATTGAGTTTACCCCCGAAGCCTTCCGGGCCAGTGTGATCATCGGCAAGGGCTACGGCTACTGCGTAGCCAAAGCCATCGTCCTGGCCGCGGCGGGAAGGGCGGCAGGCATCCCCAGCCGCCTGCGCTTCGCCGACGTCCGCAATCATCTCACGACGGAGCGTCTGAAAGAGGTTATGAAGACCGACCTGTTCATCTATCACGGCTATACGGAATTTTATCTCAATGGCCGCTGGCTCAAGGTCACCCCGACCTTCAACCGCTCCCTCTGTGAACGCTTTCGGGTAAAACCACTGGAATTCGATGGGGAAAATGACGCCATTTTTCATCCCTACGATGTTGATGGGCGGCGGCACATGGAATATGTCACGGATCACGGCGCCTTTGCCGACGTGCCATATGACAAAATCATCGAGATGTTTGAAACCCATTACGGGGACTATTTTCAGAAAGACAAAAAGGACGCCGCCGGAGCCTTTGAGTGGGAAGCGGAAAATGACCGGCAAACATGACGAACTCGTAAAACCCATTTGGGGGACTCTTTGCGAACACATCAACCATAACAAGCAACGAAAATTTGGAGTATTGGCTATGAAGAAGAAAATGTTGGGATTAATGGTATTTTGTGTGTTTCTTTTCGTACTGACCATGCCGGGCATGGCGGCTTACAAGGCGGAATACCGGATGAGCGTCGTGGTCGAACCGGCCAGCCCCTGGGGACAGGGAGCCCAGATGTTCGCCGATCTGGTAAAAAAACGGACGGACGGACGGATTGTGATCAAACCTTACTTCCGCGGCCAGCTCTATGATGGGAAACAGACCAACGAATTCCTGCTCCTCCAACAGGGCGTCGCCGATTTTGCCATCGGTTCGACTATCAACTGGTCCACAATGGTCAAAGAATTGAACCTTTTTTCTCTCCCTTTCCTTTTCCACAATGAGTATCGGGCCGTTGACGCCCTGGAAACCGGCAAGGTCGGCAGAAGGATATTTGACATTCTCAGTGATAAAGGCGCCGTCGCCTTGGCCTGGGGGGAAAACGGCTTCCGGGAAATCACCAACAGCAAACGGTCGATTCACACTCCGGAAGACCTGCAGGGCCTCAAGATCCGTGTCGTCGGCACGCCGATGTTAATGGACATCTTCAAGTCCCTGGGGGCCGATCCGGTGGCCATGAACTGGGGAGAAGCCCAAAGCGCTCTCAAGTCGGGAACAGTGGACGGCCAGGAAAATCCCGTCGCCTCCATCACGATCCCTTACCGTCTCTGGGAGGTAAATAAATACATCACCTTCTGGCACTACGCGATTGACCCGTTGATCTTTGCGGCCAGCAAGGAAACATGGGGCGCCTTGGACAGGACAGACCGGGAAATCATAAGCAAAGCCGCCCGGGAAGCGGCTAAGTGGCAGAAGAAGGCGGCTCGGGAAGGGCTCACGGGAAACGCCTCATCAGTGGACGTATTAAGAAAAAACGGCATGGAGATCACGCTGCTGACGCCGGAGCAGTTCCAGGCTTTCAAGGTAAGGACAAAGCCGGTTTACGATAAATGGGCAAGCGACATCGGGGTCGATCTCGTCCGGGCGGCGGAAAGGACCGTACAGTCTGTTGAGGTGAAAAAAGCCGGGAAAGGTAAAAAGATAAGGTAAAAAGATGAGCCTTCGCAGAAAGGTTTAATTACCACACAGAGACTGTCCTCAACCCGACCGGGGAAGGAAAGCCAGGGCATAGCAACCCATCAGAAACAATGGATTCCCGTTTAGCTCCCTCCCCTTGAAGGGAAGACCGCGACCTAAATCTCCCTCCCCTTCAAGGGGAGGGTTGGGGTGGGGATGGGGTTGTAAATGAGGATTTACTTCCAGTCAATGGTGTGTGTTTTCAGGAGAAATTCCCTGAATTCTTCCCGGGTAGTCTCCTTGATATCGGCGATATGCACGGTAATCGCCCGGTTGCAGAAGGCAAAGCCATCTTCAAGGGCTTCAGGCTCGTCGTCTTCGTCGCAGAAATGCTTGATGAACTCCTGAGCCACCTTTCTGGCCTCCTTCATATCTTTGGCCGTCACAAGATAATGGTGACGGCGGATCTCTTCGTCTTCTTTTTCGGTAATTTTTACCCAATAATCGGTCATTTTCTCTCCCTCGATTCTTGCTTGTCTTTTAATGTCTGCTCCCGATACGCATTCAGCAGGTTTTCGATCAGAACCATGAAATATTCATAATTATTTCGGGCCGTCTTATATTGCCGTTCTTTAATATCTTCACCGTTACCTTCGTAAAACCTATCCACCAGTTCTTCAAATTTCCTTTCAATTTCTCCATAGACCCCCGCCGGACTGCCCAGCAACTGGTCATGAAGATACAGGGCGTCGTATTTAATATCGAGAACAGCTTCAATTTTTTCGTTCAGTTCTTTCATATTTTATTCTCTTAACAAAAAATGACCCTCAAGGCAAACAGATTGAATGATTTTCTACGGCGCCCCGTATATTGCTTGACGGAATCAGGATGTCTCCCCTTATACTCCGCCTCCCAAAGTCGTCATGGTCCATCGTCACGAGGGAGACATGAAACGGTCAAGATGACTTTACGCAACACTGTCAATTTTAAAAGGCTTTTAGCAGGAAGGATCGCCCCTCGATATCCTCTTCATCATGGACACACACCCCCGGTGGTATGAAAGAGGAAATCAGTTTTACGATGACATTGAGGACGGCGACGTCTCAGGGATGGCGACGTCAAGACGGAGGCGCCGGGTTTTTCTCAGGGCCAGCGCCGCGGTGTTCTTGTTAACGAAGGATAAAGGTTCGCAGGCCCAGCCTTTTTTCAGGCGCCGCTCTTCACGGATGAGGCAAGCCAACGCATAAGAACCGATGAAGGGACTCAACAACCGCGTCTTCCATCCGTAGGTCCGATAAAGGTCCTTCAACAGCACATCTATTTTCTGTCTCATATCGTCATTTTTCCGGTACCACTTTTTCATGGCCCAAACCGCCCCTGTGTAGGCGGTCCGTAGAGGCGCCGTGTCCCAGGCATACCGATCCCGTACGCACGGGTCCGGATGGTCATGATAGCGCTGCCACCCATTCAGCATGGTCCGGATGAGGCGATACAGGCTGGGGCCGTTCACCTCGAAATCCTGCTGAAAAGCCTTAAGAAGGATTCCTTCTTCCCTGCCCTCCTTAATATGCTTGTGACGATGGCTGAAGCGGTATTGTCCATGCCGGTCGGCAAGAGGCAACTCCTGCTCGGAGAGGATGTTTCCCTCCTCTGAATGCTCCTGGTAAAGAGGCGTGCCAGGATTGGGGGTGTAGAGCATGAATTGGTGAAAATCGGTATCATGGGCGATGGCGTAAGAAATTATCCTGTCCATGTCCTCCGGCCGGTGATCTTCGAGGCCGATGATGGAAGAACCCAGAACACGGATACCGTGATTTTGAAGGGTCTTCACGAGCTTGCGGGTATCGACGCCGTTGAGTTTCCGGTAGGTACTATCCTCTCCTTCCAGGCCCATCCACACCCAGGTTACCCCCAGCCTGACAAGTTGGTCGATGGAATAGGACTCGATGACCCGGGCGGAACTGAAAACATCGAGGGACCATGATTTCCCGTGCTCTTCCATCAACTCCAGGAGGCGGAGGGCACGGCGGCGATGGAGGAGAAAATTTTCGTCGAGGACAAAAAAGGAGCGCACCGAAAGTTTTTCTTCCATCTGGCACATGACGGAAAAAAGTTCATCTCCCGTCTCGAAAAAGTTGACATGATTGCCTTTCCCCCCGAAGAAGGCGGAGGTGGAACAGAAATTACACCCTACGGGACACCCCACGGAGGGGATCAGGATGGCCGCGGTGTTTCCCTTACGATGGGGAAGATTTATGCCCATCATGCGGCCCCCAAAGCCGGACAGAACCATGGGATGCCTGATGGCGGCCTTTTCGTCTTGTCCCATAAACTGGCGGAACCAGCGGATGCCGTCTCCCCGGACGATGTAATCGGCGTCGATTACCCGGTGGAGGTCTTCCCGGGCGGCGATGTGACCGCCCACGACAATCGTCGCTTCCGGCCGGTAACGCCGGACGAGCTCGCACATCTCCTTCACCTTCCCGACATTGGTCAGAATGGACCCGATCCCCACGATGTCATAGTCGTGGTTCTGAATTTCCCTGATGAAATCCTTTCGCGAAGGAAAGTCCAAAACCGTGCAGGGGGCCTCTATGTTCGCCTGAATCATCAGGAGTCCGAAGGTCCGGTGGAACATGCGCAGGGAGAAACCGCCCTGGAGACGGGTAACCTGATTATGATAGAGTTCCATGGGATTGTTTTTGCGGCTTCCATACTGGTCATCCTGGGCAAATGGACCAAAAACGCCGGCAAGCAGGATATTGGCGCGGGTTCTCAAGGGGTGGACGGGGGGCTTGGCAGTTGCCATATACAGATCTCCTCTCGGTTCGGTTATGATAGCTTCACAATGATGGGGTTCCTCTTAGAAAAGTTTACTGAGAAATGAAAGTCCTAATTACTGATTTTACATTAGTTTTACATTTCCCACGAACCGTCGGCCCCGATCGCACGTTGACAGTCGGCCTGCGCTGGTGTAGCAGTGTCCAGAGCTTATGAACCGGGTAAAATGGTTTTTCCATCCAGTCCTGATTTTCATCCTGTCGATTACGGCCATAGCCGCCTCCCTCTTTCTGTACATCTACTGGTATATTGAGGTAAGTACCGGATTACAGAGGATAATTAAAAAATACAACCTGGATCCGTCGCAGTTTTTCGAGATCAAGACCTGGGTTGTTATTCTTGTCCTTTCCATCCTGGTCGGTCTGATCCTGACGGGGGTGTTCACCATCTTCGTTTATAACGAGAAGACATGGCGGCTCTACCGGATGCAGAGAAACTTCATCAATAATTTTACTCACGAGCTGAAGACACCGGTGGCCTCCCTCCGCCTTTACCTGGACACCTTCGCCAAGTACGAATTGCCCCGGGAGGACCAACTCCGCTACCTCAATTTCATGATCCATGACGTGAACCGCCTCCTGGAAAACATCAACCGCATCCTGGATCTGGCCCGCATCGAAAGTAAAAGTTACCAGAAAGATTTCACCCATGTTGATATTGTTGAAAATATTGAAGCATTCTGCGCGAAAAACACCGACCTCTTTCGCGGCTGCGAAATTTCCGTCCATAATCCCTTAAAAAAATCCTACTTTTACTGGCTTAACCTGCCCTTATTCGACATGTTGCTTATGAACCTGTGCACCAATGCAATCAAATACAACCAGTCTGATCAGCCCCGGATCGATATCCGGTTTGTACCCCACAAGAAGGGCCTCGACGTGAGATTTGAAGATAACGGTATGGGCATCGAAAAGGGGGAAACGAAGAAAATCTTCCGCAAGTTCTACCAGGCGGGACAAACAGATGATATGACGGCTAAAGGAACGGGCCTTGGCCTCTACCTTGTCGAGCAGATCGCCCTGCTCCACCGGGCCCACATGACCGCCGAGAGTGAGGGCACGGGGAAAGGTTCGGCGTTTATTTTGAATTTACCCCGGCCGGGAAGGTCATGACAACAACCCATCCCCACTCCGACCCTCCCCTTGAAGGGGAGGAAACTAAATGGTAATGAAGCTCTTATTGCTCACCCTAACCCCTTGAAGGGGAGGGAGAAAACTGTATTTTCAAATGAAAGATTCGGAAAAGAAGCGGATTCTTATCATCGAGGATGATCTGCACATCGCCGAGGGGCTCGGACTTAATCTATCCCTGAAAGGCTATGAAGTCCAGCTTGCCGCAGACGGTATGGCGGGTCTGCGGGAATGGCGGAACTGGCGGCCCCAGCTCATCATCCTCGACATCATGCTCCCCGGCATAGACGGTCTTTCTGTCCTCCGCCATATCCGTATTGAAGACGAGAAACTGCCCATTCTCATCCTTTCGGCCAAGAGCGAGCCTGAATACCGGGTGAAGGGTCTTGCTTACGGCGTCGACGATTATCTGTCCAAGCCCTTTCATCTCGATGAATTTCTCCTCCGGGTGGATCGGCTCATGACAAGGGCGGAGTGGAGCCAGGAACCGGCAAAGGGCTCCAGAAGCTCAACCCAATTGGGATCAACTTATTATTTTGGCGATAACATCATCAATTTTGACACCTTCACCGCCCAATGCCGGGCGGGGGAAATCAAGCTGACGGAACAGGAAATGCGGCTGCTGAAGCTTTTTATATCAAACCGGGCCAAGCCCCTGACACGGAGCGAACTACTGGAAATGGGCTGGGGCTATACCGGGGCAATGCCGACAAGAACGGTGGATAACTTCATCGTCCGCTTTCGCAAGTATTTCGAAGATAATCCCCAAGATCCCCGCTACTTTAAAAGCCTGAGATCCATCGGCTATGTCTTTGACCACGACTGACGCTTTACAATGACCCCTCAGAACTGGAAGCGGAGGCCGAAGGTGACGTTCTGGGCGGTGTAGTCGCTCTGGCTAAGCTGGGCCTCGTAATTGAGGTAGGCCAGGACGCGATCCGTCCAGTGGACGTTGACTCCCGTTCCCACATTAAAGAAGTTCCGCTCCGGGGCAACGCTCTCGATGGTAAACGCCGAACTTCCCTGCGCCAGGGCGGCGATCGTCGCCGGATTCACATTCCCGAATTCGTGCCGGTAGAACGCCCAGAGGCGCGGCGCTATCTTCAGTTTGTCTTTCGTCCAGTTCCAGGACCCCTTGACCCCGGCGCTTCCCTGATAAGATTCCATCGTCTGGCGGTCCACCTGCAGATTCAGGGAATCGGCCCCCGACTCGGTGTAACCGTTTACACTCATCCAAAGATACTGAAAGGTCAGCGCGGGACCGACGCTCCAGGAACCAAACTGAAAATCATAACCCGTCCCCCCGTAAACCGTCGTCTGACCACCGGAAGAACTCGCCGTCGCCGTCCGGTCGACCCCCGGAAAGACAATGCGCCGACTGTTGTCAAAGCTGTTCCATCCGTAACCGGCCTGACCGTCGATATAAAAGGCCTCCCGGAAATAGGTTCCATAGATGCCCAACGTGTAACCGTCCAGTTTGACCGTGCTGCCGGCGTCGTTGATCCAGGATTTGGCCGCGTTCATCCCGAAGAGAACGCCGCCGACAAAACGTTCCGAAAAGCGGTAGTCCGTCCCCAGGGTAAGGCCGCCATTCTTGAAATCATAGCCCCGTTGCCCTGCCGTATCCTTCTGGTCCCCCAGGACAAGATTACCTCTTACGAAGAAACCCCAGTTGGGGTCTGGCGTCACGGGAATCATCCCCTGGAGATCATCGCTGTTGCTGGCCAGGAGAAAAGGCTGACGGGGACTTTGGGGATAAAGGAATTCCAGGTTTTCCAATCCCTGAAAGCTGAACCCCCGGGCCCCCAGGCGGAGATCACCGAGGCGGGAAGCGACATTGCCGGTCTGAAACGAGGCAGCCCCGGAGGTCATGTTGGTCTGAGCCACGCCGGCGATGGGAGACAACTGGTCAAAGGCGGCGGCTACCTGAGCGTTAGTCGTCAGGGCGTCAATCTTACCCAGGACCGTATCCAGATCACCGCTCGCCGAATTGGACAGGGGATTCAGCATTTGCGAAACAGCACGCTGATTTCCTGTCAGGGAAGAAACCAGGCCCTCATTTGTGTAATTGCGGTCCACAACCAGATAGACCTTGTTGGCCTGATCATACTGGGGCTGGAAAAATAACGTCGGCGTAATCTTCGTGTTGAGGCTGGCAAAGGTCCCCGAGACGCCGGAGGCGGTGGAAAGGATCGTCCCGAATACCGTCTTGTAAGCCGGCACCGCACCCCCCTGCCATGATGTCTCCAAGGTACCGTCGATGCTTGCGCTGCCGTTGACATTCAGCAGATCGTTGCTCGTAGGAGATGCTACTTCCATTTTTAGTTTTCCGCTTTGAGTCTGGGTATAATTGCCGCTCACCGTCAGGGTGCCGATGGATGAACCGGGGGCAACCGTCCCCTGGTTGGTCAGCTTGGCCACCGTACCCGTCCCGCTGAGGGCGCCGCCGCTGCCAATCTGCAAATCTCCTCCGAAGGTACTGGACCCGGCCAGGACCATCTCGCCGGCATTGATCATCCCCGTGCCCGCGAAACCGGAACCGTCGCCTTTGAAGGTCAAAATCCCCTGGCCGTTGTACTCCATGGTCCCCGTCCCCGCCCCTTTGAAGGTCCCGGCAATAGTGGAATCGAAGCCGTTGATAATCAGACTTCCATCGACTACGAGAGTTCCCGCCATAATCCGTACTCCGTCCCGCGCCTCAAAGGAATTGCCGCTGCCGGCGGGAATCGTGTAGGTGTAATTGGTTCCCGCACTCATCGTCAGGGATTCCGCCTTGATATTGCCCGTCAGGCTCAGGTCTTGCTGCACCACCATCTTGCCCATGCGGAAAGCGATACTGTAACTGTTCCAGATCCCCTTATTTTGGGGGACAAGATCCGACATCGTCAAGGCCCAATCCCCGATTCCCGTTTCCCCCCAGAAGGCGTTGCTTAAAAAAGTCCAGGAGAAATCGTTGACCTTTGCCGTGTCCTGCTCTTTGGGAGCCAGGTCTTTGGTGGAATAGAACAGGGTGCTCTGCATCCCGGAAGGAGACAGAAGCACTGCCGTGAGGTCTCCTCGCTTCTCGTGGGAAAAACTAAGATCCACCTCTATCCCTTCCAGGGGCTGGGCAAGATGGGCCGCGGTCAGGTTGAAGGTTTTTTTGACACCGCTCTCGTCATTGTCCGGTATGGCCTGATTAACGGCAACGGTTTCCGTATTGTAGGTTGTCTGCGCCGTCACATAGGCTGTCTTATTGATCTGGTCGGTAAACCGGCCGGCATTGATGTTCCCGAAACCATAACTGGGATTGAATTTCAGACCGGCGCCGTTGGTTTTCCAGTCGGCATCGGCGGCATCGACGACGGCGCTGGTCTGAGAAAGGGCATACTTGGCCATCCGCACCGTCATCAGGGGATTGACCTCTTTGCCCAGGGCCATGATCCCCGAGACGAGGGGGGTGGATGAGGAGGTGCCGCCAAAGAGGGAGGCGTAATTTGTATTCGGGAAGTTTTCGTTTTCGTCACCGTTAGGATTGCCGGTTAACGAGTAGCGGTTATAGCCGTAATTGTCGCCGCTCCTATCGGTCGTTGTGATTCCGAATCCGCTTAAATCGGAACGATTGGAAGGGGCGGTTACAAAAACATTGGCCCCGTAACTGCTGTAGTTGGCATATTTGCCGTCACTCCCCAGGGCGGCGACAACGATGACGCTCGAACTGCTCAGCGCATCGATTTTATTGCTGTCTTCGCACTTCTCACTCCGGGCGTTTCCCGCCGCAACGACATGAATCACACCATTGGCGGCGGTATTCTCCAAGGCCGTTTTTAATTTCGGGAACCAGTAATTGTCATATTCAAAAGGATCGTCGGGACCGTAACTGTGGTTTTTTACATGGATCTCCGGGAGCCGCTCGATCGCGCCCGTGTCTGGATTGACGCCGCTCTTCCAGTAGTAGGCGTCGTAGTAATTCTGGAGCGACGCTTTGGGATCACCGGCCGTGCCGGGGCTGCTGAAATTGACCCTTAGGCCGGCAATCTCGGCGAAAGGGGCAGCCCCCGTCCCGCCGACACTATTTCCGCCCCGGGCAGCGGCGACACCGGCTACGGCGGTGCCGTGACTATCCTTTGAACCCTGTGGCCCCTGAGAACTGTTTTCAAGTTCTTTGTTATCGCTGAAATTCCGGCTCAAGGAGGCATTGTAGTTAGGCTTGATATCTTCATTGGTTCCATCCACACCGTCATCGATAACGCCAATGACAACCCCCTTCCCCGTATAGCCCTGTTGCCAAGCGCCTTTCACCTCTCCGATCTTCACCCCGTTCAGGTTGGCATCGATGCCATTGTTGACCATGGTATATTTATTACCTTGGGCGTCGGTAAAGGTCAGCACTGCCGGGGCCTTATTCTGCAGATGCCACTGCCCTGGAAAGTTCTTCATCTCTTCGGAGTTTACATAGGGGAAATAGAGATCGTTGGGCTCCCAGGCATAAAGACTAAATGGAACAATGAAGGAAACAAGAGAGAAAGTGGTAAAAAAGTAAATATTTATCAAACAAATCCTGAAATGTCGAAAAGACAGGCAATAATTCACGTATCCCCCCAATCACGAAATATTTTTACGCATTATTCCGCATCCCGGGCTGGCTATACATCAGTAAAGCGGGAAAGGCAATCGAATGGCGCCAAACAACACTTTCGGGTGAAAATGTATAAAGTACAGTTTTATTTTTCATCGTTCACTGTAGAAGATCAGCCCCGCCGCCCGTTCTTCACGAAGCAGCCCTTCCTGGACCAATTCGATAAGATGGACATAGGTTTCATTTAAGGCAAGGAACTGATCGAACTCGCCTAAATCTACCCCAAAAATATCCTGAGAAACCACAAAGGCCGTCTTTGTTCCCCTTTGCACGGATTCATAAGTAAGTCTTTTCCTGATCCGGTGATGATCACATATCTCATCGACTCTCCTTTTGAGATTACTGAACGGCTGCCCATGGGCCGGATAAACCTTTGCTACGGACAGAGTTTCCATAAGAGCCAGCGAATCGAGATAGCTGCGCAGGGGACGAAACTCCGGGGCAAACAAATTGGGGCTGAGATTGGGGGTAATCTCCGGCAGGACATGATCGCCGGACAACAGGATGCGCTCCTGAGGAAAATAGAATGACACATGGTCGTGGGTATGCCCGGGCGTCGGTATCACCTGCATTTCTTTTCCCCCTACGATATCTTTATGTTCGGGGAGGAAAAATTTATCGATGGTAAAAGAGCTGCCCGCTTTCTTGAAGGTCAGAAACAATCCGGAGATAAAATCAATTGCCTTTTCCGGAAGCCCATGAATCCGGCAAAATTCTCTGATCCGGTCCACAAACAGAAATTCCTCGCGGTCCCTCACCAGGATGAAAGGCCGGCTCTGCTCGGACATGTGGATTCTGGCGCCGGAGATATTCTGAAGCCGGCCGGCCATCCCGCAATGATCAATGTGATAGTGGGTGATGAAGATCCGCTTGATGTCGCCGATGGTTTTGCCGATCCGCTGCAGGGATTCCTCAAGACGGACAAATGTCTCGGGGGTGTTGAGTCCGGTGTCGAAGAGCGTGATCCCGTCGCTGTCAACGGCAATAAATGCATGGACGTGCATCAGCCGAAACGGCATGGGCAGGGTGAGCATATAGAGATTGTCCGTAATTTCTTCCAGCATGAACATCATTACTCCCTATTTTTTTATCTTGTCAGCCGCAAAAGGCAGGCCTATTGTGGTAATCAGGAAAACCCTTAAACGGTCTTCTCCCCTTTATCTATATCCGGCGCGGTCTAAAAATTTCAACGAATATTTTCAAATAAATCCTTCCCGGATTCGCATTCCCGAAATCATGCGACCACATAGAACGACTTTTTCATACAACCCTCCCAAATGGCTGATTTGATCTATTTACAAGCGCTGGAAATAAGGGTATTATGCGCAGCAAATATTTAACTCCCATGCACGAATATTGTGACTATCCGGATAGAGAATAATCTGATCTTTAATCGACACGACCGGTAGGAGTGTATTTATGACCAAGAAATTTATTCAGGATTTTGAGATTTTGGACCGGAGACCCTGCACTGCCTTGTGCAGGATCAAGGGAGATATTGTTCTCTTTGGCGGATTTGCCGGGTACCATCAAAATATCATTGAGGAGAATCTGCCCTGGCCCCAGGTATTGGTCCATGGAGGCATGAATTCCTATGAGGATCGGATTTTAAATCCTTTCGACTTCATATTTCTTTGCAGTTTGTTTAAAGGTGGCGGCTTTGATCTTGGTGACATGACGGTGAAAAAAAAGATCGCCCTGGTCGGTACGGCGCCGGAATTGGATCGCACCCTTAAGGTGATAAATTTAACCTTTCAAGGCCCGGACAAGAATTTTTTTAAAAACGCCGCCGTTGAAGCCAGGTGGCGTGATCAGTACTTAAAAGAAAAAAAGTATTTCTCCCTCAAAAATAAAAAGGGGAAACCGATCCATCTGGATCAAATGCTATCATATCATGAACTTGGCAGTGCTTTGCCAAACAGATGGTCCGTGGAAAGAACAAGAAACATGTTTTTTATTATTCGTGATCTTGAGACCGGCGACTGCCAGGAATTGGACATCTCACCAAGTGAAAATGAAACGATAAAACCTGTATGGGAGATTCCTCCTTATTACGGTGGATTTCCCGCCGCCCTTGCCTTTTCTCTCCAGGTACTGGGATACGGATCACCATTTCAATCAAAAGGCCCTACCACCTGCATGGTTCTCCGCCTGAATGGTCTTGCTGTATTGGTCGATTGCTGCCCCTTCTGGGATTTACTGGCCGTGAAAACAGGAGTCAGTATAGCGGAAATAGACGCTTTGATTCTTACCCACTGCCATGAAGATCATATGGGAGGTCTGCTGAAGCTCATCCGCAGGGGAAGAAAAATTAGAATATATACTACCAAAGACATTTTCCAGATGATGCTGGATATTTTATCTTGGCAGCTCGATGTATCGACAGATGTGGTCAAACAATACTTTGAGTTTCATCCCGTGGTAATAGAAAAATGGACGACTATCTCCGGAATAGACTTTTTCTTTCAATACACATCCCATCCCATACCCTGCATCGCTGTAAAAGCCCGGAGAAAAAACAGCAGCGGACTGCCGGCAGAGATTCAGATAACTTCCGATACCGTGGGTATGACCTGTGCCCAGAACATGCTCGCCGGGGGGGTAATTTCCGACCATAGATATTCCCAGATCATGAATGTCTTCGAAGGCGACGTTACGATCGCGGATGGCGGAGAGGCTGGTTTACATCCGGCGCTCCAGGACTTCATGGGGCATGACGTCAGGGCTACTTTTTTAGGCCATCGACAAAACGAAGCAACCAATGTGCCCCTCCATTTATCTTTTGTGGAGCCCTACCATCTTTTTCCCTTTGAAAATCTCAGCATCGCATCTATCATCAGCCGGGCCATAGACAGTTTTTTGAAACCATTTCCAAATATTGATGCGGGACGTTGGGCGCAAATATTGAGGGAAGCGGCTATTTATCGTCCTATAGCAACAGGACAGTTGATTCTGCAGGAAAGGATGGAAGAATCTGAATTCCTGTTTATTATCGGCTTCGGTCTTTTTTCGGTAATAACCAATAACCAGGAAGTTGCCGTCCTGCATTCGGGCAACTTCTTCGGAGAAAATGTTTTTGTTTCGGGGAAGAAGAAGAGGACCGCCCATGTAAAGGCGTTAACCTACGGCATCGTAGTCGGACTTAACGCCGACGTCGTTAACGAATTTTTAAATGACAACCCGGACGTCAAAAACCGTTTCTATCATCTGGCGGAAGCGCGGGAGTTGCTAAGTCGGACGCTATTATTTGGACAATTAGACGTAGTTGAAAAGACAAATCTCGCCCTGTCTCTAAACAAGATTTATTTGCACGCGGGAGATTATTTAATAAGAAAGGGAGAAGCTGAAGACTGCGGATATGTATTATCTCATGGCGCCTTGGAGATTCCCGGCACAGATATTGTCTTTACTCCACCTTCTATGGTCGGTGAATTTACCGCTGCGGGTTTTACCGAACGCCGCACCGCTGATGTCAGGGCCACGGAGGATTGTACGGCGGTCTATCAAATAACCCGCAATGACCTCCAAAGGCTTATGCAATCAACTCCTGATATCGAGATGAAGATCAAAGAACTGGCTCGCTCCCGAGGCCTAAAGGTATAATGATCTTGGAGGGCGAGCCTTAGAACCGTCTGGTGGTAAGATAAATTGATTATTAAGGCAGTTGAAGGAGAGGTGCGGCATGATTTACGTCATCGCCACTGTTGAACTGGCGGAAGGCAAGAAGGCTTTATATCTGGAAGAACTCAACAAAATTATCCCCATGGTAAGATCTGAGCACGGATGTCTCGAATACGGTCCAGCAGCGGATGTACTTACAGGTATACCGGTTCAGGAACCGATCGACGAAAACGCAATCACCATTATCGAGCGGTGGGCAGATGTTGGTGCCCTGAAAATCCATCTGACGGCTCCCCATATGCATAGCTATCGGGAAGCGGTAAAGGATTATGTGAAGTTTGTCAGTATAAGGGTTCTGACGCCACTGTAGAAGTAGGTTGATCGATTTCCCCCAGTTTTACATGGCAAAAATATTACTCCCCAGTCGAACAGTAACGTTTCCAGGCCGTCCGGTAGGCCGCTTCGAGCTCCCGCGTAAAGCCAGGACCGTCGCACAGGGGCGAGTCGAGGAACTCCCGGCGCAGGCCGTGGTGGATTTCGTTCAACCGCGTCGTGTCGCCGGCCACGGAGACGGCGACATCCACAAACCCATCGGGCGTCTCGGCAGCCCATTCGGGATGGCCCAAGGCAGCGAGGATGCTCAACCCCGCCCGGGAGCGGTGGCTCCGCCCCATGAGGCTCACCAACGGCGTTCCCATCTGCAGGGCGGCGCAGGTGATGGTCTCGCCGTTGAAGGGGTAAAAATCGAAGAGGACGTCGATTTCCTGGAATGTCCGGAGATAAGCGTCGGTCTCGTCGGTGCGCTGGCGCAGATCCAACCGGTCGGCGGCGATGCCCGCGGCGGCAAACATCGCCGTTAGTCGCGCCCGGCAATGGGAATCCACCATCCCTGCTGATTTCACGAGGCAGCGGCTGCCGGGGAGAGCCTGCATCGTCCGGGCATAGAGGGCAACCATGAACGGATTTACCTTGGCGAAATTACCAATGAGGCCGAAGGTGATAAAGCCGTTGGCCAATGCCGGCGTGTCCCGGATTTCCGGCGGGTCGTTGTAGGGACTGAAGCAGAGAAAAGAACCCGGCAGGCGCAGCAGTTCCTCCACAAATTGCCCCTCCGTCATCCCCGGCGGGTCCGCCATGCCGTCCGTCAGGAAGTAATCAACCGTGCTCAGGCCCAGGGAATGGACGTAGCCCAGCCACGACATCTGAATGGGCGCGGGCTTGTAAAGTAGGGCCGGCAGGAGGTTCCCCCGGGTATGGCCGTTCAGGTCCACGAGGATATCGATCCGGTCTTCATGGATAATCCGGGCCGCCGCCGTGGGGTGCATCCCGTCGATGACGCGCCAGACGCGGGCGTGCCGTTTGAATTCCTCCGTGTAGGCGTCGTTTTGGGGGCAGTTGTAGTAGCAATAGATCTCGAACCGGTCCGAATCATGGTTTTTCACCGCCTCCAGGCAAAAGACCGCAATGGAATGATACCGGAAGTCCGAAGAGAGATACCCGATCCGCAGTGGCCGTAAGGGGTTTTCCCCGCTCGGGTCGTAAACGTAGGGCGTCGTGTCGTCCATGGCCTGGGTCTTTTCATACTCCCGGTGCTGTGCCAGGACCCAATCCGCCTCGAGGTTGGGGTCGTAAAGGGTGTCAAAGAGCATATTGCTGAACATGGTGGGCATAAAGGACTTCCGGGCCAAGGCCTTGCGGTACATCTCCCGGGCCTCCGCCGTCTGCCCCCGCCCCTTGAAGGCCACACCCCAATCATTGTAAAGCTGCGGCAGATCCGTCTGGGGATGTTTTTCCAGCCGCTCATAGAGGGCGATGGCCTCGCCGTAGCGGTATTGGGCGCTCTGGAGGTGGTTGGCGTAGTTGTGGAGGATGCCCGCATCGTTGGGATACCGCTCATGGAGGGTCCGCCAGTAGGTCTCGATATCGTCGTTCCTCCCCAACTCCATGAGCTTCGTCAGGATCTGGTGACCCACCTGGATACACCAGGTCTTGTCGTCGCTGTATTCCATGGCGCGATAGAAAGCGGCGATGGCCTCCTCTACCCGGCCCTGCTGTATCAGAGCGTTGCCCAGGTTCTGGTGGACTACGGCGTAGCGGGGATCAATGAGCAGTGCGGCATAGTAGTAGGCCTCAGCTTTTCCCAGGTCGCCCTGGAGGAAACATGTCACCCCCAGGTCATTGAGAATGACCTTCATCTCATCATGTTCCCGGAGCAGTTGTGTGTAGAGCCGCCGCGCCTCTTCCCAATTTCCGGCGTTGAGCAGCCCCAGGGCCTGGCGATAGGTTGGATTCATTATGCCTCCCGGCTACTCGATAGCATCTATGTAACGATTTGAGAGAGAGTTTTATCGAATTGGACAAAATCGCCACCGCCGAACCCAACGGGTGCGGTTGGAAACGATGCTTTTTGTTCATTCATATCAACATCCTAACATAGGACTACCTGTCCTGTAAATTAAATTAAGTTGAAAATTACCTTGTAATATAATAAGAAAGATATTAGCGTTATGATCGAGTGGTCTAGGCGATGAAACCATCAACCCGGCCATAATTTAATTATGTTCCGGTATAACTATCGAGGTTATCTCAATTTATAATAGTGTGCTTCAACAGCAAATAGAACAGGCATTGCGAATTAATTAGCGATTAGTCGGTCATCGTTGCGATCCCCAAAGTCAGGAGGCAACACCGTGACATTACCCAGACTCAAGTTCTTGTTGTTCGTTGTCGTCTTATTTTTCCTGTTTTGCGGCGGTGTCGCCGCCCAGCCCCCCGATGCAGGCAAGCTGCTCCAGGAGCAGCGGCAACCCACACCGGCGCTTCCCGACCGCCTACCCACCGAGGAGAAACGGGACATCATAAAACCGCCTCTTGACGATACCGGCGTCAAGATTCTCGTCAAGTCCTTCCGTTTCACAGGCCGCTTTGAGGGCATGGCCACGGAGGCCGAACTTCAGGAACTGGTCAAGGGCAACATCGGCAAGGAACTGGGTTTCGCCGAGCTCCAACAACTGGCGGGGCAGGTCACGAACTATCTGCGGGAGAAGAAGGGTTTTTTACTTGCCCGGGCCTATCTCCCCAAGCAGGACGTCACAGAAGGCATCGTCGAGATCGCCGTCATCCCCGGCCGCATCGACGGGAAGGTCCGCATCAATCTCAAGGAGCCCCGCCGAATCAAGACATCGCTCCTCCAAGGCATGGCCGACCGGGCCGTTCCCGGGGATAGTCCCGCCCGTATGGAGCAGATCGAGCGGGCGTTGCTGCTCATGAACGACCTGCCCGGCGTCAACGCCCAGGCCTCCTTGGAGCCAGGCGGCGCCCCCGGCACCACCCGCCTTGTCGTCAACGCCGCCGAAGGGCGGCTCCTGCAAGGAGTTCTTTCCGGCGACAATTACGGCGACCGCTATACGGGGGCCTGGCGGGGGACGGGTCAGGTCGCGATCAACGATCCCACCGGCCTCGGCGACCAATTCAGCCTTGCCTTTACCGGCGCTGCTCACCTCCTTCAGGGCCGAGCCGCCTACGCCATTCCCCTGGGCACTACGGGTTTGTCCGGGAGCCTCTCTTACTCTCACCTCTACTACGAATTAGGAGAGGACATGGCCTCCCTCAATGCCAAAGGCCAGGCCGATACCTTTGCCGCCAGCCTCTCCTATCCGCTGCTGCGTTCCCGCCGCGCCAGTATCTGGTCGGGGCTCGGATTTGAGTATGACATTATCGGCGATGAGGCCAACAGCGCCAAGACCCGGGACCGCAAGCTCCCCGTAGGCAATCTGAACCTGACCGGGAGTTTCTACGACGGCTTCGGTGGCGGGGGGCTAACGAACGCCAACATCATTATTTACGGTGGCACGGTAGATCTCTCGGATCTGGAAAGCAACAAGTCCAACGATGATGCCGGTCCCAAAACCTCCGGCGGCTTCTCCCGGGGAACATACTCCCTGGGCCGCCTCCAGCGCATAACCGGGTTGTTGTCACTCTTTGGCTCGGTGCGAGGCCAATTGGCCTCGGGCAATCTCGATTCTTCACAGAAATTCATTCTCGGCGGTCCGGGAGGCATCCGGTCCTATCCCGTGGGCGAAGCCCCCGGCGACGAAGGCCACGCCGGTACAATGGAAGCCCGCCTAGAACTCCCCTTCATGCCCCCCTGGGCAACCACGCAACTGGTAGGGTTTTTCGACGCAGGCTGGATCGAGCTGCACAGGAACCTCTGGACCGGGGCAATTAATAGCACTACCGGCAAAAACGACTATGTCCTGGCCGGCGGCGGCGCCGGCTTGAATGTCGGCAAGCCCGGCCTTTACAGCCTTCGGGCCTCCTATGCCCACAAGATCGGTCCCAATGACGGGTGCAGCACCACCGGCATGGACGTGGACAACCGCAACGACAACGGCCGCTTCTGGCTCCAGTTGCTTATCTGGATATAGAGCCGATAACCATATAAAGGGAAAATATGTCCATCAACACGAATCTCCCCCAGTTCTACAGGCAACCGGTCCTTGTCGATCGGGAGCGGCACGCGGACATGACCATCTCCGAAAGCCCCAGCCGCTATGCTTTTGCCGCTAAGGCCCATACCGTGGTGATGGCAGGCGTCGAGTTCTTCGACGCCTGTCGCCAGTTTCCCATCATCTTCGCCCCCACCACCGGCGGCCGAATCGCCCCGCTGGCCCTCATGGGTTTAGAGCAAGGAGAGAACCTCTTCGTTGACAAGCGGGGCGAATGGCTGGGGGCATATATCCCGGCCTATGTCCGGCGCTATCCCTTCATCACCACCGACAGCGCCGACGGACAGATGGCGATCTGTTTCGATGCGGCCTTCGACGGCTTCGACCGGGAGGGGGGAACGGCGTTGTTCATAAAAAACGAGCCTGCCCCCAAGATGAAGGAAATCGTCGCCTTTCTCGAGGATTATTACCGACGAATGAAGGAGACGGAGGGGTTCTGCGCCGCCCTTGCCGAAGGCGGTCTCCTGCGCCAGATCGACGCCCGGGCCAACTTGGCCGATGGCCGCATCTTCATCCTGAACGGCATGCTGGTTGTGGATGAGCAGAAGCTGGCCAAATTGCCGGACACTGATATCGTACGCCTGGTCCGCAGTGGCGCTATGGCCCTCATTACCGCCCATCTCGTCTCCCTGCGCAACCTGGGCGTCCTGATAGACCGCAAGGCGGGCAGAAAACAGCCATAGGGCATCCGTCCCGGAATGACGTAGCGTGATGACTGAATTTAAGATGTCGCTCGAAAATGATGATAATTTATGAGCTGGACGGTTGAGAACATCCGGAATGACATACATGACCCATGACCTGTTATTTTAGAGGCATGATACCATGAATAAAATATACCGATTGATCTGGTCCCGATCGCGGGAGATGTGGATAGCGGTTTCCGAAAAGGTGGCCGCCGGTTGGTTTCGCCGTCCTCTGACGGTGGGTTCTCTCGCCTTGGCGGCGTTACTCGCGGTGGGGGGGACAGCGCAGGCCCTTGATCCCAACACCCTTCCTACGGGCGGCCAGGTGGTCGCCGGAAAAGCCAATATCGCCCAGAACGGCAACACCATGACGATCAACCAGCATACGGACAAACTGATCGCCAACTGGAACACCTTCAACATCGGCCAGAGCGCCTCCGTGGCCTTCCGGCAGCCGGGGGCCTCCAGCGTCGCCCTGAACCGCATCCTCGATCAGAACCCTTCCCAGATCTTCGGCAGCTTGAGCGCCAATGGCCAGGTCTTTCTCCTGAATCCCGCCGGGATCTATTTCGGTCCCACGGCCCGGGTGGATGTGGGGGGACTGGTGGCCTCGTCGCTGAACCTCTCCAACGAGAATTTCCTTTCCGGTAAATACCTGTTCGAGAAGGCGGGAAGCGCCGGCGCAATCACCAACCAGGGGACGATCCGTACCGCCGACGGCGGTTATGTGGCCTTTCTCTCACCCCGGATCGCCAATGAAGGGACTATCACGGCCGCCAACGGCATGATCGCCCTGGCTGCGGGCGACAAGGTGAACCTCGACTTCACGGGAGACAAACTCGTGAGTTTCACCGTGGATCAGGGGGCCATCGATGCCCTGATCGAAAACAAGGGACTCGTCAAGGCCGATGGCGGGCTGGTGAAGATGACCGCCCGGGCGGTAGAGGAGCTGACCCAGGCGGTGGTGAACAACGAGGGGATCATTGAGGCGAAGGGCCTGGCAAATAAAAACGGCAGGATCGTTCTGGAAGGGGACCAGATCATCCAGGCGGGGCGCCTCGACGCTTCGGCGGCGACCGGAACGGGTGGTGAAATCAGCGTCGCCGCCACGGGGATGGTCATGAACACCGGCGAGCTTACCGCCGCGGGCGAGCATGGTGGCACGATCAGCGTCGCTGGCCGGGCCATTGTCGAACAGGGCACGCTGGACGTCAGTGGCAGCACTCGGGGTGGCGTGATCACCCTGGCCGCCATGGAAAGCATCGAGCAGACCGCCCTTTCCACGATCCGAACCGACGCTCTCCAGGGACTAGGCGGGACCGTACGGGTTGAGTCCCAAGGTACGGCCTATCTCTCCGGCGTGATTTCGGCAAGCGGCGCGACGGGAGGCGAGGTGTCCATTACTGCCCCGGAGTTGGCCCTGGCCGGGGCTGAGGTCCACGCCGACGGCCGGAGTGCCGGCGGCAGGGTGCGGGTAGGCGGCGGCTGGCAGGGCAAGGACGCCGATCTGGCCAATGCGGAGACGACGACACTCCTGAACACCACACTCACGGCCAACGCCACGGAACAGGGCAGCGGCGGTACGGTGGTCATCTGGTCGGAGGACACAACGAGCTTTAACGGAACCATCGCCGCGACGGGCGGAACGTTCGGCGGCGACGGCGGCCGGGTAGAGGTCTCCAGCCGCGGTAAGCTGGGATTTGGAGGAGATGTGGATGTACAGGCTCCCCAGGGGCAAAACGGCAGCCTCCTCCTCGACCCCATGGATATCGAGATCGTGAGTGGCGCGGGTGGACCTAACATTATTCCTCTCACCTACACGAACCCACAGGCAAACGATCAGCACGGCAGCGGCGGCGCAACGGAATTGTTTAACAACGACGCGGCCACGAACCGCCTGGTGGTGGCATCGCCTCTCGACAACACGGCGGCCGCGCAGGCGGGGGCCGTGCGGCTCTACCGGATCAGTGACGGTAAGTTGCTGTCCACCCTGACCGGTTTCAGTACCGGCGACAGCGTCGGCAGCAGCGGGGTGACGGAGCTGAACAATGGCAACTACGTGGTGGCAAGCCCCTATTGGGACAACGGTACGGCGGTCGCCAACGCCGGCGCCGTCACCTGGGTCAACGGCCGCACCGGCAAACTGACCAATGGAGCTGTCGGTGGCGCCGTTACCACCGCCAACTCCCTCGTGGGAAGCCACGCCAGCGACTATGTCGGCAGCATCGACACTACAGGCAAAAACGGCGTGACCGCCCTGAACATGGGAAACTATGTCGTGGCAAGTCCTAACTGGGACAATGGTACGACGATCAATACGGGCGCCGTCACCTGGGGCAACGGAACAGCGGGCGTCAGCGGCGCCGTCGCCGCCGCCAATTCCCTCGTGGGGTCAACGGCCAACGATTGTGTAGGTTCCCTCGGTGTGAAGGAGCTGACAAACGGCAACTATGTGATAACAAGTCCCTACTGGAGGAACGTTAATGCTTACCGAGCAGGGGCTGTCACCTGGGTCAACGGACATACAGGTCAACTTGCTGACGGGACTTACGCGGGCGTCGTATCTTCCGCCAACTCCCTCGTGGGAAGCAATGCCAGTGACTATGTCGGCAGTATCAACTCCCAAGGCACAACTAACGGCGTTACTACCCTGACAAATGGTAATTATGTCGTGGCAAGTCCTCAATGGAAGAACGATTCGGCCGCCAAGGCGGGCGCCGTCACCTGGGGCAGCGGCACGGCCGGCGCCACCGGCGTCGTATCTTCCGCTAACTCCCTCGTGGGAAGCAATGCCAGTGACTATGTCGGCAGTATCACCGCTTATAAAAAGCCCACTCCTACATTCACGAACGGCGTGACGGAACTGGCGAACGGCAACTATGTCGTGATAAGCACTTACTGGAAGAACGGTTCGGTTGCCAATGCAGGCGCCGTCACCTGGGTCAACGGCAGCACCGGCGAACTGACCAGCGGAGTTGTAGGGAGCGCTGTCTCTTCCGACAACTCTCTCGTGGGGTCAACGGCCAGCGATTACGTCGGCTCCAAGGGTGTGACCACCCTGGACAATGGCAACTACGTGGTAATCAGTCCCAACTGGGACAACGGCACGACGGCCGCCAACGCCGGCGCCGTCACCTGGGGCAACGGCGGCAGCGGCATACTGATGGGAGGTGTTACCGGAGGCGCCGTATCTTCCGCCAACTCTCTCGTGGGGTCAACAGCCAATGATTGCGCCGGCTCGGGTGGCGTGACCGCCCTGAACAACAGCAACTATGTCGTGGTAAGTCCTAACTGGGACAACGGCACGACGGCCGCCAATGCCGGGGCCGTCACCTGGGGCAGCGGCACGGCCGGCGTCGCCGGCACCGTCTCCGCCGCCAACTCCCTCGTAGGGTCCTCAGCTAACGATTGTGTCGGGTCGGACGGTGTGACAACCATGAACAACGGCAACTATGTGGTAACAAGTACCCGTTGGGACAACGGCACGACGGCTACCGACGCCGGCGCCGTCACCTGGGTCAACGATAGCAACGGATACATCGCCGGGAGCAGCTCCGTCGGCAGCGCTGTCTCCTCCGATAACTCCCTTGTAGGGTCAACGGCCAGCGATTGTGTCGGTTCGGGCGGCGTGACCACCCTGAACAATGGCAACTACGTCGTGAAGAGCGGCTATTGGGACAATGGTGAGACGGCCGCCGACGCCGGGGCCGTCACCTGGGGCAGCGGCACGGCCGGCGTTGCCGGCACCGTCACCGCCGCCAATTCCCTCGTAGGAACCCAGGCCAGCGATATGGTGGGCATTTACGGCGTGACCGCCCTAAACAACGGCAACTACGTGGTAATCAGCCCCTATTGGAATAATGGCACGACGGCCGCCAGTGCCGGCGCCGTCACCTGGGTCAACGGTAGCAACGGATACATCGCCGGGAGCAGCTCCGTCGGCGGCGCTGCCTCCGCCGCTAACTCCCTCGTGGGATCTTCAGCTAACGATTGTGTCGGTTTGGACGGCGTGACCGCCCTGAACAACGGCAACTATGTGGTAGCAAGTTCCCGTTGGAACAACGGCACGACGGCCGCCGGCGTCGGGGCCGTCACCTGGGGCAACGGTACAGCCGCCACCACCGGCGCCGTCTCTTCCGACAACTCCCTCGTGGGGTCAACGGCGAATGACTGTGTCGGCGGCAACGGCGTCACGGCACTGACGAACGGCAACTATGTGGTGAAAAGCACCAACTGGCACAACGGCACAGCCGCCGGCGCCGGGGCCGTCACCTGGGGCAACGGCACAGCGGTCACCGCCGGGACCGTCTCCTCCGGCAACTCCCTCGTCGGGACGGCGGCCAACGACTGCGTCGGTTCGGGCGGCGTCATTGCCCTCAGTAACGGCACTATCCTGGTCCGTTCGCCAAACTACAATGCCAAATCCGGACGGGTGGATATCCTCAAGGGGATAGGCCCCGACCCCCTGGAAGAAAACAAGAAGTTCAGTGATCACCCCAGTGACAAGAGCTTTCTGTCGGCAGTGGAAATCGCCAAGCTGCTGAACGCCGGGACGAACTTGACCCTCCAGGCCAACAACGACATCACCCTGAGCACGCCCCTGACGGTCAACAACGCCTCCGGCAACGGCGGGAATCTTACCCTCCAGGCCGGGCGTTCCGTACTCCTCAACGACAGCATCACGACGGACAACGGCAACCTGACCGTGACGGCAAATGAGACCACGGCGGCCGGCGTCATCGACGCCTACCGCAACGAAGGGGCGGCGGCGATCACCATGGCGGCAAACAAAACCATCGACGCCGGAACGGGCACAGCGGCCTTCACCATCAAGGACGGGGCGGGGAAGACCTACACCGAAAGCGGCAACATCACCCTGCAGGATGTCACTGCCGGGGCAGTCAACGTGACCAACCAGGGACCGACCGCAGGGAGCGACATCATTCTGAACGTCCTGTCTTTCAAGGGAGATCTTTCCCTCACCCTCAACAAGGACGTTACCCAGACCAAGCCATGGTCCGTGGGGGGCAAGACCACTATCGACGCCGGGGCCAACAACATTACCCTCGACAACTGGTCCAACAATTTTGTAGGCGCCGTGGCGGCGAAGGCCGGCGGCTCGGTCACCCTCAAAAACCAGACCGACCTGATCATGGGGGAGAGCAACGTCGGCGGCACCCTGGACGTGCTGCTGGCTAACAATTTGGACATTACCCAGACCGGGCCGCTGACCGTGGGCAAGCTCAAACTATATACCGGACTGAATAGCGAAATTATCCTCGATAATGCCGCCAATAACTTTAGGGATAATGTCTGGATAGACGCGGGTGGCAATGTTTCTCTCAGGAGCGCCGGCAGCATGAACCTGGAATGGGTAAGATTAGGTACATTTGGTACTAACCTGGCCATCAACTCGGGCGGGAACGTCACCCAGTCCGGGTCCCTGTACGGGAGCGATTTAAGCAACATCACCGCCGCCGGCAGCGTGACCCTCGATAATGCTAACAATTCTTTCGGGACCATCTCGGTAGCGGCGGGCGGCGCGGTCTCCCTCAAGTCCAGCGAACCGAAACTGGGGGATATCAGCTTCGTCGGCAACCTGATGGTCGAAGCAAAGACTAAGATGAATATTGGTGGCAACATCACCGCTAAAGGCGACAAAGAAGCCACGGCCACCTTCCGGGCCAGCGGCAACATCGAATTAAGCCCCGGCAAATCGATCACCTCTTCCGGCAGCAAGCTCAACACCATTTTCTGGTCCGACACGGACGGCGCCGACGGCGGCTTTATCACCCTGGGCTCTCGGGACGACGCCGTCAGCATCGTCACGAAGGGCGGCCACGTCTGGATGGGGGGCGGCAGCGGGACGACCACCTGGAACGGCCTGACCGTAGGGGACGGCTACGCCGCCAGCAGCACGGACGGATATTCTGGAATAGGAATCATAGGTTCCGTGAACACCGGCGGCGGCCAGCTCCTGCTGAAAGGAAAAGCCGCTGGGAATGGTGTATATCTCAGGGGAGTTACCGCCGATGACAAGATCGAGACCGGCAGCGGCGATCTCACCATTAACTCCCTGGGTACGGCTCATTTTGAGTCTATCAAGCTGCTTGCCGATGGCGGCGCCATCACGGTGGAAGGCATAGGCGATGAGGGGGTGTATATTTTCGGTCCGTCCGAGATCAAAAATACCGGCACCGGGGCCGGGGCCACGGTGACGATCAAGGGCAAAGGCACGGGCGGCGTAGGCGTTCGTATCGACGCTGATGGCTCCGGCAATTATAACGCCCCCCTGATCTCCGCCAACGGCGGCGCCCTGACCATCACCGGCACGGGCGGCAGCAGCGGTAGTGACCGCCAGGAGGGTGTCTGTATCCGTGGCGCTACGATCACCAATACCGGCATCGGGGAGGGCGCCACGGTTTCCATCACCGGCATGGGCGGCGCAGGGAACAGATACAACTACGGTGTTTATATAAATGCACACTCAACAGCTACCGATATTTCAACCGCCAAGGGGGCGCTCACCATCACCGGCACAGGCGGCACGGGGAGCTATGAAAACTACGGTGTTTATATAGATAATAGTTATAAAAAGAATTTGAGAATTTCATCAAACGAGGGGACGGTCTCCATCACCGGCACGGGCGGCACGGGGAGCGATGAGAGTGGCTACAGCAACCACCACGGCGTTTATCTGACAAACAGTTGGGGTACCCCCGGCCTCGCCAGTATTTCAACCACCAAGGGGGATATCTCCATCACCGGCGCCGGGCAGGGAACCGGTTACGGCGTCAATATCTCTAGAGCTTCGATTGCCGCCGGCGGGGGCGCCAATCTGACGGTTACCGGCGACACGGTCTCCATCTCTGGCGACAGCGCCCTCTCCAGCGCCGGGGAATTGCTGATCCAACCCCGGACTGCCTCCACCACCATCGGTGTTGCCGGAGGGGCGGGAACCCTGCAACTTCCTGCCTCCTATTTCACTACCTATTTCACCGACGGCTTCGCCAACATCACCGTGGGCAACGCCCAAAGCGGCAAGATCACCGCCGGGGCCTTCACGGTAAACGACAGCCTGACCCTTCAGAGCGGCCACGGCGGCATCGAACTGACGGGGCTGCTCAACGCCGGAGCCAATACGGTTACCCTGAATACCACCGGCAGCGCCGCCGACAGCGGCAGCGGGTCGATCACCGCCGACAAGCTCGCCCTCCTGGGAACCGGCGGCAGCCATACCTTGGACAGCGCCGCCAACAACGTCGCCGCCTTGGCCGCCAACACGGGCAGCATTACCTACCTGGACAGCGATGCCATCGCCATCGGCGGCGAGGTTCTGGCCGGCGGCGGCACGGTCAGCGGCGTCACCGCCACGGGCCGGGTGGAAATCGCCACCAAGACCGGCGATCTGACCGTTTCCGAAGGCATTGCCACCACGGATGCCTCTGCGTCGGCTGTGGTCCTCAATGCCGGCAAGGATACCGCCGCCGGGACGGCTACAGGGGGCAACATCGTCATCTCCGGCAGCCCGGCCATCACCACCGGCGCGGGCGGGCGGGCCACGTTTTTTACGGGCAGCTTGGCGGACAGCAGCGGCCTCACTACCCTCATCGGCTCGGGCAGCGGCCGGTTCCGTTACAACAGCGACGAAACGAATACCAACTACACCGCGCCCCTGGGGAGTGGCAGCTATGCCGTCTATCGCGAGCAGCCCGTTTTTACCGTCAGCCCCCAGGCCAAAACGATTACCTATGGCGACGCCATTACTTTCACCCCCATTATCGAGGGGAGTTTCAAAAACGGCGACACCGAGGCCGACCGGAGCGGCGCACCCATCTGGACGGTGGGGGGAACCTTCTCCGCCTCCGGCCTTCCCAACGCCGGGACTCACGAGGTCAGCTACAAGAGCGGTTACCAGAGCAGCCTGGGGTACGGATACAGCGATAAGGCCGGCAGCGTCAATGAACTGACCGTCAGCAAAAAGACCCTCACCATGACGGCCAACGATGCCGCCAAGGTAAAGACCGAAAGCGACCCCACCCTGACCGCCAAATACAGCGGCTTTGTCAACGGCGAGACCACGTCCGTCCTGAGCGGCGTCAGCGTGACCCGCGCCGCCGGGGAAAACGCCGGCACCTATGCCATCACCCCCAGTGCGATTGCCAAGGAGGGCAACTACACCGTCGTCCCCGTGGCCGGAACCTTCACCGTCTATGGCGCCGATACGCTCCTGATCCGGGTGGCAGACAAGAGCAAGATCTATGGCAGCGACCTGCCGGGCTTGACGGTGACGGACGCCAAGTATTACAGCAGCTCCAAAGGTACCATCAAGACACTGACCCTGACATCGGATCCCGTGATTGCCAACAAGTACAGTTTTACCGACGGCGCGGGGACCACGGGCAGCTTCGCCCTCGCAAGCATCGCAGGCAGTCTCTCCAACGTGGGCAACTACACGATCACGGTAACGAACTTCACCAAGACGGGAAGCAACTTTACCACCCAGGAGACCCAGACCGGTAATCTGGCCGTCAGCCCCTATGTGGTCAGCCTGACCGGCAACCGGACCTATGAGGGCACGAAAGACGTCGCCGCCGGGATCTTCGCTACCGGGACGCTGGTCGCCGATCAGACCCTGAGCATCAGCGGTGCCGGTACGATTACCAGCAAAAATGTCGGCACCTACTCGTCGGCAGGCAGCACCTTGTCCCTGGGCACCCTGGCCTTGGGCGACGGGACCAACGGCGGTCTGTCGTCCAACTACACCCTTACGGGCGGGACCCATCGGGCGACGATTACGGCGGCGAACCTCACGATCTCCACTACCGACGTGATCAAAACCTACGACGGGATGACCACGGCGTCCGGAACAGCCGCGACCGTCGGTGGAACCCAGGTTTTTGCGGGGGACAGCATTTCCGGCGGCACCTTCGCCTTCACCAGCAAGGGCGCGGGCTACGGCAACAAGACCGTTACGGTCAGCGGCGTCACCATCAACGACGGCAACAGCGGAAAAAACTACACCGTCGCCTATGCGAACAACACCACGAGCATCATCAATCCAAAAAGCCTGACCGTCAGCGGCCTGACCGCCGCCAGCAAGATCTATGACGCCACGACGGCGGCGACGATCGACACCAGCGGGGCGGTCTTTACGGGACTGATCGCCGGGGATAAGGTCACAATGGCCGCCACGGGCGAATTTGAAAATAAGAACGTAGGGACCAGCAAGATCGTCAACGTAGCGAGCAATTATGGCGGCAGCGATGCAGGCAACTACACCATAGCTGATCAGGAAGCGACAGCGGCGGACATCACCGCGAAAAATCTCACCGCCGCCTACACAGGACAGAACAAGATCTATGACGCCAAAACCACAGCCACAGTCACCGGTTCCTCAAACGACATTATCGCCGGAGATGCCGTAGCCTTCTCCCAAGCGGCCGCCTTTACCGACAAGAACGCAGGGACAGGGAAGACGATCAACGTTTCCGGTATTGCCATTTCCGGGAATGACGCGGGCAACTACAGTCTCCAGAACACAACGGCAACGACCACGGCGGACATTACCAGGAAGAACCTGACCGCTGCCTATACGGGACAGAACAAAGTCTACGACGGGACAAGCTCGGCCACAGTTACCGAATCATCCGGCAGCGTCATATCCGGAGATGCAGTTAGTTTCTCCCAAACTGCCAACTTCGTTGATAAAAGCGCCGCTACGGGCAAAACAGTCAACGTTTCCGGCATCGCCATTTCCGGGAATGACGCTGGCAACTATGCACTCCAGAACACAACGGCAACGACCACGGCGGACATCACCAGAAAGAGCCTGACCGCCGCCTACACGGGAACGAACAAAGTCTATGACGGGACAACCTCAGCCACGGTCACCGGTTCCTCAAGCGACGTCATCGCCGGGGATGCGGTTACCTTCTCCCAAATTGCGAACTTCCTCGGCAAAAAAGCCGGTACCGGCAAGATGATCAACGTTTCCGGCATCACCGTTTCCGGGGATGACGCGGGCAACTACAGCCTCCAGAACACGACGGCCACCGCCAAGGCCGACGTCACCCCGAAGAGCGTGACGGTTGCCTACACGGGAACGAACAAGGTCTATGACGGCACAACCTCGACAACGGTCACCGGTTCCTCAAGCGACGTCATCGCCGGAGATGCGGTTACTTTCTCCCAAGCTGCCGATTACGTTGATAAAAATGTTGCTACTGATAAAACGATCAATGTATACGACATCGTCCTCGATGGTGCCGATGCGAGCAACTATGCACTACAGAGTGAGACGGCCACCGCCACGGCCGATATCACCCCGAAGAATCTGACGGCCGCCTACACGGGGCAGAACAAAGTCTATGACGGCACAGCCACGGCGAAGGTTTCCGGTTCCTCAAGCGACATCGTCGCCAAGGACGAGGTCATTTTCACTCAAACTTCTAATTTTAATGATAAAATCGTCGCGACCGGCAAAACGATCAACGTCGCGTCTATCACCATTTCCGGAACCGACGCGGGCAACTACAGCCTACAGAACACCACAGCCACTACCACGGCAGATATCACCAAAAAGATCCTGACCGCCACCTACACGGGAACAAACAAGGTCTATGACGCTACGACGGCGGCCACAGTTACCGAATCATCCGGCGGTGTCATCGCCGGTGATGTGGTCACCTTCTCTCAAACTGCCAACTTCGTGGACAAAAATGCCGCAACCGGCAAAACGGTCAACGTTGCCGGCATCGCCATTTCCGGAGCCGACGCTGTCAACTACAGTCTTCAGAAAACGACAGCCGCCACCACGGCGGATATCACCCCAAAGGGCCTGACCGTCAATGGCGTCACGGCCAACGACAAGACCTACGATGCCACCACCACGGCGGTGATAAATACAGGGGGCGCAACACTAAGTGGAACCATTGCCGGAGACAAGGTTTCCCTCGATGCCGAGTCGGCCAGCGGCGCCTTCGCGAACAAAAACGTGGGCAAGGACAAGGACGTTGCCGTTTCGAACCTGAAACTGACGGGTGACGACGCGGGTAACTACAATATCCAGAACACGACGGACGCCGCCAAGGCCGACATCACCGCCAAGAATCTTACCGCCGCCTACACCGGAACCAGCAAGGTCTATGATGCCACGACCAAGGCTTCGGTAACGGGTTCCTCTGCCGACATCATCGCCGGGGACACGGTCACATTCTCCC